>Ga0137410_10001681_pt1 | contig 15100 bp, 19 predicted proteins | sample CZODoug1_16funga_FD_108878 | JGI IMG/M metagenome (GOLD analysis project Ga0137410, IMG submission 108878) | Vadose zone soil fungal communities from Angelo Coast Range Reserve, California, USA - CZODoug1_16fungal (Illumina Assembly) | ecosystem: Environmental > Terrestrial > Soil > Vadose zone... | reverse complement strand
CGACAGCGCCAGCCAGAACCGCTCCTTGTTCTTGGTCTTGCCCCGATCCGAAGTATCCTGCCCGCGCTCGGCGCGGACATGAGGCGGGACGAAGTCGAGCAATCCCTTGGAAAGTTTCAATTCGGTCTTGCGGTTGAGCGAACCAATCTGCGTTTTGCGGGCGGCGGTCAGGATCAAGAGCCGGACAATGCGATCAAATTCGTCATCGCTACCGGTCGCGTGCCAAATCTCGACAAGCTCGGCCGGGTCAAGAACGCGTTCGCGGCGCACGCTGGCGCGTTTCTCCGTGCCGGAGGCCGGATTGATATCGAGCAGTCCCTTGCTGATCAGCCAGTTGTAAAACTTGTGAACCTGCGCGCGCGCAAGCCCGGCCTGCCGGAAACCGTGTTCCTCCTCGATGGCGTCGAGCTGCTCGGCGATCTGCGCGCGGGTGACCTCGCTGGCGCTGAAACGATGCAATTCCTTCATGTATCGTTCCAGGTTGCGCCGATGGTCGCTGATATAGCCCGGGCTCAGATCGGCCTCTTCCAAGGTCTTGATGTATGCCCCGACCTTGTCGCCGAACTTGACCTTTCCTTTCGACGAAGCGGTCGCACGTTGAAGCGCCGGGTCCTGACCGGATGCCGCCTCGCCAAAATGCTGCTTGGCCTTCTTCTGCGCGTCGACCAGATTGACTTGGCTAACCCGCCCCAGCGCGAGCCGCGATTGATGGCCGTTGAGCGAATAGCGGATGACGTAGACGCCGGGCTTGCCATTGCGGAAGCGAATGCCAAAGCCCGGCATGTCTTCATCCCATTCCGTATGGTCGCTCTTCCCCTCCGGGCATTTCAGCGCGCGAGCGTTGTTTTGATTGAACTTCATCGTGCTCCTCGTTGGTTTTTTGGGCCTAGTTTGGGCCTAGACGGGAGGTCCCGAACGGACCCTTTAAGGCCTCAATAGTCGAATGGTATATGATGGGATCATTAATAAAACAAGGGGTTTGCGGACCTACGGACCACTCCAGGGGCCTTAAGACCCATCGATTGAATCGACTGTTAATCGGAGTGTCCCTGGTTCGATCCCAGGCCGAGGAGCCAAATTACCCCGCAAAACCAGCCACTTAGACGAGAACCCGGTTCGGGCCTAGGCCCAGAAACCCGGCTTGGGCCTAGTATGGGCCTAAACCATAAATTTTTGCCGATAACCTAAATAGCAAGGTCAGCTTGACGGTATCACCGGAATGCGGGACGCAACCGGTTGTCGCTACTTGGAAAAAAAACGATTCCGTCAACACCCGCGAGCGTCAGCCTGTCTTTACAATGCGGGAATGCTATGAAAACTAAGACCGTCTTAATGACGAGGAAATGCCGTGAGCAGTTCGAAAGAGCTTGAGATCACCGAGGGCGAACCCCGCCGGCAGGCGACGAAGGTCTACATGGCCGTATTCAGCGACGAGGACGGCGATGAAAGTGTCGTCCAGCTCGTCGCCTCCGAAGAAGTTCGCCTGCCACTGGTAGCGCTTGATGACCGGGCTTTAGAGGTCTTGCGGAAGTTTTCCCAGCAAACGGCCGATGAAAGCGGGCAAACCGTCAGCATAATTTGCTTTACCAGCCGGGCCGTCTATGAGAGTTTCCGGCCCTCTGCAACCGGAGATTAACTACAATGGTACTGGTACCTATCACTGTCAAAGTCGAACATCTGGAATTTATTCCCGTGATGCAACATTTGCGGGACATGCCCGGCGTGGTCGACGTCATCTTTAACATCGATGAGATTGGCGGCGGCAAGCGCCGTCCGAAGACTCCGACAAATGGCCAAGCTCCGCAGCCGGCACTTCCATCCGGCAAGAAGGGTGGCGCCGGAGGCCTAAAGGCTCTCATCGTTGGCTTTCTCTTTCAAGGTCCGCAACATCTTCGCGCCCTCAAGGACATCGCTACCCGGAACGGCTTCAAACCATCGAGCCTCAATTCGGTTTTGGACGATCTGCGGAAAAATCAGGTAACCGAAAATGCCGGCAGCCGAGGTATGCACAAGCTGACGGAAACGGCCAAGGCCGGCTTGCAGGCGCAAGAGGTTCCTACGCCTCGCAAGGCGCTCCCGGCGCCGCCGGATGCAGCAGCTCCGGTCCGCAACAAGGACAGCACCACCAATCTGATCCTTCGCGCCATGCAGGCGGCTCCCGAAGGGCGCATGACGCGCTCGGCGTTGTGCAGCCTGCTCGAAGGCGAAGGCCATAGTCCCCGATCGGTGGATGGCGTTCTATACCGCGCCAAGCACGATGGTTATCTCTCGGGCGAAGGCGACGGCAATTGGAAATTGACCGCAAAAGGTAGGCGGTTGGAACTACCTCCCGTAATATAGGAATGCCCCATGGCGCGTTTGTTGTTTAGCCGAACCTACCAGCCGACCAAAGACGGCAAGGACCCGATGATCTTTAAGATCAAGACCATGCTCCAAGAGGAAGGCTTGATTAACAAGCTCGAACTCGTCGGGGAGCTTGCCAACGTCCACCCTATGACGCTGCACAATTGGTTTGACGGCGACACAATCAGCCCCATTCAGAGAACGACGGGCTCGGTCATCAAGGCGATCGGGTACGACATCCAAGTCGTCAAATCCAAAGACATCGACATTGAAAAAGAGCGGAAGCTCGCTGCCGCTTGGCTGCAACGGCATGACAACACGATTTCAAAGCGAAATCGTGAGATTGTCCGCAAGAGGGTCAACGGCCGCCATAAATAGGAAAATGGACTATGGCCAAGAAACAGATGTTGAACGGCAAGCCCAATGTCCGCGCCCCCGGGCGCGGCGATAACATCCTCGGCAAAAAAATCCGGCTGCGCCGGGTCGAAGTGAAGGTCTCGCAGGCCGAACTTGGCGACAAGCTCGGCGTCAGCTTTCAGCAGGTGCAGAAGTACGAAAAGGGCGTCAACCGCGTGACCGCTGGTCGATTGCAGCAAATCGCGGACGCGCTCGATGTGCCTGTTACATTTTTTTATGACAACGCCTCGGACAAGAAGGCGCAGGAAGTCAACAGCCTTCTATTTCTCGATACCGCTTTTAGTTTGCGTCTTCTGCGAGCCTACACGAAGATCAGGAGCCAGGATACGCAACGGCAACTCGTCGCAACAATGGAATCGATAGCGGAGAACCAAGCGCTATGACCGAGAAACCTGACGACAAGAAGTCTGATCCAAAGCCCAGTCCGAAGCCGGCACCGAGTCCCACGCCGGCTAGCAAGTCCGCCTTTAGCAGCGGCTCGGGTCACTTCGTCTAAACGTGGCCGAGCATACCTACCCCTCGGATATGCCAAAGAACGATCCGCGCACCTCTGCGCGGATCGCATGGGAAATCCTCGACGGGATAACTCCCGGTCGCATTTCGCCTATCCTGCGCTTTATGTTGGCCAAGCAGATCGCCAACGCGGTCGCAGCCATTGACCCAATCCAGCGCGTCGCCGCTCACGCGATCTCGCTACAGGCTTTCTTCTTAAACATGGACTCGGAAACCATCCGTCAGATCGCGGAGATATCGCCGGAATTAATCCAACATATTACTCGGCTTTCGTTTCACGCGACGCCGAACGACAACAACAAAGAATGAGTTTCGCCGGCTTCTTTCGGGCGCGGAAGCTGGACAATCGGGGAGACGTGTCGCTCAAAAAAGAGGAAGTCAAAAAATTATGAAGCACGTAGACGTAGAAGCGGCGGTAACGTCCGCTACGCGGGTTCCGGTCAAGGCCATGACCCGCATCGAGAAGTTGAGGCACTGGTCCGGGCTGGTCCGCTCCTATAAGGGCGTTCTCCAGCTCTATGACGGCCTCGAATACTGGCAAGGGCCGCAGCTTCTCAACAAGATCATTGCCAATGGTCAGCGGACGGCGTTTGCTTTGGCGGTCGGCGATCCGGCTTTTCAAGCTCAAGGTCTTGAGAATCCGGCCTCGCTCCAGGGCATCATGCAGTTCTTCGAGGTGACCCAACCGCAGTTGCACAGCTTCTCCTGCAATTGCGGCGGCGAGATCAGCAACGAAGATCAGGCTGCCCGAATCGACCGCCTCGCCGGCTCGATCGGCGGCGGCGCCGGTTTGTTCGGCAGGGCGGCGTCTCTCTTTACGCGGTCCTGATTAGGTTTCGAGACCATCTCGGGGGGTGACGTTAAACCCAGAACCCCAGCACCCACATGGGGAGGTCTCGGAAACGGCGCGAGCCCGAAGAGTACAGGCAATCTCTATCGGGCTCGCGCTTGTTCTTTTTCCCTTTTTGTATTGATCCATATGCCCCTCCAAACAGAGCGTTTCATCACGCGGGCGATGCTTCGCGCCCGGCCCGAAGTGTTGTTCGTCTTCGGCGACAACATGATCGGCAAGGGCGACGGCGGGCAGGCCTATGAGATGCGCGGCGAGCCGAACGCGGTTGGCATCCCGACCAAATGGCGCCCCTCAATGCACGCCGATGCCTTCTTCTGCGACCGTGACGCCCCCAAGGTGCTTGAGGTCGTCATCCCGATTTTCCAGCGGCTCTTTAATCACCTCGAAGCCGGGGGCACCGTGATCTGGCCGGAAGCCGGCATAGGGACCGGACGCGGCCAACTCAAAGAGCGGGCGCCGGAGATTTACAAGATGTTCGGAATGTACTGGCGAAGGCTCAATACCAGCGGGAAGCCAGCCGCAAAATGAAAAACCGCCCGGCATCGGAGGCATCGATGCCGGGCGGTTTGCGTTCCCCATCCCCGTCAAGGAATGGTCTTCCGCCGATGGAGGCTCCGCGAGCGAGAATGATTACGCCGGCTTTTCTTCTTCCGCAATCTTTTTTCGCAATTCGGCGCATGTCTTGCTGACCTCGGCCGTCAAGAGCGCCTGACTCTCCAGGGTCTCGAAGCTCTGCTTTGCCTTGTCGCGGTATTCGCCGGCCAGAAGCATAAGGTCTTTCGCCGCCGCCTGCGCATCGGCAATGATCCTCTCGGCAAACTCGACGACGCGATTATGCTCCTCGGCCGTGGCCTGGATCGCGCTTGCGGCCTCCTCGAACATCCGGGCCGAAGCGGCAGCGGTCAGCGCGCCGATCTGGCTGACGCCGGGGGTATGCTGGACATAGTCCGGAAGTTTGTCGCGATATTGCGGCTGCGCATAGTCCTGTGGCCGAACGTGATCATGCCATGTCGTCTCGGCATAACGATTGATCCCTTCGAGTTGCATATCCTTGTCAAGCTGGTCCAGGTCGACGGCATGGTTCTGCGGCATCGGCTTCCCTTCGGAGTGTTAAGAGAACCTTACTATACCCCGGAGCCGGATGGGACGACAACACCCAAAATGGTTAATGATCAGGCCTTGCCGCTTCTCATTTCGGCGAGGCTGCGCTTGATGTCGCGCATGTCTTCCCGGATTTCCTTTAGCATTTCCCGGAAATCCTCCTTGCGAACGAAATTCTGTTCCGTATGTAGCCGGTCATTATCGAGTTGGCGGCGCAGGCCGACAAAGGATTCCTGAAATTGCGTGACCAAATCATCGAGCCGGGCATCCTGCAACTTCTCTGATTTGATGATGGCGGCTTTCATCTCGTCGATCCTCGCGATGTTCTCGTTTCGCGCGTTCACTTCCTGCAACGCGTTGTTCCTGCCCCAACGCCAGATGCCGACCAGCAAACCGACAATGGCGGAAAGCGCTGATCCGATTGCTTCCAACCAGAGCCTTGCCCAATCAAAGTCTGTCATTCGCCTATCGCTTGATGATGCGCGCGACGTTCTCGAACGTCCTCTTGCCGAAGTAGAATGACATCACAAGACCCGCCCACATCGAGACATCGCCCTTGAGCGCTGGCGTAGTGCCCATGCCGAGGACGGTGTCCCAAATGATGCACTTCGCGAAGAAGACGAGAACGATGTAAAACGCGAGCTTTTCGGGTTCCCATGGATGACCGATCTCGGCGGTCTTGAGGGCGCTATCGGCCTGTATCTCGATTTGCTGCGCGGCGATCTCCTTGGCCGCGAGATCGGCCGCGATGGTCTTGTCGCTGGTCGTCGCCGTCAAATGAAGATTGTACGCCTGGATCAGCCCCGAGATGACCGGGCCGCCGATGAATGACATGATCGATAGCCACACCTCACTGCCTCCAATACGCGGCGATCATGAAACCGACGATGACAGAGCCGAATGCGCAGGAAATCATGAAAATCATGACGATCCGCTCCGGCCACTCGTTACGCTTGCGCGTCGAGAATCCCCGACGATAAAGCGGAATCATGGATTCCGTCCGATCGTGCGCAGCCGCGATGCCAGCGTGATCGCGGCAACGCCCATCGCGAAGTAGCCGAGAATTTTCGGATCGGAGGAGAGAGCGCTGGTGACCTGATTATGCAGATCGGGATCGCCGAATGCGGCGGCGAGCGGATCGATGAATTGAACGAGCATGCCTAGGCCGGCGAGGAAATAGCTCCATGCCATGGTTGCCGACTTGCCGCAGATCGCCCAGACCTTCGCCCAGAAGCCATCCGCCTCGGCATAGAATTTCTGCAATGCCGGCATCGCGGCCAAAACCGGGCGCACCCAAAACGCATAGGCGCAGATCAGGCCCGGGATCGTGAAGATCATCCAAAGAAGGATTCGCAGCATGGTCATTTGCCTCGCTTGAAAATGGAGAGAATGGCTTGAACGAAAGCGGCGAAGCCGGTTGGTTTCGCGGCCGGCGCCGGAACCGGGATAACCGGCCCGGTCGGTGTGATCGCGGGACGGACGAAATCGATGCTCTTGTCGAGCGCAATCATCGCCATCAACAGACCGGCGCAACCGGGCTGCGTGTCGATGGCCGAGGCGTCATAGACGCCATCGCGAACATACTTTCCGGATTTGTACTGATCCGTCCCTGACCAGACGTAGGGCGATGGGAGGCCTTTGCCGGCATAGCCGAGCCCGTTGTACTCTTCGAGCAAGGTCAGCAGCGCGCCGCTCGACCAGTCGGTATTCTTGGCCGCGAAGGGCGCGCAAGCGACTAGCGCATCGATCGCGGCATCTTCCCAGGAATTGAAAGGGCCGCGTCCGGCCGGAACATGAGTCGACACCTGATCCCAGGGATCGCCCTGTGCGAGGCTGGCACGCCAGCTTTGCGAGGATTCGCGCTCGTGAACTACGGCGATGAAATACCAAGGAACGCCGGTCTTGGTCGACACCAGTTGATAGCGAGCCTTGGCGGATGGAGCGACGAGAGCGCGCGCGATGCTGATGAAATTGCGGGTCGGTTTCGCAATCATCCATCGATTGGCGTTGGCCTTTCTGAGCGCGACCAAGTCAGCCACGGCGCACATCCTTCCATGAAATGAGGGTTAGTTCATTTCATGCTAGATGTCATCACACTTATGGCGCGTAAGGATTTGGTAGCCGCATATTGCCATAGGGCGTTGTTACGGCCGAGCGCAGCACAAATGGCGTCGCGGTCCGCCGGCCCGGAACCGGATTGGCGCGGCCTGCCGGCGAATCCATTCGGATATTCTCAGACAAGCGGCCGATACGGGCGCGTGTCATGTAATCGCCGGCCTTCTTCGCGATGTAGCCTGCGGCAGGCGCCAAAATATGCCCGGCCGGGCCAAGCCCCATCGTATGGCTGAGATATTCGATGCCCGCCAAGGAGACGATGCCGGTCGCCGCCATCTTACCGAGGAGCCGCGCCGAGTTGCGAACGGGGTTGCCGGCCACGATATCATGCATCATGGCGCGATCGTCGGCCGTAAAATTCTTGGCGCGCTTTGGATTGGTCAAAATCTGTTTGACTTGCTGCCGCAACGCATTGTCGATGTTGGCACCGGAGCCCGAGGAAGCCGCGTTAAGCTCGCCCTTGGAAAGCGCCTGCTCGATTTGCCGCGAGCGCGACATGGCGGCCCAATTGCCGCGACCTTCCTCGGCAAGCTCTGCGGCTTGCTGCGCGATGCCGCGATGCGCCGGAATGGCATTCTGCGGATTGGCAAGGAAATCATCGATATGGTTGATCGCCGTGTTCGCCGCCTTCGCATCGGCAGTCAGTTTTCCGGTATAAGGATGGACTTCATCGCGAATTTCGTTGAGCGATTGGCGAACGCCTTCAATGTCGGAAAAATTGCGATTGCCGCCGGGAATCCCTGGTGTAGGCGGGTCCGGCAATTCCTTGATGCGGTTGAAGGTCCCTTCGGATTTGTCGGCCCGATGGCCCTTTTGCAAAAGGTCCCTGCGGATTTGGTCGCGCAACATGACAAGATTGCTCGGAGTATATTCAACGCCGAGAGCGCGCGCCGCCCCATAGGCATTGTTCGCCGCATCGCGGAGCTGCTCGGTCGTTTGGATGCCGCGCGAGCGCATGATATTCGCCGCCGTCGATGAAAGTTTGCCGGCGCCGTAGCCACCGATCAGAGAGCCGAGAAAACGCGCGGGTCCTTCTGCGCTTTCTCCTTCAAGGGCTTGGCCGGCGGCTTCGGCGCCGGCGCCACTTGCCGCCGCGCCAATCAGCTTGGCGGGAACGCCACCGGGACCGACATAGCTAGCAGGGTTCGCGGCAACCTCGGCAACCGAGCGAGCATACTTGCCATAGGTCGTTTCCGGCTTGTGAAATTCGCCCGTCACGCCCTCGATGCCATGACGGACATCCTGCGACGTCGGGCCATAAGCAAGCGGCGCTGGCGCGATATTCGAGGCGACGTCCTTGATGGTCTGAATCTTCGATGGATCAACGCCGAGCGTTCGCCCGGCAACGTCTGTTGCATGCGAGGCGAGATTTCTGAGATCGCCGGCTGCGCCCAGGAAATTCGACATGCCTTGACCGGCGCCGGCAACACCCGAGGCAGCGATATCATAGCCAGTCCCGCTCTTCGTCGCGGCAAACTCTGCTGGATTGAAGGCTGGCGCCGCTGCCTTTTCTTTGAATGCACCAAATTCGGCGGGGTCAAAGTCGTCGGCCATCAGTACCCCTCCTCGTGCATCTTGGCATAAGCCTGCTCTTTCGTCATGCCGCCGGAGGTTAGCTGACCAAAGCGCGCCGCAGGATCAGGCCTTGCCGCTCCCCCGGCCGGCGCCGCTCCGGCCCCGCCGCCCTTGATCCGTTCAAGCGCGGTCTTGGCCTCGGCCGAAAGAAACTCCGGTGGCTCCTGACGCATGTTCTGGCGATAGGCATGTTGCAGCGACGTGATACGCGCTCCGATCAAATCATCGCCGAGCAGCTTGAGCACGTTGACGAGCTGCGCCGGAGAACCACTCGACCCAATGTTCTGGCGCCACTCCTCGATGTCCTTCTCGGCCATCTGACCGCTGCCGCGCAGAAGCCGGGCCGCGTCCATCGAGGCGACTTCGCGCACCGTGGCAAACTCCTTGGTGCGCGGATCGCCGGTCTGCGTAAGCCACCAATTCTTGATGGTGTTCGCCGCCGGATAGTTGCTGTTGGCCAGTGCAACGGCCTTATCGTAACCGGTGGCAAGATGCGGCAGCAATTGGTTGACGGCGGTTAGCATCTTGCCGGCGGTGCCGTTGGTCGCCAGATCGCCATTCTGCTTGTTGCGCAAATTCCAGATCGTGCCGTCCCATTTCGAATCATAGGCATGCAGCAACCGCTCAACCATGAAGCGTTGCCGCATTGGGACGTCGGTCAGCTTCGCGCGGCCTTCGTCGATCGCGCGAACCATGTTCGCCGTTCCTTCGTCGGTCTGTGCGAGCACGCCGGGGTTGACGTTGTCTGGAACGTTGGTGCCCGGCAGCCAGCCTTGTGTCGGCGACGATTTCGGCGGCAGCGCGCCGGGATCATCGATAGGTTTGCCGGCGGCGTCTACCGGTTTGAAACTCCCATCTGGTTGCAGGGAGCCGTAAGTGGTCATCGGCATCCCGGTCAGCGGGTCGACGCGCTGGCCGATCGGGACCGGCTTCTTCATCTCAAACTGCTGGTAGGGTGTCGATCGCGTGTACTGATCCTCGTGATGCTTGGCTTCCAGCTCCAGCCGCTTGGCGGCTTGGTCGACGCTTGTCTGTTTCTGGAATGAACTGAGGCCGGCCTCCATGCCTGACGCGAGCGACCCTGTTCGCATCGCTTCGAGCCCGGCCAATGTGAGAGCCGCATAGGGCGACTTGAGGAAGCCCGCAAAGCTCTTGCCCTCCTTTGCCGGCGCCTCCGTCGAAGGAGCGGCTGCGGTTGGTGCCAGAGCCGGCGGCGCAGCCGTTGCCGGGGCGTTCGTGGGTGCGCTCGCGGGCGCCGCTGCACTTACGGCCTTCATCGCAGGCGACGCGGGCGAACCCTGCGCGGTCAAGCCAAGCGCACGGTCGCGATCGGCATCGTCTGCCCATTGCTTCATCGCTTCTGGCCCGGGGAGGCGAACAGGATCGCCGGGATTGATGCTATCGGAGTCATCCGATGGCCCGCCCTTCGCGCCGGTTGGCCATGGCTGATCGATTTGCGGATCGACGATGCCACGCTGCGCCCGCATCTCCTGCCCGAGCTGATCGAGCCCGCGCATGCGATAGGTCGGGCCGCCTACGGGACCAACCGGCCATGCCTGATCGACAAACGGATCATCCTCCGGCGTGCCGCCATCGGCATAACCGCCGCGTGCATAGCCTGCGCCGTAATCGCTCGCGGAAAGACCGGCAAGCGGATTGCTCCCGCTTCCGCCGAATGCATCGCCGCCGAACAGACTGCCGCCGCCATAGGAAGGCCCTCCCATCTTGGCGAGCGACATCAGCCCGGAGTTAAGGCCCGAATTGCTGCCCTTGCCGGCGTTGCTTTGCTGTTGCTGCGACGTCTGCGGGTTGAGGTTGAGGCTCGGCATCTGCGCGATGGCCTTCGCGAGCTGGCTGGTCGGGATATAGCCCTTGCTGATATCGATCGGCTCCTCGTCGACGCCGCCGCCGCCCGCAAAGCTGGGGACCCGGCCGCCGGAGCCTTTGCCTAGCGCATAGCCGAGCGGGCCGGCAATCGCGCCGATGCCGCCGCCGATCTGGCCGGCCAAGGAAGGATTATACTGCGACGTCGTCGTTCCCGTGCCTTGCGTGGTTCCCCCAAGCGCGGGTGCCAGCGATCCCGTGATGCCGGCGAGAAACTGCGCTTGCTGATATGGGAAAGCGGCCTGTGCGAGTTGCTGCTGATAGGGCGAGTTGAGTTGCGCCTGACTGAGCTGTTGTTGCAGGCCGCCCGTTCCCAACTGCGCCTGTGCCCCCTGCAACGCGGCGTTCTGCGCTTCGGAGCCAAGAGCCGCTTGACCATAGCCGGCGCCCTGCGCTTGCTGGACGGCGCTGTTCCAAAGGTTGGAATAGGTCTGACCCGCCGCGAGGCCTTGTTGATTGGCGAGATTGCCTTGACCCACCGCGATGCGATCAGCGCCGACGCCGCCGGCCGATTGCGTCAGGTTGGCGTTGTTCTGCTGCTGCTGCTGGCCGAAGATGTTTTGCATCTGCGCGGTGACAGCATCGACAGCGGGATTGAAGAAGCTTTGCGCGCCCTGCGGCGTAAAGTTCTGCGATGCCTGGTTGATATAGGGCTGCGCCATGCCCTGCGCGTTATTGACCGTGTTGAACGCGTTCTGTTGATCCTGCGAAAAGCCGGCAACCGGCGCCTGCGGGATATTGAACGGCAGTTGAGCGGCATTCTGCGCCTGCGTCAGCGCGCCCTGAATCTGCGATCCACCAGCCGGCGTATACGTCTGGTTCTGGTTGGTCGTCGATGTCTGCGAGCCCTTGGAGCCCATTATGCGAACGCCGCGCTTGACGCGCTGGTCGCTCCCTTGCCGCCATAGAGGAAGAACGCGCCGACCGGCTGCATCATGCGGCGATACAGGCGGACCTTGGCTTCGGTGCGATGGGTTGAGATGATGCCGGTGATCAAAGGAAGGCCAGTCTTGTCGCTCTGCAACTTGAGCCATTCGACGCAAGCACGCGCATGACCGGACTGGCGACATTCCGGATCGACGTAAACAACGAACTCTTCAAGATGCTTTTCGACCGTGTACCAATAGGTGCCGATGGTCACGAAGACGAGCGCCTCAATCGCGCCGATATCGCCGATCACGCCAATGACGCTTCTCGGACCGGCATCATGATCAGGGATCAATTCCGGATGTAGCGCGCGCTGAATGAACCAATCGCATTTCTCCGGCGCCAGCGCGAACTTGCCATTCTCGCGATGGCCGAGCAGAAACAATCGCCAGATTTCCATGTGGTCCGCAGGTTTTGCGACGCGGACAATCGAGGGGCATGCCATCGGTTAGTCCTTCTTCGGCGGCTTCAAATTGCGAAGCGTCTTGATGTGTTTCTTGCGGGTGTTGACGACCCATTTGTCGAGCGCTTTATGGCCGTGATCGAGGTCGCCGTACTTCTCGACGATCTTGTGGGGCGGGATCACGATCTCGCCGCCGGCTGCGATGATCGGCGTCAGCCTGCCCGTCCCGCCTTGCGCCAGCTTCGGCGGCTTGGTCGGGGACAGCGTTTTCGGCGTCAGATTGAGATGTGCGCCCGGCGCTTTGCCGGCGGCATGCATGCCGCCAAGCGGCGAGCCGTAAGGTCCCATCTTGAACATCTTGTTGACGATGTTGGCGCCGGCCAGCGAATTGCCCTGCCCCAAGGCCGCGACGTGATCCGCCGGCAGCACATAAGCGCCCCCATTGACCGAGATCGGAAGCTTGTCGGTCCGGCCTGGAACGTTCGAATGCAGGAAACCTTCACGGAAGAGTTGTCGCGCCGCGTAATGCTGGCCTTCCGGAGCCATGCCGCCGGAAGCGCGATAGCGGCGCGCATTGGAAAGCGCAGCCGCAACCGCCTGATTCTGCGGATGGCCGGCATGAACCATTTCCGAAATGTTTTCCGAGATCGCGGCCCGGCTTCCCGATTTGATGAGCGGCATGAAATGAGCATACGCTCATTTCTTGATGGGTTCAATTACCCGGCGCGGATCAAGGTTAGGCCGCCTATGTAGGCTGGCGGGATGTTGCTAACAGGTGCACTGACGCCGCCCTGCGCATTGCCAGTGAAGGTCCAAGATGGCGCCGAGTCATTTCCGCCCGTTGCTGTGCCGCCATGACCGACGTTAACGCCGGGTACCGTGAAACCGAGGAATCCAGGTGGAGTGACCGAGATCGCGCCGGTCGGCGTGTAAGGCGGCAGGTTCGACGTTCCGAGCGTGATCGTCTGCGATCCGCCGGAACCTCCGACAACAGGCGCGCTGAAGCCGCCAGCGGCCGACGAGATGCGGCCTGTGCCGCCATCAAGCGCGAAACGCGTGCGACCCCGGCCATCCGGCGTCAGATTGACGCCAATAAGCGTCGTGAGCGTAGGATAGGTCGCCGACGAAAATGAAGTGCCATCGCAATTGAGATATGGCGCGACGGTGCATCCCGAAACCCAGTTCGGAATCGATGATCCGGCATAATCCCAATAGCTGCCGATCCGGCCAAAATTCTTGAATTTGAGATTCGTCCCATCATTGATGGCGTCAATAAACTCTCCCGGAGGAGGACAAATCGCCTGTCCTCCGGCTCCCGTGGTTTGAAGGGTTACCGTGAAGGCGCTCGATCCCGTGCAGCCATTATAAATCTCATAGCTTTTGGTGAATGAAGTGGGCAACGTAATCGTGACATTGCCGGTTAGCGTTGAATTAAAGACGATCGTCTTGTTGCGGAACTGCGCTGCGTTAAGAACGACCGGCGAGTTGTTCAAGGCGATCGTCGTGATCCCGCCGACCACCAAATCCGTGATCGTCATGTTGGAGTTGACCGGGGTGTCCCATACGCCAACATCGTCGCCGCGCGCCGGCTCTTCGAGTTGGATGTTCGGGGTGAAGGTCGAAACCATAGGTCACCTATTGCGGGTAGTAAGGGAACTTCACGGTAACGCCCGACGAAAGCGCGACCAGCAAAAAGCCGGTAGCTTCCGAAGAGGTAAACGTAATCGTTCCAAGCGTAGCCGGCGCGGACGTCGAGGACGTCGTTGCTTGCGGGAAAGTCGTCTTAATCTGTGTCGTCAAGTTGTTAACCGCTTGAACGCCCTGTTGCAGCGTTTGCAGGATGTCGCCCAAACCGAATGCCATGACGTTATCTCCGGCCGGACTGAGCAAAACGAAACCGGATGCGGCCGATCCGCCAGAACTCGCTCGATGCATTGCTCTGGATCAGCGCCGACATCAACCGGTTGCGAGCGCGGATATTGATAAACTCGGTTGCCGCTGTGACCGTAAACGGACCGTAAATCGTTGGCGTATCGCCAGGATAGTTGACGCCAAAGAAGGTGATGTTGATCGACGCGTTTGGCGATCCCGAGCGCAGGCCATAGACAAAATCCGGGATGATCATGTCGATATAGGGAATGTCCTGCCCTTCGCTGATCGTCCACCAACCGGTCTGAAACGATGGTAGTCCGGCGCCCGTGATCGCCGTTCCCATCTCGTGTTGGACAACCAGACCCGTAGAGTCGACGCCGATCGGCATGCCAAGGATCGAAACATCGGTCCATGCTGTACGGCTAAGCGTGCCGAAATCCCATTCGTATTCATTGCCCTCGATGTGGACCTTGACGTAAGAATCATTCTCGCTGGCCGTCGCGGACGGATAGAACCACGCGATCTCGTTGAACGCGGAATTGACCGCGACTCGGACTTTTCTCTGATTGGTGGTCGACAGGTTTTGGAAAACCTGATCCCAAACCGTGCAAGGTAGAGGCACTACGCCGCTTGAGCCGAGCGTGAAGAAGTTGTTGTTGCTCATCCAGAATGGTGTACCGCCGAGGATGCCGCAGGCGTGCGAGGAAATCCAACCGCAACCATTTCCGACGCGGGTAAAGTTGAAAATAACGACGCCACCGACATAGGTCATGGTCCAGACATCGACATCAGTCGAGATCACCCCTTGCTGCGGAGCCTGGATGCCGCCGACGATGACGGAGCCGGTCGGCAGATGGAACGAGCCGGCCGAGGTCTGGTTGCTAACGGTCCAGTTCGTATAGTCGCTCTGGTTCGACCAGCGAATAACAAGCGAGTCCTGGACGCCCGTCGATTCCGTCGAAGCCCACGCGACAAGGATTTGCTGCGGCATGGATACGAAGATGCCGCCATTGAAGAATGGTGCCTGATTGATGACTTGCGCGTTCTGGAAACCGAAATCCGGTGCCCATGCATAGATCGGGCCGTTAGCCGGACAT
>Ga0137410_10001674_pt1 | contig 15114 bp, 6 predicted proteins | sample CZODoug1_16funga_FD_108878 | JGI IMG/M metagenome (GOLD analysis project Ga0137410, IMG submission 108878) | Vadose zone soil fungal communities from Angelo Coast Range Reserve, California, USA - CZODoug1_16fungal (Illumina Assembly) | ecosystem: Environmental > Terrestrial > Soil > Vadose zone... | reverse complement strand
TACGTAGACGCCAAAATTGGAGCAAGTAGCTCCATTGTTAAGAGATTGACCCGCGGGGCAGGCCACTGGTACCGGAAATTGGGCTCCGGGAGTGGCGGTGGGTGGAAGGCCCTTGGACTGATAGAAGCCATTTGCCACAGCCCCGAAATCGAACTTATTGAGCGCCACGCTTGAGGCCGATGCCATGAAAACTTCGTACTGCGCGGCGAGGTTTGTTAAACCCGCGCCCAGCAACTTTTGAACTGCGGCGTCCTGATCCCTTGTCAGAAATAGAGTGGCCCCCGGTATGAATTGTGTCTTGGCCTGGACCAGGCCAAAATTGTCCGCCCCGATGCTGGAAAATCCGGTCTCTTCGCGTTGCGTGTATTCGTAGGAAAAAAAGTAAAAGGTCTTGTCCTTCTTGATCGGACCCCCGAAAGTGAGGCCACTTTGAGTGCGTGTGTAGCCCTGTTTGGTCGGCTGGAGCACGCCATTCGCGTCGACTTCACCGGAAAACGCATTGCGCGCCTGAAAGGCTTTGTTCCGGAAGAATCCGAAGAGGTCTCCGTGGAACTTATTCCCGCCGCCCTTGGTCACGATGTTAATGACGCCGCCGGTGGCACGGCCATACTCGGCATTGTAGTTGCTAAGGATAAGCTGGAATTCCTGCACGCCTTCCTGAGAGATGGTTGAGCGAATGCCGTTGACAGAGTTGTCGCCGGCGTCGGCGCCATCCACACTGACCAAGTTCGAGCGTTGGCGTGCGCCGCTAACATTGAATCCGCTGCTGGGAGCGGGACCGATGGTGGGAGAAACGTCGCGGGTGGTCTTCGAAAATAAGCGGGTAAAGTCGAAGAAATTGCGGCCGTTGATAGGGAGAACTTCGATCAGGAGTTGGGGAACCGTATTTGAGACTTCCGTCTTGTCGGGTTCGATGAGAGAAGACTCTGCGGACACTCTGATGGACTCTACCTGCCCTTTCACCCCGAGCCGCGGATCAATCTTGACGTTTTCGCCGACCGTCAGCGTAAGCGACTCATTCTTGTAGACCTCAAAATTCGCTCCGCCATCCACACTCATCTTGTACTGGCCGGGGGGAAGTCCCACGAGGTTGTAGCGGCCGGCATCATCGGACTCTGCTGTCCGCGTCGCTCCGGTGGCGGCGTTGACCACCGTGACTTTTGCTCCTTTAACGGCGGCTCCGGAAGAATCGACGACCGTTCCCGCGAGGGTGGCCGTGTTTACGCCCTGCGCATGGGATATCCCGCCGCAGACAAACGCACACAGCGCCAGCAGTGCCATGACCTGCAGCGAAGCTGTCCATCGAAAACACAAACCCGAGTACCTCGAAATTGACACACACACACCCTGTCTGCGTTGCATGAATCCTCCAGTTGTAGCACCGACTGATTTTCCGCTACCCCTAGCGGTGGCGGGGTATCCCACCGATTCTCGAACAGTACAATTGATTACACGGCTTTTACTGCAATATATCGTCGCTTTCAACTGAAAACTTCCACACCGTCCTCCAAAACGAACTAGAAGGGAAGCGGCAGCCCCTTTAGCTCTTCGACGACTGACTGGACTGCGCCGAGAGCACCGAGGACCAGCGCAGAATGTACGAAAGCGGGAGGACTGGCAAGAGACAAGGTACGAAATGCCCGGTGGAAAGCGCGATGTCGTCTCTTGTCGTCATGTGTAGAGAACCCTTCAGCAACTTCAGTGACGAAGCGCAGTCCAGAGAAGTACCGCGATGAAGTCACCCACCTCCAAAACTATCCCAGGCCCTTCCTTGCTATTCAAATCAAAGCTGAGATTCAGGCAGCGTGCGGGGCACCGCGCTGAGTCAGGTTCGAGATTGACGGGCAATCCTTCTTCTTTAGAGGTTGCAAAGCGACGACGCATCATGCAATCGGAGATGGGAAACCGGTCAGGTGCTATTGCCATTCTGGAAATCAGCAACAAGGTCGAGGCTTCACTCGAGCGTTTCGATTCGCTAGAGTCGCACTAGTACTTTGATAGAACCGTTTCAGTCTGGAAATTCGTAGCGGAGGGTTTATGAAGAGGAATGCCCCCGTCCTCATCTTGGTTGCCATTATCGCCCTTTCTGGCTGCGGCGGGGTCTCTCAACTGCCCGGGCCAACATCCATCGTCGTAACCATGATTTCCCCGCCTCCGTCTTCACTTCCGGCCGGGGGGACAGCAAGTGTGGCCGCCACAGTCTCCAATGACACAGCCAACGCGGGCGTGAGCTGGAGTTGCACCCCGAGTGCTACTTGCGGTTCCTTCAATCCAGTTTCCACAGCAAGCGGCGCCAGCACGACGTATACGGCGCCCTCATCGGCGCCAGCGGGGGGACAAGTTGTCATCATGGCTAGCTCCATGACGGACAGCTCGAAGAGAGCCAATGCGTCCGTCATGATCACAGGAACGTCGAATGCCAGCTTGAACGGACGGTATGCCTTGTTCTTGACAGCGGCTACGGGCAACCAGGGCACCAGTGTGTGTGCAGCCAGCATTGCAACCGACGGAAAAGGGAACATCACGGGCGGTGTGGAGGAGTTGACCGCCCCCGGGTTCTTTGACCTCGTGGATGTCATCTCGGACGGAACTTACTCGATCGACGCCAACGGACACGGCACGATGAGGATTCACACCGTAAACTTCGAAACTCTCGTATTCAGCTTTGTTCTCACTTCCGCTTCTCATGCTCTTATTGTTGAAGTCGACGGAGATCCCGCGAGCGGGACGATGGACTTGCAGCAGCCCGCCGGGGCGAGCTTTACCGCCGCACAGATCTCGGGCAACTACTCCTTCGCGATGGACGGAGTCGATAATTCAGGCGCGCTGAATCATATGTCCCTCGGCGGCAGTTTTGCCGCGGATGGAATCGGCACTTTGACAGCCGGCACCCTGGACATAAATAACGGTGGAACTTTTTCAACCTCGTCATTCACGGGAAGCTTCACTGCACCGGATACCAACGGGCGCGGAACGATGCACCTGAGCACGGGAAGATCTTTCGTCTATTACATCATTTCGCCGAAAGCGTTCCGTGTCTTTGAAGGAGACAATCCAACTAATATAAGTTTCGTCGGCGGAAGCGCCTACGCGCAGGGTTCTGCAGGCTCTTCCAACGCCGCACTTTCCGGCAAATTCGTTTACCAGCATCATGGCTGGAGCTCTCCGGGGCGTACCGTCGCGGCCGGCCAATTCAGCGCGGACGGCATGGGGAAGGTTACCGGGGGAGTGTCGGACTCGAATTCCGGTGGATCTCCAACCACAGTCTTCACAGGAAAGTCTGTCACAGGGACGTATATGATCTCTGGAAGTCCCAGCGGCAATCTGAGTCTCACCGACGCGGCGGGAACCTCTACATTCAACGTTTACTTGGTTGACCCTGCTCTCAACATCCTCGACCCGGGCAATTCCAGCGGAGGAGGCGGCGCGTTGCTTCTTCACACGGATGCCAGCATTACCGGCACGGGGATGTTGATTCCCCAGGTCATCTCAGGTTCCCCGGCCATCTCGCAGAATCACGGTCTGAACCTGGTCAACTCAGTAGACACCGTAAATGTGGCTACTGTGAATGAAGTGCATCTGGTGGGCAGACTCGCAAGCGATGGCGCGGCCAATTTCACTGGAACGGCCGACTATGGTCAGAACGGCTCCAATATCCAGATCGTTGTCAAGGGCAACACCCTCTCCGGCACATTCGCCGCAGACAGCGTCAACGCGGGTCACTTTACGGGCACCTTCACGCTCGGCACTGACCCCGCTATTGCTTTGTTTCCATTCATATCGCCAGCAGTTTCGACGTTTCAGGTTTCCTACTATCAAGCCAGCAGCTCGCAGGCCCTGGTCATCCAAACCGATACATCCGCGGATGCGTGGGGGTACCTGCTCAAGCAGCTGCCTTAGCCGAGCCTAGGGCGACGTTATCTTGCAGAATTCCTGGCGCCCCAGAGGGGGATGCCCAATGACCACCGGTCGCGCGCGAATTCCACTCTATAACTGGAGATGACGCTGGACGAGTTTGCGGAGTTTTTCGCGGTCTTCATCGCGCATGTGGACGAATTCCACGCCGCTGCCCTCCGGTCCGATATTGCGGACGACGGCGGTGAAATTGATCTTGCGGAAACCGGCGCGGACTTCGAGCTTGATCGAGTCGCCGACACTAAGTTTCCGGGGGGACTCCAGATAGGCGCCGCCCAGGCTGATCGTCTTTACACGGGCAAGGCCTGCCGGCACGCCCTCGATGTGTGCCCGAAGCGGTGACTCAAGTGGAACTCTAACGTAGCGGCGCGGGATGACGTAGCCGGAGCTCGATTGCGCCGGCGCTCCAAACGCAGCGGCCGCCTGCTTGAACGATGGACGATTCTCGATCAGCGCCAGCGCATCTTCGGCTGCGGCGCGTAAGCCTGCAGGTTCCGCATAGGTGAGTCCTTCACGGTTCTCCGCCAAGGTGCGAAGAAGCTCGGCTGCTTCATAGGCACGCATGCGGCCGAGCGCTTCGATGGCCTTGATGCGCACATACTGGTCGCGCAAGGTTTCATGTTCACCGGCAGCGATTTCCATGAGCTGCGGCACGGCGGTGGTTTCCTGCGCCAGGCCGAGCTGGTCGATCATCATGGGAACGACCATGGGATGGGCGTCGGCGAGAATGGCCGAGAATACGAAAGCGGTGCTCACCGCCGATGCGGAATTGTTCGGGCGCGAGAGTTCGCTGACCGCCAAATCCTGAAGGTTCCATTCCCAACTTGCCATGGCGCGTGCGAGGCCGCGCAGCAGCCGCTCCGGGTCCGCCGCTGCGAGAAGCTTGATGGCCGCGGTCACGCGCTGCCGGCGGGCTTCGTAGAGCCGCGTTTCGAGAAGATTCAGAACGGGCACGCCGATCGTCCGCAGGAGACGCGCCATCGCCGGCACCATTTCGGCGCCGCGTGGTTCCGTGAGCAGCAAAGTCATGCGGTCGAGCAGCCGCTCGGGATCACGCTGCAAAAGCCGGGGCAGGATTGGATCCAGTGCGCGGTTGGCCAGGGCAGCGTCCACCAGCAAGAGCCAGCGATCCTGTGCGACAAGGCGGTTTGCCAGAGCTGCCATGTGATCGTGCTCAATATCCTGAGGAACGCGCTCCAGACCGGTCAGGATGGTTTCGAAACTGGAATAGTCGGCGCGACTCACGGCAACACGCCCGAGGGATTCGACGAAGGCGGCGAGCAGGGCGGCGGTTTCGGGGGCCTTTTCCATGTCGAGAGCTTTCATGGCCCCACGGCTCAGGTCTTCCGGCAGCTGATTGGGCCAGAGGGATTCGATAATCGAAGACAGTTCATTGAGTCCGGCGGCAACAAAGCGCCTTGCCGAAGGGTCGGCATGTTCGAGGCGGCGCGCATAATTCAAGACGATGTTGCGCGCTTCGCGGCGAGGAGCGTCGGCGCCGGCATCGGCAAGTTGTCCGAGCGTATGGCGCAACGCTGCAACCGGAACGCACCAGACATCCGGGCTGCGCAAGACAGCCGATTTTTCGCGTGGTGAAAGTTCCAGCCAGAATCGATCGATCAGCTGTTCACGGTGCGTGTCCGTTGCCCAGGTTACCGCGAGCGACGAGAGATGCTGCGAAGAGTGCGGACCAGAATAGCCGCCGGCTTCGACGATGACATCGGTCAAGCGAAAGATCGTCGGCCTTACGGACAAGGCGGTAAGCGAGCCGCTGGAAAACTCCGCGGTGAGGAACTCAAAAACGATGTTTTCGGAGAGGCGCAACAGATAGGGTTGCGGCCGTTCGCCTTCGCGGGGGCCATACTGGGAGACCGAGCTGAGCAGCATGCACACGCTGTCGCGGCTGGCTTCTTCCATCGCGCCGTGAATCGCGCGCGCTGCTTCTTCCGGGGAAAGACCGCGCGCGCTTTCAAGCGGCGGAGTCAGCCGTGCCAAGAGCCGCAGGCTCGCCACGAGGTCGTCAAAGTCTGGCGCCTGGATGGGGGCATCGGCCGTCTCTCGCGGGGAATGCCCACCATAAGCTACGAGCGCGGCAATGAGACTTGCCAACACCGTGTCCACCCTGCGCTCCGTTTGCGTATTAACGGAAATGCCTTCCACGTGGTTCTCCAGAAGTCGCGCCGGCCACCAGGCATTGTCCCCACCGTTCGCCGGCTCTTCCGATCTTAGCAACGAAGCCTTCACGAGTCGCGCGAGCGTGTCCAGTTCGCCTACATGGAATTTTTTCGAGAAGTCCAGCGCATAAATTCCGGCGCGGTGCAGGTCGGTCGCCAGCGCCTGCATTTCTCCCCGCACGTCCGGCAGATGGCCGTCACCGATTCTCGGCGCCACCAGCCCGCCGCGCTCCACGCGAATCTCCAGCCCGCCCAGAATTTCGGTGGTGTTGCGGATGGAATCGTAAGCACTGTCCAGACTGTCGAGCCTGCGCGGATGATCCTTCTCGTAAAGGCGTTCCGACCGCATGAGCAAGTGCAGGTTTCGGAGTGCACGCTGAACTTCGATGGCCTTGTGGTCCGTGTGGCCTGCTGGAATCCGGGAGACCGCATTTGCCAGCAGACGCAGCGAGGTACGAGGCGTGGCATCCGGATTTAATTGCGGCGACGAAGTCTCGCGCTTCGCTTCATGGACAGGTAGTGTGGCCCTGAGGACCAAAGGACTCTCCAATTGCTTCTTACGGTTCGTTCGCGCCGCTTCGAGCGGCGATGGAACCCGCCTGCAGTCTGGCGATCTCGCGTCAGGGCAGGCAGGCCCTACCTATAAGGCAAGCACGCCTCCGGCCTGAACCTGATTGAGCTAAGTCATTTCTGTTGAACGAAATCCATATAAGGTCCTAAGACTCGAGTTGAGCCACTGTAACAAAATGTTACGTTTTGGGTAGACCCTTCAGGAGTTCGTTTAGGGAACCATACGGACTGAATTCCAAGCAGTTGAACGGTTTATTTCTCGTGGAGCGATTCATTAATCGTGACGGTGCCACCTTCGCTCACTTGGACCGTTCGCTTTGCCAGCTGAAATCCATTCAACCTCAGCGTCACCGTGTGCAACCCGGAAGGCACCTGCACGCGAGCCGGTGTGAACTGTCCGGTGGAGGTTCCGTCCACGATGATTTCTGCGCCTTTGGGAGTGGAGTTCACCTGTGCCCAGGCGACGCGGCTTGCGGATTTTTCGTTGAGCGGCACGTTGAGCTGCGTCTGGATATTGTCCTTGACCTGAATGCCTCCGGCATAAGGCTCATAACCCTGGAGCCGCAAGACGAGGTTGTACTGGCCGGGAGCGAGCGGCAGCGTTACAGGCGTCTGACCTGACTGCTTCGCTCCGTTGATGAAGACATCGGCACCCGGCGGCTGACTACTGATAAAAATGCCTTTGGCCAGCGATTCGAGTTTGATTTTCTGGTCCTGGGCGTCGCCACTCTTTACTTGCAGCGCGGTCTGAACGGATTGATAGCCGTCCTTTTGAACTTCGAGGCTGTAGCGCGAAGGAGACAAATTGTTAAAGCTGCAGGGCGTTTCGCACCTGTTCAGGACATGGCCCGCAGGTCCGTGCAACACGGCAGTAGCACCGATCACGTCGGTCACGACATGAATCGCTCCGTGCCCGGCGGTAGGAACCGGGTGCGAGCCCTCGTCAGGATTACCTGTGGCAACGGGAGTGTCGTCGTACTCCAGATGATCGATCACGCGGACGTCCGAAGGGGCGTTCCGCAATAATTTCAAGAGTGCGCCGTGTTCCGCCGGCCGGAGCTTTCCCGCGAGCGTCAGCGTGTTGCCGGCGGCCTGAACTCTTACATGGCTGCTTAATCCTCTTTCGGAAATGGCCTCTTCGATCTTGCCTTTGTATTCCGCGGCTTTGGGGCCCAGCGCATTTTCTGTTTTCCTGGGTGTGACTTTTTCAGGGACGATTTCCGCGGGCTTGGACTCGGCAGGTTTCGGCTCCGCACCTGCTCCAGCCGCAGCATCCTTCGGTTGCGTAGATGCTTCGGTCCCGGCGGGATTTGCCGCCGAGCTGTCCGGAGTGGTTTCTGACGCCGCCGGCGCCGCGGCGGGCAAGCTGCTGCCCTTCTTTTGCGCATCATGAAGTTCGCGCGCGGCCTCAAAGACCGGCTTTATCTTGTTCGCTCCATAAACAATGACACTTAGAAGCAGCGACGCCGCCAAGATCGTTCCGAGGACATTTTTCTTTTTCGGCGGTTCCGGGAGGGGTGCGATGGCTCCTGTTCGCCGCACGAGGGGAGTTTGGCCTGGAGCCGATGCCCGCGCGTTCAGGGAGCGCGCCGTCGCCATGACGGTTTGATCTTCGCCGGTGAGACCACGGCCGGCCGCGTTTCCGGAAACCATGGTCGCCGCGGGCGAACCTCCGCCCATGACCATCGTCGATTGCGGGTTTCCGCCGCCTGGGGCGATTGACCGGTAATTCCGCAAATCTTCAAGCATTTCGCGGCAATTCTGGTATCTCTGGTCGGGTTCTTTCTCCAGCGCCCTCATGATTACCGCGCTGATCCCGGGATGAATCGAAGGATTAATCTGTCGCGGCGGAACGGGAGCTTCATTGACGATCTTATAGATCACCGTGGTGATGTTCTGGCCGGGGAAAGGTTTTTCGCCGGTCACCATTTCATAGAGCATGACGCCCAGCGAAAAGATGTCGCTGCGGCCGTCGACGGCGCGCCCCTTCACCTGTTCCGGCGACATGTAGCTGGGGGTGCCCATGACGTGCGCGGTCTGCTGGACGGTGCCGAACTGCAGAATCTTCGCGGTGCCGAAGTCCGTAACCTTAACGGTATCGTCGGCGGTGAGCATGAGGTTCGCCGGCTTAATGTCTCGATGGATGACGTTGCGTTCATGCGCGAATTGCAGCGCGCTGCAAGTCTGCTCCATGATGCGCAGCGTGCGCGGCAGGGGAAACGCATGGCCGCCATCGAGCAGCGCCTGCAGGCTCTTTCCCTCAACCAGCTCCATGGTGATGTAGTAGAGGCCGTCTTCTTCGCCGGCGTCGAATACGACAACGATGTTTGGATGCGTCAACAAACCTGCGGCGCGCGCTTCCGTTTGGAATCGCGACAGAAGCTCGGGGCGCGAGAGCCCTGTGCCTTGCTCGCTCAGCCGGATGGTCTTGACCGCGACGGTGCGACCGATCACTGGATCCATGGCCTTGTAAACGACACCCATCGCGCCGCGGCCCAGTTCACCGACGATTTCGTATCTTCCGGCTTTTGTTACTGTTGGCATCGTTCAATCGATCAGTCGCCCAGCGAGGGCAGCACTAACAATACAAACCTTATTCGAGCGAGTCGGGTTGCGGCTCTTGAAGGAAAGAAACCTGACAACACTCCCAAACCTGCCACTGTCAATTTCACGGTCTACATCAGTGGAAATGCCTCCGCCGACACCCCGGCACCCTATCGTCCACGGTACATACCAAATTTTCGGTTGGTCAACGCTACTGGGGTACCAGTGTTGCGCACTCGATACGGTCGGAGCGCGGTGTTCTCCGGAGCCCCATCTTTTACATTCCGCCGCAGTCGCCGGGTTCTGGCGATCCAGGCGCAAGTCAGGGATTTCGCGTCGATTCCCGCAGCGGTGATCGATAGAAGAAGAGTGCGTTTTCTCATACGCCTACCTTTACTGGGGGCTTGCGCTCATCTGGAACGGGATGTTGACCTCACGCACCGGCCGGTCGATTCCACCCGGCTGCGAAGGAGCTTCGAGGCCGTCCGTAAGAAGATAGGACTGCAGCGAAAGTGAACTCGTGGCGAAGTTCTCCAGCGCAGTGATGTAGGAGACTTCTAGCTGCGCCAAGGTTCTCTGGGAGATGAGGACCTGAGGGTAGGCTGCAGCCATATCCTGGTATTTTTTTGTATACATCTCGTAGGCCTTTTGCGCCCTCGGTATCATCTGGTTTTTGTAGCGGTCGACCGCGGTCTGCGAGAACGTGTAAGTCTGGACGACGCTTGCTGCCCGCTCCCGCAAAACCAATTTCACGCGTTCCACCTCGCGTTTGCACCGCTCTACATCGGCCTTCGCCGTTGCAATGTTTCCCTGGTTGCGGTCAAAAATGGGGATTCTTACCCCCACGTTGGCAAAGCCCTGTAGTCCGACAGACCTCCCGTTAGGCCCGGACAACAACTCGCCATTCTGCTGCATGCCACCGCGGAGTTGCAGGTCGGGAATCGGTTCGCGCTTCGCGCGAGCCAAGGCTGCTTCGGCTCGTTTGACACCGAGCTCGGCGATTCTTACGGCTGGACTCTCGTTGACGATTTTCTCCACCAGTTCGTCGGCATTGACCGGCGGGGTGTCCTCGAGTTTTCCTTCGAGCTTCATCAAGGGAAGCCGCGGATTCCCCACGACGGCGGCGAGCGCTTTCCAAACCCGCTGCTGGTTCTGTTCGGCCATGGTGACCGCGAGTTGTGCCTGCTGCGCTTCCACTTCCGATTCGAGCACGTCGGGAGCGTCCGCTTGGCCGACATTCGCGAGCTGATGGGAGGTTTGGACAGCGTCGTCGGCAAGCTTGCTGAGGTCTTGCCGCAACTCCAGCGTCTGCTGGACAGCCAGCGCTTGGATGTAGAACATCCGTACGTTCGTGACGACTCGCAGTTTTTGCTCCTCCGCCTCAGTTTCCGCCTGTTTGAGCTCCTGATCAAAAATCTTTCGATTCAGGCCGAGCTTTCCACCCAGCACGACGTCCTGCTGAAGGAAAAAGCCTTGCTCGCCACCGTGAAACGACCCGCCTCGGATCTGTTCGCCCTGGTAGCCGACGGTGGGGTTCGGGTAGAGCCCGGACTGTTTCTTCCTGCCTTCCGCCGCTCGGATGTTGGCGGCCGCTTGCGCGAACGTCGGGTTGTTCTGCAAGGCCATCTGTTGCAGTTCTTCGAGTGTAATCGTCTTCTGCTCGGAAGCTGGAGTCTGCGCTCGGCCAGGCAAGGCGAGCAGGAACAGAGTCCAGGAAAGGCAGAGTACGAATCGGGTTACACAACGGAGTGGTGACGCTGTTTCGACCATCACTTCCATAAACTTCACCGGCGTAGTCAGGTTATTCATGTTTGTTCCCCATTCCGGGCATGTCCATCTTCATTGGCTTATTGCCTTCCTGTTTTTTTCGAAGCTCCATGATGTGGTCGTACTTGTCTTGGGGCAGGACCCGGACGAACGTCATCATTCCCGCCATGAAGCCGCTCCAGCCGGGACGGAGGCCGAAGTTTTCAGGTTTCTCAACCATCTTGTCCATCGCCATCATGGGACCTTCCATGAAGGCATCCTGGGGAAAGCCCGGCACGGAATTCGCATCCTTGCTGACCTCGGGCTTGCCCATCCGCATCCCTTGCTGTGGCATGTCGGGCATGTCTTGCCGCTGCATAGGATTCCCGGCTTTCAGCGGAGAATTCGACATGGTTTGCTCCGCTGTCGAACCGACGCCCAATCCGCGACCCAAGCTCGGACCGTTTTCCTGAGACGTCGCGCTTCCTTGTCGCAGCATTCCCATGCCTCGCTCCATGTCGAGACCCGCAGGCATTCCATTTCGGCGTGACATCGGCCCGACCATCGACGACATCTGGTTCATCATGTGGTGAGGAAGATGGCAGTGCAGCATCCAGTCGCCGGGATTGTTTGCGACAAATTCGACGTCGCGTGATTGCGCCACACCCACGAGCACGGTGTTTCCCGGGCCCCAGGTCGATTCGGGCTGGCGGCCTCCCTCCGTTCCCGTGACCACGAATTGGTGGCCATGAAGATGGATCGGGTGGTGGTCCATGCCGAGGTTGATCAGGCGGATGCGGACTCGTTCCCCCTGCCGCACGATGAGAGGAGTGTTGGCTGGACCGGATTTTCCGTTGAAGGTAAGCCAGTTGAACTCCATATTCATGGAGTTGGGAACGGTGATATTGGGCAAGATGGCGTACTCCTGGAGAATGATCACGAAGTCTTTGTCGACGCGGGGTTTGTAGGTTTCCTTTGGGTGCATGACGAACGCGCCGATCATCCCTATCATTTCCTGCATCGCCATGTGCGAGTGGTAGAAGTAGGTTCCTTCCTGGCTGAGCGTGAACTCGTAGACGAATCTTCCACCGGGTGGTATCGGTTCTTGGCTTGAACCCGGTGCCCCATCCATCTCGACAGGAATCTCGAAGCCGTGCCAGTGCATCGAGGTTGCTTCGGGTAGGTGGTTATCCACAATGATGCGGACACGATCACCCCTGGTAACTTGAATGGTTGGCCCCGGAGCGCTCCCGTTGTAACCCCAAAGATCGACGATTCGGCCAGGAACGATTTCCTGCTTCACCGGCTCGGCGATGAGATGAAATTCCTTGACGTTGCCATCCATGCGAAACGGCAGGTTGGGCACATCGGGCGTCTCGGCTAGAACGGGAGAGCCGTGGTCCTGGATAGACCCTTTCTTGCCTTTCCTATTCGTTCCGGGCATGTCCCCGGACATTTGCATGTCTTGGGCGGAAAGTATTTTCGCGGAAGTGAAAAATCCTGCTCCCGCGAGAACATTCTGCAAAAACCCTCGCCTGCTACTCATGTTTTTTCCTTTCAAGGCCGAATGACTGAATTTCCAAAAATGGATCGGATATGACGAGCAGCGAATGCAGACGGACGTACACAAACGCTCCGTCTTCGAACAAGCGCACTGATTAGTTAGAGGATTTTTCTAGATACGGAGGGGAACCGGAGGAGTGTTGAAACTTCTGATCGTTTGGGAAGCGTCAAAGAGCAAAGAGCGCTCGCCACTACCGGCTAATCCGAGGGCCTCGGCTGGCGTGTCGGCAACAGCGACATGAGCGACTCCGCCCGGCGCATCAAAAGAGAAGGAACCTTCCTTGAGCGCCTGGATTTGAACCAAGCTGGAGCAATCGGTCTTCGGGCTCAGGCTGTTCCCTGATATGGGCGGACACTCCGCGCAATCGGCACCGTGATGACGAGCGTGATTATAATGGCTAATGCGCGTTGGGCTGGGCTGCGAGTACATCTGGCGATGATGGACTGCGGCACTTCCTACAGATCCAGATGACATGCAATAAGCTGCGCATATCGAAGCGACACCGGCGTTGGCCCCCGACAGCGTCAGCACCAGAACCGCAATTAGCAGCTTAAGTCGCATCAAGCTCTAAGATACACCCGAGATAGTTCTTGTTCAAGAATGGTCCCTGGATCGTCGCCCGGCGTTCAGAAGAGCCCGCCTCAATCGCCGTAGCCGTGCGAGTCTTTGTCGACGACCACTTTGCCGGCGAAAGAGCGGTAGACAAACGTAGAGTAACCGGCAGCCAGGATCATTCCGAGGACCCACCAGACCAGCCCGACCTTCAGTCCATAAGCGCCTGCTTTAGCCGTCGTCACCGTCAAGGAATAGGCCGGATTCCGCGCGGGCAAGACCATCGGATACACCCCAAAGACGACGCTGGTGAGCATGCCCGTCAGGTACGCACAGGACGCGAAGAACGCTTTGCGCTCATTGCGTTTTCGCAATTCGAAGATGACGCCTGCTAGCCCGGCCACCGCAAGCAGGGGGAAAAGGAATCCCCACGGCCAGGTCGTGAAATTTTCTTTTAGCTGCGGCTGGATGCGGAACGTGACGGCAGTCACTAGTGCGGTGAGGGCCACGACGCCCCACCACGTCCGGCCAGCCAGTTTTCCCGCGCGCGCATGGACTTCGCCGCTGGTCTTCATCTGCACCCACAGCCCACCGTGCATCATGAGCGCGAGCAGGGCTAAGACTCCCACCAGGATTGTGTACCAGTCGAGGATGCCAGTTTCGTCTCCGAGGCGGAAATTGGTCCACAGCGGCTCGAAGAAATAACCGCTCGCATCCAGCGGCACACCGCGCACTACGTTGCCGAGCGCCGCTCCGAAAAACACGGCGAGCAATAAGCTCGATCCCCAGAAGAGAAAATCCCACAGCGGATCCCAAATGGCGCTCTTGATGTGATTCCGGAATTCAATGGACGCTCCACGGAGAATCAGAAGCCACAAAACGATCATCAGCGGAAGATAAAATCCGCTGAATGCGCTGGCGTAGAGAGTGGGGAAGGCGAAGTACAGAGTTCCGCCTGCCGCAATCAACCACACTTCGTTTCCGTCCCAGACCGGGCCAATGCTCGCCAGAACTGTCCGCCGCTCTTCATCTGTTTTTGCCACAAAAAGGTGAATTGCTCCTGCGCCCAGGTCAAATCCATCCAGGAACACGTACACCGCCAGCATAAATGCTACGAGGCAGAACCAGATCGTTCCCATCGCACTCTCCTCAGTCCGCCGCCAGCACGATCGCATCTTCGCCGGTCGGACGATTGCCTGGGTCCGGTCCGAGTTCGACCTCGCGATAAATCAGGAACAGCCACAGAATCGCCAGCACCGTGTACATCCCCATGAAGCCAATCAGCGTGAACCAGGCGTTGCCCGCGGCCACGCGCGGAGAGACACCGCTGGCGGTGCGCATCAATCCGTAGATCAGCCATGGCTGCCGCCCCAGTTCGGCAGTCATCCAGCCAGCCGTGTTGGCGATGTACGGCAGCGGCACAGACACCATCAGCGTCCACAGCATCCAACGGGAGTCATACAGTTTTCCGCGCCACAGTAGCAGCGAAGCCAGAACCATCACGGCGATGAAGATGGTCCCGAGACCCACCATCACGTGATAACTGTAATAAAGCAGAGGAATTTGGTCCGGCCATTCTGCTTGCGGAAAATCGGACAAGCCCTTGACGTTCGCCCGCCATTCCTTGTAAGTCAGAAAGCTCAGCATCTTGGGCACTTCCAGGGGATTGTCGAGTTTTCTTTTTTCCACATCGGGCTGTCCTAGGATTGCCAGCGGCGCTCCTTCTTGCGATTCAAAAAGTCCTTCCATCGCCGCCAGCGTCGGCTGCTGATTGTAGGCAACCAACTTTCCTTGCATGTCGCCGGTGGGGGAGAGTTGCAAGACAGCAGCGATCGTTCCTACTATTACGCCCGCCCGCACAAAAGTGCGGCCGTAAGTTTCATCGCGCTTCGTCAGCAAATAAAAAGCGCCGACCCCTGCCATGACGAAGCAGCCGGTTTGCACCGCGCCCAACATCGTGTGCGCGTACTGCCACAGCGCCCATTTATTCAGCAGCAGGCCCCAGACGCTCGAGAGTTCGATCTCGCCGTTGGCGCCAAGACGGTAAGC
>Ga0137410_10001671_pt1 | contig 15126 bp, 18 predicted proteins | sample CZODoug1_16funga_FD_108878 | JGI IMG/M metagenome (GOLD analysis project Ga0137410, IMG submission 108878) | Vadose zone soil fungal communities from Angelo Coast Range Reserve, California, USA - CZODoug1_16fungal (Illumina Assembly) | ecosystem: Environmental > Terrestrial > Soil > Vadose zone... | reverse complement strand
CGGCGTGGACACCAAGCCGCTGGTGGGGCACCTTGCGGCATGGAACTACTTCATGTCGATCAAGGCGCCGGCCAACGACGCGTTCACGAAGAAGTGGGCCGCCTACGCCAAAGCGAAGAACATCGCCGGCCACAAGGACAAGCCGCTGACCAACGACCCGATGGAAGCGACCTACATCGGCATCCACATGTGGAAGCAGGCGGTGGAGAAGGCCAAGACCTTCGACGTGCCGAAGGTGAGCGCAGCCATGGCGGGCCAGACCTTCACGGCGCCCTCGGGCATCACCTCCAAGATGGACGAGAAGAACCACCACCTCTACAAGGCGGTGTTCATCGGCGAGGTTACTGCCGAGGGCCAGTTCAACGTGGTGTGGAAGACCAAGGGTCCGGTCAAGGCCCAGCCATGGAGCCCGTTCATCGCCGGCAACGACAAGAAGAAGGACGAGCCGGCGCTGATGGCCGACAAGAAGATGTAGTGCGCCTGAGCACCATGACGAAAATGAAACAGGCCGCGCTTTTCGCGGCCTTTTTCTTATCTCTTCCGGCTTTTGCGCTCGATCGCGCCGCGGTCGAGAAGCTCGCGACCGGCGAAGGCGACGAGCGCATCGCGGCGATCGCCGCGCTGCTTGCCGAAGGCGATCCCAAGGCCGCCGATCTGCTCAGGTCGGCGGCGGAAGGCGAGATCGAGCTCGACGGCAAGAAAATCGAGGTGATGGTCAACAACCGGCTGCGCAGGGAGATCGCCGGCGCGCTCTCCGCGTTCCGGCTGTTGTCGCCCGATCGCGCCGAGCGGCTGCAAGCCGCGAAGCAGCTCGCCGCGGGCGCGGGCGAGGCGGTGCTGCCGCTGGCGAAGAAGGCGCTCGCCGCTGAGAGGGACGCCGAAATCAAGGCGACGCTGGAGGTGATCGTCGCGTCGCTGGAGCTGAAGAGCGGCTCGACCGAAGCACGCATCACCGCGATCCGCCGCCTCGCCGATTCGCCGAGTCCGAACACCCGCACCCTGCTCATGCAGGTCGCCGCCGACGAGAACGAAGACATCCGCCGCGAGGTGCAGAAGAGCCTGCGCGCGGTCGACTCGCGTCTCGCCTGGGGCGAGTGGCTCGGCGTCGCCTTCACCAGCATCAGCCTGGGCTCGATCCTGCTGCTCGCCGCGCTCGGCCTCGCCATCACCTACGGGCTGATGGGCGTCATCAACATGGCGCACGGCGAGCTGATCATGATCGGGGCTTACACGACCTATGTAGTTCAAGGTTTTTTCAGAACGACAAAATATTTTGATTGGTACCTGCTCGCGGCGGTGCCGGCGTCTTTCCTGGTCTGCGCCGTGGTCGGCATGCTGCTCGAGCGCAGCGTCATCCGCTGGCTGTACGGCCGGCCGCTCGAGACGCTGCTCGCCACCTGGGGGATCAGCCTGGTGCTCATCCAGGCGGTGCGCACGATCTTCGGCGCGCAGAACGTGCAGGTCGAGAACCCGGCGTTCATGTCCGGCGGCCTGCAGATCCTCTCCAACGTAGTGCTGCCGTGGAGCCGCATCACGATCATCGCCTTCGCAGTATTCGTTCTCTTTCTCGTGTATTTCCTGCTGAACAAGACGAGGCTGGGACTCTTCGTCCGCGGCGTGACGCAGAACCGCGACATGGCGGCGTGCGTCGGCGTCAATACCGGCCGCGTCGACATGTGGGCGTTCGGCCTCGGGTCCGGCATCGCCGGGCTCGCCGGCTGCGCGCTTTCGCAGATCGGCAACGTCGGCCCCGACCTGGGCCAGGGCTACATCGTCGACTCGTTCATGGTGGTGGTGTTCGGCGGCGTCGGCCAGCTCGCAGGCACTGTCTACGCGGCGCTGGTGCTCGGCTTCGCCAACAAGCTGCTCGAGTCCTGGTCGGGCGCGGTCCTGGCGAAGATTGCGGTGCTGGTGTTCATCATCATCTTCATCCAGCGCCGCCCGCAGGGCATGTTCGCGCTGCGCGGCAGGTCGGTGGAGGCATGAAGGATCTCTACACCCCGCGCGGCTGGGCCGTCATGGGAATCGCGGCGCTGGTCGTCGCCGTGCTGCCGTTCTTCGTCTCCTCCTACTGGGTGACGCTGCTCGGCAAGATCATGTGCTACGCCATGGTGGCGGTCGCCATGGATCTCGCCTGGGGCTATGCCGGCATCCTCTCGCTCGGCCACGGCCTGTTCTTCGCGCTCGGCGGCTACGCCATGGGCATGTACCTCATGCGGCAGATCGGCCGCGAGGGGCAATACCAGGCCGACCTGCCCGATTTCATGGTGTTCCTCGACTGGAAGGAGCTCCCCTGGCACTGGTGGAACAGCGACCAGTTCTGGTGGTGCGCGCTGCTGGTGGTGCTGGTGCCCGGGCTGCTCGCGTTCGTCTTCGGTTTCTTCGCTTTCCGCTCGCGCGTGAAGGGCGTTTACTTCTCGATCATCACGCAGGCGCTGACGTTCGCGGCGATGCTGCTCTTCTTTCGCAACGCCACCGGCTTCGGCGGCAACAACGGCTTCACCGACTTCAAGCGCATCCTCGGCTTCACCATCGCCACGCCGGGAACGCGGGCCGCGCTGTTCATCATCACCGGCGCGGCGCTGCTCGGCACCATCCTGCTCGCGCGCTGGATCGTGCGCTCCAAGCTGGGACGGATCCTGACCGCCATTCGCGACGCCGAGACGCGCGTTGCGTTCTGTGGCTACAACACGGTGCACTACAAGATCGCTGTGTTCACGCTTTCGGCGGTGCTGTGCGGCATCGCCGGAGCGCTCTACGTACCGCAGGTCGGCATCATCAACCCGAGCGAAATGTCGCCGGCGAATTCGATCGAGATCGCCATTTGGGTGGCAGTGGGCGGCCGCGGCTCGCTGGTCGGCGCGGCATTCGGCGCGGGCGTAGTGAACGGTGCGAAAAGCTTCTTCACGCAGTATTTCCCCGAGTACTGGCTTTTCTTCCTCGGGTTGATCTTCATCCTGGTGACGCTGTTCCTGCCGCGCGGCATCTTCGGAGGACTGCGCGGCCTGCTCGACCGGTGGAGAAAACCCGCATGAGCGCCGCCGTGCAGCCCGCGACGCAGGCCGGCGTCGGCTCGGGCGGCAGCCGGATTGCCTCCGCCGGCCTCGACCTTACCCATGGCGTCGTCCTCTACCTCGAGGGAATCAGCGTCAGCTTCGACGGCTTCAAGGCCCTGAACGACCTTTCGCTGTCGATCGATGCCGGCGAGCTGCGCTGCGTCATCGGCCCCAACGGCGCCGGCAAGACGACGATGATGGACGTCATCACCGGCAAGACCAGGCCCGACGCCGGCAGCGCGTTCTTCGGCCAGACCATCGACCTGACGCGGCTCTCGGAGGCCGAGATCGCGCATGCCGGAGTCGGCCGCAAATTCCAGAAGCCGACTATCTTCGAGCACCACACGGTGTTCGAGAACCTCGAGCTGGCGATGAAGGCCGACAAGCGCGTGCGCAAGACGCTGCTCTCGAAGCTGCGCCCGGTGCAGAAGGAAGCGATCGAGAAGACGCTCGAGCTGATCCGCTTGCAGGACGGCGCGCAGCGCGTCGCCGGCCTGCTGTCGCACGGCCAGAAGCAGTGGCTCGAGATCGGCATGCTGCTGATGCAGGAGCCGCGGCTATTGCTGCTCGACGAACCGGTCGCCGGCATGAGCGACGAGGAGACCGAGCGCACGGCAGAGCTCTTCCTCTCGCTCGCCGGCAGGCACTCGCTGGTGGTGGTCGAGCATGACATGGCGTTCATCGCCAGGATCGCGCGCAAGGTGACCGTGCTGCACGAGGGCAGCGTGATCGCCGAAGGACCGATGGACCAGGTGCAGAGCGACCCGCGGGTGATCGAGGTCTACCTTGGTCGTTAAGGAACTCAATCAGTATTACGGTGGGAGCCATATCCTCAGGAATGTGAGCTTCGAAGTGCCGCCGGGGAAGGTGACGGCGCTCCTCGGCCGCAACGGCGTCGGCAAGACGACGCTGCTTAAGGCGTTGATGGGTCTCGTTCCCGTCCGTTCGGGTGAAATCACCTTCAACGACATTTCCATTCTGAAAAGAAAACCCCACGACCGCGTCCGCGCCGGCCTTGGCTACGTGCCGCAGGGGCGCGAGATCTTCCCGCGGTTGACGGTGGAGGAGAACCTGGTGATGGGGCTCGCTACGCGGCCGCGCGGCAGTTCGATTCCCGCGCGCATCTACGAGCTCTTCCCGGTGCTGAAGACCATGCTGCGGCGCCGGGGCGGCGACCTTTCGGGCGGCCAGCAGCAGCAGCTGGCGATCGGCCGCGCGCTGGCGATGCAGCCGCGCCTCCTGATCCTCGACGAGCCGACCGAGGGCATCCAGCCGTCGATCATCAAGGAGATCGAGCGTGCCATCCGCACCCTCGCAGCGTCGGGCGAGATGGCGATTCTCCTGGTCGAGCAGTACTACGATTTCGCTCGCTCGCTCGCCGACCAATACCTGGTGATGGAACGCGGCGAGATCGTAAAAAGCGGAGCGGGTGTCGACATGGAACGCGACGGCGTCAAGCGCTTGCTGGCGGTATGATCGCCGCATGCAGCTCGCGGACCCGCTTGCGCAGGCATGGAAGGCAGAGCTGCGACTGCGCTTCGCCGCCGAAGGCGGCAGGACGGTGCTGCGCGAGCGCCGCTCCGAGGGGCCGCTGGTGGTGCAAAAGCCGCTCTACCCGGAAGGCGAATCGATCTGCCACGCGATCGTCGTGCATCCGCCGGGCGGCGTCGCGGGCGGCGATCAGCTCGCGCTCGACGCGCGCTGCGAAGGCGCGGCGCACGCATTGCTTACCACTCCCGGGGCCGGCAAGTGGTATCGCTCGGCGGGAGCGTGGGCCGGGCAGGCGCTGGCATTCGACGTCGCCGGCACGCTCGAGTGGCTGCCGCGCGAGACGATCGTCTTCGACGGTGCGCTCGCTTCGCTTAAGACCGATATCTCCCTCGAGGAAAACGCGCAGTACATCGGCTGGGAGATCGTCTGCCTTGGCCGCGGCGACGGGTTCAGGCGCGGTCGCCTGAACATGGAAACGCGCGTGCGGCGTCAGGGCAGGCTCCTCTTTGTCGAGAAAGGCGAGATCGAGGGCGGCGATCCGCTGCTCGACTCGCGCGTCGGACTTGGCGGCAGTCGCGTGTTCGGCACGCTGATCGCCACGAGCGGCGCGAAAATACCTTCGACGGAAAAGCTCGCCATCACGCCTCTCTCCGACCTGCTGGTCGCGCGCTATCTCGGCGATTCCAGCGAGGAGGCATTGCGCGCCTTCGCGGATCTTTGGAAGACTCTGCGACCGGGAGCGGTCGAGCCGCGCATCTGGAGTACCTGATGGAGTTGACTCCCCGCGAGAAAGACAAGCTCCTCGTCTTCACCGCCGCGTTGCTCGCCGAGCGGCGCAAGGCGAAGGGCCTGAAGCTCAACTATCCCGAGGCGGTTGCCTTCATCAGCGCCGCGCTGATGGAGGGCGCTCGCGAAGGCCGCAGCGTGCAGGAGCTGATGAGCTGGGGCGCGACTCTGCTTGCGCGCAACGACGTGATGGAGGGCGTGCCGGAAATGATCCCCGAGATCCAGATCGAAGCCACCTTTCCCGACGGCACGAAGCTGGTCACCGTGCACCACCCGATCCCATGATTCCGGGCGAGATGAAAGTCGCGGCAGGCGAGATCGTTCTCAACGCGAAGCGGAAAACGACGAGCGTGCAAGTCACCAACACCGGCGACCGACCGATCCAGGTCGGCTCGCACTACCACTTCTTCGAGACCAACGAGGCGCTGCAATTCGATCGTAAGAAAGCCTACGGCTGCCGCCTCAACATCGCCGCGGGCACCGCGGTGCGCTTCGAGCCCGGCCAGGCCAGAACCGTCGAGCTGGTTGCCGTTTCCGGTTCAAGAATCATTTTTGGATTCAATGGCAAGGTCATGGGGAAGCTGAAATGAAAATCAGCCGCCAGGCCTATGCAGAGATGTTCGGTCCGACGGTCGGCGACCGCGTGCGGCTCGCCGACACCGAGCTCTGGATCGAGGTCGAGAAGGACCACACGACCTACGGCGAGGAAGTGAAGTTCGGCGGCGGCAAGGTGATCCGAGACGGCATGGGGCAGAGCCAGCGCCCCGCGAAGGACGTCGCCGACACCGTGATCACCAACGCGCTGATCGTCGACCACTGGGGCATCGTCAAGGCCGATATCGGCATCAAGGGCGGCCGTATCTGGAAGATCGGCAAGGCCGGCAACCCGGATATCCAGCCCGCGGTGACGATTCCCATCGGCGCCGGCACCGAGGTCATCGCCGGTGAGGGCATGATCGCCACCGCCGGCGGCATCGACAGCCACATCCATTTCATCTGCCCGCAGCAGATCGACGAAGCACTGATGTCGGGCGTCACCACCATGCTCGGCGGCGGCACCGGCCCGGCGACCGGGACGCTCGCCACGACGTGCACGCCTGGGCCCTGGCACATGCGGGAAATGCTGATCGCGGCGGAGGCTTTCCCGATGAATCTCGGCTTCCTCGGCAAGGGTAATGCTTCGCTGCCGCTGCCCTTGATCGAGCAAATCAAGGCCGGTGCGATTGGATTGAAGCTGCACGAGGACTGGGGCACGACTCCCGCCGCGATCGACAACTGCCTCGCGGTGGCCGAGAAATTCGACGTCCAGGTCGCGATCCACACCGACACGCTGAACGAATCGGGCTTCGTCGAGGCGTCGGTCGCTGCGTTCAAGGGGCGCACCATCCACACCTTCCACACCGAAGGCGCAGGCGGCGGTCACGCACCGGACATCATCCGCGTCTGCGGCGAGCCGAACGTACTGCCCTCGTCGACGAATCCGACGCGGCCCTACACCGTCAACACCGTCGCCGAGCACCTCGACATGCTGATGGTCTGCCATCACCTCGACCCCGCGATCGCCGAGGACGTGGCGTTCGCCGAGTCGCGCATTCGCCGCGAGACCATCGCCGCCGAGGACATCCTGCACGACCTCGGCGCCTTTTCGATGATGTCGTCGGACTCGCAGGCGATGGGAAGGGTAGGCGAGGTGATCATCCGCACCTGGCAGACCGCGCACAAGATGAAAACCCAAAGGGGTTCGTTGAAAAATGACTCTTCCGGGAGGGATAACGCGAGAGTAAAAAGATATATCGCCAAGTACACGATCAATCCCGCCATCGCGCACGGCATCTCGCACGAAGTCGGTTCGCTCGAAGCAGGCAAGCTCGCCGACATCGTGCTGTGGAAGCCGGCGTTCTTCGGCGTCAAGCCGTCGCTGATCCTGAAGGGCGGCGCGATCGCCGCGGCGGCGATGGGCGATCCCAACGCCTCGATCCCGACGCCGCAGCCGGTGCATTACCGGCCGATGTTCGGCGCGTACAGCAAGAATTCAGCCGTGACTTTCGTTTCGAAGATCTTCCTGGGCAGCAAAGAGGCGAAGCGCCTCACCCGGCCGCTCGTCGCGGTGAAGAACACGCGCAGGATCGGCAAGAAGCAGATGGTGCACAACGACACCCTGCCACGCATGGAAATCGATCCCGAGACCTACGAGGTGCGCGCCGACGGCGAGCTGCTGGTCTGCGAGCCGGCGAAGGAGCTGCCGATGGCGCAGCGCTATTTCCTGTTCTGATGAAGCTGGTCCTGACTTACGAACAGAGGTGCAAGAGCCGCTTGCGGGTGAATGACGCGGCATTCGTGCTGCAGCGCGGCCGCGTGCTGCGCGCCGGCGAGCGAATTGCTGCCACCGACGGCCGCGAGTTCGAGGTCGTCTGCGCAGCCGAGAAGCTGCTGCACGTCGAAACCGAGGCGCTGGCGAAGGCCGCCTACCACCTCGGCAACCGGCACGTGCCGGTGCAGATCGGAGATGGCTTCCTGCGAATCGCCGAAGACCATGTGCTCGAGGACATGCTGAAGAAACTTGGCGCGCGCGTTTCCCATGTCGAGGCAGCCTTCGAGCCAGAGTCCGGCGCCTACAGCCATCAGCATGACGAGATGGGGCACGGCGGCAGGATTCACGATCATCACCACGGATGAGCCTGCCGTTGTGACTTCTTCTCTTGTGCGCCTTCTCCAGCTCGCCAGTCCCACGCTGCCCGTCGGCGCGTACAGCTATTCGCAGGGGCTCGAGGCGGCGATCGAAGCGGGCCACGTCAGGGATGCCGAGACTGCGCAGGAATGGATCCGCGACGTGCTCGAGTTCTCCGTGGCGCGCCTGGAGGCGCCGGTGCTGCAGAGCCTGATCCGCGAGCCCGGCCAGGAACTGAACGATTTCTTCGTCGCCAGCCGCGAGACCGCCGAGCTGCGCGCCGAAACGCTGCAGATGGGCTATTCGCTGGCAAAGCTCCTCGCCGACATCGGCATCGACGTGCCGATCGCACAGCCCGCGTTTCCGAGCGCGTACGCCGCTGCGGTGCGGCACTGGCAGATCCCACCACGGGACGCGGTGATCGCCTATCTCTGGTCCTGGCTGGAGAACCAGGTGATGGCGGCGGTGAAGGCGGTGCCGCTCGGCCAGACCGCCGGCCAGAAGATCCTGCTCGCGCTCGGCGAGCGCTTGGAAGCCATCGCCGACCGCACGCTCGAGGAAGAGCGCTGGTCGAACTTCACGCCGGGCCTCGCATCTCTCTCGGCGCGGCACGAGACGCAGTACTCGCGCCTGTTCCGTTCATGACGCTGCGCGTCGGCATCGGCGGTCCCGTGGGATCCGGAAAAACGGCGCTGACGCTCGCGCTGTGCAAGGCCCTGCGCGACAAGTATCAGCTCGCGGTGGTCACCAATGACATCTATACCGAGGAGGACGCGCAGTTCCTGGTGCGCAACGAGGCGCTCGCGCCCGAGCGCATCATCGGCGTCGAGACCGGGGGCTGCCCGCACACCGCGATCCGCGAGGACGCGTCGATCAACCTCGAAGCGGTCGGTCGCCTGATGGGCCGCTTCCCGCGACTCGACGTCGTCTTCGTCGAGTCGGGCGGAGACAATCTCGCAGCCACGTTCAGTCCGGAGCTGTCTGACCTGACCCTCTACGTGATCGACGTCGCCGCCGGCGACAAGATCCCGCGCAAGGGTGGACCGGGCATCACGCGCTCCGATCTCCTCATCATCAACAAGATCGATCTCGCGCCGATGGTCGGCGCTTCGCTCGAGGTCATGGCGCGCGACGCAGCGCGCATGCGCCGCGAGCGCCCCTTCGTCTTTACCAACCTTAAGACCGGGCTGGGTCTGGACGAAGTGATAAGTTTTATCCAGCGGGAAGGGCTTCTACAGGCCCCTAAGATTGTCAGGAGCGTGAATTAATTCACACCCCTAGGGGATAACCCTGAATGTGACCGCCGGGGTAGCGTCCCATAATCGGTTGATGACTCAGGCGAACGAGGGCGGCAAGCGGGTTCTGATCGTCGACGATTCGAAGTTCGTCCGGACGACGTTCAACCGCATCCTCAGCGCCTCCTTCGCCGTTCAGGAAGAGGCCGACGGCGAAGCCGGCTGGCAGGCCCTGCAGTCGGATACCTCGATCGGCATGCTGTTCACCGATCTCGACATGCCGAGGCTCGACGGCTACGGCCTGATCGAGCGGCTGCGCGCTTCCGGCGATGCGCGCCTCGCGAAGCTGCCGATCGTGGTCATTTCCGGCAACGAGAACGAGCGCGCGAAAAAACGTGCCCTCGACGCGGGCGCCAACGACTTCATCAGCAAGACCGCGGATGCGCCGGAGATCCTCGCCCGCATCGACAACCTGATGCGTCTGCATACGGCCAAGAACGAGCTGCAGTCCACCAAGCAGTCGCTCGAGCTCAGCGCCACGCACGACCCGCTCACCGGCACGCTCACCCAGCACTACCTCATTACCGAGGGGCGCAAGCGCTTCTCGTATGCCCGCCGCCACATGACGCAGCTATCGGTGATGGCGCTGCGCATCGACAGCCATGCAGAGGTGACTCAGGCCGTGAGCAAGGATGTCGCCGACCAGATCCTGGCTCGCGTGGCGAAGCTCGTGTCCGGCATGCTGCGCGCCGAGGACTCGATCGGCCGGATGGCGGACGCTACTTTCGTCGTCATCTCGGCAGGGACGGGCGCGCCGCAGGTGCAAGCCTTCGCCAAGCGGCTGCGCGAGCAGCTCGAGGCCGCCAAAGTCAGCTACGGCGGCAAGGCGCTGCGGATCCGCGGCAGCACCGGCATCGCCTCGCTCGGCACCGACACCGTCGGCGCTGTCGAGGATCTGATGAAAGTGGCGATGCACCGGCTCGAGCGCTCGGAGCCCATGCACGCGCCGGCCGCGATACCGGCGGAGAAGCGCGCGGCGCTGCCGCCCGAGGTGGATGCCGCCCTGCGCGTGCTGGAAGGCCTCGATGCCGTGCGGCTGGATCAGTTCGCCGACGAAATCGCGCGGCGGCTTGCGCCGCTGGTGCAACTCGCTCTCAAACTGCGGCAGTCCGGCCGCGAGAAAATCGCCAAGCTCGTCGGCTAGAGCTCGCGCCTAGTCGGCGCGGATGTTGGCTTCTTTCACGACTTTGCCCCACTTCGCGTAGTCGTTCTTCACGCGGTCCGCCGTCGCGGCCGGAGACTGGATCTCCGCGTCGCAGCCGGTAGCGCTGATCTGATCCATCACCGCCTTGTCGGTGCCGGCCTTCGCCAGCACCTGGGTCCACTTGGCGACGACTTCCTGCGGCAGGCCGGCCGGGCCGACGATGCCGTACCAGGCGGTCGAGTCGAAGCCCTTCAGCCCGACCTCGTTCATCGTCGGCACGTCGGGAAACGCCGCCGAGCGCTGCAGCGAGGTGACGGCGATCGGGCGGACCCTGCCGCCCTTCGCCGCGCCGACCACCGGGCCGAGCGAGGAGAACAGCATCGGAATCTGCCCGCCGATGAGGTCGGTCATCGCCGGACCGCCGCCCTTGTACGGAACATGCAGCAGGTCTGCGCCGGTGACGCTTTTGAAGTACTCGCCGGAGAGATGGTGCGGGCCGCCGACGCCCGACGTGCCGTAGCTCCACTTGTTGGGCTCGCGCTTGGAGGCGTCGATCACGTCCTGCACCGTGCGGAAGGGCGTCGACGGATGCACGACCAGCATGCTGCCGCTGCCGCAGACATGACCGAGGTGGGTGAACGACTTGATGTTGTCGTAGCCCACCTTGCCGATGTGCGGCGCGACGGTGAGCGGGCCGCTGTCGAAGTAGTAGAGCGTGTAGCCGTCGGCCGGCGCCTTGGCGATCGCCTCCATCGCCACGCCGCCCGCGTTTCCGGGCCGGTACTCGAACACCACCGGCTGGCCGAGCAGCGGCTCGAGCGCCCGGGCGAGCGGCCGCGCGCCGGCTTCCGCGGAGCCGCCCGCGGTGTAGCCGATCATCAGGCGAATGGGCTTGCTGGGATAGCTCTGCGCGAGCGCAGTGGCGAGCCAAGCCAAGTACAGGCCTGCGACAGCGAATGCGCGTAACACGATCAGGGGCCCGAGCAGAAAGTGGCGGCGACCGCCGTGCAGCTCGTGGCGACGGCGCCCACTGTGTAGGTGAAGACCGGCGCGGCGCAGGTTCCGCTCCAAGTGCCGACGGTGGCGCCGCCGCTGGATACGACAATCTGGCTGTTAAGCGTGCCGTACCCGCTGGAGGTCTTGTTCGACGCGTAAAGCATGACCGCTGTACTCTGCAGCGTGCCGCAGGCGCTCTGGCCGACCGCGGTCTTGGCTGAAGTCGAGAGGTTGGTGAATTGCGGCAGCGCCACTGCGGCGAGAATGCCGAGGATGACGATTACCGTCACCAACTCGATCAGCGTGAATCCTCCTTGTTTTCTCATGAAACTCTTTTGTAGTGATGTGCTTGTGACAGGCTAGATCCTAAGGCTCCTGCGCACCTTCGTCCAATGAACGGTTGTGAGGGTGAATTATTCCGCCCTCCAGAACCTCGTGGACCTGCGCGGCGCGATCGGCGTCCAGATTGCCCGCCGCCGTCGCGAGCGGCAGCGTCCTGAGAGCGAGCCGACAGTAGAAGTCCTTCATCTTCGGATCGAGCGCGTCGAGCGATGCAACGTGGCGCTGCAGCGTCTGCACGTCGCCGCGCGCCACCGATCCCGCCATGGCGCGCGACAGGCCGGAATGGTCGATGGCATCAACGCTGCCGCGGACCAGCGGCAGCAGGGCGGCGAGGGCATCGTCCTCGCGAATGCCGAGGCGGCCCCAGATCGTCACTGCTTCGGCGAGCAGCGCGGCGATGAACGGGCCTGCGTAGTGCGCGCCGGCGTGGTAGGCCGCGCGCGCTCCCGGCGGCACCCGCAGCGGGCGGGCGCCGATATCCGCGACCATGCGCAGCAGCGTCGCCGCGAGCGGATCCTGTGCCTCCACCGCGATCGCGCAGCCTTTCAGCCCGCGCGCCGAGACCTCGGGGTCGGCGAACATCTGCAGCGGATGGAAGCCGCCCACCTGCGCCCCGGCCTGCTTCGCGTGATCGAGCACGGAGAGTTCCGCGGCGCCGCTGCAATGAACCGCGCTCTTGCCCACGCGCCAGGGCTGCTCCCCGGCCACGGCCGGAAGGGCGTCGTCCGGGACCGTCAGGAAGACGACCGCGGAGTTCTCGAAGATGATCTGCTTTTCGCGCGGCGAGCGCCCGGCGACACCCACCACGTCGTAGCCGCAGCGCGAAAAGGCGAGCGACAGGCCCCTGCCCACGCGGCCGCCGCCGATGAAGCCGACGCGCGGCCGGGTCGCGTCAATCACGGTACGACTTGTCGATGCGGTCGAGCGAGCGGAGCAGGGCGGGCCATTCGAGCAGGCCGTAGCCGCTACCGGCCTTCTGCGCGTCCGGCATCAGGCTGGGATTGGTCGAGGCCTCGTTGTCGAGCGTGATTTCCGTCCCCGAGAGCGCCTCGGCGGTGAGCGCGACCACTTTCGCCTTTGCCTTGTGGAGCGGCTGCTGGCAGGAGAGCAACTGCACCTGGATGCGGCAGGCCTGCTCGAGCCAGTAAGTCATGTTGAACGCCTGCGGGATGCTCGGCCCGCAGGCGAGCAGGCCGTGGTTACGCAGGACCATGGCGTTGTGCTTGCCGAGGTGCCTGACGAGCCGGCCTTTCTCGCCGCGGTTGAAGGCCGGGCCTTCGTACTCGTGGTAGGCGACGTGCCCGTGGAAGCGCATCGCCGTTTGCGACAGCGGCAGCAGCCCTTCCTTCATCGCCGACACCGAGATGCCCGCCGGCGTGTGCGTATGCACGACGCACTGGGCATCCTCGCGCGCCTCGTGCACGGCGCTGTGGATGATGTAGCCGGCGGCGTTGACCGAATAGCCGTGGTCGGGCTTCTCGACGATGTTGCCGGCCAGGTCGACCTTGATCAGGCTCGAGGCGGTGACTTCCTCGTAAAGCATGCCGTAGGCGCTGATGAGGATATGGTGCTCCGGCCCCGGCACGCGCGCCGTGATGTGGTTGTAGATGAGGTCGGTCATGCCGTACTTCGCCACCAGACGGTAGCACGCCGCGAGGTTGACGCGCAGGTCCCACTCCGCCTCGCTGACCCGCTCGCGCATCGAACGCATCGGTTTCATCCGCGCCTCCTCCTGCAGCGGATATTATCCGTCTCTCATGCCTGATTCGACTCGCAAGACCCAGATCGACGCGGTGCTTCTCAAGCTGCCCGGCGTGGTCGCCAAGAAGCTCAACAAGATGGATGCCTATTTCGTCAACGACCGCATGTTCGCCTGCATCAGCGGCGAGGGCGTCGCCCTGCGCCTGCCCTCGCCGACGGTCACCGAGCTGCAGTTCTCCCGCAGCGACGTGGGCCCTTTCTCCGCCGGCGGCCTGGGCGCCGCCGCGACCCGCGAATGGCTGCAGATCAACCGCCCGGACGCGGCCGACTACGAGAAGGACCTGGAGCTGTTCCGCGCCTCGCTCGAGTTCGTCGGCAAATCACGATGACCCGCTCGCTTGCGCTGCTTGCCGCCGCGCTGATTGCCGCCTGCCAAACCGCGACGCCGACCCTCAGCGGGGGCCGCATCGCGGAAATCGTCGCTAGCTCCGACCGCAGCGCGGCGGATCGGACCAACGACCAGCGCCGCAAGCCGGAGCTGATGCTGGCGTTCATCGGCATCCGTCCCGGAATGGTGGCGATGGATCTGAGCGCGGGCGGCGGCTACACGACCGAGCTCCTTGCTCGCGCGGTCGGCGCGACCGGCAAGGTCTATGGACAGAGTGCGCCGCCCGACCCGAACCGCCCGAAACCCGCCGCGCCGGAAGGCGGAGCGGCGCCCGCGGCGCCGGCGCCTCGTCTCACGAGCGCGCAGCGTCTGGCCGAAAGGGCGAAGAATCACGCCGCCGGAAACATCGTCGCCGTGGTCCGGCCGTTCGAGGATCCGGCGCCGCCGGAGGTTGCCGCCGGTTCGCTCGACCTCGTGACCCTCATGTTCAACTACCACGACCTGGGCTATCTCGGCGTGGACCGCGCGCGGATGAACCGCGCCGCCTTCGCCGTGCTCAAGCCTGGTGGGATCTACGTCGTCGCCGACCACTCCGGCCGCCCGGGCACCGGCATTTCCGAAGGCGGGACGTTGCATCGCGTCGAGGAGGCGTTCGTTCGCCGGGAAATCGAAGTCGCCGGCTTCAAGCTCGCCGAAGAAGGAAATTTCCTCAGAAACCCTGCCGATCCGCGCGACAGGAACACGCCCGAGCCGCCGATGCCGAAGGACGAGTTCGTACTCAAGTTCATCAAGCCCTAGATGAAGTCGTTCGGCGCCAACCCGCGAGGCGCGCGCCTCGAGCGCATCAAGGCCTCGCCGCGCTGGGCGGGCGAGCGCTTCCGCAACGTCCACCCGGTGATGCCGGGTTTGCGCGACCCGAGCGTGCCGATGCCGACGATCAGCGAGTTTCTTTGCGGCGGCGAGCGCCGAATGCCGCGAGGACCGCTGCCATCGATAAGTCCGCTCGAGGCGTGGCGCAGGTCCCCTGGCAGCGGCCTGCGCGCCACGTGGCTCGGCCATTCGACGGTGCTGATCGAGATCGACGGCCTGCGCGTGCTCACCGATCCGGTCTGGGGTCCGCGCGCATCCCCTTTGCGGGTCGCCGGCCCCAAGCGCTTCCAGCCGGTGCCTGTTGCTTTGCGAGCGATGCCGCCGATCGACCTGGTGGTCGTCTCGCACGACCACTACGACCACCTCGACTATCCGACGATCCGCGAACT
>Ga0137410_10001669_pt1 | contig 15128 bp, 12 predicted proteins | sample CZODoug1_16funga_FD_108878 | JGI IMG/M metagenome (GOLD analysis project Ga0137410, IMG submission 108878) | Vadose zone soil fungal communities from Angelo Coast Range Reserve, California, USA - CZODoug1_16fungal (Illumina Assembly) | ecosystem: Environmental > Terrestrial > Soil > Vadose zone... | reverse complement strand
TACCGCGCTCTTCGCGCCGCTCCGGCGGCGCGGCGAGCCTTCGCGTGCCCCCGCTTTATCGCGCCGCGGGGGTACTCAGATCGATCGTGATGGGCGTCGGGTAGCGGATGGGGCCGAGCGAGGTGTCCACCGTCGGCGAGATTCGCAGCGAGACTTTGTGGGTGCTGGTTCGCTGGCCGACCAGCGCCAGGGCCGTGTTCAGAAGAGCGGCTCCGTCGCCGTCGAACGCCCTCGCGAGGTTGAACGTCACGGGGAGAGGCGCCGCGTCACGACCCCTGCCCGCTCCCACCCGCGTGAAGGTCCATCGCCGCAGTCTACGGGGCCGATTGAGGGCTTGCAAACGCTGTGGTAATCTCCGTGGCTCTCCCGATTCGGACATCGGATATCTGAGGAGGAAACGTGCAGATCGAGACCACGCTGGCCGGCAGCTATCCCAAGCTTCCGACCCAACCCGGCGACGCCAACTTGAGGGTCGTGCGGAATCGGCGCGACCAGGGAAAGGCCACCGACCAGGACGTGGCGGAGGCGATCCGCGAGACCACCCGCCGGATCCTCGCGATGCAGGAGCGGGCCGGGATCGACATTCCCGTCGACGGCGCGGCGGCCTGGGACGACGCGCAAACGTACGTCGCGCGCTCCCTCGGCGGCTTCCAGATCGCCGGGTTGATCCGCTACCTCGACACGAATACGTATTACCGCCAGCCCGAGATCGTCGGCGCGGTCTCCTGGGACCGCCCGATCACGGTCGAGGACTTCAGGGCGGCGCAGTCGATGTCGGAGCGCCCGGTCAAGGCGCTCCTCCCGGGCCCGTTCTCGCTCTACAAATTCTCCAAGGATCGCCACTACCGGTCGCCCGCCGACGCGCTCCGGGCCATCGGCGCGGCGCTCGCCCAGGAGGCGCAGGCGCTCGAGAAGGCGGGAGCCCGCTGGATCCACTTCGAGGAGCCGTGGATCGGCCGCGTGCGCGCGGAGGAAGGGCCGCTCGTGCGCGCTGCGCTCGAGCCGCTCCTGGCCGACCGGACGGCCCGCACGGTCCTCCACGTCCCGTTCGCGACGCCCGCGGCGGTCTTCGAAACGATCCGCGAGCTCCAGTGGAGCGCGATCGGTCTCGATCTGGTCGAAGCGCCCGCGGCGTGGGAGATCCTCCCGCGCGTGCCGGAGGGAAGGATCGTCGCTCTGGGCCTGATCGACGCCCGGAACACGCGTCTCGAGGACCCGGCCGAGGTCGCGCGCGCCGTCGCCCGCGCCCGCGCCGCGCGCCCGGACCTCGACCTCCAGCTCAGCCCCAGCGCCAGCCTGGAATACCTCCCCGCCGACAAGGCGGAGCTCAAGCTTTCCCGTTTGGTCGAGGCGGCGCGGATCGCGTCCCGGAACGGAGGATGACCATGCCACGCGGATTGTGGACGACGACGGTGGGGAGCTTTCCGAAGCCCCCGAATCTGGAGAAGGCGCGCAACCAGCGCGCTCGAGGCGAGATCACCGCCGACGCGCTGGAGAAGCTCGAGCGCGACGAGACGGTCAAGCTGATCCGCCGGCAGGAGGAGATCGGCCTCGACATCCTCGTGGACGGAGAGCTCTACCGCGGCGACATGACGACCTACTTCGCGGAGCTGATGCCGGGCTTCGCGATCTCGAACCCGGTCCGCTCGTACGGGAATCGCTACTACCGAAAGCCGATCGCGGTGGGCCCGATCCGGCGCAAGGAGCCGCTCACCGTGAGCTGGTGGAAGTTCGCGCAATCGCAGACCACGAAGCCGATCAAGGGGATGTTGACCGGTCCCTACACGATGATGGACTGGTCGTTCAACGAGCACTATCCCTCCCGCGAGGCCATGGCGATGGACCTGGCCGAGGCGATCCGCGAGGAGGCGCTGGCGCTCCAGGAGGCCGGCGCGAAGTTCATCCAGATCGACGAGCCGGCGGTTTCCGTGCGGCCGGAGGAGCTTTCGCTCGCGGTGCGCGCGCTGGGCCGCGCGACCGAGGGGTTGAAGGCGAAGACGATCACGCACATCTGCTACGGCGATTTCGACGTGATCTACCCGGCATTACTGGATCTCCCGGTCGACATGATCGACCTGGAGATGGCGAACAGCCGCTACGACCTCCTCGACCGGTTCCGCGCGAATCCGTTCACGAAGGAGATCGGGTACGGCGTGCTCGATGTCCATTCGCACCGGGTCGAGAGCAAGGATGAGGTGAAGGCCGGGATCCTGCGCGGGCTCGAGGTGCTGAAGCCCGAGCAGATGTACGTCGATCCGGACTGCGGATTGAAGACGCGGACGGTGGACGAGGCGTTCGCGAAGTTACAGGTCATGGTGGACGCGGTGCGGGAGGTCCGGGAGGAGAAGGGCATCACGGCGTGACGCGGACGGGTTCGGCCGATCATCGAGTCGCTGCGCGAAGCGTGATCCTGTGCTAGCGTCGATCCCCTCATGAGCCACGCACCGCTCCGGATCGGATTCCGCGCCAACCGCCTCGGCCAGACCCTCGGCGAGCGGGTCTTGGAGCGGCTTCAGCCGTATCTGGGCACGGCCACGGCGGAGCTTCACCCGATCGATTCCTCGGGCGAGCGCGCGCCCGATCTCCGGATCGGATGGCCGGGGTCGCCTCTCGAGCGCGCGCTGGCGAAGGGGACCATCGATCTCGCGGTGCAGAACGCGAAGGACCTGGCCCCGGACCCGGAGCCGGGGGTCTTCCTTGCCGCCGTGACCGAGCGCCTCACGCCGTTCGACGTCCTGTTCGCGCGCGACGAGACGATCATGGACGAGCTTCCCGAAGGCGCCGTGATCAGCGCGCACTCGCCGCTGCGCCGCGCGCAGCTGCTCCGCTACCGGGACGATCTCAAGCTGGTCGACTTCACCGGGAGCCTGGACGAGCGCATCCGGATGCTCGACTCGGGAGAAGTCGACGGGCTCATCGTCTCCGCCGCGGCCGTGGAGCATCTGGGCTTCCAGGACCGCGTCACCGAGATCTTCACGACCGAGGTGCTCCTTCCCGCGGCAGGGCAGGGAGCTTCCGTGATCCAGATCCGACAAGGCTCGAAGGACCTGCTGAAGCTGGTGAAGCACCTCGAGAATCCGATCGCGCGCATGGAGATCGAGTCCGAGCGCGCGTTCGCGCGGGAGCTGAAGGCGGATGCTTCGATGGCGGTCGGGGCGCTCGCCTCGATCGACGGCCAGACCGTCCGCCTGGAAGGAATCGTGGCCGACCGCGACGGGCGAAAGGTGGTCCGCGATGTCGAAGAGGGAGAGGCGGGCGACGAGGTCGGGATCGGCTCCCGCCTCGCGCAGCGGCTCCTCCTGGAAGGGGCGCGAAGGATCCTCTCGGGCGTGGGGACCGCGGCCCGATAGCCGATGCTCGACCTCAAGCGAATCCGAACCGACACCGCTCGCGTCCGCGAAGCGATCTCGCTCAAAAAGAGCCCCGCCGACCTCGATCGCCTTCTCGCCCTGGATGAGGAGCGCCGCGCGCTCCTGGCCCAGGTCGAGGCCCTGAAGCACGACCGGAACGAGGCGTCGGAGGAGATCGGCCGGAAGAAGAAGGCGGGAGAGGACGCCTCGACCGCGATCGCCGCGATGAAGCGGGTCGGCGACGAGATCAAATCGCTCGACGGCCGGATCGCGGGACTGGAGGCCGAGATCGAGCGGATCCTCATCTGGATTCCGAATCTACCGCACGAATCGGTCCCGCGCGCCGCGGACGCTTCGGGGAACGTCGTCGTCGCGAGCGTCGGCGAGCCGCGCCGTTTCGAGTTCCAGCCGAAGCCCCACTGGGATCTCGCGCAGTCGCTCGGGCTCCTCGACTTCGAGCGCGGCGTGAAGATCGCGGGGAGCGGGTTTCTCCTCTTCACCGGACCCGGCGCGAGGCTCGAGCGGGCCCTGATCCAATTCATGCTCGACCTTCACACGAAGAAGCACGGCTACCGGGAGCTGTCGCCTCCGCACGTCGTGCTCCGGGAGTGCCTCTTCGGGACCGGCCAGCTTCCGAAGCTGGAGGAGGAGATGTACCGCCTCGCGGACGAGGAGCTGTTTCTGAACCCGACCGCCGAGGTCCCGGTCACGAACATGTACCGTGACGAGATCCTCGAAGGGGAGCGGCTCCCGATCTACCACACGGCGTACTGCGCGAGCTACCGCCGCGAGGCGGGCGCCGCGGGACGCGAGACCCGCGGCATGTTCCGCGTCCACCAATTCGACAAGGTCGAGCTGGTCAAGTTCGTCCGGCCGGAGACCTCGTACGACGAGCTGGAGCGGATGCGGCAAGACGCCGAAGCCGTCCTCGCCGCGCTCGAGATTCCGTACCGCGTCGTCCTCCTGGCGGCGGGCGATCTGAGCTTCGCCAACGCGAAATGCTACGACCTCGAAGCCTGGGCGCCCGGAGAAGGGCGCTGGCTCGAGGTTTCATCGTGCAGCAACTTCGAGGACTTCCAGGCGCGCCGGGCCGGCATCCGATTCCGGGCGGAGCGGGGCGCCAAGCCGGAGTTCGTGCACACCCTGAACGCCTCCGGCCTGGCGCTGCCCCGCACCTTCGCCGCCCTGATCGAGAACCACCAGACGGAGCGCGGGACGGTCCGTATCCCGGACGCGCTCGTCCCGTACCTGGACGGGGTGCGCGAGCTCGCCCCCGCCTAGGGGCCCCTCATGGCCGCGCGCCGATCGGTTTCGCTCCCGCTGATTCGAGGGCTTTCCCACAAGGTCTACTTCTTCCTCGCGGTGATCGTCCTGATGGTGGCCCTGGTGGTTCACTCCAATACCATCATCACCCGCCTGAACGCCGAGACGCGGGCCCGCTGCGACGTCCTGGCTCAGTTCTTCGCCGTCGTGACGCTTCAGGCGGCCGACGACCCCTACATACGTCCGATTTTCCGCGACGCGGTCCGGAGCATCAATTTTCCGATCGTGCTGACGGATACGCACGGGGTTCCCCGCGCGTGGAGGGAGATCGGAATCGCCCCGGAGGCGATCCCCGACTCGGTGCTCGACCGCGCGGCGCGGACCGGCCGCCCTTCGCCGGAAGTGGCGCGGATCCAGGAGATCGTGCGGCGCCTGGACCGGATCAACAAGCCGGTCAACATATTGCGCGTCGGCCAGCCGGGCGTGCTCGGCTTCGTTCACTACGGGGAGCCGAAGCTGGTCCACGAGCTGCGCTGGCTGCCGTACATCGAGCTGATCGTCATCCTGATCCTGCTCCTCTTCGGCTACGCCGGCCTCCGGAGCCTCCTGATCGGGGAGCAGCGCCTCCTCTGGGCCGCGCTCGCGAAGGAGACGGCGCATCAGCTCGGCACGCCCCTCTCGTCCCTCATGGGTTGGGCGGCGGTGCTGCGGGAGAGCGCGGAGACCGGCGACGTCCGGAAGGAACGGATCGACGAGGTGGTGTCCGAGATGGACCGGGACCTGACGCGCCTTCACAAGGTCAGCTCTCGATTCGCGCAGCTCGGCTCCCTGCCGGTCCTCAAGGAGGGCGACTTGACCGATGTCGTCGCCAGCGTGGTCGACTACTTCCGGAAGCGTCTCCCCCGCATCGGGCACGAGGTGGAAATCGTGGAGCGATACGAGGCGATTCCACGCGTCGCGTTCCACCGCGAGCTCATCGAGTGGGTGGTTGAGAATCTGCTGCGCAACGCGATCGACGCGATCGACAAGCCGAAAGGGACGATCGAGGTCAGCATCGCCTGGAAGCGCGAGGAGCGGCTCGTGGAGCTCTGTGTTCGGGACAACGGCCGCGGCATGTCGCCCGAGGAGCGCCGCCGGGCTTTGGAGCCCGGCTACACGACCAAGCGGCGGGGCTGGGGGCTGGGCCTCGCGCTTGCGAGGCGCGTGGTGCGCGAGTACCATGGGGGGCGCATCCAGATCGTGGACACCGTTCCCGGCCGCGGCAGCGCGGTGGCCGTGACGCTGCCGGTTCCGACCCCGCACCCTTCCGGCCCCTCCTGAGTCCGGATCCCGCATGAGCCCGATCATTCGGAAAATTCTCTGGGCCGATGACGAGATCGACCTCCTGAAGCCGCACATCCTCCTCCTGGAGGAGAAGGGCTTCCAGGTCACCCCCGTCTCGAACGGCAACGACGCGGTCGCCTGGGCCGCGCGCGAAAAATTCGACGTCGTCCTGCTCGACGAGTCGATGCCGGGGATGGGCGGCCTGGCGACGCTCGAAGCGATCAAAGAGAAGGATCCCGGCCTACCGATCGTGCTGGTGACGAAAAACGAGGCGGAATCGCTGATGGACGAGGCGATCGGTCGGAGGATCGACGACTACCTCCTGAAGCCGGTGCGCCCGACGCAGATCTTCCTCGCGCTCAAGCGCCTGCTCGAGGCCGACCGGCTCCAGGAGTCGCGGCGCGCCCGCGATTACGTGGCTGAGCTGGCGCGCCTCCGGAGCGAGTCCGCGGGAGGTCTCGACTGGCGGGGCTGGATCGACCTCTACGCGCGGAGCGCGCAGTGGGACGTGGAGCTGGACCAGGTCGACGACGTGGGCCTGAAACAGGCGCAAGCCGACCAGCGCCGCGAGCTGAACGTCGAGTTTTCCTCCTACGTGGAGGGGCACTACGAATCGTGGGTGGGCGGCGGGGAAGGGCCGCCGATGTCCCATCGGGTCGTGGAGCGGTGGGTGGCGCCCCACCTCCGCGAGGGGGGGCGCGTCTTCCTGGTCGTGATCGATTGCATGCGGCTCGATCAGTGGCTCACCGTGGAACCGCTCCTCCGCCCCTACTTCGACATCCAGCTCGAGCACCAGATCTCGATCCTGCCGAGCGCGACGCCCTACTCGCGGAACGCCATCTTCTCGGGGCTCTTGCCGGACGAGATCCAGCGCCAGCAACCCAACTACTGGCAGGAAGCATCGAGCGACGAGCGAAGCAAGAACCGCTACGAGCGTCAGCTTCTGGATCTTCAGCTCGCCCGCCTCGACATCCGCCTCCCCTCGGGACTCAAGTACGTGAAGATCTACAACGCCGAGGAGGCGTCGCACGTCCGGCGGAACATCGTCACGTTCCAGAACATTCCCCTCGTCGCGCTCGTGTTCAATTTCCTCGACATGCTCACCCACGGCCGATCGGAGTCGGACCTGCTCAAAGAGCTGGCGCCGGACGAGTCGGCGTTCCGCTCCGTGATGCGATCGTGGTTCCTCCACTCCGCCCTCTTCGACGCGCTCAAGTGGATCGCGAAGCAGAAGTGCGTTGTCGTGGTCACGACCGATCATGGAGCCGTGTTGAGCCGGCGCTCGGCGCTCGTCTACGGCAACCGGGAGACCTCGACCAACCTCCGCTTCAAGTTCGGGTCGAACCTGGGCTGCGATCCGAAGCAGGCGATCCACCTGCGCGACCCGTCCCGGTTCCGGCTCCCCGCGGACGCGCTCAACAAGCAATACATCGTGGCGAAGGAGGATTTTTACTTCATCTATCCCACCAAATTTCACGAGTACGAGAGCAAATACCGCGGCAGCTTTCAGCACGGCGGGATCTCTCTCGAGGAGATGATCCTGCCGGTGGCCACGATGCGCCCCCGCGGCTGATCCCGTGAGCGTCGAGCTGCGTTCGCTGCTCCGGACCGAAGGCGAGACGAGGTCGTTCGGCCGCCATGTCGGGTCGCTTCTCGCGGCCGGCGACTGGATCGCCCTGAGCGGGGAGCTCGGCGCGGGGAAGACGACCTTCGTCTCGGGCGTCCTCGAGGCGCTCCACCCGGGCGCCCGCGTGCGAAGCCCCACGTACGTGCTGGTCGAGGTCTACGGGGCGGCCCCTACCGTCGTCCACGCGGATCTCTTCCGCCTCCGCTCGAGCGACGAATTCGCCGGGCTGGGTCTCGAGGACCTGGCCGAGGGGGACGCGGTGGTCCTCGTCGAGTGGGCCGACCGCGCGTCGGCAGCGCTGCCGCTCGACCGGCTCGATCTCGAGCTTCGATACGTCGACGGCGGCGGACGAGAGCTCAGGATCCTGCCGCGAGGGGAGCGGTGGGAATCGCTCGCGCTCGAGGGCGCCTTCGACCGGGTTCGGTGGCACGATGCGCTATATCCTGGGAATTGACACCGCGGGCGCCGACGGCTCGGTCGCGCTCGCGGGCGATGGCCGATCGCTCTCCTCCGAGCCACTCCCCCCGGGCGGACACTCGGGCGTGCTCTCGGCCGCGGTGGAGCGGCTGATGAAGGCGCGCGGGATTTCGCTCGGGGACCTCGCCGCCGTCGGCGTCTCGCAGGGTCCCGGCTCGTTCACGGGGCTTCGGATCGGGCTCGCGTGGGCGAAGGGGCTTGCCCTCGGCCGCTCGCTCCCCCTGGTTCTGGTCTCGGCCCACGAGGCGGCGGCGCATACCCATGGGACCGGCAGCGGCGGGATCGCGACGCTCGTCCCGGGCGAGCGGGGCCGGGTGGAAGCGGCCCTGTGGGAGAGGGGTCCGAGCGTGAAGCTCGTGTGGGGACCCGAGCCGTTGGAGGAGGACGAAGCGGTCGCGCTGCTCGTGGAACGCGTGCGGGCGGCCGGCCCATCTTCCGCGCCGCAGATCCTCGCGCTCGCGCCCTCCAACGCCAAGCTCTCGGCCATACTCGAGGACCAGATGGAATCGGACGGCATTTCCCTGGTCCCTCCGGCGCCGCTCGCTCCCGCCGTCGCCGAGATCGCGGATCGCCTCTTCCTGGCAGGGGGCATCGCGGATTGGGCGGCGGCCTCCCCGGCGTACGGGCGGGCGCCGAACGCGCGGAAGCCGGCGCCGTGAAGGCTCGAGGTTCCGGAGGCGCGATCCGCATCGCGCCCTTCACGGTCGCCCGGATCGACGAGGTCCTCGCGATCGAGAAAGTCTCATTCAGCGATCCCTGGTCGCGGGAGATGTTCCGCTCGGAGCTCGAGGTGGGCGGCGGGACGTACGCGCGGATCGCGGAACGGGGGAAGACGCTCGTCGGCTACCTGCTCGCGGTGATGATCATCGACGAGGCCCACTTGGGAAACCTCGCCGTCGTTCCCTCCGAACGGCGGTCCGGAGTGGGCCAGCGGCTCCTCGATGATCTCCTGGAATCGGCCCGCGAAAAGGGGGTCGCACGCGTCACGCTGGAGGTCAGGGAGTCGAATCAATTCGCCCGTAAGTTCTATTACAGAAATGAGTTCATTGATGTGGCCATGAGAAAGAACTACTACCGGAACCCGGTGGAGGATGCTATCGTCATGCTTCGGAGCCTGCGGGAGGGTTCGAGGGCATGACTTGGCTCAGGAAGGCGAAAGAAGGGCTTAAAGCCCAGCAACGCCGGCGGGAGCTCCCCGACGGCCTTTGGACCAAATGCGAGGACTGCGGCGAGATCCTGTACCACAAGGAGCTCGAGCGGAACCTCTGGACCTGCAGCAAGTGCTCCTACCACTTTCGTATCTCCGCTCGCTCCTACGTCAAGATCCTGGTGGACGAGGACACATTCGTCGAGCGCTTCTCCGAGGTCGTCTCGACGGATCCCCTCAAATTCCGCGACGCGAAGCGCTATAGCGATCGGTTGAAGAAGGCCCGCGAGGAGACGGGGCTCTCCGAAGCGGTGCTGTGCGGAGAGGGCCGGATCGAGGGCCATCCGTGCGTGCTCGCGATCATGGACTTCGCGTTTCTCGGGGGGAGCCTCGCCTCCGCGGCGGGCGAGCGGATCGCGCGCTCGATCCTCCTGGCGATCGAAACCCGCCACCCGCTCCTCATCCTCTCCTCCTCCGGGGGCGCCCGGATGTTCGAGGGGATTCTTTCCCTCATGCAGATGGCGAAGGCGAACGCGCTTCTGGCGCGGCTCTCCGACGCCGGCGTGCCGTACATCTCGATCATGACCCACCCGACGACCGGCGGTGTCACGGCGAGCTTCGCCTCGGTGGGTGACGTCATCCTGGCCGAGCCGAAGGCGCTGATCGGTTTTGCCGGGCCTCGCGTCATCAAGCAGACGATCAATCAGGAGCTCCCGGAGGGATTCCAGCGTTCCGAGTTCCTCCTCCAGAAGGGGATGATCGATCGGATCGTCCACCGCACGGAGCTCAAGAAGACGATCGCATGGCTCCTCCGCTTCTTCGCCGCGGGAGCGGCGCTGCCCCAGAAACCTCGCCGCCGCGCCGGGGAATCGCTGGCCCGCTTCCGCGCCGCGTCGCTCCCGATCGGGACCGCGCTCCCTCCGGCGCCGCCCGCTCCCGCCGCGGAACCGGCGGCGGCCGGAACGACCGAGATCGAGGTGCCCGAGCCGAGCCCGAACGGGACCGCGGCGGGCCCCTCGAAGCCCTCGGCTCCGGTCTCGCCCGCGAAGTCCCCCGCGCCGGCCCAGCCCGCGAAGGCCCCCGCGCCGGGCCAGCCCGCGCCGGCCCAGCCCGCGAGCCCCGCTCCCTCCGCGAAGACCCCGACGAAGTCCTCCGCGAAGCCCCCCGCCCGTCCCACCGCCCGAGAAGTCCGCGTCGAGGAATGAGCTTCACGGAAGGCGTCTCGCTTCGAGGGCGCCTCGAGGACCTCTACCGCTTCGAGCGGAGCGGCATGCGCCCGGGTCTGACCGGCATCGAGCGGCTGCTCGAGATGGCCGGGCGCCCGGACCGGACGTTCCCATCGATCCTGATCGCGGGGACCAACGGGAAGGGATCGACCGCCGCGACCCTCGCATCGATCCTCCGCGCGGCGGGCCTACGGACCGGGCTCTACACATCGCCGCACCTTGTCCGATTCAACGAGCGGATCCGGGTCGACGGCCGCGAGATCTCGGACGCGGAGCTCGAAGAGCTCCTGACGCACTGGTGGCCCCGGTTCGAGACGGAGCATCCCTCCTTTTTCGAGGCGGCGACCGCGATCGGCTTTGACCACTTCGCCGGATCCAATCTCGACGCCGCGGTGGTCGAGGTCGGCCTGGGAGGCCGCCTCGACGCGACGAACGTGCTCCAGCCATTGGTATCCGTCATCACCACGATCTCAAGCGACCATACCGAGATCCTGGGCCACACGCTGCGCCGGATCGCGATCGAGAAGGCCGGCATCGTGAAGGAGGGAGGCCGGCTTGCGCTCGGGGTCCGCTCGGGCGAGGCGAGAAACGCGATTCTCGAAGTGGCGGCCGCCCGCGGCGCGACGGTCGACCTCCTCGGCCGCGAGGCCCGCCTCGGCGTGCTGCGCGTCGGGGAGGACGGAACCGAATTCCGCCTCAAGACATCGTCGTACTCGGGAGTTCTCAAGAGCCCCCTCCACGGTTCGCACCAGGCGCGAAACGCCGCCTTGGCGGCCCTCGCGGCCGAGACCGTCCTCTCCGGGCGGTCGAGGGGTGAGATCGCACGCGCGATCGAGGCGGGGATCGCCGAAACGCGCTGGCCGGCCCGGGCCGAATGGATCGAGGGGGACCCGCCGATACTTGTCGACGTGGCTCACAACGTCGAAGGGGCGATCGCGCTGGGGGCGACCGTCGCCGCGCTCCTTCCCGGCAGACCGGTCGCGGTGGTGGCGGGCTTCTCGCGCGACAAAGCGCACGAGAGGATTCTCCGCGCTCTGGGCCGATTCGCGGGACGGTTCTTCCTCACCCAGTTCGCGGGCGAGCGCGCCACGCCCGCCGACGATCTGCTGCGGGCGGCGCCCGCGCGGCACCTCGACTGCGAGGCTGTGCCGGAGATATCGGAGGCGATCTCGCGTGCGAAGGCATGGGCCCGATCGCGAAACGGCGCTGTCCTCGTCACCGGCTCCTTCTTCCTCGTCGGCGAGGCGCTCCCGATTCTCGATCGCGAAGTTCCGCGTGCGATCTAGCGTTCTTCTCGCGGCCGCGCTCGGTGTCGTCGCCACGTTCACCTCCCCGTTCCTCGCCGGCGCGGCGCCGCCCGACACGACAATCGCCGCGTCTCAGGACGGCGAGCCGTATCACCTGAGCGCCGACCGGCTGGAAGGGTCGGCGGCCGCGGGAGAGAACGTCTACACCGCGAGGCGCGCCAAGGTGGTCCACGGCACGACGACCGTCACCGGCGACTCGGCGCTCATCTACCGGATCCGCGAGATGGTGCTCTTCCAGGGAAACGTGAAGATCGTGGACGGCGCGACGCGCATGTGGGGACGCGAGGCATCCTATGAGCGGAAGACCCGTCTGGCGACGCTGCGCGGCGACGTGCGGATCGAGGAGTCGGGGGCCAAGATCACCGGACGCGAGGCGCGCTTCTACCGGGCCGAGAATCGCTCGGTGATCACCGGCGACGCCAGGCTCGAGGATTCCACACGCATCGTCACCGCGGACCGAATCGAATACGACCGAAACAAGGACATCGTCACGGCCATCGGGAACGTGGACGCGTACGACCGGGCCGAGAGCACTCGCGTGCGCGCCAAGCGGATCCGCTACGACCGACGGAACGATTACGCGTGGGCCGAGGAGGAGCCGGTCTTGGAGCTCGAGGAGCGGGACGGAAAGAAGACCGAGGTTCGCGGCACGGTCCTAGAGTTCGATACCGAGAAACGGCGCGTCTACGCGGTCGGCGACGTGCGCATCCACCGCCAGGATCTCCAGGCGACGTGTGAGCGGGCCGAGTTCTACCAGAACGAGCGCCGCGCGGTCCTGCTCGGGCACCCGAAGGCTTGGGACGACGAGGGCACCGCGCAAGCCGACACGATCGAGATTCGCTTTTCCGAGAACCGTCTGGAGGCGCTGCGCCTGCGATCGAACGCAACCGTCACGTATGAGGCGAAGCCCGATTCGGGACGCGGGGAGCGGAACATCGCCCATGGGGACACGATCACCGTCCATTTCGACGGCGAGGAGGCCAAGGAGGCGGTCATCGTCGGCAGCGCGCAGAGCCGGTACTGGCCCAGCGCCGCCGACAGCGTCGAGGGCGGGCGGAACGTATCCGAGGGCGACACGATCCACGTCTTCTTCGAGAAGGGCCGCCCGGCCCGCGCCGTTGTCCTCGGCCGGAGCAGGGGTGTCTACTACCTCGCGGCCGAGGGCGATACGACCCAGGCCGCGTCGCGCGAGATCGTTCGATACAGCGGGACCGAGATCGATTACGACGTGAAGGTGGGAACCGTCGACATCCTGGGCTCGGCCGACGTGGTCTACAAGGAGATGCACCTGACCGCCAACAAGATCACCTTCGATTCGAAAACCAACAAGATGCGGGCGGAGGGCGACCCGATTCTGGTCGACGGCAAGGACCGCATCACCGGCGAGACGATGACCTACGACCTGAACACGCGGCAGGGGACCGTCTATGAAGGGCGGACCACTTATGACCGCGGGTTCATCTACGGAGAACGGGTGCGCAAGGTCTCCGAGAACGTGCTGGACGTCGTGAACGGCACCTACTCGACCTGCGATCTGGTGGAGACCCACTACCACTTCCAGAGCAGCAGGATGAGGGTCTACCTCCAAGACAAGGTGATCGCGCGTCCGGTCGTCTTCTACATCAAGAGGATTCCGGTGCTCGCGCTCCCGTTCTACGTCTTTCCGATCAAGCCGGGGCGGCATTCCGGGTTCCAGCTGCCCCAGGTGGAGTTCGGCTCGTCCAAGACGGGCGGGAAGTTCGTCCGGAACGTCGGGTACTACTGGGCCGTCAACGACTACATGGACGCGACAGGCTGGTTCGACTACTACCAGGGGCTGAGCTGGGTGACGCACGGCCAGTATCGCTACCACAAGCGGTACGGCTACCAGGGTCAGATCAACTCGTCGTACGAGAATCAATTCACCGCGTCGGGGGCGAATCGCTGGGACCTGATCGGGCGCCATTACCAAACGCTCGGCACGAACTTCGCGCTGACGGCCCAGGCCGACCTGACCAACTCCAGCGAATTTCGCCGGGATCCCAATCTGGGGAACAATGTCCTGACGCGTATCCAGCGGAACCTCGACTCGAACCTCTCGCTCCAGAAGGGTTGGAGCGGCGGCGCGTTCAGCGCGGGGCTGCTCCAGACCCAGGATCTGGACGCGGAGCCCGGCGGGTTGAAGATCAAGCAGACGTACCCCACGGTCACGTACCGGATCAATTCCCGCCCCATCGGGCGGGCCGCTCGAGGAGACGAGCCCGCCCGGCTTCCGTGGCTCGCGTCCACTACCTATAGTTTCAGCACCTCGGGGCTCTACGAGCGGAAGGAGTACGAGACCTTCACTCGCTTCACGTTCGACACGCTCGGGACCGCCGTGGACAGCACCAAGGTCGACTCGCTCGACGCCCGCGGCGCGACGCGCTACGACTTCGGCCTCACCGACGTGCGCACCCTCCTCGGGTTCATCCGCGTGAGCCCGCGGTTCAGCTACAGCGGCGTCTACTACAGCCGCGATCAATCCGGAGCTCGGAATCAGCTGGGCGGGGTCTGGGGCGCCGGGGTCGGCGTCAACACCGCCGTCTACGGCACGTTTCGGACCTCGATCGGGCCGCTCCGCGCGCTCCGGCACGTGATCACGCCGTCGGTCTCCCTCGGCTACCAACCGAAGAACAACAGCCTCCTCTTTCGCGATTCAGCCGGCGTCCTCCGCTCGAGGTTCGACGGGGTGACGGGGATCAGCCTGACCGGCGGGGAGTCGAAGCGGATCGACTTCTCGCTCCGAAACGACCTCCACGCAAAATGGGGAGACCCGGCCAAACCCACCGTTCTCAACAACCTCGTGCTTCTCCAGACGAGCGGGAGCTACAACATCCTCGCGAAGAAGTTCGGGGCGAAGCCGCTCTCGGACCTCTCCACGAGCTTGCGCCTGAAGCCGATCCAGCGCAGCGACTTCGACTTTGGATTCGTCCACAACCCTTACGACGGCCGGTTGCTCCAATTCAGCGCTTCGACCGGGATCTCGTTCCAGGGACAGAGCAAGTACGCGGAGGCCCGGAACGAGTTCTCCGAGGAGCCGGGCGCCGATGCGGTGCGGGAGCCGACGCCCCTCTCGCCGCAAGGCCTCACATCGACCTCGCTGCCGTGGGTCTTCGCGGCGTCGATCGCCTACAACGGCTCCCGCTCGCGGGCTACGGGAGGCGGTTACAACGCGTGGGGATCGAGCGCGACGTTGAACGGCTCGACCGGAATCAATCTCTCCAAGAACTGGCGCTTCGACTACCGGTGGCAATTCGACGTGAAGGGCGGGCAGATGGTTTCGCAGTTCTTCACCGTGAAGCGCGAGCTTCACTGCTGGGAGATGCAATTCACGCGCAGCATCTCCGGATCCGTCGGCGACGAGTATTACTTCAAGATCAACGTCAAGAG
>Ga0137410_10001666_pt1 | contig 15151 bp, 9 predicted proteins | sample CZODoug1_16funga_FD_108878 | JGI IMG/M metagenome (GOLD analysis project Ga0137410, IMG submission 108878) | Vadose zone soil fungal communities from Angelo Coast Range Reserve, California, USA - CZODoug1_16fungal (Illumina Assembly) | ecosystem: Environmental > Terrestrial > Soil > Vadose zone... | reverse complement strand
GAGATGTTCCTGCGGGAGCAGATGAAGGCGATCCGCAAGGAGCTCGGCGAAGGGGACGAAGGGACCGAGGTGGAGGACCTGCGGAAGCGGTTCGAGGCGCTCGAGCTCCCCGAAGCCGCGCGCAAGGAAGTCGACCGCGAGCTCGCCCGGCTGGAGCGAGCGAGCCGCGACTCGATGGAAGCTCAGGTGATCCGCACCTACCTCGAGACGATGGCGGAATTGCCGTGGAACAAGCGGGCGGAGGAGTCGCTCGACTTGAAGCGGGCCGCGGAAATCCTTGAGCAGGATCACTACGGTCTCAAGGACGTGAAAGATCAGGTCCTCGAGTTCCTGGCGGTGCGCCAATTGCGGCAGCGCTCGCCCGACGCGGTGGCGCAGGGCAACGAAGATGACAAGCAGGCGCGGGGTCAGGTCCTCCTATTCGTTGGCCCCCCGGGCGTGGGCAAGACGTCGATCGCCAAGTCGATCGCGCGCGCCATGGGCCGGCCGTACGTTCGCATTTCGCTCGGCGGCGCCCGCGACGAGGCCGACATCCGGGGCCATCGGCGCACGTACGTCGGCGCCATGCCCGGCCGGATCGTCCAGGGCATGAAGCAGGCGGGCGCCAAGAACCCGGTGTTCCTCCTCGACGAGCTCGACAAGCTGGGTGTCTCGTTCCAGGGAGACCCGGCCGCCGCGTTGCTCGAGGTTCTCGACCCGGCGCAGAACGATTCGTTCACGGATCACTACCTGGGCGTGCCCTTCGACCTGTCGGAAGTGCTGTTCGTCGCGACCGCGAACTTCATGCAGAGCATCCCGGGCCCGCTGCTTGACCGCCTGGAGACGGTGACCTTCGCGGGCTACACTGAGCGCGAAAAGCTCGAGATCGCGAAGCGCTACCTCGTTCCGCGGCAGCTGCACGAGAACGGTTTGACGTCCGTGCAGCTCACAGTCACCGATGCCGCACTGAGCGAGATCATCACGAGCTACACGCGTGAGGCCGGCGTCCGCCAGCTGGAGCGCGAGATCGGGAAGCTCGGGCGCAAGGTCGCCCGCCAAATCGCCAGTGGCGAGGTCGAGCGCGTCGCGGTCGACGCCACGGATGTGGACGACCTGCTCGGGCGTCCCAAGGTCCATCCCGAGCACAAGGCGCGCGAAGACCAGGTTGGCGTAGCGACGGGGATGTACTACACCCCGGTCGGCGGCGACATCATGTTCGTCGAGGCGAGCGTGATGCGCGGCAAAGGTGAGCTGCTTCTTACCGGGCAGCTGGGCGACGTCATGAAGGAGTCGGCCCGGGCGGCGCTCACGTACGCCAAGTCTCACTCCGATCAGCTCGGGATTCCGGAGGAGGCGTTCGCCGGCAGCGACGTTCATGTCCACGTCCCCGCTGGCGCCATCCCGAAGGACGGCCCCTCGGCGGGCGTGACGATGGCGACGGCGCTCGTGTCGGCGTTGTCCCGGCGGCCGGTGCGCCACGACCTCGCCATGACCGGCGAGATCACCCTGCGGGGTAGGATCCTGCCGATCGGCGGCGTGAAGGAAAAGGTGCTGGGCGCGGTGCGGGCGGGTATCACGACCATCGTGCTGCCGAAGGAGAACGCCGCCGACCTGGACGATCTCGCCGAGGACGTGCGCTCGTCCCTGGAGGTGCACCTTGTGGAAGATCTGGACGAAGTCCTGACATTGGCCCTACGCGGCGCGCGGTTCGAGGCTGGTCACCTCGTGTTCGACGGCGAAGCCCCGGTCGAGCCGAGCCTCCTCGCGAAGCACAACTAACCGTTGGAAGGGACAAGCCCCCGGGGATTCCGCCCCGGGGGCTTGTTCGGTTTTGGTGATGGCGGGAACCTGCCCAACCCTTTGCCCGTACGACCTGTCTAATGGTCCGACCAGGTCACGGGGGCTCCCGTCATGCCGGCTGTCGTTCTACTCGCGATCGTGCTGCAATCCACCACACCGCCTAAGGGCGGGGCCGTCGCAACCGCACCGTCCACTGCCACGACGGCGACCGCCGTGCGGGCTACCGTCCCCGTGGTGATCGACGGCCGGGACGACGACGCGGTCTGGCGGGTCGCCCCACCGATCACCCAGTTCCGCGAGTTTCAGCCTAAAGAAGACGGGGATCCCCGATTCCGCACCGAAGCCAAGGTCGCCTACGACGACCGCTACTTCTACGTCTTCATCCGGGCCTTCGACCCCCATCCGGACAGCATTCTCAAACTGCTCGCGCGGCGCGATGTCCGCGCCGCCACCGATCAGCTGAAGATCATGATCGACTCCTACCACGACCGCCGCTCGGGCTTCGAGTTCGCCGTGAACCCGGCCGGCGTGAAGCGCGATTACGCGATGTACAACGACAACCAGGAGGACGACGCGTGGGACGCGGTATGGGACGTCGGCACGCAGGTCGACTCGCTCGGGTGGACCGCCGAGTTCCGCATCCCGCTGTCGCAGCTGCGCTACGTCCCCGGGTCTACGAACACGTTCGGGTTCGCGGTGTGGCGTGACATCCAGCGCTACTCCGAGCGCGTCAGCTGGCCGGTGTACCGAGGCTCCCAAGCCGGCGTGTCATCGCAGCTCGGCGAGCTGACCGGCCTCGATGGCCTGCCGTCGCCACGCCGGCCCGAGGTGGCGCCCTACGTGGTGACGAAAAACGTGTCGGTCCCGATCGGCAGCACCAGCTTCGACCGCTCCCAGAAGGTCACGGCCGGCGCCGACCTGAAGTACGGGCTCACGCCGAACCTCACGCTCGACGCCACGGTCAACCCCGATTTTGGCCAGGTCGAAGCAGATCCGGCGGTGCTGAACCTCAGCGTCTTCGAGACATTCTTCCAGGAACGGCGGCCATTCTTCGTCCAGGGCGCGGGGATCTTTCGGTTCGACGTGAATTGCAGCGCCGTGAACGACTGCAGCACAGGTGAGGGTCTGTTCTACTCGCGGCGCGTCGGTCGGTCGCCCCAGCTCGCGGATTACGGTGGTGCCGGTGCCCCCGTGGCGACGACGATCTATGGCGCCGCGAAGCTCACCGGCCGTCTACCCGGCGGCCAAACTATCGGCCTGCTGGATGCCGTTACGGGGCGCGAGGCGGGTACGCTGGACCGCACCATGGAGCCGGCAACCAACTATGCCGTGGTGCGCGGGCAGCAGGACCTGCGCGGCGGCGAAAGCGGCATCGGACTCATGGTCACGGCGGTTAATCGCAATCAGGACCCGTCGACCTGGGACTCGCTGCGCCACAGCGCGTATACGGGCGGGTTGGACTTCCGGCACCGGTTCCTCGGCCGCAAGTACCAGATCTCGGGATCGCTCGACCTGAGCCGGGTCACCGGTACGCCTTCGGCGATCGCGGTCACGCAACGCGACCCGGTGCACTACTACCAACGGCCGGGCGCCGGTATCTCCTACGACCCGACCCGGACGTCACTCTGGGGCGACGCCCAGGAGCTCAAATTCGGAAAGGTGGGCGGCGGCATCACCCGGTTCGAGACCAGTTACCAGCGCCGCTCTCAGGGCTTCGAGGTGAACGACCTCGGCTTCCTCCTGCAGGCGGACCAACAGAGCTGGAACACCTGGTTTGCGTTTCAGTCCCGGCACCCCAGCTCGTTCTATCAGACCGCCTTCTGGAACTTCAATTGGTGGCAATTCTGGACGGCGGCGGGGACGCCCGTGGAGCGCGCCGCCAACACGAACGTGCACGCCCAGCTGAACAACCGTTGGTGGGTGCACGGGGGCGTGACGGCCGGGCAGCTCGGAACCACCTTCTGCGATCGCGACTGCACCCGCGGCGGGCCGGCGGTGCGCGTCGACCCCTACCTGTCTGTCAATGCAGAGTTGGACGGTGACGAGCGCCCGGCGTTCACTCCGTACGTGTGGGTCAACTACTTGCGCGGTGACGCGGGCCGGACCGAGCGATTCAGCGGCAATGTCCAAGTCGCGTTTCGGGTCGCATCCCAGTTCAGAACGACGCTGACCCTCAGCGCCACGCACAGAGTGAAGGACGTCCAGCCGCATGGTACGGTCACCGACACGACTTCGCCCTTCGCGACGCACTACACGTTCGCGCGTCTGGATCAGAACGAGGCGTCGCTCACGGGGCGGATCGACTACACGGTCTCGCCCACCCTCACCGTGCAGCTCTATGCCCAGCCGTTCATCAGCAAGGGCATGTACTCGAACGTGCGCGAGCTGGCCGACCCGAAGGCCCCGGCATTCGCCGATCGCTACCAGCCGTACACAGCCGTCCCCGGCGGCTTCAACCGCAAGCAGTTCAACTCGACCGCGGTGCTGCGCTGGGAGTACCGCCCAGGCTCGACCCTGTTCGTCGTGTGGACCCAGGGGCGGCAGGACGGCGCGGGGAGCCAGGGATCGCGGTCCATGGGCGGAGACTTCCGCGACCTCTTCAATTTGCATCCGGACAACACCTTCCTCGTGAAGGCGTCCTACTGGCTCAACTGGTAGCTCGCTACTAGAGCCTAGCGGGCTGATATTCCGTCCAGCACCAGTCGTACCGCTGCCTCCTTCCAGCGCTCGCGCAGCGCCGGCTCATCGGCGCCGAGCGGTGGCGCGCTCATCGCGATGAGGGACTCGAGGCCGAGATAGGCGACCATCAGGACGAGTGCCTGCGCGGCGGCCAGATGCGGGTCGAGATCGTCGCGTACCTGACCACGGCCTTGCCCCTCGGCGAGGAGCACGACCAGCTGCTTGATGGCGGGAGCAAAAGGCCGCGCGTCGGACCGGCCGGCTTGCGTGAGCAGTGCAACGAGGTCGGGATGCGCCGCCAGGAAGTCGAACTGAGCGCCGAGGGCGGCGCGAATCCGGTCCAGCGGGCGGTCGCCCCCCGTCGGGAGGTCGGCGAGCGCCTGCTCGAGCTCTGTCGCGCCGCGGGCGAGTACGGCGGTAAAGAGGCCGCGTTTGGAGTGGAAGTAGTAAAACAGCAGCTGCTTGTTCACGCCGGCCCGCCGCGCGATCTGATCCACACGCGCGCCCTCGAACCCCCGACGAGAGAACTCTTCGCGGGCTGCGGCGACGATCCGCAATGCGCTGGAATTACTGAGTTTAGGCTTCAGATACGTATTTCATCAACCAGACGGTTGATGAATAAGTAACTATTCTACCGCGCCAACGCCAGATCTGGCGGGATACGGGGCAGCCCGTCCTTCAGAAACCTGATGACCAGGTGATTCACTTCGTCCGGCGCTTCCTCCTGGACCGAGTGGCCGGCGCGCGCCACGCTCAGGAACGCAGAGCGAGTGATCCCTGCGGCTAGGGCTCGACCCAGTCCAAGGGGGACCCACCGGTCCTCCTCCCCCCACAGCACGAGGGTTGGCGCGGCGATGCGATCGAGTCGCCCCTGGAGGGCGTCGAAGCGGAATTGCCGCAGGACGCCCATGAGAGCTCGTCCGTACTGCGGCTGGGCGACGGGGGCGTAGTACTGGTCCACGTCGGCCGCCGTGACCCTGACCGGATCAAAGTAGGTGGACCTGAGCAGACGGGCGGTGAAGCCCCGCCCACGGAACGCGAGCACCACCCGTCCGAGCACCGGCCACCGGGCCATCCGAAACAGCAGCGGGTCCCGGGCGCCCAGGCCGGCGGACCCGACCAGTACGAGCCCCCGCACCCGCCGCGGATATTCGATCGCGACTTGAGCGGCGATCGCGCCGCCCATGGAGTGCCCGACGAGCACGGCATCCGTAAGCCGCAGCGAGTCCATGAGGGCGATCGCCAGGCGGGCGTACGCGGCGTTGTCGTACGGGGCCGCCGGCTTGTCGGAGAGTCCGAAGCCGCGGTTGTCGAACGCGATCACGCGGAAGCCTGCCGCGGCCACGGCTGCGAGATTCTTACGCCACGCGTACATCGAGGCGCCGAGGCCGTGCAAGAAGACGACAGGCACGCCTCGTCCCGCGTCGATGTAGCGGATCCTCGCTCCGTCGACCAGCAGGTAGCGGGTGGTGAACTCGGTCCCGGCGGGGAACAGCTGCGCCTCGGGGAGGGCGGGGGCTCGGCAGCCGGCCAGGGAGCAGAGGACCAGGAGGGAAAGTCGCCTCACGTGAGGCCCCGGATCCAGGCCCGCGCCAGAGCGGCGACGGCCGGATGCGAGCTCCACAGACCTGCGGCTGTCTCGCCGCCCCCCGCCACGACCAGTGCCTGAACGTCGTCGATCAGCAACACCGTCGGTAAATCCCCGGACACGGTGCCGCTGAAAATTGGACTCGCCTCCGCCGGCACCTCCCCGGCGACTCGCAGCTCCAGTGTCGCTCGTTCCTTCGCGCGGCGCCAGGCAGGCAGCGTGGGGCGGAGCAGCTCGGCGGAGAGCACACCCTCCGCCCGACGCTCGGCGCGCGCCACGACCTGTATGATCAGGTTGGCGACCGCGCGGCCGCCGGTGACGCTCCGGGTTTCGGGCTCGGAGGGGCGAGCGGCGTCGCGCAGGGACCGGCTCAAGCGGTCGAGGGCTTCACCCTGCTGCGCGGCCAGTTGGGCTATGAGCGCCGCCGGGTCCGTGGCCCGATAGCGCGCGGGACGCCCCGGCAAACGCAGCGCAGCGGTGCGGCCTACCAAGCCCTCGAGGGCGCCGTAGGTGTTGGCGCGCGCCACCCGCGCGGCATGAGCAACCGCGTAGCCGGTGGATGGACCGAGCCGCAGCAGCGCGGAGTACGCCTGGGACTCCGTGGCCGTGAACCCGAAAGGCGTGAGATCGATTTCGCTGGGCATCGGCGTAGTAGCGATTACTACTACGCAAATGTGTTGCCAGGCGCAAGAGGAGTGCTAGACGATGTCGACGGGAATCCCCATCAGTCGGGCAATGAGCCCCAGCCGGAAGGTGGCGTCCGTTTGCCGTTGCGCCGGGCTCTTCCCCGGTCCCTCGAGCGGGAAGTAGTGCGCCGTGAGGGGACTCGTCGCCTTGGGCATGGCGCGCAGGCTCTTTGGGCTCCAGATCCCCTGCTCGTCACACTCGTTGAACAGCCGCGCCAGCACCCGGCTGGCGCTCGGGATCCGCCGCACCAGGCCGAGGCGAGCCAGCAGCTCGATCCAGTAGAGCGCGAACGGGATGTCGGTGATATGTCCCTGGGCGTCCGACCGCAACGGGTCACCGAGGATCTCGAATATCGGCTTGAGGAGCTTTTTGCCCGCGAGGATGAAGAACGCCCGTCGCGGTGCGGGCGTGGAGAAATACTGCCCCAACCGCTCGATGAAGCCGGCTCGCTCCCGCTGCACGGGAGGCAGAAATGCGAGCATCTCTACGGCGAAAATGGTCGGAGGGCAGGCATGGGGATCGAGCACCGTCTTCCCCTGGGCCTTCTTGAAGGGGTTCGCGGCCAGCTCGCTGCGCAAGTACTGGGAGACGTTGCTGGCGATGGTATGCGCCGTGCCGCGCACCCGCGGATCGTCGCTATGCCCGCCGCGCGCCAGCGCGCAGGCCGCTCCCTCCCGCCCCATGCGGCGCGCCCAGCGCCCCAGCCCGGGGTCCGTCTTGGCAGCCTTTTGGAACTCGACCAAAAGCTCGAGCGCGCGCTGGGCGACCGTTCGATCGGGATCGTCGGTCTCGATGCGCGACAACAGCTGAAACAGGAACCGGTCGGCGTTGCGAAACACCCGCTCCGATGGGGGCCACCCCATCTCGAGCAGCCGCCGGTACTGGTATACCGTGCCGGGCTCGGTCCAGCCGTACGCCTTGGATGCCCCGGGCGCCAGCAGGTTCCCGCCCCACAGCCCCGTCGCCTTCTGCTTGCGAGCGATCGCCAGGGCTGGTTTGTACTGCACCACAGCGTGGCGCAACGCCTCGAGGCGCGCCGGGTCACGCTCGACTTCCGGCACGACTTCGGCGTAGGCTCGATACACGATCGGCGGGCTGGCCGCCTCGAGCAGCCACGACAGCGGCAGCCGATGCGATGTGGGGAGTTCCAGGTGCCCACTCCGGAGTGCGGGAGGCGCTGACTGCCGAAAGGCGGGCGCAAACTTATGTGGGTGCCTCTGAATAGGCCAGAGGCACCCACGTTCCAGTCGAGGTCGTGTTCGTAAGATCTTTATCTACAGCCATTTACATATACTGCAATATCATGCACTCAGGGCTGCGCGCGCCCTGTTGACCGCTGGAATTCTGAATTCGGCAGCCAGCGCGGCATCGCCGGCCCATTGGCCACCGCCAGCGCGACTCGCAGGGCCACCCGCACCTCCTGCGCCATCCCCGCGTAGCTGAATGTCGGGCGGTACTCGTCGCCCGGCTGGTGGTAGCGCTCGCGGTTATAGCGCGTGGCCTCCTGCTCGCCCCACCCGGCGGGCCGGCCCACGAAGTCCCTGCCCGGCTCGATCGACAGCGCCGGCACGCCGGCCTTTGAAAACGGGAAATGGTCCGACCGATAGAACGAGCCGCGCACGTCGGGCTCGTGGACTACCGCTAGCGATTCGGCGCGGGCTGCCGCGTCGAATACAGCGCCCAGGGTCGAGCGGTCGAGGCCCAGCGCGTCGATGTCGCGCGTCGCCCCGCGGACGTTGGTTACATCGAGATTGATCACCGCCGCCGTCTGCTCGAGCGGGACGAGGGGGTCTCGCGTGTACGCCTCGCTGCCGAGCAAGCCGCTTTCCTCGGCCGTGGTGGCCACGAACAGTAGCGTCCGCCGGGGCCGGGGCTGTACCCGAGCCAGCGCCTCGGCGGCGCCGAGCATGGCCGCGACGCCGGACGCGTTGTCCTCGGCACCGTTGTAGATCGAGTCGCCACTGACTACCGGGCCGATTCCCTTGTGATCCCAGTGGGCGGTGAACAACACCGCCTGGCGCGTCATTGCGGGGTCGCTCCCGGGGATCCTGGACACGACGTTCTCCGAGCGGACGTGACGCAGCGCGCTGGTGACGTCGACCGCGACGTTGATCCCGGTCGCCACCGGACGAAACTCGCGGTGCGCCGCCGCCCGACTAAGCGAATCGAGGTTGAGGCCCGCACGGCCGAGGGCGGCCTGGGCGGCGTCGTGCGTCACCCACGCGGCGAAGGCGATGCTCTGGCCGGCCGGCCGGTCGAGCTTGAACTGCTCCACCGACCAGGATCCGCGCACCACATCCCATCCGTACGTCGCGCTCTCGGCGGTGTGGACGAGGATCGCGCCCAAGGCGCCACGCCGCGCCGCTTCCTCGAGCTTGTACGTCCAGCGGCCGTAGTACGTCAGGGCCCGCCCGTTAAAGATGGTCGAGTCCTGGAGGCCGGGATCGTTCACGAGCATCAAGAGCACCTTGCCGCGAACGTTCATGTCCTTGTAGTCATCCCACCGCCACTCCTCCGCCTCGACGCCGTAGCCGACGAACACGACTTCGCCGTCGGTGACAATGTGACTCTCCGGCCGTTCCGCCCACGCCACAAAATCGTCGAGGTAGGTGAGCGACCGGGTTGCGCCGCCCTTGCCCCAGACGAGCGACGGGCGGGGCGTCATGCCGACGAGCGCCACCGGTTGGAAGTACGACCCATCGTTGCCCGCGGGCTCCAGGCCGAGCGCTTCGAACTGAGCCGCGATGTACTTCGCCGCCAATCGGCCGCCGCGCGTCGCCGGAGCGCGGCCCTCGAGCAGGTCATCGGCGAGGTACTTGAGGTGCGCGGCCATCGCCGCCGTACTCACGGCCGGGATGGGGGCGGCGAGCGTCGCCGGTGCGGCGCCTGGCCCTGACGCACCAGCGCAGCCGGATGAGATCATCGCGACAGCGAACGGCCATTTCACGGACACGTGGCTCCTCCTCATGGGGTCGCTTCCGGGCATCTCACAGTATGAATGGACCCGCGGCCGCGCCGGTCGGCTTCGCTGGTGAGCACGAACGTCGAGTCGTCGAGGAAATCAATCGCCTCTCCCTGCACTTCGAGCCCGGTGATGTTACACACCGGCCACCCGCTGGCCGTCAGGCGCCCCCCCTCCCCCGAGACGAACCTATAGATCTCCGTGTACGTGCGGACCGCCACGAAGCGGCCGTCCGGCCGGATTGCCGCGCCGGTCACGAGGCGTCCCAGCGCCGCAAACGGCGGGATTGGCAACCGCTGCAATGGCGTGGCCGTGACCACCGTGTCACCACCCCACGCGCTGCGCGGCACGCGGTATAGCTGGACAACACCGGTCCGTCCCTTGCTCACGAGGTAGAGCGCGCTGTCTCGTGGGGAGACGTAGATCGCCTCCACGTCGTCCGGCCCGCCGGCGTACCTGAGGCGCAGCGCCGCCGCCGGCGCGGAGCGGACCGGACCCCTCCCCTTGCCCGGCGGATCGGGCTCGGCCACGGCGTAGATGACTACGGATCTGCGGGTCCGCTCGTTATCCCCCGTGTCCGCGATGTAGAGGCATGGGCCGCGCCGCGTGGGGCAGGGGCCGAGCGCGATGTCCTCCCAGTCCACGGCACGGGCGCCGCGGATTCGGACGAAGCCGCTGTCTGCGCCGGCGAGGTCTGTGGCGTACACATATGCATCGTCCCCCGAGTCGTTGTGGGTCCACAGCACACCGGGGTGCGCGCGGCTCGCGGCGATTCCGGAGCTCTCCTTCACGCGGGGATTGTGCAACGTGCCGGTCAGGGCGACGCGGGGGATGCTCTGCAGTGTGAGCAGGAGGAGGATCACGGCCACCAAGGAAATCGCCTTGCTCGGGCCTAGGCAAGGGGTAATCTTTCGCCCGATGCTCGCTGCGTTGCGTTCCCGTCACGTCGAGAAGCTGCCGGATCAGGTGGTGCTCCGGGGGCGGATCCTGTTCCTGGCCGAGGACGCGGATCTGGTGCGCCGACAGCTCGAGGGGCAGGACATCGACTGGAGTCCAACGACCAAGCTCCGCGACAACATCTCCACCGACGAAATAACCCCCGCCTACATCTGCTACTACTACGACGAAACCCTGGGCGACTTTCCCTACCTAGGGCTCAAGTGCGGCGACGAGTTTCCCATCTCCCGCGGCGCGGTTAAGCGCGGCGGGTTTGTCGCCTCGGTGAGCGGGAAGCGCCGGGGCAAGGGCTCTTCGCGCGAGCAGTCGCCGTACGCCGAGATGTGCGCCGGGATCAAGCTGGTCGTCGCGGAGAACATCGAGCGCATCTATCGCGAGAACTGCCAGAACCTAGGCGTCTTGGCCACAACGGACTTCTCGATCATCGACAAGGTGCGACGCGGCGAGGCGATCCCCCTGAGCGCGTTCACCGCGGGCGAAGGCGAGATCACCCGCGGGATAATCGAGTACGGGGGCCTGTTCAACTTCAACGTCGCCCGGCTCCAGGGGAAGGTCGCGCTCTCACCACCCGCCACGCCGCCTCGCCCCATGACCCTCGGCGAGAAGATCATCGCCCGCCACTGGGTCGTGGATCCGTCCAAGGGCAAGGTCGGCGTCCCGGCAGTCAAGCCTGGGGACGAGGGGTTCATCGTCAGCGACGTCCGGTTCAGTCACGAGTATGTCACCCCCATGGCGGCGATCTTTTTCGAGCAGCTCGTGGGACCGAACGAGCAGGTGCACGACCCGGGCTCGATTCTCATGTTCCGCGATCACCTCACCTTCCTGGGCGAGGCGATGACGCCCGAGCGCGTGAAGGAGGGCCTGCTCGACGTGGCCCTCGAGCTCGAGAAGAAGCAGCGGACGTTCGCGGAGAAGCAGGGGATCCGGCTGTACGGAGAGCTGCGCATGGGCCACCACGGGTCCGAGGCCATCTGCCACTCCAAGATCCTCGAGGGGCACGCCGAGCCGGGGATGGTGATCATTGGGAGCGACTCCCACACGCCGCATGCCGGCGCGGTGGGGTGCGTCGCCTTCGGGGTGGGCACGACGGCGATCTTCAACTCCTGGATCACGAAGGACGTGCGGCTCACGGTGCCCGAGACCGTGAAAGTCGTCGTGAGCGGCAGGAAGCCCGACAACGTGACGGCGAAGGACTTCATGCTCGAAATCCTGCGCCACCCGTATGTGAAGAGCGGCCGCGCGATCGGGAAGCTGGTGGAATACTGTGGCGATGCTGTCGAGTCGCTGTCCGTGGACGAGCGCGCCACGATGACCAACATGACCGCCGAAGTCGGCGGCTTCACCGGCTATGTCGCCCCCGACGAGAAGACGGTCGCGTACCTGATGGAGTATCGCGGGATGACGCGCGACGCGGCGCGGCGGCTGTGCGGGGGTCTCTCGAGCGACGCCGGCGCGGAGTACTGCCAGGTGATCGAGATCGACGCCAGCGCGATCCGGCCGCTGGTCGCGCTACCGGGCGACCCCGGGAACGGGCGGTCCATCGCCGAGGCCGCGGAGCGGGTGAGGGTGGACATCGCGTACGCCGGGTCCTGCACCGCGGGAAAAAAAGAAGACATGGACATGTACGCGCGCGTGCTCGAGGAGGCGGCGGAGCGAGGGGAGCGTGTTGCGCCGTGGGTGCGCTTCTACATCCAGTGTGGGTCGCAGGACGTGAAGCGCTACTGCGAGGCGCGGGGATACCTCGAGCTGTTTCGGGAGGTGGGCGCCACGTTCCTCGAGCCGTCCTGCGGCGCGTGCATCAATGCGGGACCCGGAGTCTCGAAGACGGGCGCCGAAGTGACCATCAGCGCGATCAACCGCAATTTCCCGGGTCGCTCGGGCCCGGGCCAGCTCTACCTCGCCAATCCCTATACGGTCGCCGCGTCGGCCATCGCGGGCTACATCACCGAGTGGCAGCCCGGGATTGCCCTCGCCGAACCTTCGGCCTGACTAGCGACCGCCGCGGCTGGAGATCGCCTGGCCCGCCGCCGGCTCGGTGCCGTCTTTCGACCGCAGCGAGCCCCGCTGGTACACACTGCGCGGGTTCCACAGCACCCACGACGTGATGCCCAGGTCTTCCACCGCGCGGATCTGCTCGCGGATCTCGAACGGGGTGTAACGGGGGAGCCGGCGCCCGAGCGTGAAGGCTTGCAGGAAGGGGCGGATCTCGGCCGAGCCGGGGAGCGGGCGCGAGCGCTGCAGCGCGTCCGTGAGGGCGCTGCGCACTATGTGATACGGCTGGCCGTTGGGCCACGCGTAGCCGAAGGCGCCCCGGTAGTAGTGGCTCGGGTACACCATCGGCAGCACGACGTCGGCCACACTCACGAAATCTTCCCACACCTGCCCGATGCCGAGATCGCCGGTCGTCACCGAGGCCGTGAGCCCGAAGATGTCGAACGTGACGGGAACCCCGAACGGCCGCAGCCGGTCTTTCAGCAGCGCCACGTGCTCGCGCACGGCCTCGCGCTGGGTCTGTCCCGCACGGTGCGCGGGGAAGATGGCCGTCGCCATCCGTTCGCGCGGCTCGTCGGGGAAGCGCACGTAGTCGAACTGCACCTCCTGGAATCCCATCTGCGCGGCCTCCTGCGCGAGCTGGGCGGAATAGATCCAGACCGAGTCGTTGTAGGCGTCCACCCATGCGATGTTGATCCGGTCGCGCCACAGGCCGCCCGTGTCGCGGTCCTTCACCGACCAGGCGCCCTTCCGCTCCGCGAGCAGTGGATCCTTCGCGACCACGATGCGCGCGATGGGATAGATGCCGTGAGCGGCGAGTGTATCGAGCCGCGCCTTCGCGTCCTTCGCTCGCACGCACTTGTTGGCGCCGATCTGCTCGGCCGTCGGCACCGCCGAAGGATAGAGCAGGCAGCCGGTGTCATCCTTCACGTCGATCACGAACGCGTTGATCTCGGTCTCATCGGCGAGGCGCACGAGCTGCCAGAGTTTCTGGGATCCGAACGCCCACGCGTTCACGTACAGCGCCTTGATGTTCGCCGTGGGCGGCAGCAGCACCGATTCCTGCTGGACGTAGCGGATCTCGGTGGGACGCAGCAACACCTTCAGCTGATCGACCGGAGCGGTCGCGACGGCGCCGGCCGGCGGCGACGTGAGCGGTGGCGGAGGCGTCGTGGTGTCGACGGCATCCTGCGCAAAAAGGCCGCGACTCATGAGGAGCGCGGCCAGCAAGAGGGCACCTGCCTGCCGGACCACAGCCATAGGGGGCTACACGATAGGAATCACCGGACGATCGGACAAGAGACGGACATCACCTAACGCGGAGTCAGCCGTAAGCTGTTGAATAGCAACGGGTAAGTGGCGATGCTCTGGCCGCGGTATTGCGGTCGGAACCCGAACAAGACCACCCGACCGGTCCCGAGCTTGACGTCCACCAGCGCCCCCCGACCTGCCACCCGCTCAGGATGCAACGCCCAGCCGGACAACAGCACTTTGTCCGCATCAGCCGGATAGCGCCCCACGACGCGCGCGGCGCTCGAATCGAGCACCTCGAACGCGGGACCGTTTTCATACCACGCTACAGACTGGGCGGGCATGCCGCGCGCGATCGCGTCGGTCGGGTCGAGCTCGAGCCGGAAGATCGATCCGGGAGCGTAGAACTCGTCGTCGGCCACGCTCTCGAGGACGTTGCGCACCGGGAGGAGCAGGCGCTCGACGGCGAAGCGGCTCGCGTCGTTGATTGCCACCAGCGTTCCGCCGTCGGTCACGAACTGGCGCAGCGCCGCTACGCCCTCTGGGCCGAGGCCTCCGGCGTAGGGCGCGGGATATTGGCGCGGCAGACCGTCCATTAGCTCGTGGGGCGACTGATCCGGCAGGACGATCACGTCGAACCGATCCCTGAGCTTCCCCGCACGCACCACCGAGTCGACCACCGACACGTAGGGCACCTTCCACGTATCGAACACCCAGCGCGTCCATCCCTCATCGATCGGCGCGACGTACGAGCGGTACAGCGCGACCCGTGGCGCCTCCGGGCCGGCGAAGCCGGGATACCCGGGGCTCGCGGCGGGCGGCTCGACTGGGGCGGAGAGGGCAAAGCGCAGCGAATCGCGCGCTGCCACGGCGGTCACGCCCATCAGCAAGGGTAGCGTGTGCGCGGTGACGTCGTACGGCGGGAGCGGCGGGCCACCGGGGTACAGCCGGAGGTCGGGATACCGCTGCGCCTCGAGCAGCGTCTTGGCGAACGCGGCGTACGGCTGCCGCAGCACCACGACGTAACTTCCGGCCGGGAACCGCTGGCCGCCGAGCGCCACGGGGTGGAGCGCGGTGCGAACCTCGACCTGGCCGCGATGCAGGATGCCGAGCAGCGTGGCGAGCCCGACGGAATCCTGGTGCTGTCGGGGCAGGACGTACGCGTAGGGCCAGCCCTTCCACCCGCGGACCGCGCGCGCTTCGACCGTCAGGAAGTTTGCGAGCCAGCGGTCGCGGTAGCGGGCCGCGTTCTCGAG
>Ga0137410_10001665_pt1 | contig 15158 bp, 7 predicted proteins | sample CZODoug1_16funga_FD_108878 | JGI IMG/M metagenome (GOLD analysis project Ga0137410, IMG submission 108878) | Vadose zone soil fungal communities from Angelo Coast Range Reserve, California, USA - CZODoug1_16fungal (Illumina Assembly) | ecosystem: Environmental > Terrestrial > Soil > Vadose zone... | reverse complement strand
CAACATTACCAGCCTAACTGATGCCATGAAAAAGAAGTTGAACCGTGAACGACTAAACGTTGGGCGAACGACTTATGCAGATCGGGTGAAAGCCATTCTCAAGAATGCTACGTCTAGTTCCGTCGAAGAACTTCTTATTGATCAAGTAAGGAAGCGCGCTGCTGGTGAACAATGCGACGAGATGACATGGATCGAGATTAGCCAAAAGGCATTGAATCTGATGCATGAACAAGAAGACGTGGCTTATGTTACCGAGTACGAACTTCAATCTCGCCCTGATGTCCTCGACAATCTCAAGTCCGACGGCTATGAAGTGGTAGTAATTACGGAACAGCAGAAGACTAAACTCGACGCCCAGGTCTTTGCGGGTGGCCCACAAGTTCGAACACTGGAGACATACGTTCAGGAATATAACACCAGCTTTGAATACAAGTTCGTTGATTATTCTAATTTGACGAGTGAAGAACGACGCATTTATGACCTGACACCGAGCATCCTCGCCCTTGTTGGCATTGCAGTAAAGCGGATCCCGCCGATTCGCATTTCCGAAACCATGCGGGTTACGACGGACAATACCGAAGGAGTATGGGACTCTTCAATACCAGCAATTGTCATAAAGCGTAGCAAGCTCGCATCTCTCTTGGGTTACGCAGCTACCCTCTTGCATGAAGCTGGTCATGCCACTACCGGAGCCGTTGACGCAACGCGGGAGTTTGAAGAGGTACTGACTGGATATTTGGGTCGTACAGCGACGGCTGCAATAAGCAGGTGATGTTGTGTCAAGAGAAATCTGGTTAGGCCCTCTCCTCGGCAATAATCGCTCACGTTTGATTGCGCGGTGCGCGGAACTTGTCGCGGCGGGCAAGTCGGATACATTTCTCTACCTCGCTGCTTCTCACCCGCTGCTCGAGTTGGTCACTGAACAAATTCTCGATGGCGCCAAAAATCGCGGGTTGTGGGGCGAACTCCCGGTCTACCTCTTCCGTGGTTTTGTTAGACGCATTCTCTCGACCGCTGTTGACGGGCAAACGGGCCAGCGGCTGGCGCCACGCATTCCCATCGATCAGGACGAGCTGCCGCTCAAGCGCAGTTTGGTTTCGCAGATTCTGGCGCGCCTGACTGCCAGCGGGCAACTGAAGGCGATTGGCCCGCTGGCGGGTCGTGAAGGTTGCGTCAACACAATCGCGACGCTGATCGGCGAGATCGAGCGAGCGGCAAAGTCTCCGGCGGAAGTTGCGGAAATAATCGCGGCGCGCACGAGCGACCTCACGACCGAAGCAAGCGGCACAAAACCCAAGGACGAGCCTAAGCGAGTGGCCTCGCAGATCGATTTCGATCAAGAGGTAGCGCTGATTTATGCGGCCTACTCGGATTTGCTGAAGCGGCATCAACTCACCGAACAAGATGCGGATCAATTGCGCGCGCTCCGAGTGCTCGGCGGCGAGCTTGAAGGACGAAATTGGAAAATCCCGTCACTTGCCGAGGTGCAACTGCTCGTGCTCGACGGGTTCTTCGATTTCACACCGGTGCAGGGTGAGATTTTGCAGCAACTCATTCCCCGAATTCCGGAAGTTATCGTTAACCTCAATTACGACCAGCGCAATCAGGAGATTTTTGTTCCGTTTCAGGAGACCATCGATCGACTTTCCGCCATTGCGCCATTCGAGGAGAAGCGAAGCGAGGAAGAGTTTATTCCAAGCCGCGGAGCGTTGGCTGGTCTTCGCGAGAACCTCTTCAACCCTTCTTTGGCTGATAAATCCGACCCTGAGTCAGATCGCGTGTGGCAAAGGCCACCCGCTCACGCAGGTGGTTCTGACTCTGAGACTGAACAGTCGGAGATCCGTTATTTCGAATGCGGCGATCGCGACACCGAGATTCGGGCCATTGCGAAGGAGATCAAGCGTTTGGTCTTGAGCGAAGGCTGCCGCCTGGCAGACATTGCGTTGGTTGTTCGCCAGCGTGCCTCTTATGCGGAAACAATCGCGCGTGTCATGCGCGAAGAGTCGGTGCCGTGCAATCTCGAATCGCGCATCGAGGCGAATGACATTCCTGCCAACCGCGCGGTCCTCAAGCTGTTCGCTATTTTGGAGGAACTGTCTCGAGATGAAGCTCGACAGACGGGAAGGCCCTTCACGCAAGATAGACAGGCAAGAATGCCTGTCCTACCAGGCGTGGCGCCGCGGGTTTCAGAGCTCGCCGACTTGATCAAGTCGGAATATTTTCGGCTCAACGAAAAAGATCTGAGCGAACTTTCGTCGCGCTTCGACGCGGAGTTTGCCGAACTGTTACAGGAAAACGATCGGCAACCAGATGCTGAGCGAACCGCGCAACTCAAGAAGCGATATCGCATCGGCGTCTGGGACGCTGACGCACTCGAGAACGCCTTCGCCTACGTCGGCAGCGAACTTCGCGTGAGCGACTGGCTGGCGCGCGCGCGGAAGTTGATCAAAGAACTTCCCGGCGCTGAAGCGACCCGCGAGCTTTTGAATATCGACTCCGGCGAACAGGCGCGCGACGCTGACGAAGCCGATCAAATCGAGAACGCGGAAACGGCAAAGGTCGAGGCGGCCGACGCGGAGCGAAAACGACGGCCCTCGCGCGACATTCATCCGGCGGCACTCGCGTGGACGTCGCTCGTCATCCAGCAATTTGCCGCGGCGATACAGGCGGTGGAGCGCGAAGGCACCCCGGCAGGTTTGCGTCTCCAGTTGATGAAGTTGCTCGAGCGGTTTAGTTTTCGCGATCAAATTACCAAGCCGATCAGAAGTGCGGTTGAAGACGAAGAGTTGCCGCAAGCGATGCTCAACTACAACAGCCTCGAGGCGTTGCGCCGCGCGTTCGTCGCCGCGATCAAGAGCATCGAGTTCGCAGCTATGTCAGAACCACCCGCTCACGCAGGTGGTTCTGACACAATCACGCTCGCCACCTTCATCGAAGAGGTGAGGCGTTCGCTTAGTTCGCAGTCGGTAGTCTTCGGCGCTGCCGATCGTGGCGGCTTGCGCGTGCTCGAAGCCACCGACGTGCGTGGTTTGCGTTTTCGCGTCGTCTTTATTGCCGGTCTGGTTGAGGGTGGCTTTCCCTTGCGGGCGTCGCGCGACTGGATCTATCCGCACGAAGAGCGCGAGCGTCTGAAGCGATATGGATTGACGCTGGAAGACATCTCACCCGCAACGCTTTTGAAAGAGGAACACTATTTCTACCAGGCGGCCTGCCGCGCCACCGAGCGACTCTATCTGAGCCGGCCGCTCATGTTGGCCGACGATTCCGAAACCGTCGCTTCCTATTACATTGATGAGCTGCGGCGCGCGGTTGCGCCGTTGAAGATTGCCGCTGAAACAATTCGGCGGGACTACGAAGGCAACCGTCTGGACAAAATCTCTACCGCGAGCGGCCTAAGCGTGGCGTTGGTGCGCCAGCAGGAGCGGCACGCGCACCACGGTGAGAAACGTGAACTGTTGCCACAGCCGAGAATCAAGCGACTGCTGACGTTGGCGCGCAACGACAGCTTGCTGAGCGACTCGGCTTTGCGCCGGATTGAAATTGAACGCGAACGCGCCGGCCCGCGCTTTGGGCCATACGACGGCGAGATTACGGATCCACATTTGCTCGCCTTGTTGAATAGAAAATTCGGCGTTGACTTCGTACACAGTGCCAGCGGTTTGAGCACCTATGGCAACTGCGCCTATCGATTTTTTGGGCAGAGAGTCTTGAAGCTCGAGCCGCGCGGGGAAGCGGCGCTCGATCTCCAGGCGATCGACGCGGGCAAACTGTTGCACGACATCCTGCGCCGCTTCTTCGAACAACACCGGCGTCAATGGTTGCCGGAACTCGATCGTGGAGCACTTCAACAGGAGTTGCGAGAACTTGCGGATCGCGTTTTCGACGAACACGAGCGCGTGGTGCCGCCGCTCAACAAACAGATCTGGAAGATTGATCGCGAGATTCGCAAGATACTTCTGGACCAGGTGTTGTTGTATGAAATCGAGATTCAGGAGGAGTCGGCCGCCGCGGGAGTGGTGCCGGCTTATTTTGAAGTTGCGTTTGGCGGCATGAAGTCGTCGGCGCGCGATCCTGACTCGACAGACGCGGCGCTTGAGCTGACCCGCTCGACTTTTGTTGGCGACGAAACGATCAAAGTCAGCGGGCAAATCGATCGCGTCGACGTCGCCAGTGACAACACACTGATTGCTTATGACTACAAACTGTCAACCGGTTCAACCAAAGACGACATCAAATCGGGCCGCAGTCTTCAGCTTCCGATCTATCTCGAAGCGCTGGAGCGTTTGCTATTTCCCGACAATCCGATCGCCGGCGGTGGTTACTACATCATCCGCGGCGGGAATGAGCGCCGCAACAAAGGCTTGCATCGCGCGAGCACGGTGCACTACTCCGGAATCGGCAAGAAGGCGGGCGGGGTTATCGGCGACGACGAGTGGCAACAGATACGTGATGACGTGATCGCGAAGATTTGGGACTTTCTCGATCACATGCGCGCCGGGCAGTTTGGCGTGAATCCTTCTGAGAAAGATAAGACGTGCCGGTTTTGCGACTTCAAAGCCGTCTGCCGCTACAACCGTTACCGGATTGATGGGAAGAACCGCAGCGAACGTGACGGCTAGAAAAAATTGAGGCATGCTCCCTTGTCTTTAGAACACCGAGGTTGCTATCGTACGAACCTAAGAGGTTGCTATGAGCGCACATTACATCCTTACTGATTACATCGACCGGGCGATTGGTGAAGCTGAATATGACAAGTTGGACGACAACTCTTTTGCCGGCAGGATCGAGTCCTGCAAAGGGGTCGTCGCCTTTGCTCCAACATTGAAAGAGTGTGAACGAGAACTGCGCTCCACTTTAGAGGAATGGATCCTCCTGGGCCTCAAGTTAGGGCATAGCTTGCCAGTCGTAGACGGCATTGACCTAAACAAGGAGCCGGAGTATGAGCCAATGGAGGCCGTGTAGGCGCAACGATTTTGTGCGCCGGCTGCGCCAGCTAGGTTTCATCGGCTTGTATTCGGGATCGAAGCATCAATTCATGGTCTATGAGCTGCATAGACAATGGCGGTTATCCTGAATCCCTTGAAGTCCGCAAAGTCTACGTTGTGCTTCCTGACGAACGAGCCGCAGTGAACAATTACATCCGAGTCATAGACGAAACCGGCGAAGACTATTTGTACCCTGCTAAATATTTCGTGATGGTGGAAGTGCCGGAACACGCCGCCGAGGCAATGTTGAGTCATGAAACAGCCCTCCACCCGGAAGCCCATTGAAGATCGAACGACCTTGATCGCTTCACCGCAAGAAAAGAAACTACAACCTGAGCAGGCCGCTGCCGCATACGAGATCGAGAAGCACATCTCGGTGACGGCCGGGCCGGGCTCTGGCAAGACGACGGTGCTCGTCGAGCGCTATCTGCACATCCTGCGCGAACACAACCTCAACATCGATCAGATCGTCGCCATCACGTTTACCAATCGCGCGGCCAACGAGATGCGCGAGCGGCTCCGGGAACAACTCAATCTCATTCTGCAAACCGCTGCGGCTGACGACCGGAGACACTGGCTGAATTACAAGCGCACGCTGGACGGCGCCGTGATCACCACCATTCACGGATTCTGCGCGCGGTTGTTGCGGGAGTTTCCGGTTGAGGCGCGAGTCGATCCGCAGTTTCTCCTACTCGATGAACATCGTGCGGCGATGTTGTTGGAATCAGTCGTCGAAGAAGCGTTGACGGAGTTTATCAGCGCCGGCCACGTTGAGATCTCGCGGCTAACGCTGGGAGTGGGCCGGGGCAAGTTGGCCGCGGCGCTCGCGCAAATCTATCGCGAAGTTCGTGGTCAGGGTCTTTCGTTGACCGAGCTTGCCTTGAAAACTGCGCAGAGCCACGCGACGCAAGAGGATCATGCGCGGGCGTTGGCTGAATTAGCGCGCACGATGGACGATTTCCTGGCCGTGCGTCGAACGACTCCAGCGGCGCGAGCCAACCATGCTGAGGTCAGCTCTGGTTGGAGGAACCTGCGGCCGCTGATCAGCACGATTCCGGAAGTTGAGGCGCTGGCTGATTACTGCCGTGCCGTAGAAGGATTTCGCAAAGTGCGCACGAGAGCGCAGGGTGATCTTAAGGAGCATGTGCAGGCACTCGACGCGCTTATTTGGGAAAAGGATTTGCTGGGCCATGTGCCGCAAGTGTCTTTGGATCTGTTTGCCAGGCGGTACGCGCTCGAGGTCGCGCTCCTGCTGCGGCGGATCGACGATCGCCTCAGCGAGGAGAAGCAAAAACTCTCGGCGCTGGACTTCGACGATCTGGAGTTGCGCGCACTGGAGCTGTTAGAACGTCCCGAGGTGATAACGCGCGCTGCCGAACGGTACAAGTTTTTTCTGGTAGATGAGTTTCAGGACACGAATGATTTGCAGCGTCGGCTGCTCGAGCGGCTTGCCCTGCAGAAAGCGCGACGCGAGAGCGCCAACCTGTTCATCGTCGGCGATCGCAAGCAATCGATCTACGGCTTTCGCGGCGCGGACGTCGCTGTGTTCGGCGAGATGACTGACACACTGCTGGCCGCCGGCGGCGAGTCGAAACCGCTGCTCCTGAATTTTCGCAGCCAACCGCCGCTGATTAATTTTTTCAACTACCTGTTCGAGCGTTTGTTCCAGCCGAATGAAGTTGGTGAGCGGGAACGCGAAGAGCTGGGCTATGTCGAGCACGAACCGAGCGATGCGAAGCGCGAACTGCGCGACGGCGGCCCGCTGGTGGAATTGATGATCACGACGGAAGCTTCGGGAAACGAAGACGATCCCAAAGCGGAACAAACTTCGCGCGAGCTTGATGCCGAACAACTTGCCCAGCGAATTATCTCGCTTATCGCTCCTGGGCCGGCCAATACTGGGACCGCGGGCGTCCCGCCCGCCTCAAGCAACGCGTTCACGCAAGGCATGATTGAACCTGACAAGCCGAGGGCTGTGGTATCCCGCGAAAGCGGGCGAGACGCCCGCGGTCCCAGGGAAGGCGTCAAGTATAGCGACATCGCGTTGTTGTTCCGTGCGATGACTCATGTGCAGACGTACGAATCAGTTTTTCGTCGTGCGAATATTCCGTATCAAACGGTGCTGGGCCGCGGATTTTATGAACGCGAAGAGATAACCGATCTGATTCAGTTGCTGCGGTTTCTCGATAACAAGACCGACGAGTTGGCGCTGGCGGCCGTGTTGCGTTCGCCGTTGTGCGGCATTTCTGATAACGCTTTGCTGGCATTGCGTTGCGCGCCCTGGCGGGATGAAGTCGATACGGACGATCCGCTACGGCGCTTTTCGCAAACGCGCAAACTTTACCTCGCGCTACTACGGCATCGCGACATCGCCTTCATCAGCGATGAGGAACATGGTCTACTCGATCGTGCCGCCGACATGATCAAGGGATTAATTGCGCGGCAGCATCATTACGCACTCTCGCAGTTGTTGCGGTTTGCAGTTGAACGATCCGAGTTTGAAACCGTCATCGCGGCATCCTTCGATGGCGCGCAAAGGCTGGCGAACGTGCAGCGTCTGTTCACGCTCTCCGAGCGGTTCGAACGTTCCGGCGCGCACCTGATTCGCGACTTTGTCCGCTACGTCGAGGAATTTGAAGCGATTGGCAGCCGCGAAAGTGAAGGCCAGATCGACGAAGCGACCAACGCCGTGCGTCTGATGACTATTCACCAGGCAAAGGGTCTGGAGTTTCCGGTGGTGATCATTCCCGATCTGCAGCGCTCAGCGAAGCCACTCGAAAATTGGTTTCTGCTGGATCGGCAGCGCGGTTTGACTTTGAAGGTGCCCGACGGTCGCGGCAAATTGGTGGCGGGTTTGACCTTTAGTCGTTTCGAACAGCGCCACGCGTTGCGTGAACAGTTTGAAAGCATGCGCCTGCTCTACGTCGCGGCGACGCGCGCCGAGGATCGTTTGATCCTTTCCGGCACGACCAAAGACCTCGACAAGCTCGGACTCAAAAGCGATACGTGGTTGAACTGGATTTGGCAGTCGCTCGAACTGCCCTTGCCAGCACGGACCGGTATTACGAATCTTGTCGACGATCCAAAGAGCGGTGTTCAGTTTCAGTTGACGGTGAATATCGCGGACGAGGAACCTGCCGAGGTCGCGGAACAAACACGAACACGCGAGGAAGCGCCTGCCGCGCAAATTGCGGAGGGCGCCGAGTCGATCGCTGAAGCCTTCCCGTTGCTGCATACGATTGAGCCGGAACGCGATCGCGCGGTGCACCGGTTCAGCGTTACGCAGTTGATCAACTACCAGCGTTGTCCGCGTCAGTATTATTTCGATCGCGTGTTGCACGCGCCGGCGCCCGATGCGCTCGCTGTTTGGAACGATGCGGAGGCGCCTGAGCCGCCCGCCAACTTGACGGCGACGCTCAAAGGCGCGGTGATTCACCGCTTCTGCGAAATGTATAGGAGCAGCGACGATGCGGAAGAATTACTACGACGAAGTTTTGCCGACGTGGTGCGCCTCAGGCAGGCTGAGCTTGCCGACCGGTTGATGGAAATGAACGCTGACGAAGCAATTGCGGAGCTGTTGCCGCTGGCGCAAAACTATTTGTCGAGCGCGGTACTCGAGCGCGTCGAGCGGGGGCGCGCGGCTTTGTCAGAGCCACCCACGTTAGCAGGTGGCCTTCTGGCAGAAGTTGCCAAAATGTCTCCTCCGGGTCTTCAAGTTGGTCTGTGGAGTGAGTTGGGTTTTCGTTTGCGCCGGCCGCTGGGGATTCTCAGCGGTGCCATTGATAAGTTGCTGATCACGCCGGCCGCGGGCGGCAAGGGTTTTGACGTTGAGATTATTGACTTCAAGACTAATCGGCTGCGACCGAGCAGAGGAGAGTCGACCGCCATTGCTGGGACCGCGGGCGTCTCGCCCGCATCAAGCGATGCGTTCGCTCAAGTGACGATTGCAGCTGTTAACTCTGACCAAGTGGCATTCCCAGGAAGGCGGGCGAGACGCCCGCCGTCCCAGCAAGCGGTTGAGCAGTTGCCGTTCGACTTCAGTGCTCCGATCGCGGGAGCCAAAGAAGTAGCTCCGATTAACTTGGACGATCGAGTGCGCATCGCGGCTTCTGATTATCAGCTTCAGATGCAGGCTTATGCACTCGCTGTCAGCGAGCTTATACCTTCGCTCACGGCCACGCGCTCGTCGATTGTTTCGACGCTTCATTTCCTTGATCCCAACGTTGAATCTCATCTGGACGCTGATCTGCTTTCCCCCGACGCTTGCAGGCGCGCAATCGACGCGGCCATGCTGGCGATCGTTTCTGCCGGAGAGCCCGCGGATTTTCCGGTCCGCACGGCGGCACATTGCCGCAGGTGCAGTTTTCTTGGCATCTGTCCGGCCGGGCGTGAACACGTTCGCGAGTTGCGGCGCGCCGGGGTCGAGGTAGATTCGTTCAAAGCGTTCGAAGCAGGACGTTAAGAGCGGCAGATGAACAGGGATCGATGCAAATCTGACAGAACCGGGAGCCGTAGCGACCGGTCCTGAATTCAACCTGGGCGGATTTGTCAATTCGTTGTTTCAGGTTTGTTCTTATCCGTGCGATCTGCGTTAATCTGTGGCTAACTAATCTTTGATAGGCAGACTATGACTAAACCAGATGCTCCCCAGGTTGGCGCGCCGGCGCCTGACTTCAGTCTCAACGATGGCAACGGCGAAAGGTGGACCTTGGAGGATAACCGCGGCAAGGTTGTTGTCCTGCTGTTCTATCCTGGGGACGAAACGCCGATTTGCACGCGCCAGATGTGCTCCGTCAGAGATCGTTGGGAAGACTACTCGTCGACGGGCGCTGAGGTTGTGGGTATCTCCACTGACTCAGTCGAATCGCACAAGAATTTTGCTGAGCATCATGAGTTGCCGCTGCGTTTGTTGTCGGATGAATCAGGCGCGGTCGCCAATCTTTACGGGGCGCGTTCGCTGATCCCGGGGAAAGTGGCGCGTTCAGTTTTCGTGATCGATGCGAACGGAATAATTCGCTATCGCGACGTGCGGCCTCTGGGCTTGTTTCGACCAAAGGACGATGAGGTCATCAAGGCAATTGGCGAAGCGCAGAAATAGTTTCGAGTTTCGAGTTCCGGGTTTCGAGTTTCGGATTTCGAAGTTAAGGCGGTGCACCGTTGATAGGTGTGATATGGAATTTGAATGGTGGTTTTAACTTGAAACTCGAAACCCGAAACCCGAAACTTGAGGTAAGGAGATTTAAGAATGGCGGAAAACATTAAGTGCAAACACTGCGGCGAAAAGCGACCGGCGATTGGCTTTGCGCCTTTCCCAAATGAACTCGGACAGAGAATCGCCGCTGAGATATGTCAGCCTTGCTGGGCCGGCTGGCTCCAGAAGCAGACGCAAATCATCAATCACTACGGCCTGGATCTCACCAACCCGGACGCGCAAAATTTTCTCTTCGACAACATCAAGGGCTTTCTGTTCGACGAAGCGCTCCCCATGGCGGAACAGGCCGAGATCGACACGTCGAAAGAAGGCACGGTGAAATGGTAGGACCAACGGGGGGAACAGGGAAAGGGGTAAAGGGTAAAGGGTAATCCGATTTCTAATTGCGACAGTGATCCGATTTCAACTCCCGAACCTCTTGATGGTTTTTGATTATCCGCTATCCCTTACCCTTTCCCTTTACCCTTTCCCCTGTTCCCCTTTCCCCTCTTCCCTCGCTGGCCCAGCAGTTGCTTCGTTAATTAACCGCTCGTGTTTCTGACTCGCAGAGTTCAATAGGACCCCCAAAAAACTGACAGCCTCCAGCGAGGGCCATTTGGTCCACTGGCGGATTTTGATGCGGACGTATGTTTTCAGAACTACGTCTAACAGGAGGTCTCCACCAAGATGAAATTCAAACTCGCAGGAATCATGACGACAGCGGCGCTGGCGCTCTCTCTGTCGGGATGCAGTCAAACAGCTAACGAGAATACGAACAACCGTGCCAACGCCAACACGAACACAAATGCAACTGTGGCGACGGCGAACAGCAACGCTAACGCCAATACAAAACGAGCGCCAACGCGCGCCGAGTATGAAAAGAACAAGCAGAGTTACGTCCAGGAGGCAAAGAACTTAGGCCGAAAGATCGGCACCGGACTCGACGACGGTTGGCTTTGGACGAAGACGCGATTTGATTTGGCGGCCGCTGACGATCTGAGAGACTCGACAATTAATGTTGACGTTGAGAACGGAATCGTCACGCTTAGCGGAACAGTTGCCACCGCCGAACAGAAGGCTAAGGCTGAGAAGATCGCGAAGGCGGTTGAAGGCGTGAAAGGCGTAAAAAACCTGCTGAAGGTCGCGCCTAATACGAATAGCAACACCGCAAATGCGAATGCCAACCTGAAGAAGCTGCCAAGGAAGTAACACAAAACCGCGCGCGGTTTGCGGAAGCCCGACCATCAGGGAGGGCTTGGCTCTTCCGACGCAAGTTAAAGAATCAAGCGGAGCCCTCCCTGATGGTCGGGCTTCTGCAAACGCCCTGCACCCTGAAACCCACCGCGAGGAATGTGCGTAACAAACCAGCGCGTGAGAGTTTACTGTATCGTCTTTCTACGCTAAGCTTTCGCCTTCCGTCAGCAACACGCAATCAGGCCAGTTGTTTCTGCTCCCCGCGGAAATTCCCCAGTACCCCCGGGATGTGAACAACTCAAATCATAATCCGTGAATAGTTCTGTGCTCAGGAGGAACCCGACCTTGCTTAATCCAGGCAGACTCAATCGAAGCTTGCGTAATCACATTTTCAGCTCAGCCATCTTCGCCGCCATAATTTTGTGCACGCTAACCAGTGCTCAGGCGCAAACGAAGCTGCTTCGTTTTCCTGACATCAGCGGCGATCGAGTGGTCTTCACTTACGGCGGCGACTTGTGGACCGCGCCCGCATCCGGCGGCTCGGCAATTCGTCTTACGTCGCATCCGGGGATCGAAGTCTTTGGCAGGTTTTCGCCTGATGGTAAGTGGATCGCTTTCACCGGACAGTATGACGGCGACGAGCAGGTTTATGTTGTTCCTTCCGGCGGCGGCGTGCCAAGGCAACTGACTTTCTACCCGGCCAAGGGTCCATTGGCGCCGCGCTGGGGCTGGGACAATCAGGTTTACGGCTGGAGCCCGGATGGCAAGCGAATTATTTTCCGTTCGCAACGCGATTCCTGGGCGTTGCCCATAGCGCGGCTATATTCCGTTTCGATCGATGGCGGTCCAGCCGAAGCGCTGCCGATGCCGGAAGCGGGCTCAGGCGATTTCTCACCCGACGCCTCGCAGATGGTTTACTCGCCGCAGTCGCGCGATTTCCGATCCGAGAAACGCTACGGCGGCGGCGAAGCAAATGTCCTGTACACATTCGATCTGAAAACTTACGCAACCAAAAGAATCACTGAAGGACCACGAGCCACGCGCGATCCAATGTGGATTGGCAATACTATCTATTACAACTCCGATCGCGACGGCCACTTCAATCTTTATGCCTATGACATCGCCAGCGGCAAGACCACCCAGATAACCAACAACAAAACCTGGGACGTGCGCTGGCCCAGCTCGGACAACGAAGGACGGATTGTTTATGAACTCAACGGCGAACTGCAGGTGCTCGATGCGCGGGATCGCCGCAGCACTCCGATTTCGATCTCAGTTCCTAACGAAGGACTGGCCAGCCGTCCCAGCCGCGTCTCAGCGGCAAGTAATATTGAGTCGGTGGGATTGAGCCCCAAAGGCGAACGGGCGCTTTTTGCCGCGCGCGGCGACATCTTCACGGCGCCAATCGAAAAAGGTCCGACGCGCAACCTGACGCACTCTTCCGGCGCGCATGACAAGTGGCCGGCCTGGTCGCCGGATGGCAGCCGCATCGCTTACATCTCCGACGCTAGTGGCGAAGAGGAGTTGTACATCATCGCGCAGGATGGCTTGAAGCCCGCCGAGCAGATCACCCGCGGCGGGGCGGGGTCCCCACGCGGGCAGCCCGCGTGGGGTGCTGGGAGCGCTATGCGTTATCAACCCGAGTGGTCGCCTGACGGCAAGCGCATCGCGTTTTCGGATAAGGACGGCAAGGTTTATGTCGTCACGCTGGCAGATCGCAAGCTTACGGAAATTGCCGACGCGCCGCACGGCCAGGTTCGCGATTACACCTGGTCGCCGCGCGGAAATTATCTGGCTTTCAGTTACGACGAAAATCCAAATCGCTTCTCCGCCGTGTTTGTCTGGAGCGCGACCGACGGCAAGCTGCGCAAGGTAACGGACGAAATGTTCAATGCCTACAATCCGGCCTGGGATCCGCAGGGGAACTATCTCTACTTTCTCGCCGATCGCGAGTTTCAACCACAGATTTCTCAAATCGAATTTAACTACGCAACGAATCGCACGGCTTACATCTATGCTGCAGCGTTGCGCAAAGACGTCAAGCATCCCTTTCCGCCCGAGAGCGACGAAGTAACGATCACCAAACTTGATGAGACGCCGAAGCCGCCTGTACCGAAGGGCGTGCCGGCGGGTGAAGAGCCGAAACCGCCGGCGAAGGACATCAATAAGGAATTAAAAGAACCGGCAAAAGAGCCTGCGCCCACGCCTGAAGCTGAGAAGCCCGCGCCGCCCGCCGCTGCGCCGCAGACCGGCGAGCCGAAGTCTGACGCTACGCCCAAACCTCCGGCGCCGTTGACCATCGACTTTGACGGCATCGTCGGCCGCGCCGCGCGCGTTCCCGTGGGCGCTGATAACTACGGCGGCCTGTCGGCGAAGGCCGGCCATCTGCTCTATGCGGTTGGCTCAGCTTTTTATTACGGACGCGCGGGAGATCGTCCTACCGTCCTGAAGATTTTTTCCTTCAAGGATCGCAAGGAGTCGACGATCGCCGAAGACATTCGCGGTTATACGCTCTCCGACGACGGCTCGAAGGTGCTGGTGGCCCAGGGTCCGACCTACAACCTTTACGACGCCACGCCGCAGGGAGACAAAACGAAAAAGCCTGTCTCCACCGCCGGGCTATTTGTTGATCGGATCCCGGTGGAAGAATGGAACCAAATCTTCAATGAAGTTTGGCGGCGTTATCGCGACTGGTTCTACGTGCCGAACATGCATGGCTACGACTGGGTTGCTCTGCGCGAACAGTACAAGCCGTTATTGCAGTATGTGGCCCATCGTTCTGATCTCAACTACGTCATCAGCGAAATGATTTCGGAGTTGACTATCCAACACGCTTACGTCGAAGGCGGCGACTTTACAATTCCGCCACGGCCGCGCAGTGGTTTACCGGGCGCGCGTTTTGAAGTCGACAAGCAGTCGGGACGATATCGCATTGCGAAAATCTTCCAGGGTGAAAACGAGGAAGAGCTTTATCGCTCGCCGCTCACTGAGATCGGCGTCAACATAAAAGTCGGCGACTATGTGTTGGCAATCGACGGCGAGGAGTTGAAAGCCACCGACGACATCTATCGCCTGCTGCGAAACAAAGCGGACAATCCGGTCAGTCTTACAGTTAACACCCGGCCGTCGTTTGATGGCGCGCGCATCGTTTCTTATCGTCCCATCGCGGACGAGGAGAAGCTTGTCTATCTGGACTGGGTGGACCATAACCGCCACAAGGTGGAACAAGCGACCGGCGGGCGCGTCGGCTACATTCACATTCCCGACATGGGCGCCAATGGCATTCGCGAGTTTATCAAGTGGTACTACCCGCAGCTCGCTAAGGAAGGTTTGATCGTCGATGTGCGCGCCAACGGCGGCGGCAACGTTTCGCGCATGCTCATCGAGCGGTTGCGACGAAAACTGCTGGGCCTGAACTACGCGCGCACAGACGACGAAGCCAATACCTATCCAGATTCAGTGTTCGTCGGTCCGATGGTGGCGCTGCTCGATCAAAACTCGGCCTCCGACGGCGACATTTTTCCCTACATGTTTCGCAAGGCCGGACTGGGACCGTTGATCGGAAAACGATCGTGGGGTGGCGTCGTAGGCATACAGGGCCGTGGCGCACTAATCGACGGCGGCCAGGTCTTTGTACCTGGGTCGGGCCTGACTGATGAAAACGGCAACTGGGTTATTGAAGGCTACGGTGTCGATCCGGACATCGACGTGGACAACGATCCACAGTCGGAGATCGCCGGACGCGATCCGCAACTCGAGCGCGGGATCGCGGAAGTGATGGCGCGGCT
>Ga0137410_10001663_pt1 | contig 15165 bp, 15 predicted proteins | sample CZODoug1_16funga_FD_108878 | JGI IMG/M metagenome (GOLD analysis project Ga0137410, IMG submission 108878) | Vadose zone soil fungal communities from Angelo Coast Range Reserve, California, USA - CZODoug1_16fungal (Illumina Assembly) | ecosystem: Environmental > Terrestrial > Soil > Vadose zone... | reverse complement strand
GGTGACGCGCGTGCGGGCGGGCCTGCAGGCGCTCGGCCTCGACATCCCGCAGGGCTATCCCGACTACGTGCTGCACAGCCTGGTGCGCGTGATGCGCGGCGGTGAGGAGGTGCGGATTTCCAAGCGCGCCGGCGCCTATGTCACGCTACGCGACCTGATCGACTGGGTGGGCCGCGATGCGGTGCGCTTCTTCCTGGTGTCACGTAAAGCCGACTCGGCGTTCGTGTTCGACGTGGATCTGGCGCTCGCGAAGAGCGAGGAGAATCCCGTCTACTACGTGCAGTACGCGCACGCCCGCATCTGCAGGGTATGCGAGCAATGGGGCGGCGATGCCGCCACGCTCGCCGGTGCGGACACCGCGCCGCTGGTCTCGGAGCAGGAGCTGGGGCTGCTCGCGCGGTTGATGGAATACCCCGAAACGGTCGAGAGCGCGGCGCACGACCTGGCGCCGCACGTCATTGCGTTCTACCTGAGGAAGCTCGCCGGCGAATTCCACAGCTACTACAACGCGACGCGCCTGCTGGTGGACGAGGAAGATGTGAAGCGCGCGCGGCTCGCGCTCGCGTGCGCGGTGCGCCAGGTGCTCAGGAACGGCCTCGCGCTGCTGGGTGTGTCGGCGCCGGAGAAAATGTAAGATACCGCATGTCCAAGGATTACAAACGTCCCGAGCCGAAATCCCGCGGTAGCGGCAGTTCCCTTCTAATCGGCATCCTGATCGGCCTCGTGCTGGGCCTCGGCATTGCGCTCGCCGTTGCGTGGTACATCAACAAAATGCCGAGCCCGTTCCGCCCGCCTGCCGCCAAGAGTGAGCCCGCCAAGGGCGCACAGCAACCTCCTGCGCCCGCGAAGAGCGAGGACAAAGCGGCCAAGGTGCCCGAGGGCAAGCCACGTTTCGACTTCTACAAGATCCTGCCCGGCACGGAGGAACCCGCCACCGACCAGCAGTTGAAGGATGCGCAGAAGAAGAAGTCGACCGCGGTCGCAAAAGAAACGTTTTTTCTGCAGGCAGGCGCGTTTCAAAACGCGCCGGACGCGGACAATCTGAAGGCGCGGCTCGCGCTGCTCGGGGTCGAGGCGACGATACAGACGACCACCCTCGCGGACAAGGGTGTATGGCACCGGGTGCGCGTCGGCCCCTACACCAGTGTCGAGGAACTGAACCGCACGCGCGATACTCTGAAGCAGAACGGCATCGACACCGCCCTGATCAAGGTGCGTGAATAACGCCGAACACCCCTTTCCCGGAGACATCCATGAAATTCGTCCTATCCTATCTGCGGCCCGCAGTGTGGCTACTCGCATTTTTCATCAGTACTGCCGCTCACTCGCAGATCACGCCCGGCAAGGACTACGTCGTGCTCAAGCCCGCCCAGCCCACGGAGAGCGGCAAGCGGGTCGAGGTGCTCGAATTCTTCTATTACGGTTGCCCCCATTGCAACGCCCTGCAGCCTTCGCTCAGGGTGTGGCTGAAGCAAAAACCGGCGGACGTCGATTTCCGGCGCGTACCCGCGGTATTTCAGGATTCGTGGGTGCCGCTGACCCGGGCCTACTTTGCGTTCGACGCGATGGGCGTGGTGGACAAGCTGCACTACGACGTGTTTGCCGCCATCCACGAGCAGAATATCCGGTTGATGGACACCAAAGTGCTCTTCGACTGGGTTGCCAAGCATGGCGTGGACCGGCAGAAGTTTGTCGACACCTACGGCTCGTTCGGCGTGCAGAACCGTCTGCAGCGCTCGGTCGAGATGACGCGTAACTACGATATCCCCGGTACGCCCGCGCTGGCGGTGGATGGCAAATATCTCGTCTCGCCCTCGATGACTCTCAAACCCGATAAATCTGTCGACTTCGAGCGCTATTTCAAGGTGCTCGATCAAGTGATCGCCATAGCGCGCAAAGAGCGGGCCGACGGCAAGTAGGGCGCCGCCATGGCGGGGAGGCTATCCAGGTACTTCGCGAACATTGCGCTGGCGTTGCTTGCCGTTGCCTGTCTCGTCGGCATAGCACAAGCTCAAGAGATTCGCGCGCGGCAGAATATCGAATACCGCCTGATCCCGGCGCAGCAGCAAGTCGAAACCGGTGCCCGGGTCGAAGTCATCGATTTCTTCTGGTACGGTTGCCCCTATTGCAACGAACTGCAGCCGGTCCTGGAGGACTGGATCAAGCGCAAGCCCGCCGACGTGGTGGTGCGCCGAATTCCGGCGATCCTGAGGGACAGCTGGGCGCCGCACGCGCGGATCTTCTACACGCTCGAGCTGCTGGGTGAGGTTGAGCGGCTGCATCCAAAGGTCTACCACGGCTACCACGTCGAGGAGCTCCACATGAGCAGGCCCGAGGTCATGGAGCAATGGGCGGTCAAGAACGGCATTGATCGCCGCAAATGGCTCGACGCCTACTACTCTCCCGAAGTGGACGCCAGGGTTGCGCAGGCCTTCCAGGCGACCAAGCGCTATGATGTCCAAGGCACGCCCAGCATCGTGGTCGACGGCCGCTATCTCACCTCGAGCAGCATGACGCCCAGCGTGCGCGCCATCATCCCGGTGATTGAAGACCTGATCCAGCTCGCGCGGCAGAAACGCGGCGAGCAATAGGACTTTCGCGTCGTCTCGCCACGCCCGTGCGCGAATGACCACGACGCAGCGTCCGCAACGCATCGTTATCACCGGCGCGTCGAGCGGCATTGGCGCGGCGCTCGCCCGCCACTACGCCGCCTCGGGCGCCACGTTGGCTCTTGTTGCCCGCCGTAAATCTGAGCTCGAACGTCTCGCCGCGGGGCTTGCTTCTGCCTGCGAGATCTACCCGCTGGATGTCCGCGATGCTGCCGCGCTGGCCGCGGCGGCGCGGCATTTCGTTGCCGCGCACGGCGGCCCCGATATCGTCATCGCCAACGCGGGCATCAGCGTCGGCACGTTGACCGACCACGCCGGCGACACGCACGTATTCCAGGAAGTAGTCGACACCAACGTAATCGGCATGGTCAACACGTTCCAGCCTTTCGTCGCCGGCATGCGCGAGGCGAGACAAGGCATCCTTGCTGGGATAGCCAGTGTCGCGGGCTATCGCGGGCTACCGGGAGCCGCCGCCTATTCGGCCTCGAAGGCGGCCGTCATCGCCTACCTCGAGAGCTTACGCGTGGAACTGCGCGCGAGCGGCGTCAAAGTTCTCACCATCAGTCCGGGCTTCATCGCGACGCCACTTACGGAGAAGAACCCTTACCCCATGCCGTTCCTGATGAGCGCGGAGGAAGCCGCCGCGAAAATCGACAAACAGATTGCACGCGGCACGTCCTACTCCGTGATTCCATGGCAAATGGCCGTCGTTGCTCGCATCCTGCGAGTGATGCCGAACTGGCTGTATGACCGGCTGCTGGCGGGCGTGCCGCACAAGCCGCGGCGCCCTTCCTGAGTCTTATTCGACGGTCACGCTTTTTGCAAGATTGCGAGGCTTGTCCACGTCGTTACCGCGCTCGAGCGCGGCGTGATAAGCCAGAAGTTGCAACGGCAGCACGTGCAAAATCGGTGACAACGTCCCCGCATGATCCGGCATGCGGATGACGTGCAGGCCGTCCGCCGGTGTCATGCGCGTATCCTGGTCAGCCAGCACGTATAGCTCGCCGCCGCGCGCGCGCACTTCCTGAAGGTTGGATTTCAGCTTTTCCAGCAGTGCGTCATTCGGAGCGATCGCCGCCACCGGCATGAATTTATCCACCAGCGCAAGCGGCCCGTGTTTGAGCTCGCCTGCTGCGTAAGCTTCGGCGTGGACGTAGGAGATTTCCTTGAGCTTGAGCGCCCCTTCCATCGCGATCGGCCAGTGGATACCCCGACCCAGGAACAGCGCGTGGTGACGGGCTGCGAATTTCTCTGCCCACATCCTTACCTGAGGCTCGACGTGCAACACCTTCTGCATTGCCGCGGGCAGGTGACGTAATGCCTTCAGCAACTCTGCCTCCCGATCGTGCGCGAGCTTTCCGCGCAGCTTCGCCATGACCATCACGAAAAGAACCAGCGCCGCCAGCTGCGTGGTGAATGCCTTGGTCGAGGCAACCCCGATCTCCGGCCCGGCCCGAGTCAGAAAACGCATGCCGGAAGCGCGGATGAGCGAACTCTCGGCCACGTTGCAGATGGCGAGCGTCGCCGCGTAGCCCTGGGACTTGGCATGTTCGAGCGCGGCAAGCGTGTCCGCGGTCTCGCCCGATTGCGAAATAACCAGAAATAGACCATCTGGGTCGGGCATGCTGTCGCGATAACGATACTCGCTGGCAATTTCCACCCTGGCCGGAATGCGCGCGATCGCTTCGAGCCAATAGCGCGCCACCAGGCCCGCGTGAAAGCTGGTGCCGCAGGCGGCGATGTGCACGGAGGTAATTCGGCGCAGCGTTTCTTCTGCTTCTGCGCCGAAAAGTTGCGGCGAAATCGACTGGGCACCGGTCACCATTTCCAGGGTGTTCGCCACTGCGATCGGCTGCTCGAAGATCTCCTTCTGCATGTAGTGCTGATATTCGCCCAGCTCCACGGATGCGGCCGACATTTCGCTCATGCGCTCCGGCCGGGTCACCGCCCGGCCGCCGCGATCGACGATCTGAATGCGATCCCGCTGAACTTCGGCGCAATCGCCATCATCGAGATAGATGATGCGCCGCGTGACCTGAATCAATGCCGCAACATCGCTTGCGGCGAAATTCTCGCCCTCACCGACGCCGAGAAGCAGGGGAGCGCCCGCGCGCGCCACGATCAATCTGTCCGGTTCGGTATCGCTGATTACCGCGATGGCGTAGGCGCCGGTGAGCTCGGCAATCGACTTTCGCACAGCTTCCAACAGCGTTCCGGCGCCACGCAAATTGCTGTGCACGAGGTGGGCGATGACCTCGGTATCCGTGTCCGAAGAGAATGCATACCCCTGCGCCGAGAGTTTCGCGCGTATGGCTTCGTGGTTTTCGATGATTCCGTTATGCACGACCGAGACGCCGCCGGACACGTGTGGATGCGCGTTGCGCTCCGATGGCACGCCGTGAGTTGCCCAGCGCGTGTGGGCAATGCCGAGTCCGCCGTTGACACCCTGCGCCTGGGCGAGCTTCTCAAGCTCCGCAACGCGGCCCGTGCTGCGCACACGCTGCAGCGCGCCGTTCAGCACCGCGACCCCGGCGGAGTCGTAACCGCGATACTCCAGGCGCTTCAGCCCCTCGATCAGTATGGGCGCGACATTGCGCCGGGCAATAGCCCCTACGATGCCGCACATGGCCGTGAAACCGCTGTTAACGGCAGGCAGTGAGTGGAGGATATGCGATGCGGCGCCAGGGTGGCCTCGGCTCGTTTTTCTATCAGCTTGTATATCACTTCTGTTTCGCCGGGCGTTTCCAGCCCGATTTCGTGACCTGGGTCTTCTCGTTGACCGTCAACTCGCCCGCCGGCGCCGGCTTCCATACCGTAGTGCCCGCGCCGACCGTGGCGCCCTTGCCGACTGTGACCGGCGCAACCAGCTGCACGTCGGAGCCGATCTGCACGTCGTCCTCGATCACTGTGCGGTGCTTGTTGGCGCCGTCGTAGTTGCAGGTGATCGTCCCCGCGCCAATGTTGACATCGCGACCGACCGTCGCGTCGCCGACGTAGGCCAGGTGATTCGCCTTGGAGCGCGCGCCGATTTCGGCTTCCTTGACCTCGACGAAATTACCGATGTGCACCTCAGCGGCCAGGCGCGCGCCCGGCCGCAGGCGCGCGTAGGGCCCGATCCGGCAGTTCTCGCCAATTCTGGCCGTATCAATGTGGGTGAACGGTTCGATGCGCGTGCCCGCGCCGACTTCGGTATTGCGGAGCACGCAGTTGGCGCCGATCTCGACGTGATCGGCGAGCTTCACTTCGCCCTCGAATACGCAATTTACGTCGATACGCACATCCGCACCGCACGCGAGGCTGCCGCGCACGTCGATGCGCATTGGGTCGGTGAGTGTGACTCCGGCATCCATCAACCGGACTGCGTACTGGCCCTGGTAAACACGCTCCAGCTGGGCGAGCTGCTGCTTGCTGTTCACTCCGAGCACCTCCCAGGTTGCGCGCGCCTTGACGGCCGCCACCGCCACGCGGTCGGCAAGCGCCAGCGGCACAACGTCTGTCAGGTAGTACTCGCGTTGAGCATTGCTGTTGTTGAGCTTCGCTAGCCACTCCTGGAGCCGCTCGCCAGGCAACGCCATGATGCCGGTGTTGATCTCGCGAATCTTGCGCTGTTCGGCGCTCGCATCTTTTTCCTCGACGATAGCGGTGATGCTGCCGCGACGGTTGCGCACGATGCGGCCGTAGCCGGCGGGATAGTCGAATTCAGCGGTCAGAAGTGTCAACCGGTCGCCGCCGCCCGCGATCATGGCCGCGAGCGTCTCCTCGCCGATCAGCGGCACGTCACCATAGAGCACCAGGGTGAGCCCGCTGGAACCCAGGTTGGGCAACGCCTGCGCCAGCGCGTGGCCGGTGCCGAGCTGGGGCTGTTGCCTGACGAAGACGAGATCGCTCGCCTTGACCGCCTGCGGCACCTGCTCGCCTCCGTGTCCGTAGACCACGCAGATGCGCGCAGGCTTCAACGCACGCGCCGTCGCGATCACGTGCGCTATGAGCGGGCGCCCCGCCAAGAGATGCAATACCTTGGGCAGGTTCGAGCGCATGCGCTTGCCCTGACCAGCGGCAAGGATGACCACATTGATTCCGGCTGGCATAGGGAAATTATCGCACAAACATCAACTTACGCGTTGAGCCAGGTAGCTTACCACCGCCTCGCGTTGCGCCGGTGCGAGCTGCAACCCGGCCTTGGTGCGGCGCCACAGCACATCCTCCGCCGTCACTGCCCATTCGCGCGTCACGAAGTAATCCACTTCCCGGGCGTAGAGTCCCGCGCCGAACCGCTCGCCCAAGTCAGCCTCCGCGCGCGCGTCGCCGAGCACATCGTAGGCGAGCATGCCGTGCCGCCGGAAAATGCCACGCAGTGTCGCCTGGGGCAGCTCGCTGTAGCGGGCGAAGAACGCGTCGCGCGCTTGTTCTCTGCTCGCACCGGCAAAATCGCCGCCGATCAATGGCTCGCTCGCCGTCCATTCGCCCCGCCGCCCCGCAAAATAGGGCGCGAGGTCGCGCAGGGCGTGCTCGGCCAGACGCCGATAGGTCGTGACTTTGCCGCCGTAGACCGACAGCACCGGCGCCGCCCCGGAATCGTCGTCGACGCGCAACGTGTAGTCGCGCGTGATGGCAGAAGGGTCGCTGGTGCCATCGTCGTAGAGCGGCCGCACGCCCGCATAGCGCCAGGCGATCTGCGCGGGATCGACCGGTTGCGCGAGATAGCGCCCCGCCGCCCGACACAGGTACTCCGCTTCGGCATTACTGGCCTGCACCGTGTTCGGGTCGCCGTCATACGGCACGTCGGTCGTGCCGATCAGCGTGTGTCTATCGCCATAGGGAATCATGAACACGACGCGCCGGTCATCATTCTGCAGGATGAACGCATGGTCACCCGGGTAGAGCTGCGGCAGTACGATATGGCTGCCTTTGACCAGTTTGACCCCGTCCTGGCTCGGCTGCCGGAGGCGTTCGTTCAGCACACGCTTCACCCACGGGCCCGCCGCATTCACGATTGCGCGCGCGCGCACCTCGCGACCGCCGGTAAGCGTCGCGCGCCAGGTATCGTCCGCGCGCCAGGTATCGTCCGCGCGCCACGCCGACACGCATTCCGTGCGAGTCAGGATTTCTGCGCCGCGCCGGCGCGCGTCCATGGCGTTGATCACAACGAGTCGTGCGTCATCCACGCGGCAGTCGGAATAGATGAAGCCGTGCCGAAACTGAGACTTCAACCCGGCGCCGTAGGGCAGGATATCGAGGCGCACGCCATGGGACCCGGGCAGGCTCGCGCGCCGCGCCAAATGATCGTAGAGAAAGAGCCCTGCGCGGATCATCCAGCGCGGGCGCAAAGCGGCAACGTGCGGCATGATGAAGCGCGCTGGCCATACCAGGTGCCGCGCCACCCGAAGCAGCACCTCGCGCTCCGCGAGCGCTTCGGCCACCAACCGGAACTCGAAATGCTCGAGGTAACGCAGCCCGCCGTGGATCAGCTTGCTGCTGGAGGAGCTGGTGTGGGCGCCGAGATCGTCCTTCTCGACCAGCAGCACGGAGAGTCCGCGTCCCGCGGCATCGCGCGCGATGCCGACACCGTTGATGCCGCCGCCGATAATCAGGAGATCGTAGGTGTCCATAAACAAGAAAGGCAGCTTTTTTGCTGCCCTCTATTCTGCTCCCGCTCGTTGAACGGCCTTAGCCAGAGCCGCAACTGGACGTCCGTTCGGACTCGTGGGCATAAAGCGGCGCCGGGCGGCGTCCGCCGTTATGGCTATTTCTTGCGCAGCTTACGAATGGCGGCGAGCTGGGCGGCCAGGCCCGAGAACTCGGCTTGCAGTGTCGCGATTTCCTGCTTGTCCTGCGCCTTGGTCATCGCTTCCTGGGCCAAGCGCAGCGCCTCGCTGGCTTTTGCTTCGTCGAGGTCGTGGCCGCGGATAGCCGTGTCGGCGAGCACGGTGACGACTTTGGGCTGCACCTCCAGGATGCCGCCCTGCACGAAGATCAACTCCTCCGCGCCGCCGCCCGCCGGCTTGATGCGCACCGCCCCCGGCCGGATACGGGTGATGAGCGGAACGTGCCGCGGGTAGATGCCGAGCTCGCCGGCCTCGCCCGGGAGCACGACGAACTCCGCCTCGCCGGAGTAGATGCTCTCTTCGGCACTGACGACGTCGATGTGGAGAGTGTTGGCCATATAAACCGGTAATGGGTTATGCGTGATGGATAATGGGCAAAAACTGCTTGCGATAAAATCTCATGGCGTTACGCATCACTCATTACTCATTGCCCATTACTGTAGTGATTTAGCCTTCTCGAATGCTTCCTCGATCGCGCCGACCATGTAGAACGCCTGCTCGGGCAGCGCGTCACACTCGCCGTTGACGATCATCTTGAAGCCCTTGATCGAATCCTTCAACGACACGTACTTGCCGGGCGTGCCGGTGAAGTTCTGCGCCACCGTAAACGGCTGCGACAAGAAGCGCTGGATCTTGCGCGCGCGGGAAACCGCCAGCTTGTCCTCGGGCGCGAGCTCGTCCATGCCCAGAATCGCGATGATGTCGCGCAGCTCCTTGTAGCGCTGCAGCGTCGCCTGTACCGAACGGGTGGTCGTGTAATGTTCCTCCCCGATGGTGTTCGGGTCGACCTGACGCGAAGTCGAATCGAGCGGATCGACCGCCGGGTAGATGCCGAGCGAAGCGATGTCGCGCGACAGCACGATCGTCGCATCGAGGTGGCCGAAGGTGGTCGCCGGCGAAGGGTCGGTCAGGTCGTCCGCCGGCACGTACACCGCCTGGATCGAAGTGATCGAGCCGACCTTGGTCGAGGTGATGCGCTCCTGCAGCCGGCCCATCTCCTCGGCCAGCGTCGGCTGGTAGCCCACCGCGGACGGCATGCGGCCGAGCAGTGCGGAGACTTCGGTGCCCGCGAGCGTGAAGCGATAGATGTTGTCGACGAACAAAAGAATATCCCGACCTTCGTCGCGGAAGCTCTCCGCCATGGTCAGTCCGGTCAAGGCCACGCGCAGGCGGTTGCCGGGCGGCTCGTTCATCTGGCCGAACACCATCGCGACCTTGGATTCCGGAAGGTTGTCGAGCTTGATGACCTCTGCCTCGATCATCTCGTGGTAGAAGTCGTTGCCCTCGCGCGTGCGCTCACCGACGCCGGCGAAAACCGACTGGCCGCCGTGCTTCGTGGCAATGTTGTTGATCAGCTCGAGCATGGTCACGGTCTTTCCCACGCCGGCGCCGCCGAAGAGACCGATCTTGCCGCCCTTCGCGAACGGACAGATGAGATCGATCACCTTGATGCCGGTCTCAAGCAAATCCACGGAAGGCGAGAGCTCGTCGAACTTGGGCGCGGCCTGGTGGATCGAGCGGCGCGCGTCGGTCTTGATCGGGCCGACGTCGTCGATCGGGCGCCCGAGCACATCCATGATGCGCCCAAGCGTACCCGTGCCAACCGGCACCGAGATCGGCCCGCCGGTGTTCTTCACCGTCATGCCGCGGCGCAGGCCGTCAGCCGAGCCCATCGCGATGCAGCGCACGACGCCATCACCCAGCTGCTGCTCGACTTCGAAGGTGAGGCCTTTTTCCGCCAGGCCGGCGTCGTCGGTATTCTCCAGCGTAAGCGCGTCATAGATCTTGGGCATCGCATCGCGCGCGAATTCGATGTCGACCACTGGGCCGATGCATTGGACGATGGTGCCGGAGGTTTGTGCTTGTGCCATGGAATGTTCCTTTACACGGCGGCTGCGCCGCCCACGATTTCAGAAAGCTCTTTGGTGATGCCGGCCTGGCGGTTCTTGTTGTAGATCAGCGTCAACTCGTCGATCAGCGATGCGGCGTTATCGGACGCGGCCTTCATCGCCACCATGCGCGCCGATTGCTCGGACGCCATATTCTCCGCCACCCCCTGGAATATCAGGGTCTCGATATATCTTGTAAGCACTTGTTCCAAAACGACTTTTGCTTCCGGCTCGTAGAGATAGTCCCACGGCCCTTCGGGCGCGCCGAGCTTCTCCCCGGAGAGCGGTAGCAACTGCTCGATCACCGGCTCCTGCTTCATGGTGTTGATGAAGCGCGTGTAGCCGATCATCAGGCGGTCGAAGCGGTCGGCGGTGTAGCCGTCGAGCATCACCTTGATGGTGCCGATCAACTTGCCCATCTGCGGGCGGTCACCGATCTGGATCGCGTGCGAGACGATGTTTGCGCCCAGGCGCTGCAGGAAGCCGAAGCCCTTGTTGCCGATCGCGCAGACGTCGATCTCCTCGCCCTCCGCCTGCCACGCCTTGTACTGGGTCAGCACCATCCGCAGGAGGTTGGTGTTCAGCGCGCCGCACAGGCCCTTGTCCGTGGTAATCACGATTACTCCCACGCGCTTGACCGAGTCGCGGTTCACCAGGAAGGGATGCCGGTACTCGGGATTGGCGTGGCTGATGTGCGCCGCGACGTTACGGATTTTCTCCGCGTAGGGACGCGCATGGCGCATGCGCTCTTGCGCACGCCGCATCTTGGAGGCCGCGACCATCTCCATTGCCTTGGTGATCTTCCGAGTGTTCTGCACACTCCTGATCTTGACCCTGATCTCTTTGGTGCCGGGCATGGCTTAGTCCACCCTAGAATGCGCCGTTCTTCTTCCAGTCCTTCATGGACTCGGAGAGCTTCTGCTCGTCGTCCTTGGTCAGATCCTTGGTGTCCTCGATGCGCTTCACCAGATCGCCGTACTTGCCCTTGATGTAGTCGCGCAGGGATTTCTCGGCGCCGAGCGCCTTCTTCAGGTCGATGTCGTCGAAAAATCCGTTGTTCGCGGCGAACAGGATCAGCGCCATCTCCCACACCTGCAACGGCTGGTACTGCGGCTGCTTCATCAACTCCGTCACCATGCGGCCGCGCTCGAGCTGCTTGCGCGTGGCCTCGTCGAGATCGGATGCGAACTGCGCGAACGCCGCGAGCTCACGGTACTGCGCGAGCGCGAGCCGCACGCCGCCGCCGGTGTCGCGCCGCTTCATGATCTTGGTCTGCGCCGCTCCGCCCACCCGCGACACTGAGATGCCGGCGTTGATCGCGGGCCGGATGCCGGCGTTGAAAAGATCCGTCTCCAGGAAGATCTGGCCGTCGGTAATCGAGATCACGTTGGTTGGCACGAACGCGGTGACGTCGCCTGCCTGCGTTTCGATCACTGGCAGCGCGGTCAGCGACCCGGTCTTGCCCTTGACCGCGCCCTTGGTGAACTTCTCAACGTAGGCCGGGTTCACGCGCGCGGCGCGCTCAAGCAATCGGGAATGGAGGTAGAACACGTCGCCCGGGTACGCCTCGCGGCCCGGGGGACGACGCAGCAGCAGCGATACCTGCCGGTAGGCCCACGCCTGCTTGGTCAAATCATCGTAGATGATCAGCGCGTCCTGGCCGCGGTCGCGGAAGTATTCGCCCATGGTGCAGCCCGAATACGGCGCTATGTACTGCATCGCTGCGGACTCCGAAGCGGAAGCGGCAACCACGATGGTATAGGCCATGGCGCCGTGCTCTTCGAGCTTCCTCACGACGTTGGCAATGGTGGAAGCCTTCTGCCCGATCGCGACGTAGACGCAGAAGAGGTCCTTGCCCTTCTGGTTGATGATCGTGTCCACCGCTACCGCGGTCTTGCCGGTCTGACGGTCGCCGATGATCAGCTCGCGCTGCCCGCGGCCCACCGGCACCATGGCGTCGATCGCCTTGAGGCCGGTCTGCACCGGCTGCGACACCGACTGGCGCGCAATCACGCCCGGCGCAACCTTTTCGATGACGTCGGTCAGCTTGGCGTTGACCGGGCCCTTGCCGTCGATCGGCGCTCCCAGGGAATTCACCACCCGGCCGAGGAGCTCCGGGCCGATCGGCACCGAGAGGATCTTGCCAGTGCATTTGACCGTGTCGCCTTCGGTGATGTGCTCGTATTCGCCCAGGATCACCGCGCCGACTGAGTCGCGCTCGAGGTTCAGTGCGAGACCGAAGGTATTCTTCGGGAATTCCAGCATTTCGCCCTGCATCACGTCGGAGAGCCCGTGAACGCGGCAGATGCCGTCGGTCACCGACACCACCGTGCCCTGAGTACGGACATCCGCCGAGAGCGCGAGGCTCTGGATGCGATTCTTGATCAGCTCGCTGATCTCTGAGGCTTTGAGTTGTTGCATGGTTACCTTCCTCGGATTGCTAGTTTCTCAATGCGGCGGCCATCGTTGCGAGCTGGCCGCGCATCGAGCTGTCTATCACTTCGTCGCCGACCTGCACCCGCACGCCGCCGATCAATTCCTTGTTCACGGTCACCTGCGCCTTCACCTTGCGCTTGTAGCGGCGCTCAAGGTCCGCGACCAGCGCCGCAGTCTGCGCGGCGTCGAGTGGAAGCGCGCTTTCCACCACGGCGTCCACCATGCCTTCGCGCTCGTTCTTCAACTCCAGGAAGAGCGCAAGTATCTCGGGCGCGAGCGCAAGCCGCCCGTTCTCAATCAGTACGCGCACGAAATTCTGCATCTCCGCGCCGAGCGCGTCGCCGCACATCGAGGCGAAGAGGCCATATAGCTGCTCGTCAGTCAGCCTGGGATTGCCGATCGCCTCGTGCATGTCCGGGTGCGCAGCGAGGCGCGCGATCGCGTCGAGCGCCTGCGCCCACTTGGCGAGCGTGCCGCCGCCATCCGCGAAGGCGAATGCCGCTTCCGCGTAGGGGCGCGCGATGGTGACGGCTTCGGCCATGGGCTAGCGCAGCTCCTGCTTCAACTGGTTCAAGAGATCGGCATGGGCCTTGGCGTCCACTTCCCGCCGCAGGATTTTCTCCGCGCCGGCGATCGCGAGCGCGGCCACCTGCTCGCGCAGCGCCTCCTTGGCGCGCGCTACTTCCTGCTCGATCTCGGCCTTGGCCGCAGACACCAGCCGGTCGCCTTCAACCTTGGCGGTGCCTTTGGCCTCTTCGACGATCTGGGTTCCGCGCTTATCGGCCTGGGCGATGGTGTCCTGCACCTGCTGCCTGGCCTCGCCCATCATCTCGTTCGTGCGCTTCGCGGCGTTCTCCAGGTCCTGCTTGCCGCGTTCCGCCGCGGCGAGCCCGTCGGCAATCGTCTTTTGCCGCTGTTCGATTGCGCGCAGCATCGGTGGCCACACGAACTTGGCGGTGAACCAGATGAACAAAGCGAACGCGACCGCTTGCGCGATCACCGTCAGTGTAAAGCTCATACGCGCCCCCTCGGGGGTTGAAAATTGTTACTTGATGACCGCAAGCAGCGGATTGGCGAAAGCAAACATCATCGCCAGGCCGACGCCAATGATGAACGACGCGTCGATCAGGCCGAGCAGCAGGAACACTTTCGCCTGCAGCGAGTTGGTGAGCTCGGGCTGGCGCGCCGCCGCTTCCAGGAAGCGGCTGCACATGATGCCCACGCCAATGCACGCGCCGGCGGCCCCGACACCGATCATGAGACCGATGCCGATGCCGGTGTAGGCCTGAATCATCGCCAGGTATTGTAGTTTGTCCATTTTGCTTTCCTTCCTTTCTTGAGCGAGAAGACGAATCGAACGGGAATCATCCGTGGTGCTCGTGTGCCATCGCCAAGTAGACGATGGTGAGCATCATGAAAATATAGGCCTGCAGCACCACGATCAGGATGTGGAAGATCGCCCAGCCGAGGCCGAGGATCGTCGCAAACACTGCGGCGAGCCCGCTGGTCGCGGCGAGCAGCCACAGCAGCAGGAAGATGATCTCGCCCGCGTACATGTTGCCGAACAGCCGCAGCGAGTGCGACAACGGTTTCGACACGTATTCGATGAAGTTGAACATCAGGTTCGCGGGCCACAGCAGCGGGTTCGAGCCGAACGGCGCGCAGAACAGTTCGTGGATCCAGCCGCCCAGGCCCTTGGCGGAGATCGAGAACCAGATCATCAGCAGCCAGACCGACAGCGCGAGCGCGAACGTGGTGTTGATATCCGCGGTCGGCACGCCGCGCCAGTTGTGGAGATGGAATACGTGCTCGTAGATCCAGGCCATGATGTCCACGGGCAGAAAGTCCATGGCGTTCATCATCAGGACCCAGAAAAACACCGTGAGCGCGGCGGGCGCGATGAATTTGCTGCGATCGCCGTGGTGGAAGATGCCCTTCACCTGATCGTCGATAAACTCGAACGCGAGTTCGACGAACGCCTGGCGCTTCGACGGCACGCCCGAGGTGGCGCCGCGCACGACCCACCAGAAAAACCCGATCGTGATGACCCCGAGGACCGCCGCCGTGACGAGCGAGTCGACGTTAAGCGACCAGAACGCCCCCTCACCAACCGGCTTGTTGAAAAAGGTGAGGTGGTGCTGGATATACTCGCTTGCGTTGAATTCCCTGTCTGTCGCCATCGTTTGATACTTTAACTAGTAATCGCGCACAAAAAACGCCATTGCGAATATCAGGACCGTCAGCACAAACGATCCGACGAAGGCGACGACGACGATGTCCCGGTACATCGCCAGTACCAGCCACAGCAGGATGACAATGAGGCCGATCCTGATGCCCTCGGCTCTCAGCGCGGTAAACAGAACTCCCCCTGCAGACTGCGCCTTCCCCAATGAGGCCACGAACGCC
>Ga0137410_10001661_pt1 | contig 15176 bp, 11 predicted proteins | sample CZODoug1_16funga_FD_108878 | JGI IMG/M metagenome (GOLD analysis project Ga0137410, IMG submission 108878) | Vadose zone soil fungal communities from Angelo Coast Range Reserve, California, USA - CZODoug1_16fungal (Illumina Assembly) | ecosystem: Environmental > Terrestrial > Soil > Vadose zone... | reverse complement strand
GATCGCGGCGCGGCTCGCGCCGGACAAAAGCACCCGGATCACTCAGGAAATGGGACGGCTCATCGCGCATCGCGAGGGGCTCAAAGTGCTGGTGGCCGGCGCGATCGACAAGCGTCCGAACGGCTACCGCCTCGAAGTGCGCGCGAGCGACGCGGCGTCTGGGAAGCCGATCGCCACCTCCACCGCGGATGTAGGCGACAAGGGCCAGGTCCTCAGAACGATCGATTCGATGGCGATCCAGGTCCGCCGGGCGCTCGGCGAGTCGAAGACGGAGATGGCGAAGCTCGCTGCGTCCGAGACCGTCACTGCCGGTTCGCTGGACGCGATGCGCGCCTATGCCCGCGGGCAGAACCTGCAGATCGCGAACAAGTTCACGGAAGCGCTCGAGGAGTACCAGCGCGCCGTCGAGCTCGATCCGCAGTTCGGCCGGGCGTACGCAGGGATGGCGGGCGTCTACGCCAACTACTTCAAGCAGCCGGACAAAGCCGAGGCGAACTATCAGTTGGCCCTGAAGCACCTCGATCGGATGACTGAGCGTGAAAAGTACCGGACGCTCGGTACCTACTACGTGGACATCGCCCGGAACTACGAGAAGGCGATCGAGAACTTCGAAACGCTCGTCAAGCTCTACCCCGCCGATCAAGGCGGCCACGGCAACCTCGCGCTGGCGTACCTTCTGATTGGCAACGTGCCGCGCGCGGTCGCCGAAGTTCGCAAGACGCTCGATATCTACCCGAACAACGCCCTCCAGCGCTACAACTACGCGATGTACTCGATGTATGCGGGCGATTTTGCCACCGCGATCGCCCAGGGATCGCAGCTCGTGAAGGCGAACCCGTCATTCGAGTACAACTTCATCCCGATTGCGCTGTCGATGCTCGCTCAGGGCGACGCTGCCGGCAGCCGTGCCACGTTCGCTCGGCTGTCTCAGGTAAGCCCATTCGGGTCGTCGCTGGCGAACCAGGGCCAGGCCGATCTCGAGATGTATTTCGGCCGCACTCGGGCCGTCGTCGATGTCCTGCGCGACGGCATCGCGGCGGACAAACAGCGCAAGAACACGGCAGGCGTCGAGCAGAAGTCCGTGATGCTGGCCGAGGCCTACCTGTCGCTGGGCGACCGGGGCCGCGCCACGCAGGCGGCGAGGGACGCCGTCGCGCTGGGCCGCCACGAGAGCACGCTCTTCCCGGCCGCCCGCGTGTTATTGCGTGCGCGCCGCGATGAGGAGGCGGGCCAGGTGGCGGCAATGCTCGAGAACATGCTGCAGCGACACACCACGGCGTATGCGCGGCTGATCACCGGCGAGATCGCGATCGAGCGCGGACGCATGGGCGACGGGATCGAAGCCTTCCGCGACGCGCAGAAGCACCACCATGCGTGGTTCGGCCCTGTCCTCCTCGGGAAGGCGTATGTGGAGGCGGGCCATTTCCCCGAAGCGCTGGCCGAGCTCGATCTGTGCGTGAAGCGCCGCGGTGAAACCGCTGACGTGTTCTTCAACGACATTCCGACGCTTCGGTACCTGCCGGCGGCGTACTACTGGCTGGGACGATCGCAGGAAGGCGTCGGCGCCGCGTCCGAGGCGAAGAAAGCGTACGAGCAGTTCCTCGGTCTGCGCGGCGAGGCGAACCCATCCGATCCGCTGGCCGCCGACGCGAAGCGGCGGATCAGCGCGCTCTAATCCGCCGCCATCTCACCAACGCTCGACTCTCGAGTTCAACCCCTCAACGACTGCACCAACTACGGCGCGCACGTCGGGCAGTTCGGGATGATCGGGCAGACCGCCGACAAGCTCCCCGCCTTCAGCAGGACCCACGAATCGAGGACAGAGTCCTGTGTGTCCGCGACCGCGATCTTCAAATGGTACGTCTGGTTCGGAACGATGTTGGCCTGGAGCGACAGGACCTTCGTGAGACCGTCGGCCTGGATGAAGAGTGGCGCAGTGCCAGGGCGGGGGCGGACTTCGTTGTTCACGAAGAACTCCGGATTGTGCGCCGTGGGATCGCCGACCGGATTGCCGATGTTCACGGTATTGACCGACACCGGCGTTGTCGTTCCGGGAATCAATGCCAGGTTCTGCGGCGGCGTCCCCGTCTGACTCAGGAAGAATGCGAACACGTCATTGAAAGCGCTGTTCGCAAATTCGTTGTACTCCTCCGACGCGAATACGTAGTCGAACTTCACCACCGTGGCACTCGAGTTGGTCACCTTGAAGTCGAACTCGAGCACAGCAGCGTCATGGGTTGGCGTCGGCGCGACGATTGCGCTCAGGTCCGGATCGCCCAGAGCCGCATTGTCGTTGGACTTTCCATCCTCGCTGTTCGGGCCGAGGACGTTCGTCACCAAACCGGAGCTCAAGATAATTCCGCTGCTGATCTTCGCCGTCGGGAACCCGCCCGAGAAGGTGCCGAGCGCCCCGTTTAAGCCCGTATACACGACATTGGAGATCGACACGCCGTCGCCGACGAGCGTTTGCGCGATCGCCGCGGGTGTTGTTAGCGTCGTCAACGGCGTAACGGCGAGCGGTCCGGCCGTCGTCGGGTCGACATGGATGCAGAGATCCTGTGTCGCGACGTGGCCGGCTGCGTCCGTGACGCGCAGCCTGAAGCTTCTCACCTGGACTGTCGTCGGCGTCCCGGCGATCCGCCACGTTCCATCTTGCAGCTGGAGTGTGAGACCGATTGGCAAGGTGAACGGTTCCTGACCCGGAATCGCCGTGACTAGCTTGATGTCGAACGTGTACGGCGGGGTTCCGCCCGAGGCGAAGACGCCCTCTGAGTACGGCTGACCTTGAGTCGCTTCCGGCAGCGCCAGCGTGGTAATCGTCAACGACACGTCGAACGGCGCCGACGTCGCGGGCGCCAGACCAGCCGATGTCGCGAAGAGGGTATACCCGTTGCCGACGTTGTCGATCGAGAGATTCGGGAACGTGGCGATGCCGGCCACTGCAGGTCGGGTCAACGTGCCCGAAAGCGTGCCGCCCGCCGGATTGTTGCCGATTGCGATCGTCACCGATTGCGTCGAGTTGACCGTGTTGGCGAACCCGTCCTGGATCGCGACCTGCACGCTGAACGGCTGTCCCGGCCCGGCCGACGCCGGCTGCTGCACGAACGCGAGCCTCACAGGAACGGCCGCGCCGCCGCCGGAGGCCGGTGGCCCGGCGGGATCGAACCTCGCCACGCCATTCACGACGATGACCTCCGGCGTCTGCGCCTTCACGATCACGCCCACCCGCGGCCTGCCGTTCTCGAACAGTGGAACAAACGGGGGTTCGCCAACCGCCGGAGTGGACGATCGTATCTGATACGCGCGGAGCGTATAGATCACCTGATCGACCGGCCGGCGGGCGCGGTAGCTCGGCGCAGACGTGCCTGGCGGCGCGACGTAGAAACTGGAGTTGCTGACCGTCGGATCTCTTGGATCGGTCGTCTCCGTGAACGGCGTTTCCGTGAACGGGGTTTCGGTGAACGGCGTTTCCGTGAAGGGCGTCTCCGAGAATGGCGTTTCGCTGAACGGCGTCTCGGTGAACGGCGTTTCCGTGAACGGCGACTTGAACGGCTTCACGATGTTGGAAAGCTGAATGTCCTGCTGCCGATCGACTGCGTTGCATCCGTCGAGCCCGGGCTTCGAGGTGATGCGGTTGATGATCACCTGAAACAGATAGCTGCCCGTAAGGTTGAGGTTCTGCTGAAACGCGAGGAGCGCTTTGAAGGCCGCCGCGTCGCTGCCGGCAAGCGTCACGCTGAAGTTGACGTCGGTGACTTCGAAAATCGTCACCGTCTCGCTGAAGGGCGTTTCGGTGAACGGCGTCTCGCTGAACGGATTCTGCGCGCCCGACGCGTGCGTGAACGGCGTCTCGGTGAACGGCGTGCCCGCGGGGATCGTGATTGGCAGCCGGCCGGCGAAGGGGAAGCTCAGGACCGGCGTTGGCGCAACGACAGGCTTGTGCGTTTCGGTTGCCGCCTGCGCGGTCCCGCTGGGGTACAGTGTCACCGAGGTCTTCGCACCGCCCGCCAGCACGACTCCGTTCGACGTCAATCTGCCAGGGCTGACCGTCGTCGTCGCCAGCTGTTGGACCGTGATCAGGACGGAATTGTTCTGTGCCGGTCCGACCACCACCGTGCCGGTGACCGTGGAATACGGGCCGATTGCGATGTCCGCGCTCTTGTCGAGCGGGGGCTGCGTCGGCAGCGAGGTGTCGAAGGACTTGTAGTTGAACGACGCGAACGCGTCCTGATCGATGGTCAGTTGAAACATGCGCAGCTCGCCCGACCGGTTTTCGACGTAGAGCGGGTAAGCCCTCGGAATGTCGGATGGCCTGAACGTGTCCGGCGCGGCCGCAAACAGCTGGCCGGGAGCGTACTCCGCCGTATAGACATTCTGGTCGCGCGCGCCGGGATTGAGGCACGGCAGCAGACCCGTCCCCGGCGGTTGATAGACGTCCCACGGCAGCCGATCGATCTGCGACGCGTTCGGCGGCACCGTCGTGCGAAGACTTCCGGTCGCCGGGAGCACCGCGTCGCGCATGTCGGCCCAGACTCCCTGCACCACCGGCGCGGGCAGTTTGGTCTTGTCGACGCCGGTGGCGGTGGTCGGCTTCCACCCGGTCGCGGTCTGCACGTACGGCACGCGCGGAGTCATGTGAATGTAGTCGCCGGTGAAGGCGCACGCGCCGCCGCAGAACATCGAGTATGCGCGGTTCACGGCTGTTGTTGGCGGGACGGTCGGCGGCGTTGGCGTGAGCGCGATGCCGTGCGGCGGGAGCGCGTTCAGCGTATAGCGCGAGAGTTGCTCGGACGCGCTGAAGATCGGGCGCGCGAGTGAGTCGCGAGTGCACGCGGTCGCCTGCGCGATGCGGACATCGAACTGCCTGTTGCCTCCGGTGACGCCGCCGTTGGTTCCGGGAATGGGTCCGGGCGCCATGCCGACGCCGCCGTTGCGGGCGTCGTAATACATCAGCATGATCTTCGAGCTGGGACCGGGGCCCGGACACGGCCCGGTCGGATCGCCGACTGCTGTCAGGACCGGCATGAACTGCGTGCCGGTGCCGGCCCCGAAATCGATCGCCTTGCGCAGCGTCCAGAACGCGCCGCCGTCGTAGGAGCTCGTTACCGTGATGCGCGGCACGCCGGTTGTGGGCAACGCACCCGGTGCGAGCGGAAGGCCACGCAAGGCCGCGATCGGATAGTTATACGGATACACGTACTCCTGCATGGCGACATGAATCCCGCCGCTTCCGTCGATCGCCGCCGTCGGATAGGCATTCGAGCGCGGAATCTGGAGCGCGTTGAGGCTGATCGGGACCTGTGGCGCATCGAACGCCTTCAGCAGGAGCGCAACCGGGTACGGCACCGCCGGCGTGAAGCTCTGGCCGCCGTTGGTCGATTTCCGGCCGACGACGGCGTTCGTCAGGTTGGGAAAGTTGGGCGACGCGAACAGACGCCATCCGACATAGACGAGGCTCTCGTTGTTCGGATCGACGACGATCCATGGAGACTGGTTGCGGGTGAGCGGCAAACTGCTAACCGACCCGTTCGACCAGTGCTCGCCGTAATCGGATGACTGGAAGAAGACGATCGTGCTGCTCAGCTTCGTGGGGTCGTTCTGGTCGAACACGACATACGCGACGTACACGTGGCCGTTCGGCCCGGCGGCGATGCTCGGCTTGTCGACGAAGAAGCCTTTCAGCTGCGGCAGCAGCGGCTTCGTCCAGATGTGCTGGATGTTCTGGCCGTTTGCCGAATTGTTGTGATCGGTGAACTTCGAGATGAAGCCGAGGCTGTTCCCGTTGGGCGTGAACGCGATGCCCGCCATGAAAAAGCTGTCAGGCGTGGTCGCGATCACGGGATCGCTTGCCGCCTCGTACCCCCACAGCGGCGGCGTCTGGAGCGGATCGAACGGATGTCCTGGGAGCAGCCCCGTGTACCAGTCCTTGCCGTTGTCGGTGAACGAGAGGCCGATCCATGCCTGCGCGGAATCCGCTTCTTCCGCCTCTCCTTCACGCTCCCGCTCGCGCTTCCACGGCGCGCGAAACAGATTGAGCAGTTTCGCGACCGCGCCCTGAAACAGTGACGGCGGCACGACAGAGGTGGGATCGCTGTTCATGTCGACAGTGCGGTAGTCGTTGTACGCCGCCATCATGTGCGACGGGTTGATGCTCGAAATCCCGAGGTTGCCTTCGTTCTGCCTCTGGCGGTACATGTCGCCGATGAACTGGTCCGAACTGCCAGAGACGATGTTGATGTTCTGACCGACCTGACCTTGAGCGACGAGCTCATGCGTCGCGGCCGCGAGAGCGCCCACGACAAGCAGGATGAGAAACGTTGATCGCTTCATAACGAACTCCGTGTATGAAAACGTGGCGTGCGGCACCAATGGATAGAATTGATAATCGCGGCGCGGCAATTCGCTTGATGCGGATTGACGCGGCAAATGCGGCAGGTCTGCGTGTCGCGCGAGAAGATCCGGGCGCTGCCATGCTCATATCCCACCTCGGGCGGGCCTTTGGTGCAGGCGCTACCCGACTTAGACGAAATTCGCCGACGAATTCCCCGCGCACACGAAGAGGGCGTGCTGATCCTCGTTGCCTGTGCGAGGCATCAATCAAACCGACTGGACATCCAGATGCCGGTTTTTGGGGGAGCGCGAATTATCGTGCAGAGGATGGCCGACTTACAAGGATTTCTTTCATTTACGTAATATGTAACGGTCAGACGCGATGAGCGAGTTGATCTAATGCCGTTTTCCGTAGGGGACGTACAATCGCGTCATGGCCGACGACCATTATTACGATCCTGGTGACTTGGCGCGATTCAGCGACATCGGACGCAATGCTCCCGATCTGGCGAGGAAGTTCTTCGAGTGGTACAACGCGGTGTTCGCCGACGGTGCGCTCTCGGCCCGCGAGAAATCGCTGATTGCCCTCGCCGTCGCGCACGCCGTGCAGTGTCCGTACTGCATCGACGCCTACAGCAGGGACGCGCTCGAAAAAGGCAGCGACCTTGACCAGATGACCGAGGCGGTGCACGTCGCGGCCGCGATACGAGGCGGCGCAACGCTCGTTCACGGCATCCAGATGCGCCACCACGCGACCTCCCTCGGGATGTAATCTGCAGTCTGCAATCTGAAATCTGCAATGTCCAGAGTCCTGTCGCTTGCTTCGCGCGACGCGCCGCTCGCGTCGACATCCGCCCAGCGCGCGCTGCTTGCCCGGCTGCCGCTCGCGCGCGACTTCGACCGGGCGGCAGCCGCAGCCGGCGCCTGGCCGCTCATCCCGAGCGCCGTCACGACGCTGCAAATCAACGTCGGCAAGCTGTGCAACCAGACCTGCCGCCATTGTCATGTGGACGCCGGCCCGGATCGCCGCGAAATCATGTCGCGCGAGACGATGGCGCTGTGCGTGCGGGCGCTGGCCTCCACCGGCATTCCTGCCGTGGACATCACCGGCGGCGCGCCGGAGCTGAATCCCGATTTCCGCTGGCTCGTCACCGAGGCAACCGCCCTCGGCCGTCACGTCATGGATCGCTGCAACCTGACGGTGCTCTTGACCGCCGGACAGGCGGACCTGCCCGAGTTCTTTGCGCGGCACCATGTGGAGGTGGTGGCCTCGCTGCCGCACTATCGGGCCGCGAACACGGACACACAGCGTGGCGACGGCGTGTACGAGAAATCGATCGCCGCGCTGAAGCGCCTGAACGCGGTCGGCTATGGCGACGGCCGATCGGGTCTGCGGCTGGTTCTGGTGACCAACCCTGTCGGCGCCTATCTGCCGCCGGCCCAGGCATCGCTCGAGGCCGACTGGAAGCGGGAGCTGCTGCGGCTCCACGGCATCACGTTCGACGCGCTGTACTGCATCACGAACATGCCGATCAGCCGGTATCTGGAATGGCTGGTCGAATCGGGCCACCTCGAGCCGTACATGGAGCGGCTGGTCAGCGCCTTCAATCCGGCCACGATGGCGGGCCTCATGTGTCGGACGACGCTCTCGGTCGGGTGGGACGGGCGCCTGTACGACTGCGACTTCAACCAGATGCTCGACCTCGAAGTCGACGCCGGCGCGCCGCGCCACATCCGCGACTTCGATCCCGACCGCCTCGCGGGCCGCCGGATCGTCGTCGGCCGCCACTGCTTCGGGTGTACGGCGGGGGCCGGTTCGGGCTGCGGCGGGAGTATAAAATAGCCCGGTGCCACCACCTCTCTGCGTCTTCTGCCGGCGCCATCCGGTGGATCCGGCCTGGCGGCCGTTCTGCAGCGAGCGCTGCAAGCTGCAGGACCTGGCGCGGTGGGCTGACGGAGGGTACCGCGTCGCCGCGGAACCGGTAAGCGACCCGGATGAGCCGGATGAAACCGACAAGGCTCGACGCTGAGCGGTCATCACACCCGAGAGTCGAGAGGCAAGGGTTGTCGGTTGAGAGTTTGGGACATGCGACTTCTATGACCGATACGCTGACGATTGTCGACAACCGCACGGGGAAGAAATACGAGCTCCCGATCCAGGACGGCACGATCCGCGCGATGGACCTGCGCCAGATCAAGTCCGCACCGGACGACTTCGGCCTGATGACGTATGACCCGGCGTTCATGAACACCGCGAACTGCCGGAGCTCGATCACGTTCATCGACGGCGAGAAGGGCATCCTGCTCTACCGCGGCTACCCCATCGAGCAGCTCGCGGAAGACAGCGACTTCCTCGAGACGGCATACTTGATTCTGTTCGGCGAACTGCCGACGGCGTCGCAACAGCAGACGTGGACGCGTGAGATCACGCTGCACACGATGCTGCACGAGAACATCAAGAAGCTGATGGAGGGCTTCCAGTACGACGCCCATCCGATGGCGATCTTCCTCAGCACGGTCGGCGCGATGTCGGGCTTCTATCCCGAAGCGAAGAACATCTTCGACAAGGCGTCGCGCGTGCGGCAGACGCACCGGCTGATCGCGAAGGTGCCGAGCATCGCGGCGTGGGCGTACCGGCACAGCATCGGCCGGCCCTACGTGTATCCGGACAACGACCTGAGCTTCACCGGCAACTTCCTGAACATGCTGTTCAAGATGACCGAGATCAAGTATCAGCCGAACCCGGTCCTGGCGCGCGCGCTCGACGTGCTCTTCATCCTGCACGCCGACCACGAGCAGAACTGCTCGACGACGACGATGCGAACCATTGGCAGCTCGCATTCGGATCCCTACTCGTCGCTGGCCGGCGCCGCCGCGGCGCTCTACGGGCCGCTCCACGGCGGAGCGAACGAGGCAGTGCTGCGGATGCTGCACGAGATTGGCTCGGTCAGCCGGGTCCCGGAGTTCATCAAGAAGGTGAAGTCGGGCGAGGGCAACAACCGGCTGATGGGATTCGGGCACCGGGTCTACAAGTCCTACGACCCGCGGGCGAAGGTGATCAAGAAGATCGCGGATCTCGTGTTCGCCGTCACCGGCAAGAACCCGCTGCTCGAGATCGCGCTGGAGCTCGAGCGAATCGCGCTGCAGGACGACTACTTCGTCACGCGGAAGCTGTATCCGAACGTCGATTTCTATTCCGGCCTCATCTACCAGGCAATGGGGTTCCCGGTCGAGATGTTCCCCGTGCTGTTCGCCATCCCGCGCACCGCGGGCTGGATTGCGCAGTGGGAGGAAATGCTGCTCGACCCGGAGCAGAAGATTGCGCGGCCCCGACAGATCTACACGGGCCCGGCGCAGCGGACCTACATTCCACGGGAGAAACGCGCATGACACGATCGGTTGTCGCTGCCGTTCTCGCGCTGCAGGCGATCACCCCGCCGCCCAAGTTCGATTCGGGTCGGGCATGGGAGCATCTGCGACAGCTCGTCGCCATGGGGCCGCGGCCGTCCGGCTCGCCCGCGATCGAGCAGACGCGCAAATACATCAAGGATCAGCTCGCGGCCGCGGGGCTCGCGGCGGTCGAGCAGGCGTGGGACGACGAGACGCCGATCGACAAAGTGAAGATGGTGAATCTGGCCGCGATCATTCCCGGCGCGCGCCGGGATCGGATCGTCATCGCGGGGCACTACGACACGAAGCTGTATCGACAGTTCCGCTTCGTCGGCGCCAGCGACGGTGGATCGAGCGCGGCGTTCCTCCTGGAGCTCGCGCGCGTGCTGAAGACGCGGAAGAACACGCTCACGATCGAGCTGTTGTTTCTCGACGGCGAGGAGGCGCGCATGCCCGACTGGCACGGCACCGACAATACGTATGGCAGCCGCCACTACGTCGACCTCGCGCGCCGCGACGGATCGCTCGCCAGCCTCAAGGCGCTCGTGCTGATCGACATGATCGGCGACCGCGACCTGGACATCCGCCGCGACACGAACTCGACGCCGTGGCTGACGAACATCATCTGGGAAGCGGCGAAGCGGCAGGACCTCGACGACTACTTCATCGCCGACTCGACGAAGATTGAAGACGATCACCTGCCGTTCCTCGCAGCCGGCGTGCCCTCGGTCGACATCATCGATCTCGACTACGAGCAGTGGCACACCGCCAAGGATACGCTGGACGCGGTGAGCGCCCGCAGCCTCCAGGTCGTCGGCGACGTGGTGCTTGCCGCGCTGCCGCACATCGAGTCGTATCTGACCAAGAGCCTCGTGATGACGGGCCGCCGCATGCACGGCCCCAAGCGATACGTGCACGCCGTCCACGCGAAGAGAAAGATCCGCCCCCGCGACCGGCTGAAAGAGCGGACCAAGACGTCGCTCGATCTGGTGGAGCACTAGGCACGCGTGCGACCGTCATGCCGGTCGTGCCTGCGCGCCGGTCGAGATCTATCGCTTCTGAGTCACACGCAGCCCCCGCGCGGGATCGAAATCCCACTCGCAGCGCTGAACGCCGCACAGGATATTGAGCACCTGAGCCGTCGGCGCGTTCTTGAACGCGAACGAGACCGGCTGGCTCGACAAGCTCGGTTCGATCGTCAGCGGTACGTCGATGGCGGCAGCCAGCGCGCGGAACACGTCGCTCGCCTGCGTGTCGCGCAGCTCGAAGGAGACGCGTGGGGGCAGCGATGCGCTCCGGTCGTTCGGAACGGGTGTAATCCTCAGCGTCCCCTGAAAACGCCAACTGCACGCCGCGTTCTCGCACACCGCGTTGAGCGCGGTGCCGAGCTTCACATTCGTGAGCGTAATGGTGACAGGTCTCAGGGTTCCAGCCCCGATCTCCAGCGGGAGGCCTGCGCCCCGCGCGAGCGTGCCAATCACTTCCGAGGCCGGGGCGTTGCGAAAGTCGATTGTCACCCGGACGTCCAGCGGATCCTGACCGGCCGCACCCGCCGCGGGCGCGGACAGACAGCCTGCGATCGTCAGCATGACAAGGCGTCTCATTGTGACCTCCCTCATTCCCTTACGACGATGACGTAGCTGCCGCCGGTGCGACGCTGGGGCGGCGGCCCAACCACCCAGCGGCGGCCGTCCTGACCGTCCACGATGAGCATCGATCCTTCGCCTGTGATCGACAGCGAGGGCGCTGAAACCGGCACACGCGCGCCGCGCCGCCACTGCCACGCGCTCATGACGAGGAGGAGCGCCAACGCGGCCGTGGTGACAACAACGAACGGCCGGCGCCGCGCCTCCTTCATTCGCCTGCCGTCGTCAGCGAGCGCTCGCATGACAAGGCGCCGGCTTGCGGCGCCGTCGACGAGCAGCGCGGCGCGGACGCGCGCGTCCACCTCAAGCAGTTTGCTTTCGTCGTCCATCTGAGTGCTCCGCAAGGAGTGCCGCAAGCCGCCGGCGCGCGCGGGAGATCCGCATCTTTACGGCAGCCGGCGACGTGTGCAGGACGAGGGCAATCTCATCGAACGGCAGCCCGCCCGCGAGACGGAGGAGCAGAGCCTCGCGATCGGCGCGCGCGAGCGCGCGCATCGCGGACAGGACAAGCGCCAGTTCAGTGCGATCCTGGTAGGCCTGTTCAACGCCCGGCTCGTCGCGAGCCACGCTGCGGAGCGTGTCGAGCGGCGCCATCAAGGCGCGCCGGGCGACGGCGCGGCCGGCGCGGCGTTTCGCAATGGCGAACACATACGCGTCGGGCGACTCGGGCGGCCCGTCACGACGCCACCGGACGACCAGGGCGGTGAGCGCCTCCTGCGCGATATCTTCGGCGGTTCCGCGACAACCGGTCCGCGCCAGCGCGTACGCGATCAGCCGCGGCGCAAGCGACTCGGCAACCGCATCGAGCTCCACATCAGCAATGAACCCGCCGCGCGCGTTCGGTAACAGAGCTAGCCCTGGTATCCGTTTGCGGAGAGCTGTACCCGCGTGCCGTCGGGGTCGTTGAAATAGAGGCGATCGATCGTCGTTCTCATCACTCACCTCCTCTGAACGTCCGCCCCTGGCGTCGCACGCGAGATCAGCAACGCGGCCGGTATCCCAACGCCGAAGACATGAATCAGAATCCCGTTGATGAACGGCCCCGCAGTGAACCGCTGCGGGCCGATGGCCGACAGCGGGATGACGACGAGATTCATGAAGAAGTACACACCGATGCCGTAGATCGCGCCGAACAGGAATGGCCGTTGCGCGAGAGCGCTCACCCTCCGACTCATCAGGTACCAGGTCGTCACGATGCCGAACGCGACGTAGTAGTGGATCAGCACACCCAGCGCCGCCGCCGGCAGCCCGTCGCGGTAGGCCGCGCGGCCGAGCGCGCCGCTGGCAATGCTTTGAAAGATCCTGATCGGCGTCGACCCTCGCAGACCGAAAAAGACAAAGGCGTCGATCGCGTCAATCGTGCCGACGATGAGAGTTCCCCGAAGAATGGCCTGCGAGGGTGACAAGCGGCCGGTCGCCATGCGAGCCGCATCCTACAGCCCTTTGCCTATCGGCTGTGCCTGTGCCCTGGTGCCGTCCGGCCCCGCCCTGACTGCCCGCTCGCCCCACCGCCCATCTGTCGTAAACAGTGCTAACCCAGCGCCTTACCCCCCGTCTAATCTGTGCAGATGGACGCGACAGAGGCAGCAGCCGTCCTGGCCCGTGCCCGCCAAGGCGACAGCGAGGCGTTCCGCGCGCTCGTCGAGCGGCACAGCCGGAGCGTTTTCCGGCTGGCCTTCCGGATGACCGGGAACGAACAGGATGCCGAGGATGTCGTGCAGGAAAGCTTTCTTCGCGCGTATCGACAGCTGGGGCGGTTCGAGTCGCGGGCGAACTTCGGCACCTGGCTGTATCGGATCGTCGCGAATTGCTCGGTGGATTTGATGCGATCGAAACAGGCGCGGCACGATCAGGTGCGGGGCGACAGCCTCGATGAAGCGGTGGAGCTGCCGGCCACCGACACGCCGGGGCCGGAGCGGATGGCGCATAGCGCCGAGATCGAACGGCGCGTGCAGGCGGCGCTCAACGGCCTGAGCCCTCTGGAGCGCGCCGCCTTCACGCTGCGCCACTATGAAGGTCGGTCGATCGATGAAATCGGAACGACGCTGGGACTGGGTACGAGTGCAGCCAAGCACAGTGTGTTTCGCGCCGTGAGAAAACTGCGCGTTGCGCTGGCGCCGCTGCGGAGCCAGGAATCGTGACGCATCATTATTCGGAAGACGATCTCACGCTCTACTACTACGGCGAGGGCCGGCGTCGCGCGAGCATCGAGCGGCATCTCGGGAGCTGCGCGGCGTGCGCGTCGCTGTATCGCGAGATCGCCGGCACGCTCGCGATAATCGCCGCGCCGGAGGCGCCCGAGCGCGGCGATCAGTATGGCCTCGAAGTGTGGCAGCGGATCCGGCACAAGCTGCCCGAGCAGGAGGGTCCGGCCTGGGCGCGCCACTGGGCCGGGCTCTTCCGGCACGATCGATTCGCCTTCGCGGCGGCGGCCGCGATGCTCGTGCTGCTCGCGTTCGTCGCGGGACGCGTGTGGCCGCGTCAGCCGGTTGGCACTCCGGCGCCGGGCACCGCGCAAATCGCCGGTGGAGGCGCGGGCGCGGATGTCGGGCACCGCATCCTGCTCACGTCGGTCGCCGATCACCTGGACCGGTCGGAGCGCGTGCTGACCGACATCATGAACGCGCCGGCGCGCGGCGACATCTCGAGCGCCCAGCGGTGGGCGGACGATCTGCTCGACACGAGCCGGCTGTATCGGCAGGACGCGATGGAGGCCGGCGAGCAATCGGTGGCGGCGGTGCTCGACGAGCTCGAGCGCAGCCTACTCGAAATCGTGAACAGCCCCTCGAAGATCAGCACGGCCGATCTCGAGCAGATTCGCCGGCGGATCGACGCGGCGGCGCTGCTCTTCAAAGTGCGGGTGATGAGCGACGAGCTCCGGCAGCGCGAAAGCTCGCCGGGCGGCGCCCTCCCGCGAACGTCAACACGGAAAACCACCTGACGAACATGGACATGAGACATTCGCTTTCTGCTTCTCTGCTCTGCGCTGCCGCGCTGACGGCCGCTGCGGCTTCGCCGGTCGTCGCGCAGCCGGCACCAGGTACGCTTCTGGGGCCCGGGCCAGGCATCGGCCCCGGGTTCGGTCCGGGTCCCGGCCCGATGCCGATGGCGTTGAAGATGGGTCCACTCCGCGGCCCCGGGTCCATCGACGCCGACGACCGGGCCGCCGAGCTCTACGACGAGGGCCGTGAGGCGATCGAGGAAGGCAGGTACGAGCGCGCCGTCGATCGCTTCAACAGGCTGATCGACCTCAAGACGAACCGCACCGACGCGGCGCTCTACTGGAAGGCCTACAGTCTGGCCAAGCTCGGGCAGCGCGACGATGCGCTGAACACACTCGCCGATCTCCAGAAGCGATTCGCCGACAGCCGCTGGAGCCGGGACGCGAAGGCGCTCGAGGTGGAAGTCCGCCAGGCGTCGGGACAGCCCGTCTCCCCCGCATCCCAGGACGACGAGGAGCTGAAGTTGCTGGCGCTGCGCGGCCTGATGCAGAGCGACCCCGATCAGGCGATCCCGGTCCTGGAGAAAATGCTCGCCGGCGCCAATTCTCCGAGGGTGAAGGACCGGGTGCTGTTCGTGCTCAGCCAGAGCCGCTCGGCGCGTGCCCGCGAGGTCATCGCCGGCGTCGCGCGGGGGAACGCCAATCCGGATCTGCAGCTCAAAGCGATTCGCTACATCGGCATGATGGGCGGGCCCGAGAATCGACAGATTCTGGCCGACGTGTACAGGTCGTCGACCGACGTCGCCGTGAAGCGATCGATTCTCCGCAGCTTCATGACCTCCAACGACCGCGAGCGGCTGTTCGGGCTC
>Ga0137410_10001652_pt1 | contig 15231 bp, 12 predicted proteins | sample CZODoug1_16funga_FD_108878 | JGI IMG/M metagenome (GOLD analysis project Ga0137410, IMG submission 108878) | Vadose zone soil fungal communities from Angelo Coast Range Reserve, California, USA - CZODoug1_16fungal (Illumina Assembly) | ecosystem: Environmental > Terrestrial > Soil > Vadose zone... | reverse complement strand
TCTTTGACGGTGGTGGCGCGGAGCGGAACGATGATGTGCTCGGGCTTGAGCACGTCGCGGAGCTTCACAGCCGCTCTTTCAGGAGCGGCACGACATCGGCCGGGCGTTTCATGACCGCGATTCCCGCCCGCGCGAACGCCGCCATCTTTTCGGCGGCCGTGCCGCTCGATCCCGAGATGATCGCGCCGGCGTGGCCCATGCGGCGGCCCGGCGGCGCCGTTTGTCCGGCGATGAAGCCGATGACGGGCTTCGTCATTGCCTGCTGCACGAAGTCGGCGGCCTGTTGCTCGTCGGTGCCCCCGATCTCACCGATCATGACGACCGCGTCGGTGTCGGGGTCCGCCTGAAAGGCAGAGAGACAGTGGATGAAGTTCGTACCGATGAGCGGATCCCCGCCGATCCCCACGCAGGTGGACTGACCCAGCCCCTGTGTGGACAGCTGGTGCACGATCTCGTACGTGAGCGTTCCGCTGCGCGACACCACGCCCACCCGACCGGGCCGGCAGATGTTGCCGGGGATAATGCCGACCTTGCTCTTGGCGGGCGAAATGAGTCCCGGGCAGTTGGGACCGATCAGGCGCGCGCCGCGCTCGTGCAGGTACGGCAGGACGCGCGTCATGTCCAGGACCGGGATCCCCTCGGTGATGCACACGATCAGGAGGATGCCGGCGTCCGCGGCCTCGAAGATGGCCGAGGCGGCGACCGCAGCGGGGACGTAGATCACGGATGTGTTCGCCTGGGTCTCGCGCACCGCGTCGGCGACGGTGTCGAGCACCGAGGCCACACCGTCGAACAGCTGCCCGCCTTTGCCGGGCGTGACACCGGCCACCACCTTGGTGCCGTAGCCGATCATCTGCCGCGTGTGGAACGACCCATCGCGGCCGGTGATGCCCTGCACCACCAGCCGGGTCCCCTGATCGATGAAGATGCTCACGCGGCCTTCGCTTGGGCGACGGCTTGCTTCACCGCCTCGTCCATATCGGTGAGCGCCGAGAAGCCCGCCTGCGTGAGGATCTGGACGGCGAGCTCCTCATTGGTGCCGGTGAGTCGGATGACGAGCGGCACCTTGAGCGGAAATTGCCTCGTGGCCTGGACGATGCCGTTGGCCACGTCATCACACCGCGTGATGCCGCCGAAGATGTTGAACAGAATGGCTCGGACGCTCGGATCCGCCGTGATGATCTGGAGCGCGCGCACGACCTTCTGCGGGTTGGAGCTCCCGCCGATGTCGAGGAAGTTGGCGGGCTCTCCGCCGTAATACTTCACCAGATCCATGGTCGCCATCGCGAGCCCGGCGCCGTTGACGCAGCAGCCCACCGCGCCGTCGAGCTTGATGAACGTGAGCCCCGCCTCCCGTGCCGCGACCTCGGAGGGATCTTCGGCGCTCGTGTCGCGCAGCGCCGCGATTTCGGGATGGCGGTCGAGCTCGTTGTCGTCGATCACGATCTTGGCGTCGAGGGCGGCGACGGCGCCGTCGCGCGTGGTAACGAGCGGATTGATCTCCGCGAGCGATGCGCCCACGGCGTAGAAGGCCGCATACAGTCGCTGCATGATCTCCGCCGCCGCGCGGGCCTGCGCGATGTCGCGGTACAGGTGCAACGCGAGCCCGAGCGCCTGATGCGCGAGCAGGCCGTACCGGGGATCCACCGCCAGACGATGGATCTTCTCGGGGGTCTTGGCGGCGACCTCCTCGATGTCGATGCCGCCGGCGGCGCTCACCATCAGCACGGGCCGCTGGGAGGTCCGGTCGACAATGATGCCGACGTAGCTCTCGGACGCGATGTCGGCCGCAGGGGCGATGAGCACGCGGCTCACGGGGAGGCCCTTGATGGTCATGCCCAGGATCTTGGCCGCCTGCGCGGCGGCCTCGCCCGCGTTGGCAGCGAGCTTCACGCCCCCGGCCTTGCCCCGGCCGCCCGCGTGCACCTGGGCTTTCACCACGACGGCTCCCCCGAGCCGCGCGGCGATTGCGCGAGCCTGGTCGGCCGTCGTCGCGACCTCCCCGGGCGGCACCGGAATGGCGTGCCGCCGCAGGATGTCGCGCGCCTGGTATTCGTGGAGGTTCACACTCAGTCCCTCGTGATGGTGGTGCCGGCGTCGCCCTGCAACGCTGCCAGGCCCTGCGCCAGCTCGGCGATGATCGCGCGCTGCCCGCCTGCGCGGACGAAGTCAGCCGCCGCTTCGACCTTGGGACGCATGCTGCCGGTGCCGAGCTCCTTCCCGACGAGCAGGTGATCCGCCTGGGCGAGGTTCAGGCGGCGGATCGCCTTTTGCTGCGGCGTACCGTAGGCGTGGTACACGGCGTCCACATTGGTGAGAATCAGCAGCACGTCGGCCGCGATCTCGCGGCCGAGGATCGCCGCCACGCGATCCTTGTCGGCCACGGCGTCGAGCCCCTCGAGGCGGAGGTCCGGGTCGTCGTAGACGGGCGGCCCGCCGCCGCCACACGCCACGACGATGTGCCCGGCGGCGACGAGGTGGTGAATCATCTCCCGCTCGACCACGGCGCGGGGCCTCGGGCTCGGGGCGAGCCGGCGCCACCGGCCCCGCTGCTCTTCCTTCACGGGAACGCCCCGCGCCTGGAGTCGGGCCACTCGCACCGAGTCGAGGGCGTGGCCGATCGGCTTCGTGGGACTGCGCAGGTTCGGGTCGTGCGGGTCGCACAGTGTCTGGGTAATGAGCGTCACGACCTGGCGGGTGACGCCGCCCCGCGCCAGCGCGTTCTGCAACGATTGCTGGATCATATAGCCCATCCACCCGGCGGTCGCGGCGACGAGCACGCCCAGGGGCAGCGGCTCGATCTCGTCGGCGGCGATCTCGTTGCGGGCCAGCTCGTCTCCCACCTGCGGGCCGTTGCCGTGGACCAGCGCGATGCGCCACCCCTCACGCGCCAGGTCCACGATCGGCGCCAGGCTTGCCCGCGTGTGGCGGAACTGGTTCGAGATGGTGGCCCGCTCCCCCGGCGGCGCCACGGCGTTGCCGCCGAGCGCGATGACGATCGTACCGGGTGGGGAGGTCGGGGGGGTCGGGGGGGTCACGGCGGCGCAACCTAGCGGCGCTCGGGGGTGGGAGCAAGCTTGCGACGCCCCAGGCCGAGCAGCTCCTTCAACTGGCTGTACAAATGGCCGAACCGCTCCAGGTTGCCGGCGGCGAGCGCCGCGTCGGCCTCCGCCGCGAGTTGTTGCGCCCGTCGCCACCGCGCGGCGAGCGCGGTGTCGGCGGGCGCGACCGCCTCACCACCCGAGGTGAGCAGGCTGCGGAGTGCCGCGGCCACGCTCCTGCCCTGGCCGCGGTGCTCTCCCCAAGAGAGAAACACCGTGTCGATGCCGGTGGGCGGACCCCCGGTGGCCGGCTGGCTGAATAGCGCCTGCTCGTAGAAGAGGACGCGGGCGACGTTCCAGAGTCGGGGCACGCCGGGCGCCGTGGTGTTGGGCGAGCCCACCAGCTCCGGGGGCAGGCGCGGGGCCGGTTTGGGCCGCCACACCGACAGCCGAGGCCCGTCGGGGGCCATCGTCGCCGTCACGAGCGCGGCGAGCGTGCTTCCAGCTTCGAACCCTTGGCCCATCCAGACGCGGGACGCGTCCATCGCCCCGTCGGCGGCTGGCGCTACGATCTCGAACGGCTCCCTCGGTCGCGCGCTCCACGCCGTCGTGTCGGTGCGCCACCGTTCCACAAGCGCCGTCGCCGCGCGGAACGCTCGGGCGGGGAACGGGAGCTGCGCGCGCAGCGCCCGCGGCAGGCTGTCGAGCGGTCGTATCAGCGGCGCGAGGAGCCTCGCCCATGCGGCGGCGAGCGAGTCAGCAGCCGGGGCGAGGTAGAGCCGCGTGTCCCCGCTGGCCGCGTTCACGACGCCGACCAGGCCCGCGTGCAAGTATCGCAGCGAATCGCCATCGCTGCCGCCGGCCACGGGCCGGGTGAGCGGAAACGCCTGCGCCCGGAAGTACCCGTACGCCACCCACGACAGCGCGCTGTCGGCCACCACGGGGACGGCGTCGTCGAACGAGACGAACGGGGCGAGCCGCGCGAGCCGTTCTGGCACGTCCCGTCGCCATAGCAGCACCAGGCCATCGGTCTCGCGCCGCGCCAGCGCGGGACTCTGGAGGGCCCACGCGAGCGCGGTGCGGCGCCACCACCCCGCCAGCGCGACTCCCGAGTGGCGGAGCGCCGGCCAGCTGTCGGGGGTTGCGACCGCGAAGTCCCTGAACCCCGGGCCGAACCAGCTAGTGGAGTCGCGCGTCGCGACCGGCGCAAACGCGAGGAGTGTGTCGTCCTCCACCGCCGCGAGCGGCCGCCCGACCCGAGCCCAGGGGCTGCGGTGGAGCGCGCCCCAGCCGGGCGGCGGCTGTTGCAGCGCGAGGGTGTCGACGTCGGGCCTGAGCGCCACGAGCCAGGTGGCTCTGCCGTCCACGGAGTGCGGCAACAGGCCCGCGACCGTGGGTGTCGACTGCGGGCGGACGAGATCGCGTCGCGATGCGGCCTTCGAGAGGACCCGCCGAGCGTCCCACACGGGCACGGCCGTGGCGGCCGCGTCGGGGGTCGGGAATCCCGGCGGCGCGCCGTCCGCCAGCGTCGAAACCCCGAACGCCAGTGCTTCGAGCCGCTGCCGCTCGGCTGCGAGGGCCGTGTCGGGATCCGCGGTAGCTTGCCCGCGCGAGCCGGGAATGACGGCGAATCCAAACAGCGACGCAGCGAGCAGGGCGCTCCAGGCCGTGACGAGCAAGACCGGCCTTTCGCGCAGGCCCCACACGAGGCTCACGACGGTGGCCGCGGCGCCGAACGCGGCGACGACGGGCGCCGCGGCGAGACGCACGTCGATGGTGCGGTGCGTGAGCGTCCCGTGCAGTCCCGCCACGGTCTCGGCGGGATCGAGGACGGCGCCCCACGTGAGCGTCAGCGCGAGCAGGGCCAGCAGCAGGCCGAGGTGCGCCCGGGCGTGTGCATTCGCGTAGGGTAGCCAGCGACGGAACCGCAGCGAGCCGATCCCCAGGTACAGGAGCGTGACCACGAAGGTGGCGGCGCACACCGCGACCAGCGCGAACTCGCGTAGCTGTTCGGTCCAGGGCAGCACGCCCAGGTAGTAGCCCAGGTCCCGCTGGAGTACGGGGTCCGTGACGCCGAAGGTCGGCGGGCGCGACGCGAGCGCCGCCGACATCCACCAATCTCCCGTGCCGAGCGTGAGGAGGAAGCCGAACACCAGACCGGAGGCGATCGTGCCGGCGAGCAGCAGAGGTTGCGGGACGGCCTCGACGATCTCCAGGTCGCCGAGGCGACGAGACAGCTGCATCGAGCCGATGGAACGGTAAACGAAGAGGAGATTGGCGGTACCCCAGGCGACCGCCCCGATGAGCAGCAGCCCCGACACCAGCCGGGCGAAGTCCCGGGCCGTGAGATACACCGTGCCGCCGGGCAGGCTCTCCCCCCAGGCGCGCTCGGCAGTCTCGAGGGCGAGCCAGCGTCCGCCCACCAGCACTGTGACCAACAGTCCGACTCCGACGAGCAGCGCCCGGCGGCGGACGACGGGCTTCACGCGCCCGGGCTCTGCGCGGCGAGCCAGCTCTCGACTTCGGTCCGATAGGAGGCGAGCGCCGCGGCGGTGGCCGCTTCGAAGCGGAGCACCAGCACCGGCTGCGTATTCGACGCACGCAGGAGTCCCCACCCTTGCGCGAAGGTGATGCGGACGCCGTCGAGCGTGGATACCGGATATTTGCCGGCGAAGTGCTTGGCGGCGCGCTGCACGATCTCGAATTTGCGGTCGTCGGCGCAGTCGACCCGCAGCTCCGGGGTGGCGACCGTGACGGGAAGGTCGGCGAGCAGCCGGGACAGGGGTCCTCCCTGGTCCGCCACGTATCGCAGCAAGCGGGCCGCCGCGAACAGCGCGTCGTCGAAGCCGTACCAGTCGCCGCCGAAGAACATGTGGCCGCTCATCTCGCCGGCGAGCGGGGCGCCCGTCTCTTTCATCTTCTGCTTGATGAGGGAGTGGCCGGTCTTCCACATCGTGGGCACGAGGCCCGCGCGCGTCAGCTCGCGCGGCAGCACCTCGGAGCACTTCACGTCGAAGATCACCGCATGGCCCGGACCCATGCGGCGCGCCAGGTCGCGGCCGAGCAGCACGAGCAGCTGATCGCCGAACACGGGGCGACCCTGCTCGTCCACCGCGCCGATGCGGTCGCCGTCGCCGTCGAAGGCGATCCCCAGCTCTGCGCCCTCGCGGCGGACCGCTTCCTGCAGGTCGCGCAGATTCTCCAGCGCCGAGGGATCGGGGTGATGGTTGGGGAACGTGCCGTCGGACTGACAGAACAGCGGGACGACGTCGGCGCCCACGCGCCGGAGCGTGTCCACTGCGATGAGGCTCGAGACGCCGTTGCCGCAATCCACCACGACTTTGACCGTGCGGGGCAGCGGGCCGTTGCGCTGCACGATCGCGTCGCGATAGCGCGGCAGAATCGAACTGTCCTCGCTGCGCCCGCCGCCGGGGCGGCCGCGGGTGCGCCCCTCTTCGATCAGACGCCGGAGACCCTGGATGTCCGGGCCGGCAACGGCTTCACCACCGAGCACGCACTTGAAGCCGTTGAACTCGGGCGGATTGTGCGAGCCGGTCACCTGGACGCCGCCGTCCACGTTGAGCACATGGGTCGCGAAGTAGAGCGCCGGCGTCGGCAGCTCGCCCACGTCCACGCCGTGGCCGCCCACGGCCTCGATGCCCGAGAGCAGGCCGTGCGCGAGCGCGGGTCCGGAGGGGCGATTGTCCCGTCCCACGGCGAGCCGGGGCGCGCGCCCCAGGCGCTCCCAGCCGAGCGTCGCGATCGCCTGCCCGATGGCGCGCGCGACCTCCGCCGTGAGCTGGTTGCCCACGGTGCCGCGGATGTCGTACTCGCGAAAGATGGCGGCGGGGAGGTTCATGGGCCCCGGCGTCAGCGACCGGTCGAGGGCGGCGCGGCGGCGGTGGCCGCCGGCGCGGCGCCCAAACCTTCACCGCTCGTCTTCGCCAGGTCGAGCAGGCGATTCGGGCGAATGCCGAGGAACAGCAAGCCGGCGACCGACACGGCCACCACGGCGCCCCCCAAGCGACCGATGCGCATGCCCGTGTGGGCTTGCTCGAAGGGCTCGGGCTGCATGTACATCGCCATGATCACGGGGAGATAGTAGCCTGCCGAGATCACGCTCGTAAGGACGAGAATCGCGGCGAGGGGGAGTTGCCCCGCCGCGGTGGCCGCGACGAGGATGTACCACTTGCCGATGAATCCGGCCGTCCCGGGGAAGCCGAGCAGGGACAGCATGCAGACCGCGAGCGCGAACGCGAGCCACGGTCGGCGCGTCCCGAGCCCCGCGAGGTCGTCGATCAGCACGTCGCGCTCGCCATCTCGTCCTTTGGCGGCGAGGAGCGCGAAGGCGGCGAGCGTGGTCAGCGTGTACGCAACCAAGTAGAAAACGAACGCCGCCGAGCCGGCGCTCGTCCCTGCGGCGACGGCGACGAGCACGTATCCGGCGTGAGCGATCGACGAGTACGCGAGCATCCGCTTCACGGTCCGCTGGGCCAGCGCGACCAGGTTCCCTACCACCATGGTCGCGACGGCGAGCCACCACACGATCTGGTGCCACGCGGGAACCCCACCGAATGCCTCGCCCAGGACGCGAAGCAGCGCTGCGAAGGCCGCGGCTTTCACGGCTGTCGCCATGAACCCGGTGACCGGGGTCGGCGAGCCGTCGTACACGTCCGGCGCCCACATGTGGAACGGAACGGCCGCCACTTTGAACCCGAACCCCACGAGGAGCAGGCCGAGGCCGATGAGGAGCATCGGACTGTCGGCCAGCCCCAGCGTCCGGACCTGCACGCCGATCTGGCTCAGGTTCGTCGTCGCGGTCGCGCCGTACACCAGCGCGATCCCGTACAGCAGAAAGCCCGATGCGAACGCTCCCAAGAGGAAGTACTTGAGCGCCGCTTCCGCGGCGGCGGCGCTGTGGCGATTGATGCCGGCCAGGGCGTACACCGCCACGGACATGAGCTCGAGCCCGAGGAACACGACCATCAAGTCCTCGCCGCCGACCATGAGCATCGCTCCCAACGTGGCGAACAGCAGCAGGGCGTAGTACTCGGGGGCGAGCAGGCGCTCGCGCTCGAGGTAGTCGAACGACACCAGCACGGTCAGGCCCGCGGTCCCGAGGAGCAGCCAGTCCGCGACGAAGCGGAAGTCGTCGACGGCGATCATGGCCGGGGCTCCGATCGCGCGCGCCGTGTGCCACCACAGCCACCACGTCGCCGCCCCCGCGACCGCGAGCCCCGCCAGGGTGACCCACCCCGCCACCCGCAGGTCGGCGGCCGTGCGGTGCCGCCACGCGATCACGAGCAGCAGCCCCAGGACCGCCAGGGTGAGCGCGAGCTCGGGCAGCAATGCCCGCAGCAGGTCGCGCGCATTCGCGAGGTCGAGGCTCACCGGACCGCCGTGAACGAGGCCGCGTTGAACCGGATCGACTGAATGAGCTGAAGCGCGCTGGGCTCCATCCGTTGGAGGATGGGCTTGGGGTACACCCCGATCCACACGATGCAGACCAGCAACGGCACGAGCACCGCGATCTCGCGGAGCGAGAGATCGGCGAGCTTCTCGTTCACACTCTTGTCGAGCGGATTGAAAATCACGCGTTGCAGCGCCGGGAGGAGATACATCGCGGCGACGACCACGCCGGCCGTCGCGATGACGGCCGCCAGGGGGTACGTCCGGAAGGTCCCGAGCAGGACGAGGAACTCCCCGACGAACCCATTGGTGGCCGGCAATCCGATCGACGACAGAGAGGCGACCGTGAGCACCGCCGAGAGCATCGGCACGACCTTGGCGATTCCGCCGAACGCTTCGATCAGGCGGGAATGCCGCCGCTCGTACAGCATACCGGCCAGGAAGAACAGCGCGCCGGTCGAGATGCCGTGGTTGATCATCACCAGCAGCGCGCCCTGCACGCTCTGGAGCGTCAGCGCCCAGATGCCGAGCATCACGAAGCCGAGGTGCGCGACCGACGAGTAGGCGATCAGCTTCTTGAAGTCGGGCTGGACCATCGCCACCAGGCCGCCGTACAGAATACCGATCAGCGAGAGCGTCACGATGGCCCGTTGCACCGCCGGGTGCACCGCCACGGCCGGGAAGAGGGGCAGCGCGAACCGCAGGAAGCCGTAGGTCCCCATCTTGAGCAGGACGCCGGCGAGCAGCACCGACCCCGCCGTGGGGGCCTCGACGTGCGCGTCGGGGAGCCAGGTGTGGAACGGGAACATCGGCACCTTGATCGCGAACGCCAGGAAGAAGGCCCCGAACAACCAGAACGCGAGGGTCCCGAGTCCGCCGACGTGCGCCGTCAGGTGGGTGTACGAGAACGAGTACACACCGGTGCGTTGCCCGACCAGGTACACGAGCGCGAGGATCGCCACCAGCATGAGCAGCGAGCCAAGGAACGTGTACACGAAGAACTTGATGGCCGCGTAGAGGCGGCGCTCCCCGCCCCACACTCCGATGATGAAGTACATCGGAATGAGCATGACCTCCCACATCACGTAGAACAGGAACAGATCGAGCGCCACGAACACCCCGATCATCCCCGTCGTGAGCACGAGCATCAGCGCGTAGAACCCGCGCTCGCGCGTCGTGATGTAGGAGTAGCTGCCGAGCACCGACAGCGGGACCAGGAACGTCGTGAGCAGAACCATGAACAGCGAGATCCCGTCCACGCCCACCGTGTAGCGGATGCCCCAAGTCGGGATCCACGGCGCGTCGAGCAGGAACTGCATGCCCCCCGCCGGCGCGAAGGTCCACCACAGGGGTGCCGAGATCGCGAACTCGATGAGGCTGGCCGCGAGCGCCAGATGTTTAGCCCAGCGCGCCGGAGCGTGGAGCACCACGAGCGCGGCGAGCGCGGGCCAGGCGAGCAGCGCGGTGACCACCCACTGGCGGTACATCGGCTACCGCACCACCGCGCCGACGACGGCCAGCACGCCGATCACGAACAGGACCACGTACACACCCACCTCGCCGGTCTGCAGTCGGCTCCCCAACCATCCGAGCGCCCGCGACGCGGCGGCGGTGCCGTTCACGAGCAGGCCGTCCACGATTCGTTGGTCGACGATCTTCCAGAATACTTCACGCGACAGCCACATCACCGGTCGCACAATGATCGCGTCGTACAGCTCGTCCACGTACCACTTCTTCCACAAGAATCGGGCCAACCCCGTCTGGGGCGGCGCCAGCCGCGCCGGTACGAGCGCTTCGGGCTTGAGGAGGCGGAATGCGCCGACGATGCCCAGCGCGGCGATCAGGACCGCGCCCGCCACGAGCGCCCACTCGGTCGCGTGCGCGACTTCGACCGCGGGGTGAAGGCGCTGCGCGAGGCTCGTCACCGGCTCGAGCCAGTGCTCCAGGAAGGCATTGCCGCCGAACAGGTCCGGGACGTTGAGCGCGCCGCCCATCACGGTCAGCACGCCGAGCACCACCAGCGGTCCCGTCATGACGGGCGGCGCCTCGTGCAGGTGCTCACGCTCGCGCTCGCCGGTGCGGTTCGGGCCGTGGAACGTGTAGAGCATGAGCCGGGTCATGTAAAACGCCGTCAGCAGCGCCGCCGCGATGCCCATCGCCCAGAAGACGTACCACACCGGTCGCACCGTTCCTTCCGCGAACGCCGCGCCCAGGATCTCATCTTTGGAGAAGAAGCCCGAGAGCGGCGGAATCCCGGCGATCGCGAGGGTCGCGATCCACATGAGCGCCGCGGTCCACGGCATGTAGCGGGCGAGCCCGCCCATGTTGCGCATGTCCTGCGCGTCCTCATGCGTATGGGTCGCGTGGTAGGCGTGATGGATCGCGTGGATCACGCTTCCCGAGCCGAGGAACAGCAACGCCTTGAAGAACGCGTGGGTCACGAGGTGGAACATCCCGGCCGCGTAGGCGCCGGTGCCGACGCCGACGAACATGTAGCCGAGCTGGGACACCGTGGAGTACGCGAGCACGCGCTTGATGTCCCACTGCTTGAGGGCGATCGTGGCGGCGAAGAGCGCGGTGAGGGCGCCGACCCCGGCGACGACGGCGCTGCCGAGCGGGGACAGCGCGAACAGCACGCCACACCGGGCGACCAGATAGACGCCCGCCGTGACCATGGTGGCCGCGTGGATCAGCGCGGAGACGGGCGTCGGACCCTGCATGGCGTCGGGGAGCCAGATGTACAGGGGGATCTGGGCCGACTTCCCGGTGCATCCGAGGAACAGGAAGAGGGTGATGGCGGTGACCACCGCCCCGCCCGGCAGGAAAGCGGCGGGCGCCTTGGCGAAGACCGTCGCGAAATCGAGCGTTCCGAAGCGCGTGAAGATGAGGAACATCGCCACCAGAAACCCGAAGTCCCCGATCCGGTTGACGATGAACGCCTTCTTGCCCGCGTCGGCGTTGACCTGCTCGTTGAACCAGAACCCGATCAGCAGATAGGAGCAGAGACCGACTCCTTCCCAGCCCACGAACATCACCGGGAAGTTCGCGCCCAGCACCAGGATCAGCATGAAGAACACGAACAGATTCAAGTACGCGAAATAGCGCGCATACCCCGGCTCCTCGTGCATGTACCCGACGCTGAACCCGTGGATCAGCGCGCCGACACCCGTCACGACGAGGATCATCACGGCGGCGAGCTGGTCGAGCTGGAGCGCGAACGCGACCTGCAGGTCGCCGGCGGGGATCCACTCCCAGTAGCGGAACACGAGCGGTGCCGTCGGGTGCTGCCGCGCGAGCTCGGCCACGGCGAGGGCGGCGGCGGCGAACGCCAGCACCAAGGTGCCGACGCCCACGATCGACACCGCGCGCTTCGCCGCCGGCCGGGTGAGCGCGAGCGTGCCGTTCACGACGAAGCCCACGAGCGGCAGCGCCGGCACCACCCAGAGCAGGGACAGGGGCAGCGCGGGCATCAGCCTTTGAGCAGGTTGATGTCCTGCAGGTTGACCGTGTGCCGGTGACGGTAAATGGCCAGCATGATCGCGAGTCCGACGCCGGCCTCGGCCGCGGCGACGGCCATCACGAAGAAGACGAAGATCTGACCCGCGATGCCGAGCTGCTGTGCCAGCGCGACGAACGTCAGGTTCACGGCGTTGAGCATCAGCTCGACGCACATGAAGATGACGATGGCGTTGCGCCGCAGCAGCACGCCGGCGACGCCCAGCGCGAACAGCACGGCCGACACGGCGAGCGACGGTCCGAGGAGCATCACAGCTTCCGCTTGGCGAGCACGACGGCGCCGACGATCGCGGCGAGCAGCAGGATGCTGGTGATCTCGAAGGGCACGAGATAGGCGCCGAACAGCGGTCGCGCCACGGCCGGCACCATGCCCTGCTCGGCGGCGGCGCGCGCCACCGCCCCGGGCCCGAGCGCCAGCCCCGGCGGGGGCGCCGCCTGGCGCAACCCCAGCAGCTGCACGAGGAGCAGCCCGGCGAGCATGACGCCCACCACGAGACCCACCGGACCCTTCAGGTCGGTGGGTCCCGGCCGGCCGAGATTGAGGAGCATGATCACGAACAGGAACAGCACCATGATGGCGCCGGCGTACACCAGCACCTGGAGCACGGCGATGAACTGCGCGTCAAGCACGACGAACAGGGCCGCCAGCGAGAACAGCGTCACCACCAACCACAGCGCGCTGGCCACGGGACTCCGGCGGGTGATGCAGGACAGGGCGCTCACCATGGCCAGCCCGGCGAACGCCCAGAAGATGATCAGCGTCCCGTCCACCGCTTACTCGCCCTTCGGGTCGGAGGGATCCCACAACGTCGAGACGGGGTGCGTTTGCGCGCACAGCCGCTCGAGGTCGTACACGAACCGGTCGCGCGAGTACTCCGAGTTCTCGTAGTGCACGCCCACGTGGATCGCCTCCTCGGGGCAGACCTCCTGGCAGTAGCCGCAGAACACGCAGCGAAACTCGTCGATTTCGTAGATCAGCGGATACCGGTTGCCCTGCTCGTCCTCCCCGGGCACGAGCTTGATGCAGTTCGCCGGGCAGATCTGGGGGCACAGGCCGCACGCGACGCACTTGGCCCGCCCCTGCTGGTCCGTGAGCATGCGGTGCGTGCCGCGCCAGCGGGGCGAGAGCGTCCAGTCCTTGCTGCTCTTTTCCTCCGGGTACTGCATCGTCACCTTGGGTCGCCACAGGTGACTCAAGGTCAGCGCCATGCCCTTGAGCGTCGCGCGCAGATAAGAGACCTCGGCCCCCGGCCGTTTCATCACCTTCACCCCGATCGCCATCAGGCCCGTCCCTCCTCCGCCACGGAACCGGCGATGATGTGGCCGCGGTCGAGCACGAGGAACAGCGGGACCGCGAGCAGCAGGTTCAGCCCGAACAACGCGACCGCGAACCGGGCGTCGTACGTCCAGCCGAGCCGGTCGTGGAGGAACCAGATCGCGGTCGCGATCACAGTCAGGTAGGCGAGCGCGAGAGGCAGCATGACCTTCCATCCGAGCGCCATCAGTTGATCATAGCGGAAGCGCGGCAGCGTCCAACGGACCCAAATGAACAGGAACAGGAAGAAGATCGTCTTCAGGGAGAACGCGCCGAGCGTCAGCACCGTCTTGAGCGGTGTCCACGGAGGGGTGTTGTCCCACGTCGTGAACGGCACGTCCCAGCCACCGAAGAACAACGTCGCCATGAGGGCGGACGCCGTGACCATGTTCGAGTATTCCGCGATGTAGAACATCGAGAACTTCATCGCGCTGTACTCGGTGTGGTAGCCGGCGATCAGCTCGGCTTCCGCCTCCGGCAGGTCGAACGGCAGCCGGTTGGTCTCGGCGAACGCCGCGACGACGAAGATGAAGAACGCGAGCGATAACGGGAACACGTTCCACGTGAACAACGACGCCGACTGCTTCGCGATCACGTCGGTGAGCGTCACGTTGCCCACGAGCAGCAGCACCGCGACGGTGCTCATGCCCAGCGCGATCTCGTACGAGATCATCTGCGCGCTGGCGCGCAGGCCGCCCAAGAGCGAGTACTTGTTGTTGGACGACCAGCCCGCCAGCACGATGCCGTACACGCCGAGCGAGCCGAAGGCCAGAATGTAGAGGAATCCCACCGGCAGGTTCGCCACGACCATGTCCACCTCCCCCCACGGGGTGGGGAGCGGGGCCGCGAACGGGATCACGGCGAACGTCAACAGCGCCGGAATGAAGGAGATTGCCGGCGCGAGCATGAACAAGACCTTGTCGGCCTGGGCGGGGAGCGTTTCTTCCTTGACGAGGTTCTTGAGCCCGTCCGCCGCCGGTTGGAGCAGTCCCTGCGGGCCGACCCGGTTCGGACCGAGCCGGTCCTGCATCCAGGCGCAGATGCGCCGCTCCGCGAGCGTGAGCAGCGCCACGCCGACCATGATGACCGTGAAGACCACCACGATCTTGACGATCGAGCTGACCAGGAAAAAGGTCATGCGGGCACCGCGGCGGTGGGCGCCGCCGCTCCCGCGAAGCCGAGCTGCGGATAGGAGAGCCCCCGAAATGCGTCCACCGAGGCCGCCAGTCGGTCGAACGCCTCGGCGGCGGTGCCGACGTGGCCGCCCTCACCCAGGGTCGCAACCAGCTCCGAGAACACCCACCATGCCGGCCGCGCCATTCCCGGCGCGGACCTCGCCTGGAAGTAGCGTTGCACGCGGCCGTCCCGGTTCACAAAGGTGCCCTCCTCTTCCGCGACATTCGCGATCGGCAACACGGCGTGGGCGTCGCGGGCGCGGTCGGGGAGCACCGTCCCGACGTAGAGCAGCGCCCCCGCCGTGCGGACGGCGATGTCCGGCTCATCGAGCACCAACACCACCGAGGCGGTCTCGGCCGCCGCGAGGGCCGCCGCGTAGTCCCGGCTGTAACCGAGCAGCTCGGCCCCCCGGCCGTTGGGCGCCCGCTCCGCGCGCAGCGCGAGGTTCGGGACCCCCGCGAGCGGCGCTTCCTCACCCATCACCACCTGGAAGGCGCCGCTCCACTCGAGCCCGCGGAACAGCTCGCGCGCGAAGTACAGCGCCTCCGTCGAGGCCTTGGGAGAGACGAGGGCGACCGCCGTGCCGCCCGCCCCGCGCAGCCGGCTCGCCACGAGGTCGAAGGCCTCGTCCCAGTCGGTCGCGTGCAGCTCGCTACCCCGCCGCACCAGGGGGGCCTCGATACGGTCCCCGCGGTTCATCCAGCGGTAGTTCATGCGTCCGTGGTCGCAGATGAAGTAGCGGTTCACCTCGAGGTTCGACCGCGGGCGCACGCG
>Ga0137410_10001651_pt1 | contig 15231 bp, 12 predicted proteins | sample CZODoug1_16funga_FD_108878 | JGI IMG/M metagenome (GOLD analysis project Ga0137410, IMG submission 108878) | Vadose zone soil fungal communities from Angelo Coast Range Reserve, California, USA - CZODoug1_16fungal (Illumina Assembly) | ecosystem: Environmental > Terrestrial > Soil > Vadose zone... | reverse complement strand
TGCTGTGGAAGTTCGACTCCGGAATTCGCAGCACACAACCCGATCGCGGTCTCGCCTATTGGGCCGATGGCAAGGACAAGCGCGTCCTCGTTGGCGTGATGAACTTCGTCTACGCCCTGGACGCCGCCACTGGCAAACCGATTCTCTCCTTTGGAAACGCCGGCCGCATCGACCTCCGCGAAAATCTCGGCCGCGAGCCCGCCAGCGCTCAATCCGTCGATCTCACCAGCCCCGGCATTGTTTACAAAGACTTGGTGATCTTCGGTGGCCGCAATCCCGAGACTCTCCCAGCGCCTCCCGGAGACCTTCGCGCTTACGACGTTCGCTCCGGAAAATTACGCTGGTCCTTTCACACCATTCCCCGCCCCGGCGAATTCGGATACGACACTTGGCCTAAGGATGCGTGGAAAACCAGCGGCGCCGCCAACAATTGGGCGGGCATGGCGCTCGATTCCCAGCGCGGAATTCTCTACGCTCCCACCGGCTCCGCCGCTTTTGATTTCTACGGTGCCGATCGCCTCGGTGACGATCTCTTCGCAAATTCCCTGCTCGCCCTGAACGCCGAAACCGGCGAACGCATCTGGCATTTCCAGGGCGTACACCACGATATTTGGGACCGCGACTTCCCTTCCGCGCCTGCGCTCCTCACCGTAAACCGCGGCGGAAAAAATGTCGATGCGACTGCGCAAACCACGAAACAAGGTTTCGTCTATCTTTTCGATCGCACGAACGGCCAACCGCTGTTCCCCATCGAGTCCCGCAAATACCCATCGAGCACCGTCCCCGGTGAAGTCACCGCTTCCGAGCAGCCGCTCCCGACGAGCCCCACTCCATTCGCGCGCCAACTTCTGACGGAAGATTTATTGACCACGCGCACGCCCGAAGCGCATCAGTGGGCTCTTGAGAAATTCAAGACTTTCCGCAGCGAAGGCCAGTTCGTGCCCTTCAGTGTTGGAAAAGATACCGTGATTTTTCCCGGCTTCGATGGTGGCGCCGAATGGGGCGGTCCCGCCGTCGATGTGGAAACCGGCATCATCTACATCAATGCAAATGAGATGGCCTGGACCGGCGCACTCGCCCCGAACACCGGCGAAAACAGCACGCGCGCCATTTATATGAGCCAGTGCGGCGTCTGCCACGGTGAAAAGATGACCGGTTCGCCGCCCGCGATGCCTTCGTTAATCGCCGTAGGCAGCCGTCTGACTTCTGCCCAGATTACTGCAACCATCAAAAACGGAAAAGGCCGCATGCCCGGTTTCCCGAATCTAACCGACGATCAATTGTTCGCGCTAATCAAGTTCCTCTCCAGCGGTGAAAGCAAAGAACTCTCCAGCTCCGCACCGCCTTCCGCCATGAAATTTCTCTTCACCGGCTACCATAAGTTTCTCGACCAGGACGGCTACCCCGCCGTTGCACCTCCCTGGGGAACACTAAACGCCATCAATCTGAACACCGGTGAGTATGTCTGGAAGATTCCGCTAGGCGAATACCCGGAACTCGCAGCAAAAGGCCTGAGAAATACCGGCACGGAAAATTACGGCGGACCGATCGTCACCGCCGGCGGCCTGCTGTTCATCGGCGCAACCGACTTCGACAAAAAATTCCGCGCCTTCGACAAATCCACCGGTGACCTCCTCTGGGAAGCCACTCTGCCCTTCTCCGGCAACGCCACTCCCGCCACCTACTCAGTGAACGGCCGCCAATTCGTAGTTATCGCCGCCGGCGGCGGCAAAGATCCCAAGTCACCTTCCGGCGGCGTGTACGTCGCCTTTGCCCTGCCGCAAGGTTCAGCAACCCCGAAGGCCAGTTCAGATCGTCAGCACTAGTTTCAGCAAATCGAAATCAGGATGGACCGCCACTGTGAGCCGGCTTTTGTGATTTCTCCCCGCCGCCAGCAGATTGACTACTCTTCTCAGGCTTCCGGCTGCTCGATGAAGCGCCCGCTTTGTTATCGAGGAGCACACTCAGAAGATTGGCGAGCTGTGACTCCTGCCGCAGAACTGTCTCCTGATCCACGGCGGTACCGTCTCCTTCGGTCAACCGCGCGAGTTGCGCCGCCAAATTGCGCACCGCTACATCCCCCGGCACATACGTCCGATCCGCGGGTGCGACCGCTTCCCAGCCCGATGCTGTTTTGCGCAGCTCCCAGCGAACTTTTTCGTGTCGCTGCTTATAGTTCGTCTCGCCACCCGCGATGGTCGCGCGGGAATCCATCTGCAGATGCGCCCATCCGTGGTCCCGTTTGATTTCCAAGCGCTCCACCTGGAACCGTTCGAAGATGACCACTGGCAGCGCCAATTTTGAGGGGTCATCCGAACGCAAGATTTCTCCCGAGGCATTGGTCAAATCCGAGATCGCGTCAGCAACTTGGCTGCTGGTTGGCTGTTTGTTGCCTGCCGCGATGGCGCTACTATGCGGAATCTCAAAAGTATTGCTCTCGACTGCAGTCACGGGCAGCGCGGCGGCGGGACTACTTACGACCTTCGTCCGCTCGGAAACCGTCTTCGGTGGCCGGTTTGCATTGGAAGCCAGTACGGGAGATTGTTCTTCGACCAGCGTTGCCGTATCGCTCGTTTTCTTTGAATTGCCGGCTCGCGGCGCTGCCGGTGTCCGAACCGCGGTCAGTATCTCGGTCTTTTCAACTTTGTATCGATAGAAGCGCGGTCTTCCGCGGGCCTTCCAATAGGTTCCGAGGTAATCCTGCGCCTCCAAACCCGTACGCACCTGGCTATAAAAACTATGTTCAATCGGGTCCAGGACTATGCCGACATGCCCGGGCCACACAATTAAATCTCCAGCCCGCGGGTGTCTCACTCGCTGAAAATTCTCATTCCCTGCGTAGAGCTCGAAAGAGTTCACGTATGGGTATTCAAAACCCGCGTCGAGATACGCCTGATGAACGAGGTGAGAACAGTCTTGAGGGTCGCGCCCGGTCTGGTCCTGATCCTTCGCGGCATCCACGATCGAGCGTCCTTGCTTCGCATTTAACAATCGGAAAGTCGGCGCCGATTCCTGCTCAGTAGACGCAGCTTGAGGCTTCACCTGCGCGGCTGGCGGAGTTTGAACTTTCGCCTGGGCGGCCGGCGCAGCCTGCGCTCTCGCTGCCGAGCCCCCCGCCATCCAAGCGGCTGCCAGACACACGGCAAGCGCAATTACGCGTGCCACGCTCCACTTGAACTCATTATTCGGTTTGCTCATCGCCCGTCCACCCATGGTCGTTCCCCGGAGACAGTTTCCCCTTCTCTAAGGATCTTCTTAGGGCTGGATGGAGCAATAGAACTTGCCCAGAGCGTAATTGGCCATATGGCCAGTCGCTGGACACGTTCTAAATCCGCTGGGTCTTAGGGCTGAATTCGAGGGCTTGGGGTTTCGCGAGTTCCGTTAGTTCACTGTTACTTGGACCGTGGTGGCGTGGCTGAGGTTGCCCGAAGTTCCCGTGATCGTAAGTGTGTAAGTTCCAGCAGTGGTGCCCGAAGGCACGACGGCAAGCGAGGCCGTCTTGGTCACGCCGGCATACGATGCCGAGATGGTGACCGGAGTGGACGCTGTAACGGCGCTGGTGCTAACTGTAAATGTCGCGCTGCTGGTTCCCGCAGCGACGGTCACGCTGGCAGGCACGCTGGCCGCCCCATTGTCACTGGAAAGCAGTACTTGCGCACCGCCTGTGGGTGCAGGCCCGCTCAGCGTTACGGTGCCGGTGGAAGTTTGTGCGCCCCCAGTCACGCTCGCAGGATTCACCGTCAGCGAGGTGAGCGCTGCAACGGCTTGACCAGGCGCGACGGTGAGTGAAGCCGTCTTGCTCGCGCCGCCATAGGAACCGGTGATCGTCACCACTGCGCTGGCCGTAACGCTCGTAGTGTTGACCGTGAAATTGGCGCTGCTTGCTCCAGCAGCCACAGTCACACTTGCAGGCACCGTTGCCGCCGACGCGCTACTGGAGAGATACACGGACGCGCCGCTGGCAGCCGGCCCACTGAGGGTGATCGTGCCCGTAGAAGGTGATCCGCCAGTCACACTGGTCGGATTGAGTCCGACCGACGAAAGTGTGGGCGCCCCAGGAGGCGAGTTGCCGTAACCACCACAAGAATAGGCCCAAATCGAAACGGCAAGGGCTCCCGCCGCAGCTACAAGTCCGGGTCGCCAACGAGAGGCGCGGCCCAGACTGCAACTTGCCAAAACTGCCAGGCAGGCGAATAGCGCCGCCAACACCCACCATATCTCCAACGGCGGCCCCTTTCGTGGCAAGGCCAGCGGCGGAGCAGACCCGTGCGCCATCGTTGTCAATGTCACCGTTGCCGTCGCGGGATTCGATCCGTCAAGCCTCACCGACGATGGCGAAACCGCGCAATTTGGCCCGGGAGGCGCCACCGAGCAACTCCAAGTCACTGTCTGATCGAACCCGTGCGCGGGCGCAGCGGACACCGTGAAATTCGCTTGCTGTCCCGCGTTAATCGTCGCGGTGGCCGGTGAGCTGGAAACGCCGTAGTCCGGTGTACCACCCAAAGACCCCAGTGTCATGACCAAGTCCAGCCGCCCGTGGTTCAGCCCTAAGCTGGGATCAAGCGGAACCGCGTTCGCCGTTGCCGTAGCAGCCCCAGACTCGTTAATGCCAGTCTGCAAGTTGTGCAACAAGGCCCCCGCTCCCGAAACAAATGGAGCGCTGAACGAGGTTCCCCATCCGGCCGCGTACGTGTCGAACGGGTAGGTGCTCACAATCTCTTCTCCCGGAGCCGCCACCCACACAATCGCGCTGCCGTAGTTCGAGAACGACGAACGTGTGTCCTGGTCGCTCGTTGACGCCACTCCCATCACGTCATTTTGCAATGCCGCCGGATACACAGTTTCCTGAACTCCATCGTTTCCCGCTGACGCCGCGCAGATCACGCTATGCTGATTGGCGTAGTCGAGAGCGCTCTGCAACTCCGCCGAGCTTGTCTTCATGTCGAAACTCATGTTGATCACGTTGGCGCCGTTCTGCACGCCATAGTAGATGGCGCGCAGTATGTCGGAGAGCGATGCCGTCCCATCCGAATGGAATGCTTTCAGCGGCATGAGTTGCGCGGTCGGAGCCACCAGGTGGATGATGCCCATCACCATGGTGCCGTGGCCGAAAGCCGCATATTGCGAATTTCCATCAAGTACAGCCACGGATGACTGGTCCAGCACGGCCACAGACGATTGATTCACCTGCGCCGGCGCGGGGCAAGTAGCGGTAGTGCACGGCGTCGGTGTGGGAAATGTGGGAGGCAAATCATTCAGCTCGGAACCACCCGGCTGATTCCGCGTGAAGTCGTAACCGTCCCCCGGCACCAATACCGGTTGCAGTACCGGATGGTTGGGGTCCACTCCCGTGTCAATGTCCGCGACAATCCCTGTCCCCGTCACATGGAATGTCTTCTGCGCGTTCTGCACTCCCACAATCGACGACGCCGGCTGATTGACGTAGCTATTCCACGCCGTGTTCGTTGAATTTGCGGGGTAGGGCACCGCGGTTCTGTCAGACAGGAGTGTGGGAGAAATTGACGTTGGAACTAGGTTATTCAAATCAACCAGGTTGAGCACCTGATTTATTTCCGCGTCCACGAATCCGGTCAGGCCGTTCAAGAGGCCTAGAAAAGTTTGCAGCGGTAGAGGCGTGGTCACAAGGAAGACTTGGCCGAGCGTGCCGTCAAGCCCGCCCACGACAGTGCACGTTGCCGGAAGGACACACAGAATCTGAAGCGCTGGAAGTCCCCCAGTCGTCCGCACGATGACGCCCGTATCTGCCCTCGCCGGCGTGGCCCACAACAGGGCTACCAAGACGCCCACCAGCCAGAATCTGCGCTTCATGGCTTGGCGCTCCTTCCTAAGTTGCAAGCGTGTTCTTTCACCGCCCGTGGCGGTGACTTAGCCCGCTCGTTCAAACTCTCCGGCCGGGTTCCCCAAAAGAAATCATGCAAGCGCGTGTTCTTCCCCTCTCACACTTCATTCACACACCCCGAAAAGTTATTTTCCTTGAAGGATGGCAGCATCGCCAGGTTTCTACCTTATTCCCACGACAATATCTGGACTGGCCGGCGCAGCCGCCCCCTCGGAGGCAAATCGCGAAAGGCCGGTCGTGCGAAGGCCAGTCCAGCTCGTCCCATCCAGTAAGGGCGAAAATGAAGTGCAAAAATAGGCGGAAAAACCTGTAAAAATGAGTAGGGTAAATACCTGAGCCGGACCTCTTAGCACAAGAGATCCAAATGATCAGCATGAAAATCCGGTGCAGGCGGCTCCTGTGGCTCCGGCTTCGCAAAGCAAGCTCGGCCGGTCGTATCGCCTTATTGTCGTTCGAGGCTGCCGATGGATCTTTTCAACACTTCGCGCGAAATATTCGCTCCACTCACGACTAAGACCACGTGATCGCCGAAGCCGGCACTTCCTTTCAGCAATGCCGCTGCGCTCGCAGCTCCCGCCGGCTCTGCTAACACGTGTTCTTCCATAAGCAAAGTCTCAATCGCGCGCAACATCTGCTCCTCGCTTACCAGCACCACGTCATCCACGAGCCTCCTCACGTCGGCCACATTCGCCGCCTCCGGCGTTCGCGTCGCCAGCCCGTCCGCAATCGTGTCGCACGTCTCCGTTCCCACCACTTTGCCTTCCTTCCACGACAGGTAGTACGACGGCGCCTGCTCCGCTTGCACGCCGATGATCTTCACCCGCGGCGCAATTTGTTTCGCCGCCGCCGCGATCCCGCGAATCAGCGCCGTGTCCCCCATAGGCACAAGAATCGCACTGGTTTCTGGAAGCTGCTCGAGGATCTCGCAGCTAATCGTCCCGGGCCCCGCAGGCAGATCCTCATCGGCCGCATCATTCAAGAAATACGCACCCGGCTGCTTCGCATACTCCGCGGCCAGTAGAAAAGCGGACGCACAATCGCTGCCGCCACTCTCCACAATCGCCGCGCCCAGCCCCGCGATGCGCCCCCGCTTCACTGGATTGCAATTCGCCGGCAAAAATATCCTCGCCGCAAACCCAAACCGTTTCGCCGCAAAAGCCACCGCCGCCCCGTGATTCCCCGTGCTGCAAGCCACAACTTCCTGTATCGGTCCCCGCTTCATTCTCTGCGCCAACGCCCAAAACGCCCCGCGCACTTTGAACGATCCCGTTGGCAGCTCCGTCTCCAATTTCAAATAAACATTCTTCCCAGTCGCTTGACTGAGGAACGGCGCAGCAATCAACCGCGTTGGCGCGAAATGCTTCGCCAGGAATTCCTGGGCCTCCCGAATCGTGTTCAGGCTCAAAGGACGAGACTCCAGACCGATTGGAAGTTCTGAAGTGTCGCTTCCGCGAGGAGCTGCGCCGTCCTGGGCTTTATTCATGCTCAACCTTCTTCTTCCGGTCGAGGTGCACCGGCTTCTGCTTGCAGGAAGATTTCAATGTGACTGGTGGTCCACACAGCAACACCAGTGCCGAAAAAATCAGCGTCTTCAGTCCAGATCGCGCAGTGCAAACCTAAAGCTGCCGCTAGCACCGGCCAATCCTGTTCGTCCCGCCCGCGCAGACGAATCCGCGCCTCACTTTCGAAGAGACAGTAGAAGTCGGGCTCCAGTGGCTTCACGATCTGGCTGAGGTACTCCAAAGCGGCGGACAGGTCGGCCGTTGTTTTACCGCGTCTGGCAAGGATTCCCGGTAAGTACGTTTCCGCGTCGTCAAAGGCCTCTTGTGGAGCGCAGAATTGGACTCCGCGGGCTGCGTAAGTCTCCAGTAGAGATTTCACGCGTCTGCCCAGGACTGCCCTCACTAGAATGTTCGCGTCGAGAACGATCATCTCACCGGCTGGTGCTCTTTTTCTGGAGGCGCATTTGCTTGAACTCAGCGACTACTTCCTCTTCGTCCGCGTCCGCTAACAGCTTCGCCAGGCGCTCCGCTGCAGCTTTCAACTCTTCCACCCCGGCCGTTTTTGGCCGCTTGCGCTTCGTAGGGATGTAGACGCCTACGGTTTCGCCGTGGCGCGTCACCGCCACCGGGTTCTCCGATTCGAGGAATTTCGCGATCCGCTCGCGGAACTCTCGCACTCCAACTTTAATTGTGGTCATCGTATCGCCTCTGCGTACACAATAGCGTACACACTTGTGTACATGGAACGCAAGCCTTTTCCCTATTTTACCCGTCGAGGGATCCTCTCACTTCGTGCGAGCACTCCCCCGTTAACTCCCCACCATCTCCAACGCCGCGCCGGAATCCGTAGTCAGTTCTTCCGCGGCTCTTCCGGGAAACCGCATGACCATCCGAGCCAGCGCCAGACTGTCGTTCGCCACTTCAAACCGCCCCGAACAATCCGTCTTCACATACGGAAGCCGGTGCACAAACCGCCCGCGCCCGGAAACGCGCACTTCCACTCGTGCGCCTCGCGCATCAGTGCATTCGAGTTTCCAGCTGAGTTGCCGTGAATCCCGCTCACTCTCGCTGAATTTGCGGAATGTGTACTTCTCACCGCCGTGCCATAGAGCCGCCGCTCGGAACATCATCCCAAACGGCATCTCATAGACCAGTGCCTCAAACGTCGAGCCTTGCCCTCGCGCGCTCGGGAAATGAATGTGCGTCCAAGTCCAGAAATGCCGGTGCCGGTATCCACAATTGTGACCCTGCATCCCAAAGCCCAGCGGCTCCCCGCGAAACACCTGATCATTCAACGCAATCTCCCCCGAGAAAACCGCATCCGAATGCGGAGTCCGCGAAAACCCAATCCACCCCTTACTGCTCAGTTCCACCCGAAACGTCGATCGATACCGCAAATCCCACGAAATCCTCTGCCCGCCAGCATCAATCCGCCCCTGGCACGCATCCTCCCCAATCCGATTCTCCCCAATCTCCAAGAAAAACGGACTAGCCCCACGCCTGCTCAATCCGGAGCCTTTCGAGCTAGCCTTGCTCAAACCCTCTTCGCCCACGCCCGCATTCCTCGAAGCCGTGTCCTTGGGTCGAAGGCTCTCAACCGGAAATCCCTGAATCCAAGTCTCCGCCTTCCCCTCCCTCGGAAACCAAGTCGCCCAAACCTGCACCGCCTGGCCCTGTGCATCCCCCGCGCACCCGCCTCGTCCCGGATTCATCAACAAATATCGAAACCACCAAGCCCCACTCCCATCCCCCAGCCCCACCCGCAAAAACCAAACCTCATACCTCCGCCGCATCGTCAGCTTGGAAAATGCCTCGTTGTACGTCTTCATAAGAAGGGAAGAATAACACTGGAGGCGACAGCACAAACCAGCGACTTCTCAAAGAACCTGCATTAAGCCGATTACGGAACCAAAGAATTCTGCGGCTCGCCGCATCTCATGCAGCTTCGACTGTGAGCCGCAAACCGATGGCTCTGGTGACGGCTACCAAAGTGGACAACCGCGGATTACCGTGAACCGACAATGCCCGATAGAGACTCTCACGCTCGACACCGGCAGCTTTGGCGACCTTGGCGATGCCCCGCGCCTGCGCAACATGTCGCAAAGCAATGAGAAGAACCCGGGGTTCATCCTCATCTTCCAACGCCGCTTTGAGATACTCGGCCGCAAACTCCGGATCTTTTCTGAGTCGCCGAACGATAGTCTCGTCATGCGAGACGCTGGTTTTACGTTTCATGAAGCGCCAGTCCTTCCTTTATAATCCTTTAGAAATTGCAACGCCCGTTCAATGTCACGGGACTGCTTTCGTTTGTCGCCCCCGCAGAGAAGCAATACACAAACTCTCCCGACCATCGCGTAGTAGACTCAGTAGCCTCGTCCGCAATCGACCCGTAGCTCATACAAACCTTGACGCAGCGATTTGCAATCGCCGAAGTTTCCGGCAGCGAGCCGGTTGATTCGGGCCGCGATCTTTGCTTGCGCCCTCGCATCCGCCAGGTCCGTCAACCAATCGTCGAATACATCTTTCCCTGCGCGGTTCAGGTAGTGGCGAATCTCTATTGCATTTTCCATTGTAACTTATAAATTACACACTTGCAAGCCGTGACCGACATATGTACCAAATCTTTCCCATGGTAGACTCAGCGGCTTGCAGCGGCGGCCATTTCGGTTTTTCTCGATTCGCTCCAAAGATGAATATATGGCTCCAGGTCCTTCATCATTTTTTGGAATTGTGGGATGTCCAGCGACTGTGCGCCGTCGCTGATGGCTTTTTCCGGGGCGGGATGCACTTCCACGATTAATCCATCGGCGCCGATCGCTACGCCCGCGCGAGAGAGCGCCGGCACCAGGCTGCGTTTTCCTGTGGCATGGCTCGGATCAAGAATTACTGGTAAGTGTGTCAGTTCATTCAGCGCGGGAATCGCCGCGATGTCGCACGTGTTTCTCGTCACCGTTTCAAACGTGCGAATGCCTCGCTCGCACAAAATCACGTCGGGATTTCCGTGCGCCGTGATGTATTCCGCGGACATCAACAATTCTTTCACCGTGCTGCTCAATCCGCGTTTCAACAGCACCGGACGCCCGCATTTTCCCAGCGCCTTCAGCAGCATGAAATTCTGCATGTTCCGCGCGCCCACTTGCATCACGTCCGCGTATTTCGCGATCAGATCCACGTCGCGGTCGCTCATCACTTCCGTGATAATCGCCAGCCCCGTGGCTTCTTTCGCCTTCTTCAGCAGCTTCAATCCTTCTTCTTCCATCCCTTGAAAATCGTACGGGGAAGTCCGCGGCTTGAACGCACCGCCGCGCAGCATTTTCGCGCCCGCTTTCGCTACGCCTTCCGCCGCTTGCATGATCTGCTTCTCCGATTCCACCGAACAAGGCCCGGCCATTACCACGAATTCGCCGCCGCCGATTTCCGTTCCATTCACTTTTATTTTTGTTTTGCCCGGACGGAATTCCTTGCTCACAAATTTGTACGGCGCCGAAATCCGCACCACGTTGTCCACTTGCGGCATGGCTTCGATCGATTCCATGCACGCGGTCACATCCCCCACCCCGACGACGCCGATTACCACGCGCTCCTCCCCTTCGATGGAGTGCACTTTGTATCCGAAGTGCTCCACCTGTTTGCGTACTTCATCGATCTCTTCGCGCTTCGCGTGCAGTTTCATGGAGATGATCATCTTTCCGGCCCTCGCAGTTTATTTTCGTCCCTTAAAACAAAAAACCCACTCGGCTGGCGAGTGGGTCGGCTCTTTTTGCTGCTAAATTCGCTTACACAAACGCCCCCCGCCACCCGGATGGATCTCCGGTAAATCGATACCAGCGATAGGAATTGGCGAGAACAGTGTTCATGACCGGCCCAGTGTATTTCTTCTCGTTTCTAGATACAACAGTTTCTTTTCTTTCGCGGCGGGCAGCCGAACTTCGCGCAACCCTCAGTAAAATAGCACGGCAATGCGGTAGCGCGAAAAACCAGATGAGCCCTTGGCGTTGCACGCCCCTACGGCCACTTTGCCAAGAGGCCCGCTGCGAATTTTTCGGTCGAGTTCTTCCGGCAAATTATTCAGGTCAGAGGCCTCGAATCGCATCATTGATTTTGCGCCAGCGCCGGAAAATCCCGCGTCGCTCGCGCAAGTTTTCCGCGCGTCAGTGGTCGCGTCGGCCAGCCGGAATCCGCGCACGGTCAGCAGTGAAATCACCTTCTGCTCTTGTTGCGCGATGCTCAATTCCGGAACGAGTTGTGAAAAATCCTGCACCACGTAGAGCCCCCCGGGGCCGCGTACCACCGCGATTCCGATGGAAGTGAGCCGCGGATCCAAAATATTTTTCCGGTGGCCGGGAGAATGCATCCAGCCGTTATGAATAGTCTCGGGATTCGGACCGATCGCGATATTCTCGGCGATCACCCCGAAGCGCGCACCGGCTTCGGCGGCGCGAGCGTCCAAGCCAGGCTCGCCGGGAAGTTGGTGCTCGAGCTGATTCAGATTGAGCATCAGGAGAGCATGTTTGCGGGCGGCCTTGAAAAGAGCGGTATCCCATTGGAGCAAGGAGAGGCCTTGAGCGGTGCGTTCGCGATTCACGGACTCGAAGAGCTGGCGCTCTGAGTCGTTGCGCTGCAATTGCGCGTGTGCCCTCACCGAAAAAAAACAGAAAATTGCGACGGCGATAAGACAATTTAGATTTCTGGCAGCGGCGGAAAAATGAACTCTAGAATTTCCCGCGGCGGCGAGGAGAAATTTTCCCACCGCCGCAAAAAACAGTCCGAGTGTGTTCATGCCGGTGAAAATCAGCCGCGGACGCGAACGGCGCTGAAGCTGAGAACCACGTGGCCGCCGGCAGTGGGACGGCCAAAGCTCAGCATGGGACTGAAGCGCGAGAAGAGCAGCATCTGGTCGAGATGACGGCGAAGCTCCTGGCTGGTCGGCCCAGAAAGAATTTGGTAGTCGGTCATCTGGCCGTGCGAGTCGACAGTAACGTCAATGAGCAGGCCGTGGGGCACAGAAAGTTCGACGTCTTGCTGCTCGGGCCCCCAGGACTGTGGATAGTCGGAAAGCGTAATCAGCTCGGCGGGGCGCATGAGATTGAGAGCGACATCGTTTTGCACGGCGCGCACGGTAGTGCCCGGCACGATCATCTGGAGCACCAGAACAAAAACGAGGATGGCGGAGAAAAATCCGCCAGTGGCTGGAACGCTCAATGGGCGGAAAACGTTGTCGAGAAGAATCTCGGCGCGATCCTTCATGCGCTGGAGGCGGGCGTGCCAGCCTTGCGAATGCTGCGCCTGGGCTGCAGCAACCTTGATGCGAACGGCGAGATCGGCCGGAGGAACATTCTTGGGCACACGCGAAAGCATCACGCTCAGCTTGCGGAATTTTTGCAATTCTTCGCGACAAACGTTACAAGCTTCCAGGTGCTGACTGATCTGAACGCGCTCTTCCACGCGCGCGCCGCCAGTGATTGCATCGTCGAGATAGCCAGCCAGTTTGGTTCTTACCGTATTGCACTTCATTGGACACCTTTGCCCGTGGAACTTGCCCGCGGGTCCATACCTTCAGAAGGCAGCGCGACTCGCCTTGCGGCGGAAAATGCATCGCCGAAAGGCGCTGGCTGCGATTCAGAAACATTGCCGTGAGAAGCCGTTTGCGGGCGCGCGGCGTGAGCTTGTTGCGCGCCCAGAAGCGGCTCAAGAATTTCTTTCAGCGCGCGGCGCCCGCGAAGAATGCGCGACTTCACCGTGCCGACGCTGCATTCCAGAACTTCAGCAACTTCCTCGTAACTCAGGCCTTCAAGATCGCGCAGAATCACCGCGCTACGAAACACATCAGGAATCTGCTGCAACGCGCCGTGAACAGCGACTTGTATTTCCAAAGCGGCAAGTTGCTCGAAAGGCGTGGCGCAGAGATCCTCGATTTCGATGCGGGATTGCCCTTCTTCCGGTTCCGCATCGATGGAAACATTCTTTTGAAGATGACGCTTAAACCAGCGCTTGTGATTGAGCGCTTCGCGAATAGCGATGCGGTAGAGCCAAGTTTTCAAAGAGCTGCCCTGGCGGAAATTGCGAATGCCGCGGAAGGCCTTCAAGAAAACTTCCTGGGAGCCGTCGGCGGCGTCCGAAGTGTCGCCAAGCAGTCCGAGGATAAGGTTATAGACCGGCGCATGATAATGCGTGACGAGCCAGTCGAAGGCCGTCTCCGAGCCTGCTTGGAGCTCGTGGACGAGTCCGGCTTCATCGCGGCCCCATGACAGGGCACTAGCCCAATCGGACACTGCCGGCCTTTCCGACCCGCCAGTTACCAGTGCATCCTTGCCGGATGCGGGAGGCGAGCCACCCTGCTGATCGGTCCAGACTAGCTCAGGGTTTGTAAGTACAAACCCTGAAACCCGCTCTAGAACGCCTCTTGCGTTAGAACGGTGGACCCAGGCACGACTTGCGTTGGGGACCAAGATCGAGCTGTCCCCGATGTCCGCTCACTAGTCTTAGACACCGAGGAGAGCGGAGTTGTTTCCCCGGATGGCAAAGAAATCTTGCGCCTTTGCGAATTGTGGCACCAAAGTGTTTGCGCCGCAATGGGACGGATGGGACAAACACGAAGCAATGAAGTAAGGAGGTAAAGAGGTAAGGACCGCACACCCCCCCCGGTTTTTTTGTAAGTGTTGCAGCTAAAGGACTTACGCGCCTGCAAATTCTTCTGTAAGCCATTTAGAATCAGCACTTGCAGGATTGCACGCATAAGTGTTGCGTTTAAAGGACTTGATGCTGGACGATTGCAGCTGGAAACCGGCAAAACAGAGCGTGCCGTTCCAAAGTGGGAAGAATACCCCCACACCCCGGCAGTTTTCGTAAGAGTGGCAAACAAAGGGCTTACAGGATACGGAACTTGGAAGAGCCTACGGAAGATGGGATGTACCGAAACAGGCGGATGGCAGAGGATGGGCAGAGTAGGAGAGGCGGCGCGGAAAGGACGGATGGCGTGGGACTTAGGGGTTCGGCGGAGAGTAGAGCGAAAACTCACAAGCCAGAGTATGACAAAACTCTAATTCTGTCAATAGCTAACTTAGTGGTACTGGTATCGGCTTAAGGTCGCCGGACGCCAGGGCTGAGAGAGCGCCCGGCAAGAGCGCGAAACGGAAGTGCACCTAAGTTCGTTTAGGACATAGAGGCGACTGTGTATCCGAGGGTGGGAAAGCGGGAAAGCGAGACGAAGAACGAAGAGCGGCCCGCCTCAGAAGGCGGGCCCTACAGGTAGAAGATGGACGGCCCAGAATGGCTGCCCACGCGCGACAGGAGGGGCGATGAGATCTGGATTGATGTACGCGTTGGTGTTGGGAGCGCTATTGATTGGTTCACTGAGCCAATCGGCTGGGCAAGTGCGGCAAAAGGCGGCGGGGCTGCCGCTGGAAAAGCTGGAACTGCGCAACGTCAAAGTGGAGCCGGCGACCTATCTGGGGCGAGGCGCGGTGCGGATTACAGATGCCGGCGCGGATGGTCTTGATGATGCAGGGCGCTTGGCAATCGTTCCGGGAAGCTCCTTTCAGGATGGCACCATTGAAGTGAATCTGACCGGCGATACTGCGCCGGACGCGAGGCCAGAATTTCGAGGATTTGTGGGGATCGCGTTTCGGGTGACCGCGGACAGATCGCAATTTGAGTGTTTCTATTTGCGGCCGAAGAACGGGCGGTCCGAGGACCAATTGCAGAGAAATCATTCGGTGCAGTACATCTCCATGCCAGGATTCCCGTGGAACAAACTGAGGGCGGAAACTCCGGGAAAGTATGAATCCTATGTGGACCTAGTTCCAGGGCAATGGACGCAAGTGAAAATCCATGTGATTGGATCGCGCGCGCGACTCTATGTGAACGGAG
>Ga0137410_10001649_pt1 | contig 15239 bp, 18 predicted proteins | sample CZODoug1_16funga_FD_108878 | JGI IMG/M metagenome (GOLD analysis project Ga0137410, IMG submission 108878) | Vadose zone soil fungal communities from Angelo Coast Range Reserve, California, USA - CZODoug1_16fungal (Illumina Assembly) | ecosystem: Environmental > Terrestrial > Soil > Vadose zone... | reverse complement strand
CTTGGGGCCGTCACTCTGTTCGGCGGTACTTGGTGCTCTGGCCTTCAATTTCTTCCTTACTGAGCCTCGCTACACACTCCTCGTCGACGACCCGGCAAACGTCTGGGCGATTGGACTGCTGTTTGTCGTCGGACTCATCGTGAGTGGTGTTGCCTTCACCTCCCGCCAGAGGGCGACCGAGGCGGCACTGTTAAGAAGGCAGACGACTGTGCTGCAAGGCTACAGCCGTGACCTCGTCGCGGCCGATAATACGAAGGCGATCGTCTCAATCACTTCCCAAGCTCTTGCGGCGCTCTTCCAAGTTCCTGTTGTTGTGATGCTCGTTGCGGATGGCAGGGTGGTTTCCCTCGAGAGAGTCGGCGACGTAGAAGCCCAGGAGGCCGAACTAGAGGCGGCGCGGTCGTCCTTGGCGACTGGAACTGGCGTGCGCGGCGGCATCTACCCGCATCTGGCCTCGCGCTTTGACTTTTGGCCCGTGAAGACGGCCGAAGGCCAGAATGCCGTCATTGGACTCGCGTTCCAGCCGGACGAACGTCCTTCGGCGCCAGATACGCTAGTCAACATAGTTGGGAGTGTTTTAGCCCTGGTCCTTGACCGTCAACACGCACGGATTGGACGCGATGCTCGGCCCGCAAGTTGAATCCGAGGGCGCAACACGGGGCAGAAGGTAGGTCCGCAAACCACATCCGATGCGGACCTTGCGGTCTGAACAAGCTAACGGCAGCAATCCCCCTTCATTGTGCCCTCGCTCGAATTGGATCATGCACATATGGTTCTGCCGCACGTGGTTGGCCGAGCACATGATCCGAATGCTGCTCACACACCTGAGCCAACATCGAAGCAACCTCAGCCTTGTTCGCATCGTTCAATTCAACCAGAGGCAAACGGACCCGCGGCGACATGACGTTCAGCAGACTGAGCGCGTACTTGACCGGCACCGGATTGGTGTCGCTGAACAGTGCGTCCGTCAATTTCATATTGACGACCGCGAGGCGCTGAGCCTGACTGATCTGGCTTCGCTTCAACGCCAAATACATGCTGCGGCATAGACCCGGAGCGACGTTCGATGTGACTGAGATGCACCCGTTGCCCCCTTGAGCAACAAAAGCAAAAGCAGTGCGGTCATCGCCGGACATCAAGCGAAAGTCGGTCCCCAGCAGCGCTCTTAGTCGTAACGGCCGCGTTAGGTCACCTGTTGCATCCTTCAGCCCGATGAATTTGGGGTTCTCCGCAAGGCGTGCGACAGTGTCGTTGGCAAGGCCGCAGACCGTCCGCGACGGAACGTCGTAAAGAATAATCGGAAGACCGGTCGCATTCGCAATCGCGCAGAAATGAGCTAGCATTCCGGCCTGGACTGGCTTGTTGTAGTACGGCACGACCGACAAAATGGCGTCCGCACCGGCTCTCTCGGCATCGTTGGCCAATTCGATAGATTGGCTCGTCGAATTTGAACCGGCACCGGCGATCACTGGCACGCGGCCATGCGAGACATCGACGGCAATGCGAATGATCTGTTCGTGCTCGGCGCGGCTCAGGGTGGGCGCTTCACCGGTCGTCCCACAGACAATTAAAGCGGTGGCCCCTTCATAGATTTGCCGGTCGCAGAACCGCGCTAGAGCGGCATGGTCGACGGCGCCAGTCTCATCGAACGGTGTCGGCACCGCAGGTGCGTAGCCCGACAATCTCGAAACGTGACGTCCTAGGATCCGCATGATGACGTGCTCACGCAGCAATGGCTTGTGCGTTCGCGTCAAGCCGACGCGCCGAAATGGCGAGGCCGCGCTCACAGCGGGTGCCAGCCTCGATTCGGAATCCCAGTCTTCCGAACATTGATACAAGGCCGTCCGAGTGTTCGGTCGATTCAATCCATATGACCACAACGCTGGTCGAAGCCAGGAAGTGCACCAGCCAGTTGAGTGTGGTTTCGAGGGCTTTGATCGAGCTCCGTTGACAGTCGACGAAAGCGACGTCGTACTGACCGTGAGGAAGCCCACAGGTCGCTGTTGTCGCGACGTGATGGAAACCGCGGCGATGCAGCTCAAACATCTGGTGGGGCCCTTTCGAACCCGACAGGATGATTCGATGAGCTCTGGAGCAACGGGATAAGGCAATCATCGTCTCGATGATTGGCTCGACCGAAGTCTTGGGTCCGAGATCTTTCATGATCGGTCACCATTAGATCGACGATTGATCGGAGCGAACGACGAATTGCGCGTCGCTACGCGGCGCGCCGAAGAGAGTGCTCGCCGTTGGACGTCGTGCGCTGGCCCACGCGGGGTTTGACGGTCATGTCCAATTCCAGGACGCCAGGCACCATGATCACGGTTTGCGGACGGTTCCCATTCTCGAACATCGCGAACTTCAGGGCTTCAGCTCGGTCGACAAAGAGGCCACCATGAAGCCCGCTTTGATCCTGGACGACCCAATTGCCGTGGCTGTCCTTGCCGATCAGGAATAGAGGAGGTTCCGAACCGCTCAACGAGGGAGGTTCAGCCTTGTCCATGTCACATGTCCTTTGCTGTTGATCACGGAATCGTCGTCATCGATTTTGTCATAAGCCGCGATCTTCCAATCGTCCTCGCAGATGGGAGACAGATTGTTGGCGCGGCAGTAGGCGTTGAGGTGGCGATAGAATTCTCTTTCTTGCTCGATCCTGTGCTTGCGCGCCTCCAGGAGGCGCCGCAGCCAGCCGGCGAGCACTGCCTTGCTCTTGGTGAGCGTAACCATGAACGGTGTCGCCATGGCTTTGCTCCCTTGTCGACGTGAGGGGCGCGCTCGTTCCTCGGAAGCCTTGATTGAGCCGATCACCGCGCGCCCCTCACCGTCCGCCCCCCGTCCTTGCCTTTGCAAGTTGAACAGCAGAGACACTAACGTCGGCTCCGCACCGCCTTCACCGCCAACTCGTGATCGTGGTGCAGCAGCCGGCGACAGCGGTTGATCTCATCCTGCGCCTTGCGCATTTTGGCCTCGGCAAGAGCGTCCAGCGCACCAAGAAACCACCGGTAGACAGTCTGGAGCTTCGGCGTGGCGATCTCGACGAATCGCCTGGTTTGCAGAGCGAGGGCGGTCATCGAAGTCTCTCCTTTGTTGTCGATCCTGCGGATATTCTCCGAGGGGCTCGTTGCGTCGGTAGCCAATCTTTAGATGCAGCCACCTTCCGCGCCGAGCAAATCAACCCGTGCCGCTAATGTGCTCATCTGCGCATATGAATTCGAGAGAGAGTCACGCCCAATGTCATAAGTGCGGCATAAGGATCGCCAGGACGTGCAAAGGCCCGTCAAAAAGCCCGTCAGGAGAGGGCAACGACCAGATGGCCCAAGACGGCGCACGCCGCCGCCTCATCCCAGTGCGTCAACACCGGGCTGAAAATCGCCTCCCGACGGAGGGCGCCCACGACTGCACAGAAAATCGCCGACAAGGCCAGAAGAGCAGCAAACACTGCTCCCAAGCCCTCGGGGCTGAAAGTTGCGAAAGTGCTCACCAGACCGAGCCGGAATAGGAAACGCACAAGCACCAGCGACGAGCTGAGCTGATGCTGGATTGGGGACCGGGGCTCCTCCACGATCGTTCGCTCGCAATTGGCCGACGCACACCGGTCCTGCTCGCAGATCAGCCAAAATTATCACAACAAACTGCGTCGCCTGGCAGGGGGCGCACCCGCGGCACCGTGCTTGCAGCGCTCGCACTCGAAGCGGTTGCACGTCGCGCCTCAAGGAGCGCGGTCAGGATTGCCAGTGGCATGACCTCGTGACTGGCCTCTGCAAGCTCATCAAGGCCAAGGGGGAGCTGCGGCTGCTTGGAGAGAGAACAGAGCCACCTACCGTCATCATAGACGAGTCGGCGCAGCTTCCATTGCGGCAGTTCGAGTTCAACCAATGCAAGTGACGCCTCGGTCCAGGCGCCGGATTCCATCAGCCGATCGAGCTTGGCCTTTGCGGCAGGACTTTGTGATGCGAACCGTGTGCACGCCTTCCCGATCACGTCGGCCATGATACCTGGTGTAAGCGCGTGGGCCCGATGAAGCTGTTGCTCAAGCCCACCAAGGCGCTCCTCGTATTTCGGATCGAGCAACATGACACATCTCACAGGGCAGCGGCCTCAATGTACGGCCGTGTCCCAAAGATGGGCGAAATGTCATAAAGAAGCGAGACGGAAGAAACGCTTGCGGTATAGGGATTTCATAAAGGTTCGAAGGAGATTTCATAAAGTCCTTCTGGTTTCATTTTCTGTGCAGGCCCTGCGGGATCTGCGTGCCACTTATGCCGCACTTATAACGGCAAGCATCCTTCAGCCTCGAATTCCTATGCGTCGCTCCACTACACTACGAGCATGGGAGAATGCAGATGGACCAGCGACTCTCCGGCCTCGCTTCAGTTCTGGTTTCCGCGGCCCTGGGAGCCTGGACGTCTTTGGTGCATTTGTTGCGTACGCTGGTCGCCATTGACGTGAGAACCTATCGGCCCGAAAAGTACTACGTGCGCGGCCCCGGCCCGAAATGCCGCGAAAAGCATGCTCATGGGGGCTCACCTGCCGATTCATTTTTTCGCTAGGCCTTCCCACAAATCCAGCCTTGCTGGTCTCCTGCTCTTTACGCTTTCCTGCTGCGGTATTGTTTTCTGTTGAAAACCGACAGCGGCCTGAAAAGCTCGTCTCAGCCGAGGCTCGTCGATGCGTGCCACGTGTTTTCGGAGAACAGCGCTATCGTGCCCATTGTGGAACGTGAGTATTGCCGCGCAGACATCATGACTCGTCCTGAGAAAAAAGCTCGGTGCCGCCGACCTCCACCGTACCCCCAAGGAGTCGAGTTCGTCCGCCATTGCGAGCGCCGCCGACTGGTCTGACGGCTCCCGCGTGACCGCAAAACGAAGCAGGAGCAGCAGCCAGTTCTGAACCTTCCGATGTCGCCAGTCGTCCGAATCGAATTCAGCGACCATCTTCTCGCTCGCCAGCTGGCGGTCCTGAAAGCTGCGACCGCTTCGTGACAGATGCACCAGCCACTCATAGGAAAACGAGATGGATTTGTGGGCCGCAATATAAAAATTTCATGATTGCCACGTCGACAGCGAGCTGGATTTCCACCGAATTTCGCAAGCGCGGAAGGCGCTTACGGGCACAACATGCGACGGCCTTCGGGAGCTGCAGTTGATCGGTTCAAATCGCCACCAGGGGCACCTTTGGGTTGCTGTGTTGCGCCGCATCTATATGAGATTCCTATATCGTCGATTGCCCATCCCTCTCGAAAACATATGGGACAAGTGGCACCTCATCGGCGCCCAAGCGAGAGAGAACGGCTTTTGCCTTCTTGATTCACCACAAGCTGGTGTCCCGCAAAAAGGGCGCTTGGTGTAGCTGGCGCGCGATGCGCCCAAGGAGGCTTCGATGCTGGACGTCATCATGCTGGCCATTGGCCTTGGCTTTTTCGCGCTCTCTGTCGGCTACACGATCGCCTGTGATCGGCTCTGAGGAGAATTCCCATGATCTTCGACTATTCGCTCGCGGCCCTCGTCACCGTGGGGCTCATGATCTACCTCACCTACGCTCTGCTCAAGCCCGAGCAGTTCTGAAAGGGTTACGACCATGACGGTCATCGGCTGGATTCAGATTCTGCTTTACTGCGCCATCGTTGTCGCGATCGTACCGTTCCTGGGCGCGTATATGACGCGCGTGTTCAACGGCGAGCGCACGTTCCTCTCGCCGGTGTTGCGACCGGTCGAAGCGGCCCTCTATTCGGTTGGGGGCGTTGATGAAAGACGTGAACATCACTGGGTGACCTACACGGTCGCCATGCTGTTCTTTCATGTTGGTGGGTTCCTGATCCTCTATGCGCTGATGCGGCTGCAGGCGGTCATCCCCTTTTTCAACCCGGCGGATCAATCCGCGGTGGCGGAGGACCTCTCCTTCAATACGGCGGTGAGCTTCATCACCAACACCAATTGGCAGAACTACGGCGGCGAGAGCACGCTCTCCTACCTCGTGCAAATGGTAGGCCTGACGCATCAGAATTTCCTATCGGCGGCAACCGGCATCGTGCTGGCCGTCGCGCTGATACGCGGCTTTGCGCGCGCATCAATGCAGACAGTCGGCAATTTCTGGGTCGATGTCACCCGCTGCACGCTCTACATCCTCCTGCCGATCTGCATCATCTACGCCTTGTTCCTGGTCAGCCAAGGCATTCCGCAGACGCTCGGCCCTTACGTCGAAGCAGCGACGCTCGAGGGCGCCAAGCAGACCATCGCGGTCGGACCGGTTGCGTCGCAGATCGCGATCAAGATGCTCGGTACCAATGGCGGCGGCTTCTTCAACGCCAACGCCGCGCATCCGTTCGAGAATCCCACCGCGCTGTCGAATTTCGTCCAGATGATCTCGATCTTCGCGATCGGAGCCTCTCTTACCAATGTCTTCGGCCGCATGGTCGGCAACGAGCGCCAGGGCTGGGCCATCCTGGCCGTGATGGGCGTGTTGTTTATCGCCGGCGTTACCGTCTGCTACTGGGCCGAAGCGCACGGCAACGACGCCTTGACTGCCATGAACCTTACTGGCGGCAACATGGAAGGCAAGGAAGTGCGGTTCGGCATCGTCGCCTCAGCGCTGTTTGCCGTGATCACGACCGCGGCCTCGTGCGGCGCCGTCAACGCGATGCACGACTCCTTCACCGCGCTCGGCGGCATGATCCCGCTGATCAACATCCAGCTCGGCGAGGTCATCGTCGGCGGCGTTGGCGCCGGCATGTACGGCATGCTGCTGTTCGTCATCCTGGCGATCTTCGTCGCCGGCCTGATGGTGGGGCGTACGCCGGAGTATGTCGGCAAGAAGATTGAGGCGAAGGAAGTCAAGATGGCCATGCTCGCCATCCTGATCCTACCGCTGATGTATCTCGGCTGGACCGCCGTCGCGGTCGTGGTTCCGCCAGCAGTCGCCTCGATGGCGAACCCGGGGCCGCACGGCTTCACCGAGGTGCTTTATGCCTATACGTCGCAGACCGGCAATAACGGGTCGGCCTTCGCCGGCCTCACCGGCAACACTCTCTTCTATAACATCACCGGTGCCGTCGCGATGTTCATCGGCCGGTTCTGGATGATCATCCCGGCCATGGCGATCGCCGGCTCGCTCGCGGCCAAGAAGTCGGTTCCGCCATCGGCCGGCACCTTCCCGACCACTGGCGGCCTGTTCGTCGGCCTGGTCGTGGGCGTGATCGTCATCGTTGGCGGCCTCACGTTCTTCCCCGCACTCGCCCTCGGTCCGATCGTCGAGCATCTCGCGATGAATGCGGGCACGCTGTTCTCATCGAATTGATCCGGAGCGACCTCCATGGAAACCTCACAAATTCGCAAGCGGATGCCTGTTTCGGCGCTGCTCGATCCCAAGATCGTCGTGCCCGCGATCAGCTCGGCCTTCGTCAAGCTCGACCCGCGGACGCTGATGAAGAATCCGGTCATGTTCGTGCTAGAGATCGTCACGGCGCTGACCACAGTGATCTTGATTCGCGATCTCGTAACCGGTGGTCCAAACATTGGTTTCGAGTTCCAGATTGTCGTCTGGCTGTGGTTCACGGTGCTGTTCGCCAACTTCGCTGAAGCCATCGCCGAGGGGCGCGGAAAGGCGCAGGCCGATGCGCTGCGGCGCCAGCGCACGGAGACGCAGGCGAAGCTATTGACGGGGTCCGACCGGAACTACAAGAAGGTTCCGGGCACCAGCCTCAAGGTCGGTGACGTCGTGCTGGTCGAGGCCGGCGACACCATCCCGTCGGATGGTGAGATCATTGAAGGCATCGCCTCCGTCAACGAGGCGGCAATCACCGGCGAATCCGCTCCTGTCATTCGCGAGTCCGGCGGCGATCGCTCGGCTGTCACCGGCGGCACGCAGGTGCTGTCCGACTGGATCAAGGTGCGTATTACTGCCGCGCTCGGCTCGACTTTCCTGGACCGCATGATCAAGCTGGTCGAAGGTGCCGAGCGGCAGAAGACGCCGAACGAGATTGCGCTCAACATCCTGCTTGTCGGCTTGACGATCATCTTCGTCTTCGCGACGGTGACGATCCCGAGCTATGCGACCTATGCCGGTGGCGCCATCTCGGTTGTCATTCTGGTAGCGTTGTTTGTGACGCTGATCCCGACAACGATCGGTGCGTTGCTTTCGGCCATCGGTATCGCCGGCATGGATCGGCTCGTGCGCTTCAATGTGCTCGCGATGTCTGGCCGCGCCGTTGAGGCGGCGGGCGACGTTGATACGCTTCTCCTCGACAAGACCGGCACCATCACGCTCGGTAACCGGCAGGCGACCGAGTTCAAGCCCGTTCGCGGCGTCACCGAGGCAGAGCTTGCCGACGCAGCGCAGCTCGCCTCGCTGGCCGACGAAACCCCGGAAGGTCGTTCGATCGTCGTGCTCGCCAAGGAAAAGCACGGCATTCGCGGCCGTGATCTCGCAGAATTACGGGCCAACTTCATCCCGTTCACGGCGCAGAGCCGTATGAGCGGCGTCGAAGTTGGCGGTTCGTGGGTTCGAAAGGGAGCGGTCGATGCGATCCTGAACTACCTCAACCCCGCGCCGGTGGCGGCAGTGGCGGGCGGTACTGTCCGCGCGCTGCAGCCTGCGGTAAGCACCGACATGGTCCGGGAGATCACTGCGATTGCGGACACGATCGCAAAATCAGGCGGCACTCCCCTGGCGGTCGCCAAGGACGGAAGACTGCTTGGGGTGATTCAGCTCAAGGACATCGTCAAGGGCGGCATCCGTGAGCGTTTCGCCGAGCTTCGCCGCATGGGCATCCGCACGGTCATGATTACCGGTGACAATCCGACGACTGCCGCGGCGATCGCGGCGGAGGCCGGCGTCGACGACTTCCTCGCCCAGGCAACGCCCGAGCACAAGCTCAAGCTCATCCGCGATGAGCAGGCCAAGGGCAAGCTGGTCGCCATGTGCGGCGACGGCACCAACGATGCGCCGGCACTCGCCCAGGCGGATGTGGGCGTCGCTATGAACACCGGCACGCAGGCAGCGCGCGAGGCGGGCAACATGGTCGATCTCGACTCAAATCCGACCAAGCTGATCGAGATCGTCGAGATCGGCAAGCAGCTACTCATGACGCGCGGTGCACTCACGACCTTCTCGATTGCCAACGACGTCGCGAAGTATTTCGCGATCATTCCGGCGATGTTCCTCGCCTTCTATCCGCAATTGGGGGCGCTCAACGTCATGCAGCTCGCAAGTCCACAGAGCGCTATCCTGTCAGCGATCATCTTCAATGCGCTCATCATCATCGCGCTCATCCCACTGGCGCTGAAGGGCGTTCGCTATCGTCCGATCGGGGCTGGCCCGCTGCTGCGGCGCAACCTGTGGATCTACGGTGTTGGTGGCGTCATCATTCCGTTTGTCGGCATCAAGGCGATCGATCTCGTTGTCACGGCCTTGCACCTTGCCTGAGGAGAGAAGTCATGTTGAAAGAAATCCGTCCTGCCATCGTGTTCATCGTCGCACTGACCGTCATCACGGGCCTGGTCTACCCGCTGGCCATGACTGGCGTTGCGGGGGTGATCTTCCCATCGCGAGCGCAGGGCAGCCTGGTTGAAAGAGACGGGAAGGTGGTTGGCTCCGAGCTGATCGGACAGGTCTTCACCAAGGACGAATACTTCCACGGCCGGCCGTCAGCGACCAACATGCCCGACCCGCAAGATTCGACCAAGACCGTCGACGCACCCTACAATGCGGCCAATTCCATGGGTTCAAACCTCGGCCCGACCAATCAGGCGCTGATTGATCGCGTCAAGGGCGACGTCGAGAAGCTCAAGGCGGAGAACTCCTCTGCGCCGGTTCCGATCGATCTGGTCACGACGTCTGGCAGCGGTCTCGATCCACATATCTCGCCGGCTGCCGCCCGATTTCAGGTGCCCCGTGTTGCGAAAGCGCGCAACATGCCCGAAGATCGTGTCCGCCAGCTCGTCGAGGAGCAAACGGAGGGTCGCTTCCTCGGCCTGCTCGGAGAGCCGCGCGTGAACGTGCTGGCGCTCAATTTGGCTCTCGACCGGGCGGCGTCGCGGTAGCATGGTTCGCACGGCCGGAATGAAGCTAAGGGCTGATGGCAGATCAGCGGCGCAACCCTGACCAGAGACCTTCGCCGGAGGCCTTGCTCGAAGCAGCCCGGCGGGAAGAGGGGCGTGTCGGCAAGCTCAGAATTTTCGTGGGGGCGGCGCCTGGCGTCGGCAAGACCTACGAAATGCTGCAGACCGCCCGCGCTCGCCGAAAGGACGGTTACGACGTCGTCGTCGGGGTTGTGGAGACCCACGGGCGGAAGGAAACGGAAGCGCTGCTGGAAGATGTTGAAATCATCCCGCGCCGGCGCATCGAATACAAGGGCCAATGGCTCGAGGAAATGGACCTCGACGCCATCATTGTGCGCCGGCCGCAGGTCGTGCTCGTCGACGAGTTGGCCCACACCAATGCACCCGGCAGCCGGCATCCGAAGCGGTACCTCGACGTTGAGGAGCTGCTGAGCCGTGGCATCAACGTTTACACCACAGTCAACATTCAACACATCGAAAGCCTGAACGACGTTGTCGCTCAGATCACGCATGTCCGCGTCCGCGAGACCGTACCGGACGCCGTATTCGATCGCGCCGATTCTGTCGAACTGGTCGATCTCACGCCTGACGATCTGATCCAGCGTCTCAAGGAGGGAAAGGTCTACGTCCCGAAACAGGCCGAGCGGGCACTGGAGAATTTTTTCTCTCCCGCCAACCTGACGGCTCTTCGCGAGCTTGCGCTGCGCCGCACCGCCGAGCGGGTGGATGAGCAATTGCTCACTCAGATGCAGGCCCGTGCTATCCCAGGACCCTGGGCGGCGGGCGAGCGCATTCTTGTCTGCATCAGCGAGGACCCGCGCGCCGCGGGTCTTGTACGTTACGGCAAACGGCTGGCCGATCGTCTGCACGGACCCTGGATCGCCCTCTACGTCGAGGGCCCGCGCAGCTTGCAGCTCAGCGAGGAGGATCGCGATCGTATTGCCGACACCCTGCGCCTGGCAGAGTCTCTCGGCGGCGAGGCGATCACGATCCCGAGCGCTGATCGGCGCATTGCCGACGACGTGATCGGCTACGCGCAAGCAAACAACGTCACCCAGATCATCATTGGGAAATCCACACGGTCGCGATGGTTTGAGATCTTGCACGGCTCTGTCGTGCACGACCTTGTGCGCCGATCCGGCAATATCAGCGTCCATGTCATTGCCGGCGATGCCGTTGCCGGCGAATCAGTTCCGAAGAAGACGGTGCGCACCGCTGAAGCCGCCGAGGCTCTCAACCCGCGCCCCTACCTGATCGCGGTGGTTGCCGTTGCTATCGCGCTGGGCATCGGCAAGATGATTCACCCCTGGCTTGGCATCGAGAATGTCGACCTCGTGTTCCTGACGGCTGTGGTCGGAGTGGCGGTAGGGTATGGATTGGGGCCATCGCTCTTCGCCAGCGTCGCTGCGTCGCTCTGCTACAACTTCTTCTTCATGCCGCCGCTCTACACGTTCACGATCGCCGACCCAACCAATGTGGCAGCGTTCTTCTTCTTTATTGTCATGGCGGTCATTGTCTCCAATGTGGCTGCGCGCGTGCGCACACAAGCTCTCGTGGCAATGTCCCGCGCGCGCACCACCGAATCGCTTTACGCGTTCAGCAGAAAGCTCGCGGGCACGGGCACGCTGGACGATGTGCTATGGGCCACGGCCTATCAAACTGCTTTGATGCTCAAGGTTCGAGTTGTGTTGCTACTCCCGGAGGCCGGCGCCATCGTCGTAAAGGCCGGCTACCCCCCAGAAGACACATTAGATGCAAAAGACCTGGCTGCCGCGACGTGGGCGTGGGAGAGCGACCGACCCGCGGGCCGCGGCTCGGATACACTACCAGGTGCCACGCGTCTCTTCCAGCCGATGCACACCGGCCGCGGCCCCATCGGAGTTGTCGGTATCGATAGTGACAAACCAGGGCCCCTACTGACCCCGGACCAACGACGACTACTCGACGCATTGATGGATCAGGCCGCACTTGCCATTGAGCGTGTCCGGCTAGTTGAAGATTTGGATCGAGCAAAGCGGACCGCTGAAACCGATCGATTGCGCTCCGCGTTGCTGACCTCGATCTCGCATGATCTCAAGACACCCCTCGCCGCAGTTCTTGGGTCGGCGGGAACGCTTCGGGGCATGTCGGATGTCCTGGACGAGCATGAGAAAGCCGACCTACTTTCCACCATCATCGACGAAGCCGAGCGGCTCAACCGGTTCATCGCTAATCTGCTCGACATGACCAAACTTGAATCAGGCGCTATCGCGCCGAATGCTGCTCTGCATGACGTTGGCGAGATCGTCGGCAGCGCCTTGCGGCGGGCGAGTAAAATCATGGCGCAACACCGGGTCGAAGTAGACCTCGCTAAGAATTTGCCGATGGTGGAGATCGACCCGGTTCTATTCGAACAGGTTCTCTTCAATCTGCTGGACAATGCGGCCAAGTATGCTCCCGCCGGCACTGCCGTGCGAATTCAAAGCTCGAGAGATAGTGACTCCGTGGGCTTACAGGTCTTGGACGAGGGTGAAGGCATTCCACCGGACGACTTGGAACACATCTTCGACAAGTTCTATCGCGCGCGGAAGGCTGACCACGTGCGGGCCGGCACGGGACTTGGCCTGGCAATCTCCCGCGGGTTCATCGAAGCGATGCATGGAACCATTGCGGCGGCCAACCGCGTAGATAGGTCAGGGGCGGTGTTTACGATCATACTTCCAATCCCGACGAACATCGCGCACCTGGACACAGCCGCATGAGTGCTGCCCCACCCAAAGTACTTGTCATTGATGACGAGCCGCCCATTCGCAAGCTGCTTCGAATGGGTCTGACCGCGCAAGGCTACGAGATTCTGGAGGCCCCGAATGGAAAAAAGTCGCTCGAGCTGTTGGGACAGAAACCGGATTTGGTCATTCTCGATCTCGGCCTGCCTGACATCCAGGGACTCGAATTGCTGCGGATGATACGCGCGCGCAACGAAAGCGTTCCGATCGTGGTGCTGTCCAGTCGAGGCGATGAGGCCGGTAAGGTTCAAGCGCTCGATCTCGGGGCCGACGACTATGTGACAAAGCCGTTCGGCATGGATGAGTTGCTCGCGCGAATGCGGGCCGCGCTCCGGCACCAGCTCCAGGTTCACGGCGAGCGGCCGATCTTCCGGGTCGGCGAGCTTTCGGTCGACCTCGTCCGCCGTATCGTTAAAGTTGGCGAAAAGGACATAAAGCTGTCCCCCAAGGAGTATGACCTCCTGCGCATCCTTGTGCAGCATGCCGGCAAAGTGTTGACCCACAAGTTCTTGCTGGGCGAGCTGTGGGATGATCTGACTGACGCGCAATATCTTCGAGTATATGTGCGACAACTCCGACAAAAAATCGAAGCGGACCCCGAGCGGCCTCAGTACATCCTCACAGAGACCGGAATCGGCTACCGGTTGCGCGCCCCCGACTGAAAACCCCTGAGATTCCGATCTCGGCTCGACATCCGCCAACACATGCCCTAAATCGCGTCACTAGAATTGTCATGAAGATTTCTGACTTCCTATCGCCGGCCGATGTAACGGTCGATATCCTTGCTTCGAACAAGGGGCGGCTCCTGCGGGATTTGGCCACAAAGGCCGCCGTGACGCTTACCTTGCCGGCAGACCACATCGCCACCGAGCTTCTCAAGCGGGAGCAACTTGGATCGACGGGGACAGGGGGCGGCGTTGCCATTCCGCACGCGCGGATAGAGATAAGGAAGCCACTTGGTCTCCTGGCGAAGCTGAGGCAGCCAATTGATTTTGATGCGATAGACGGCCAGCCAGTGGACCTTGTTTTCGTTCTGCTACTGCCCGCAGCTTCTGAGAGTGGCCAACTTGACGCTCTTGCATCCGTTGCCCGGAAGTTGCGGGCCCCCGAAACTCTTGCCCGTTTGCGACACGCCAACAACGCATCTGAACTCTATTCAACGATGGTTGGATAAGGCCTCCTCTGGGGCCACTGGTCGCTTCAGCCCGAAAATCAGCCGATCAGGTGCGCCAGAATCGAATTTGTATCGGCGGTTATTCAGTGCGCGAGAGTCAGAAGACTGCTCCGGGTCAATCACGTCGGTTTTGCGATTTCCGCGAAGAGTTTGGTCTGCCCCCGACACACCGGACATGTCCCTGCATCGCAGTGAATCGACGCTCAGGACCAATTGCAGACCTCGACTGCTCCACGGCAAGATCATGGATTGGCGGCGGTCATCTGACCACTTTAACCTGGCGGGGCCGCCACTCTTCGGGCGACGCTTGGCAAACGTAGCGTTGAGCCTCCGCCAACTGAGTAAATGACGACAGGTCGCGCGGAGTGCTGCAGATCACTCAAATCGACTTGGAACCCATCGAAAACGCATCCCGACTCATGTGCGGCGATCATCATCACGTCGACAAGCTCGAGGAGTGCTTCCGTGCTAAGGTAAGCAAGTGGACCGCAGAATCCGCGCAGGCGATGAAGAAGCATTCTATTCTTCGAGGAGTCCTGTTCTTTACTCCTTGTCCCTTCAACGTCAGCCATAGCGCCTCCGTCAACGATCGCTGTGCGCTCAACGCTTGAGCGTCGACTTTCTCGATCCTCTTGTACTCGACCATTCATACTCTCCCCACGCGACCGGCAGCACGCCCGCTTTTTTGCACCGGTTGGATGGATTGTTGGTATCGAGTGCCGGCGTTTGCACCAGCACGAGATTATTGGACATAACAAGCGGCACTCGCGCTTCACTCCAGCTAGCAAACCTAATTGACTTGGACATCCTGGGGCGGATAAGCCGTGATCGTCGCCAAGTTAAGTTCGGGACGAAGGAAATCCTATGGGACGGCTTGTTGCGTTTGGAGCACTAGCGTTCGTCGGCTTAGGACTGCTTTCAGAACTGCACGCTGAACGAATCATGCATCCCCCCGGAGGGTACTCATTGGACTTCCCGAACGGCTGGGTGGTTGAAAGGAAGAAAAGTACTTACGCTCTTACACACTCCGATGGTTCGTCGTTCGAGGGTACACTTGCTCAACTGCCGCCCAACGTTGCATCACCAAAGTCGCAGCTCTTATGGCGCGGGCTACGGCTTTAGCCGCAGGACTCTGCAGTAAAGAGCCGGCTACTGAGTTTGAGCTTGCTGGCCCTGGCTGGAATGGCAGCGGATTCCACTGCAACAATCGAATCGACGGCAAATCCCGACCCACCCAAACCATCG
>Ga0137410_10001642_pt1 | contig 15286 bp, 16 predicted proteins | sample CZODoug1_16funga_FD_108878 | JGI IMG/M metagenome (GOLD analysis project Ga0137410, IMG submission 108878) | Vadose zone soil fungal communities from Angelo Coast Range Reserve, California, USA - CZODoug1_16fungal (Illumina Assembly) | ecosystem: Environmental > Terrestrial > Soil > Vadose zone... | reverse complement strand
TCCGGCAAAAGCGGCCCAGGTGTTTAGGCCCATGCGGGCGTTGATAGATGCGCCATGCTCTTTGAGATTGAGATCGTCGCGCCCCAAGGTGAATTTGTAGACGGAGCCGAGAGCTTCGCCCTTGCTGCCAACGATGTTGTCCAGGGCGGCGAGATTAAAGGCGGGCCCGGCAGCGGGAGCGGTTGCCGGAGCGGCCGTAGGAGGTGGTGGGATGAGGTCCAGCGCAGGCTTGATGCGCTTGGCAAGATCGAGCGCTTTTCCGTGGCCGTGTACATGCATGAAGAAGATTCGGGGCTCTTCCCAGAAGAAATGGTTGTGAAGTGCGGTAATTTCCAGCCCGTTATCCAGCAGAGCGGACATGACCGGGTTGACCTCCTCTTGCAAGAGCACGAGGTCGCCCATCATCACATCAATGCCTTCATCGCCCTTGGTTAACGCCACCCAGCCGCCGAACCCGAAGGGCGTCGGCGTCGCAACGCCGGAGATAGCTACATGCAAATCGCTTCGGGGCACGTTCACCTTCTGGACGTTTGCTTTGTAATCTCCGCTGCGGCCGAGGATTGTGAGAACTTCCTGATAATCCTTGGGCATGTCTTGGGCAGGAAGGGGAACTGCGCTGACCAGCAGGACGGACAAGATCGAGATAGAAATACTGCGAACCAGTTTCATTGTGATGCTCCTCAACTCTACTTTACTTCGTAGGGGGCCAAATTCGAAACGCAAAGCGCCGCGCCGACAGAGTAAAGCAGGTGTGATAAACTGCGATTTGGACATGAGCAAACCGTTTGACATCGAATTAGAAAGACTGACAGGCCAGCCGTCTTATTCCGAGGCATTCCCGCGTGTGGCCACAAGACAGCGGGGAACATTTTTCCTGGAGACGTTTGGGTGCCAGATGAATGACCACGACTCGGAAAAAGTCGCGGGTCTGCTGCTCTCGCGGGGATATCAGCAAGTGGAGACGCCGGAAGCTGCTTCGTTGATCCTTTACAACACGTGCAGTATTCGCGAGAAAGCCGCACAGAAGGTTTTTTCGCGGCTAGGGGAATACCGGGAGAAACAGGGCGAGGGCAAAATCATCGGTGTGCTGGGTTGCGTGGCGCAACAGGAAGGCGAAGATATCTTTAGGCGTGCGCCGTGGGTGAGCCTGGTTTGTGGCTCAGCAAGTTACAGCAAGCTGCCGGGAATGCTCGCGCAACTGGAAAACGGAAATCAACGCGTCACCGGGCTGGATACGGACACGGACGAAACGTTTGAAACGGAAGTGACACGCCGGGACAATCCCTGGCGCGCCTATCTGACGATCATCGAAGGTTGTGACAAGGCGTGCTCGTACTGCGTGGTGCCGTTCACGCGCGGTCCCGAACGCAGCCGCGCTAGCGATTCCATATTGAAGGAAGTGCGGCAGCTTGCGGAGCTTGGGTATTCCGAGGTTCAGCTTCTTGGGCAAACGGTGAATTCTTATGCCGATCCGACGCAAAGAAGGATGCGTTTTTCGGAATTGCTGCTGGCAGCGGCCGAGGTGCAGGGAATTCGCCGCGTGCGATTCACGACCTCGCATCCCAGTGATTTCACACCAGACATTGTAGAAGCGATCGAGCGAGAGCCGAAGATTTGCGACCACGTGCACTTGCCGGTGCAATCGGGATCGACAAGAGTACTGCGCGCGATGCAGCGGACTTATTCGCGCGATGAGTACATAAAAAAAATTGCCATGATACGAGGGGCGAGCCGGCCGATTGGGATCACGACGGACATCATCGTGGGATTCCCCGGCGAGACGGAGTCTGAGTTCAAAGAAACACTGAGTTTGCTGGATGAAGTGCAGTACGACAGTATGTTTTCGTTCAAGTACTCGCCCAGACCGAACACGCCGTCGCTTTCCATGAGCGATTCGATTTCAGAAGAAGAAAAGGGCCGGCGGCTCGCGGTACTTCAGGACCGGCAGCGCGAAATTCAGACCGCCAAACACGAGCGTTTGGTTGGAAGCCGCTTCGAAGTTCTGGTCAGCGGAAAATCGCGGCGCGAGAACCAGTGGTCCGGGTATACCACATCGCACCGGATGATAAATTTCGCTTCACAAGAGAGAGAGCTTCTGGGAACCTACGTGCAGGTGGAAGTTACGGGAACGACTCCAAACAGTTTGGTGGGTGAGCACGTCGCCTAGCTCAGGGAGGCCTCGATGGAAGTGGAGATGAAGATCCGTGGCCTGATGATGGATCCCGTCACGAACATGCCCATTGTGGTGCTCAAGGACGTGCGAGGCCAGGCGATCCTGCCGATTTGGGTGGGCGTTTACGAGGCGAACGCCATCGCCCTGGAAATCGAGAAGGTGCAAACTCCCCGGCCGATGACCCATGACCTGCTGAAAAACGTCCTGCTGGGGCTCGAAGTGCGGGTACAGAAAATCGTGGTGAACGATCTGAAGGACGATACATTTTTCGCGCTGATTTGGGTGGAGCGCGAGGGCCAGATGATGACGATCGATTCACGGCCCAGCGACGCATTAGCCCTGGCGCTGCGGATGGACTGCCCGATCTTCGTGGATGAAGCGGTCCTTAAGAATTCCAAAATATCGAGCGCCTTTTCCGAGCGCAGCACCAACGAGCAACTGCGCAACTACCTCGATGGCCTTTCCGACGAGGACCTTGGCCGCTACAAGATGTAGACGGCCGTTGGCTGTCCAATCCTTCTGCTGGCAGGAAAAAACTTCAAGGTTGATTGCTTTCTGGCGCGAGCATTACCTTGCGAACGGTGCGGCGCCAGGCGAACAGCAAGACGATGCCGATCAAAATGAGCGCCAAGCTCAGACCCGCCCACAGGCCGAAGGCGCCCCAGCCACGTTGAAAACATAACCACGCACCGAGCGGAAGGCCAATAATCCAGTAGGCCGTGAAGTGGCAGAACATGGGCGTGCGCGTATCGCCAGCGCCGCGGAGAGCGCCCGTGGCTACGGTCTGGATACCGTCGAACAACTGAAAGGCGGCACCTGCAGCGAGCAAGAGAATCGTGCTACGAATGACGGTTTCGTCCGGTGTGTACATCCGGGCGATCCAACGGGGAAATAGGAGGAGAGCGGCGCTGGCACCGGTCATGAAAGCAGCTCCAAGAAAAATGGCGGTGCCACCGGCGTCTCCTGCGGCGCGGGGATCGCTGCGGCCGATGGCCTGGCCCACGCGTACAGCCGCGGCGGAAGCGATGCCGAGCGGCACCATATACGTAAACGCAACGGTGTTCAGAGCAATCTGGTGGCTGGCAAGCGGAACAGCGCCGAGCCGGGCGATGAGCGCCGTGACGAACGCAAAGACGCCGCTCTCGAGGGTGAATTGAATGGCAGCGGGCAACCCCAAGGTAATGAGGCGGCGTATGCGTAGCAGGTCAATGTCGACGGGAGTTCGCAAGAGCTCAGTACGGTGTTTTCGGTCGTACCAGAGCAGGTAACCCACGAGCACGGAGGCCATATAGAGCCTGGCGATGGCTGTGGACCAGCCGGAACCAACAGCGCCCATCGCGGGCGCTCCCCATTTACCGTAAATGAGAATCCAATTGCCGACTGCATTGACGATGTTGGCGCTGACTAGCGCGAAGGCCACAGGCTTGACCATGTTCATGGCTTGCAGGCAACGGCGCACGGCGAAATAGAGCAGCAGAGGAAGCAGGCCGGCGGCTAGCGCCTTGGTGTAGGGAATAGCGAGCGCCAAAACTCCGGGATCAACGTGCATTCCTCCGAGGAGCGAGGGCAGCAGCCAGACGGGGGCCGAAAGGAAGGGCGTCAGGGCAATGCTCAAGTAAATGCTGTTAACCAGAGATCGATGGCAGTCTTCACGGCGGCCCGCTCCGAAGGCTTGCGAGACGAGCGTATCGAGTCCCATGAGAAGGCCGCCACCGAAGAGTGCCAGCACGATGAAAAGGTTGGAGCCCAGGCTGACCGCGCCCATAGCGGTCGCACTATCGGGGAGCCTCCCGACCATCATCGTATCGACGATGGCCATGCTCATCCAGCCGAGTTCGGCGAGGACGAGCGGGATGGCGAGCCGCAAGGTCGGACGGAATTCGGCGCGAAGTGTCCGGAATGCAATCATGGTCGAAAGACAAGAAGAACGAGTGTAAGTGGGGCGAATGAAAGGAGCAAATAGATGCGTCAGGGCAACGAAGTGATGAGAGCGGGATGGCGAGCCAGGCTATTCGGCGGGAATCAAGGGCAACAGAAATTCCTGCAATCTTTCGCTGTCTGGGACAGTTAGCTGATGGAGTTGAATCCCCATCTGATTTCCGCCCAGAATCCTTACGACCGAACCGGAAGCCATGATAGGTCTCATTCGCTGAGAGAGTTGCAGACTCATTCGCAGGGATGACCCTACCGGAACGACTCTGGAAGCCCGGACCAAGATACCACTCATGCTGACGTCAACGGTTTCCCCTATCAGTTCTTCCGCACCAATCTTGAGGCGCACCTTGGATTGAATTGGGACGCGACGAGTCCGGCGGCGCTCATGTTCCATGGCGCCTTGCGTGGCTCGGATAAGCTTCAGGAGACGATCTTTGTCGATAGGCTTGTATAAAAAGAAGCTTGCGCCAGCCGCGAAACGCACGGAGAGGGCGCTCGGACGTTGGTCATCGCTGATCAGGACGATGGGAGTCATACGATTGAAGCGGGAATTGCGCATTTGGCGGGCGAGGTCGATTCCATCCGGAGAGGCCATGTGTAGATCCAAGAACACCATGTCAAACTTTCCTTCATCAAGAATTTCGGGTGCTTCGCTGCTTCTTGTAAGCGTCAAGGCTTCCATGCCGGCAGAATGCAAGACCTTGCCGATTAGTTCGCAAACTACCTGTTCGTCGTCGACGATTAGTCCGCGTCTCTGCATGTTATCCTCCGGATTTTGACCGCAGAATTTCGTAGCAATCAAACTGTACGCCAACACCGAACTTGCCCCGGGGAGTTTCGACCGGTTCGAGACGCACCACGTGTCCCGTGCATCGCCACTCGGTTTACCGGTGATTTCTTCGGGCATGGTCTCGAGGATCTCGACGGCCGATCCGATGGCCAGAGGAGCGTCCGTAGCGAAAAAGGCTCCTCGTTCCGAGAGGTTTTCCGATTCCGCGTTGCGTTCCGTCGAGCCGGATTTCCAGATGCGCACTTGGAGGGCTGTCTTGACTTGAAGACGGCGAGAGACACGCCGTTCGGATGCACGAACTTCCATTGGCGCCTCCTCGCACCAGGCAGGGACGATGGAGCAAGTTAAGATTTGTGAGGGGGCCAACACTGTGGAACAAAACGGCCGCGGAGGGAAGGGTCAATTTCGTACTTCGGTTCACCAAACCTTGAGATCGGTACCAGAACGAGATAGGTCTCGCGGAGGAAACCCCTTGAGCGTACTGGGTATCAAGTTCCATTGACCAGGCGAGGGAACACTCGTAGGCTGCTGATATTGTTGAGTTTGCTGACCTGTGCGCTAGCAGAATAAACCATCGACCAACGAATACGTGCCCAGCGCGAGCGCTGTCCTCGAACCCGGGTCCTGAGGAGATTACCGTGGCGCTCTTGAGGGACATAAGTTTTGAAGCGCGGCTGCGGGACATCCGCAGCAGCGGGCGGCTCAATTCGCGCGTTGCGGTCGCGGTGGAGTGGACCGACGCGGGGCAGAGCTTACGGGCGGAAGGTTACACGGTCGATATTGGAGCGAAAGGCTGCCTTGCTGTAGTGCCGCAAGGGTTCGCGGTGGGACAGAAACTGCGGCTCGTCAATCTTACCAACCAGATCTCTTGCGAGGCCGTGTTGGTGTGGAGAGGGCACGAAAGCCGCACAGGCTGGGAACTCGGGCTGGAGTTGCAGGAGCCCTCAGCTGATTTCTGGGGTCTGGATTTTTAGGGCTCTCCCAGGCGGCAACCGGCCCTCCTTCCTGCCATCGGTCCCGCACTCAGGTTCCTGTTTTCCACCGGACTCCCGGCGTCCGGTCCACTTTTTCCTTGCCAATGTGAGGGCTGCGAACGTAGAGTTAGCCTAGGCCTTGGGGGTTTTCTGGAGGCGGCACCCATATATAGGAACCCAGTTGCCGGATCGCTGCGGCTCGATTTTTTGTGCGCCCTTCGCAGTTGCTCAGGACAGGCGGACGGAGGCACGAAGAGATGACTGCCATCATCACGGTTGCGAATCAAAAAGGCGGCGTCGGGAAGACCACGACGGCGATCAATTTGTCCGCGGCGCTGGCGCATCGCGGCAAACGCACGCTGCTCATTGATCTCGATCCGCAGGCCAATTCGACGATCGCGTTTTACGATTCCGGCGAGATTTCCACGAGCATGTTCGATGTCTTGAGTGACAGCCGCGTTACTCTGTCCTCGGTCATCAAACCGACGAAGGATGCGTTGTTGTTTCTAGGGCCCGGCCGGCTGGCGCTTGCAAAACTGGAGCAGGTGCTGGCGGGACAGTTCGATGCGCCGTTCAAATTGAAAGACGCGCTGACGCCGGTCCTGAAAGATTATGACTACATAATCCTCGATACTCCGCCATCGCTGGGAATTCTGACGGTGAATGCACTGGTGGCCTCGACGCATTTGCTGGTGCCCATCCAGGCGGCGTATTTCGCGATCGAAGGAACGGACGATCTACTCGAGACTTACGAGCGGATCCGCGCACGTCCCAACCCAGGGCTGAAGGTTCTGGGCGTAGTAATTACGCTTTTTGACAGGCGGACAAATATTTCGAAGGATACGCACGGGCAAATTCGATCGGTGTTCGGTGAAGTTTTGTTCAAGACGAAAATCACCAAGAATGTGCGGCTGGAAGAGAGCCCGGCGTACAAAGAAACGATATTGACATTTGCGCCGAAATCACCCGGCGCCGTCGAGTACAAGAAACTTGCGGGGGAGGTTATCCAACGTGTCGAAGAGAATCGGGCTACCCATCACGCTGAAGATGCGGCATGACGCGCATTACGTAGAATCGCTGACAAGCTATAGCGGGGCCGCGGTCGGTCGCATGATTCGCGTGGACCAAATCCGCCCGAATCCCGACCAGCCGCGAAAGGCGCTGGGCGACCTACGCGAGCTCACGGAGTCGATCCGCGAAAAGGGAGTGCTGGAGCCGTTGCTGGTGCGCTATGTCCCGCGCGAGGACTGCTTCCACATTATCTCCGGCGAGCGGCGCTATCACGCGTCGCGGGCGGCGGGGCTGCGCGAGCTGCCTTGCATCGAAAAGAACGCCGACGACGCAGAGACACTTGAGATCGGGTTGATCGAAAATATTCAGCGGAAGGACCTTACGCCATTTGAAGAAGCCGATGGGCTGCACCGTCTGAGCACGCAGTTCGAGTATACGCATGAAGACATCGCCAAGAAGATTGGGCGAGCGCGGTCTTCGGTGACCGAAACTTTATCCTTGCGCAATATCCCGGACTCCTTGCGAAAGAAGTGCATCGAGTACGGGGTTCTTTCCAAGTCGCTCTTGCTGCAGGTTGCGCGCCAGCCTACCGAGAAGAAAATGATCGAGATGTTTCACCGCATCATGCAGGGCGGCTTGACGCGGGACGAGGCGCGCCGCGAACGCAGGGAGGAGCAGGCCGGGCCGCAACGGCCACAGCCTTTCATCTTTCAATTCGAGCCGCCTTCGGAGACGTTTAAGTTCCGGATTCAATTCAAGAAGAGTCACGTTTCGCGTGACGAGCTGATTTCAACGTTGCGCGAAATCCTGGCTCAGCTCGAGGGTTCCTCCTCGGAAGCTGATTCCACGGCGGCCTAGACAAATCCAAGCCAAGGGAGCGAACTGAAGTTCGTCCCTGGGCAAGACCCTATCGGAAACATGCAGGAACTCTCGCCGAGACAAATGGAGATTATTGAGCGGCTCTTCGCAAATGGCTTTCGGCCGACTGCCATTCCCCCTTACGAGAGCTCGTTGTGTATGAAGAAAGGGGGATGCGCGGCGATACTCGCGCCCGTTCCGGACGGCGGAGTGAAATTGCTTGCGCCGCCGTCATACCTGGTTGAAGGGAACCTCAGTGTGAAGTTGATGCGCGGGTCCGGCGAAGTGTTCGTTTGGAAAAAGAAAGAAGTGAAAGCAACGCCGGAGAAACTGAAAGAACTCGAATCGTTCCGGCGGGAACTCACCGAACTCCTGGATATGCCTCCAAAGCAGTAAAGCTTGTGCAATTTGCAATTCCCAAGAACACCCGGCAAACTGAAATTCCCATGGAAACTTACGACATTATTTGCATGGGAGCGGGGCCGACCGGCCTGGCAACCGCCATTGAAGCGAAGCGCGCCGGGATACGGGCGCTGGTCATTGACAAAGCCTGCCTCTGCAATTCGATCTTCCACTATCCGGTGAACATGGTGTTTTTTACAACGCCGGAATTGCTCGAAATCGGCGATCTGCCTCTGGTTTGCGCGGCGGAAAAGCCGACTCGAGTCGAAGCGCTAAAATACTACCGCCGGGCTGCCGAGCACTTTGCGCTGGAATTGCGATTGTACGAGCGGGTGGTGCGGGTGGATGGCCGAGATGGTGATTTCACGGTCGTAACAACGACGGAGAAGGGAACGGAGAATAAATACCAGAGCAAAAAAATTGCCGTTGCGACAGGGTACTACGATTTGCCCAACCAACTGGGGGTGCCGGGCGAGGATCTTCCACATGTGTCGCACTATTACACGGAGCCCTACGAGTATTGGAATCAGGACGTCGTGGTGATCGGCGGAAAGAATTCTTCCGCGGAGGCGGCGCTTGATCTCTATCGAAATGGCGCGCGCGTGACGCTGGTGCATCGGAACAAGGAGCTTGGCGCAACGATCAAATATTGGGTGCGGCCGGACATTGAAAATCGGATCAAGGCCGGCCAAGTTAAAGCGCTGTTCGAGACGCGCGTGAAGCAGATCACTCGAGACGAAGTTGTGGTCGAGAATGGAGCCGGTGAGAAGAGATTGCCCGCGCGACGTGTGTTCGCGTTGACAGGCTATCATCCCGATTTCACGTTTATTGAGAGCCTCGGTGTTCGGCTTGATCCAGAGACTCGCAAGCCTGCGCTGGATCCGAACACGCTTGAGAGCAATGTGCCGGGGATTCATCTGGCGGGAGTGGTCATCGGAGGGCGGCATACCGGCGAGATTTTCATTGAAAACGGGCGCTTCCATGGGAAGCAGATCATTCAAGCACTCAGAGCATGAGACGCACGGAGAAACTACAGCCAGCCCGATTTGCCCGCCCCAAAGGCGTTTGCTAGACTCTTAGACCATGGCATCGATCATCCGGGAAGTCGGCGAGACGTTCGGCGCACTGATAAAAGGCTTCAGCGTAACCTTCCGCACTATGTTTCGTAAGACGGTCACGGAAAACTATCCCTACGAACCGGTACATTTTCAGCCGCGCTACCGCGGGATTCACGTTCTGCACCGCGACGAGAATGGTCTGGAGAAGTGTGTTGGCTGCTTTCTCTGCGCCGCCGCTTGCCCCGCCAATTGCATTTATATCGAAGCTGCGGAGAATGTTGATGCGAACAGAATCTCCGCGGGCGAGCGCTACGCCAGCGTGTACAACATCGATTATTCACGCTGCATTTTTTGCGGTTATTGCGTGGAAGCTTGCCCAACCGATGCCATCACGCACGGTCATGGCTTCGAGCTCGCGACCTACGACATCAACTCTCTCGTTTACCGAAAAGAGCAGCTTCTCGAAAAAGAGTCCACGGTCGCCGCTTCGTTCGAACGCTAGGCTGTTGTCCCGATAAATCGCGTAGTCCTCTCTCGCAACCAAGCAGTATTCGCATTCGCCGCTGAACTGTAGCCACCAGTCTGTCCACATTAGCGTCCTCTAACAAATATAAAGCAGCCAAGACGTAAGTCTGGGGAGAGGCGCGTGGAGTTGATGGCTGCGATGCTCGAGGAAGGAAGGCGCCAAGCGAGGTTGGAGGAGGCGTTCAGCTGGAACGCTTGGGGGAGAGCGCATAAGCCGCTAGGGTGCATGACTGTGAGCATGACTCCGGGCCCCGGTGACCGCTGTTTTGTGAGCGGCATAGCTTGCAGCAAACTCTGGATTCTGGGACGAAAAAGACGCTTCACCTCAAGCAGGGCCCCGATTTGCGGGCGGCGTGACCGCTCGATCCGCAAAAAAGTTATCGGACACGGCGTGTCCGTTCTTGGGGAGAGATTCGCCAGCGGGAGCGTCTTCCAGCGTCGGTTGCGGGCGCTCCCGTTGCTCCATCAACCAGCGCGCCAGCATGGCGGCGGAATTTTCTTCCATCCAAAGATCGAGAAGCGCGCTGATCTCCTTGCGGAGATTGGCGGCATGGCTGAGACGTGAGAGCTCGTAGCTCTGCAGCGAATTTTCGCGAAGCCGAGAGCAGGAACTCCCACGGGGGTTGGGTCTTGTAATGGTTCACGGGGGCCTCCTGGGAAACGTTAGGCGTACGTTAACACTTCGTGAAACGGAGTCAAGAATAACGAGAGGGTAATTGGTTGTGGACAATTGTGGAAAGTTTGGCGCTCGGATGGCGTGACTGCTGATCAGCATGCAACGCCGGGCGAAGTGTACTCGAAAAATAGGCCGGCGCGAACGTGATGCGCGCCTGCAGTGCCTGCGCGGGAGACTACGAAGACCCGGATCGCACGGTCTGGACGCCGGACGATGCGGAATTCTTGCCCACCCCCAGTTTTGTGGAGCGACATTCACGATTTTGAGTGCCGCCACTCTCTTCGTGAGTTTCCTGATTTTGTAGGCAGCGCGAATGCCTGCTTTTTCTATCAGAGGATGAAAGATTTCCCAGCAGCGTTTGCGGCGGTGCTGATCAAGGTGATTTCAGGCAGCGGCGCTGTGATACGCGACCATTGGCGGAGCCCGTCGAAGCAGGGAGCGACCTGCGGCCACCCAACCAACTAGGAATTGGAGTTGCACATAGGCCCGCTCTTTCCAGCGCGGATGCGACAGCATGGCCAGCGCCACGTAGAGCACACTCAACGTCCGACGACTTCCGTGACGCGGGCGCCGACGAGGAATCTCCAAATCTCGCCGCGCTTTTTCCGCTTCCCGCGAAACCCCCAGCAGCAGTGCCAAGCAGTAAGCCATGGTAAAGGCGAGGAGCAGGCGGCCGGTACGTTCGGCGATGTTCACTTTCAGTCGCAGGCCCCGCAGCCCCAAGTGGGTTTTAAAGTCGCGGAAACTCTGTTCGACGTGCATGCGCTCTCGGTACAAAGCCACTACCGTGCGAACCGACAACAGTGCGCTGCTCTGACTGGGAACCAATAGCCACCAGGGCTCCTGGAATTCCGGATCGTGGTACACCACCACATCGACGGGGACGCGCTCTCGCGCTTGATAAAGCACTCCGCGATAACGGATGGCGCGGCGCTCCTCACCATGCAACTCGGCTAACTTACAACTCTGACCCTGGTATTCGACGCGCGTGCCCGCGCGTCCACGAATGATGTAGAGACGACCTTGACGATTCGACTGCCGGAGCAGCGCCGCCCGCGCGTAGCCCCGATCCCCAAGGAACACCGGTCGCACCCGAGTGGGCAAGGCGGTCTCGATATCCGCGAGAAACACTTCTTCCAGCTGATTCTGGCTGCGCGCGGTCTTTTCCTGCCACGGATATTGGAAAGTGTAAACCGCCAGCGGCAAGGCCCGGCCTTGAAAAGGGACTCCTGCGAACAAAGCTTGTGTAGCACCCGCTTTGGTTTGGTCGAAGAGAATCGGCCAAAGTCCCCGACCACGGGAACCAAAAATGAGCCGCGCCAATCCGTCGGTGACGCTACGCGGGTCCAGGCGAGGATTGCGCAGGAAGCGGTGCAAACGCTTCTCGCGCGCATGCGGAGTACCGGGCGTCGGCAGCACCCGAAACAGAGCCGCCAGGGAGAGTTGGCCGTGCCCGCTGCGTACCGCTCCGAGCACGCGCAGAAAGGCCACTGTCAAAACCGCCAGGTTCTTTTGCACGGGACGGCACAGAGCAGAGAAAGGCTTGCCTACCGCCGCATCCAGCAGCGCCAGTAGAGGACCTCTTGGGCCTCAACGCTTGCTGGTCTTCGACTGCTTGAGAGCAAGGAGGTAACGATGCCCGGCCTCATAGAGCAGTTCTTGAAGTCGTCGGCCGTTCTCTAAGGCCTTGCGAACTTCTGGCGCCAAGCGATCGGGAACATAGCGGGCAAAGCGGCGGCCCTGGTGGCGACCATAAAGGACGTAGCTGACATGTTGCTCCCCGGTCTGGCAAGCGTGGCAGTGGGGTCGTATGCAGGGGCTCCGCCGTAGGCTGAGAGAACCCAGAGCCACCGGCCACAAGGGGGCGAGCTGCTCGCGAAACCAGCGCTCCACGTCGCTCACTCGATCAGCTTTAGCTCTCATATCGTATGTGTGCCATACAACACACATGCATTGCAAGGATTTTCTTCCAGAGTGGTGTCGTTTAGCCCCAACACAAAGCGGCAGGCTACATTCACTCAGCGGCAACTAAAAACTGGGGGTGGGCAAGGTGGCAAGGTAGTTTACCTGATTGACATTTCCTAGATTTGAAGTAGGCTTCGTGTCTTCCCCTTCAACAAACTACCCGACTCGGCGAAATACCGACCCTTGCCGTCTCAGAAATCGGAACCTGCCATGAAAACAGAAAGAGCCCTTGCTAGACTCGCCTCAAATCATCTCGACGAAGTAGCTCTAGCGGAACTATATCGAAACGATAAGGAGAAGATCGATGGAATCGTTGGTCAGTGGTTTGGGAAAGGAACAATTGCGACCGACGCTTTGAGTCGGGTGTTGGTTAGGATTGCTAAGAACGCAGTACACTTTTGTCCGCAGTTCCATAAGCCGGAAGATTTCATACTAGGACATGCTATTCAAGAGTGCCAACGCCTATACTCCGAGGCAAACACTCGCATAGCTCTCGCCCACTTCAACTGAATTTAAGGTTCTCCGGCTTCGATGGGAGTATCGGCTGGCAGTCCTGAGAAGCTCACCTAACAGTGAAACTTGTCGAAAATTCCGCAACGCGGACATCGTGAAATTCGTGGAGCACGTCAGGGGGACACTAAGGATACTCAATGGTTCAAGCGAGACTGGCTGGATTCTGACCGCCAGAGAAAACGATGAGCGCGGCGATCATCGTTCATTAACTAGAGTAGAGCCGACAAGTCGACTCGGTCGAAAGAGCCGACGCCGTCATCTAATCAGCTTCCAGGGTTAGCGCTTTGGGTAGATTTTTTGAAGGTGGGCACGCGCAGATCGTCGCCAAAGACAATTTCTAAGTCGCTTCGACTCCGCTGCCGGGGGTCCTGCGACTTCCTCTGGAACCACTTTCGGAATCCAGGGCTAGTTAATTCGCTATGATCTTCACTTCACTGCCGAATCTTTGGTAATCCGTAAACTGGCCGCGACACCAGTAGATTTCCTTCTTCTTGTAGCGAGCCTCTGTAAAAATGGTCAGAGGAACGAGCCGGGGAGGTTCACTTGCTCGCTTGAGCCAACCGTACGTAATGACAACTCCAAGGTCCTCCCATCCTCGATACACCTTCAATTTGTCAGAAAGTTCCAAATGCTCCGACATTCGGATGATGTTCGTATCTTCGTCCGTCCAAACTTCCCCGTAACATGCGACGGCGACAGTCTTGCTGATTGAGAAGAGGCCATAATCTTCGACGGGTGCAAAGGGACACAAGTTATCCTCGACGCTGGCGTAATACTGAAAGACCTTCATGCGGTGCTTGTTCACAACTACGTCGGCGGCTTGATGAACTTTTAATCGGAATTCCGCTCCAACCATCTTAGGAAGCTTCGACCATTCGTCAGCCGGGACTACCCAACTACCCCAACGAGGGTTAGGTACTTCCTCGTACTCCCTCTTGCCGTCGGGATACCTGCGGAATCGTTGAACGCCGTCCACGACGCGGACTTGAAACTCTGCCTCAGCCACGGACTCATTGTCTCCCATGCCCCATTCAAAACTCTGCACAGCGATATAGTTGCGAATGCTGTCTGCCAGAACGTGCGCTTTGTCTCGTAGCACCTTCACTTCGGGGGGTTCCTCGGGTCGGTGCTGTAGCCCATCACCAATGCGTGGCACGAATTTTGGATTGTGGTCAGGGCGTGGCATGAATTTTGGATAGAGGTCTGCCGAGACTGACAAGACTTCCCTAGTGGGAAATATTCTCTGCGCTAGGAAGGGCTGGACTTTGCTTACGAAGTCTACGAGGGCTTGAACAGGCACAGCCACCGCCGTCGTTTCATTGCCCTCGCACAGAATGGCTAGAATCTTTTCGCTTTTCCTATCAACGACGATGCCGCCGCTCGCACCTTTTATGAGATTTGCATCATTGACGGGGAACTGGTAGTCAAAGGCAAGGAGGCCCGATGTCGTCGGGGCTTTGAATGTGGCCGGAAATCGGGTCAGTCGGCGAGTACGCTTGATAGTCCCCATAGAACCGTGCGGGAAACCATAGATGTCCACTTCCTGGCCAACTTGCGGCTCATCCAGACTGTAAGCAAGACCGTGATGATGGGGCAGCGAGTGTTTCAACTCAAACATGGCAAGGTCTCGTTCCTTGACATATGGAAGCACGTCCCCGCTCCCGATATTGTTCGCCGTAGCGCCTTCATCGTGCGGGCCCGTGGCAAAATATCGCTTGATGATCTTGTCCCCTTTGACCTTACGCGCCCGCGCAGTCATGGCTACGTGATAATTGGTTACGATGAAACGACACGCGGCGTCCAGACAAAAGCCCGTACCGAAGCTGGCACCTATGTCGAGCGAAGGGACAGGCTTCCCCGAGGCACCAAGTTTTATCGAGGGAGCAAACTTCATGGCGGCGACAGGAACGACGATCGCGCTAAAATCCTGAGTGTGTTCCACCGTGGAAGAAGGCGGTATTGTCGGGGGACTCGGAAAGGCTTCCTGAGCCGGTGCCGAGGGAGACAGACACGAACTTACAATCAAGAGTGGAATGACTTTGCGAAAAATCATCAGACATCACGAGGACTCCGACTGAGTCGGTTCTAATGTTTTGCACGCGCTTCTCCACGGGAGGGAGCACTGAGCGCAAAGAATTTAGTGAGGTTTGAAACAGTGGCCCAACCAAAACGAAACAGATCAGGAGCCCGTTGCGGGAAAATGGTGCCGAAATGAACCCATGAGCGCTGGCAGGTCATTGCCTCCAGTTTTAGAGGGGACACTACAGTTCTCTAGACCAATCTGAATATCAATATTCGGTTTCGTCACTGAGCATAAATGAAACGGAAGTAGCAAATTCCAAAATGTTGTCCGTTACTCTGAGCAATCCAGGGCTATATTTCAGCGCTTTTATTGGTATCAATTGA
>Ga0137410_10001632_pt1 | contig 15322 bp, 7 predicted proteins | sample CZODoug1_16funga_FD_108878 | JGI IMG/M metagenome (GOLD analysis project Ga0137410, IMG submission 108878) | Vadose zone soil fungal communities from Angelo Coast Range Reserve, California, USA - CZODoug1_16fungal (Illumina Assembly) | ecosystem: Environmental > Terrestrial > Soil > Vadose zone... | reverse complement strand
TGTTTCATCCGAGCTAAAAAGGCTTTGGGTCCTCGCGAATGTACTTCGGTTAAGAACTCGAACTCCACGTGGAGAGATCAACTCTTAACGCTACGTACGGAGACAAAGACGAAGGTCGCCGGATCTGACTACAGCCGCGGTCGTGCTATCTGGCTCCACAACTGGACACTCATCGCGACTTTTTCCTGTTGCCAACCAGGGAAAGGCTCAGCGTCGTTCAAACGATGCTGAACCTAGCGTTGTAGAAAGTGATTGGATCTTGGGGTTATGAATTCTCGTTCGGCCGTGGCAAACGCTTTCAGCTGCACCCGAGCCACGCGAGAGCTTAGGCCAGCCAACTCGTTGGGCGGCCTAAGCCACGCGTGGTGCGGCAAAGGTCGGAGCTGCGATTAGCGCAGCGGCTCCGCGCAGCCGCGGATAGTCCTGACTCGAAGTTACTCTTAGTGGAGTGTGCGCCGCAGCTTGAGTCAAAGTGCGTTCGGACATTGCGTCGCGCACTGAACTTTCCATCAAGTCCCACGCAGTCGTAATCTCGCCGGTCAGATAGATACAATCAGGATTGATAGCGTTCACGATCCCTGCCAATCCGAGACCCAGAAAGCGAGCGGTGGATTCTACGGCGGCAACAGCTTTGGCATCGCCGGCACGCGCTCGCGCAACCAGATCCAAAACAGTAAACGATGCCGCTTTCTTATCCCTCAAAGCTTTAGGACTAAGTTTGGACAAATTCCAGCCAAAATAACGCGATAGGATCGCGAGATTGGAAGTGTAGGCTTCCCAACAACCTGTGGCGCTGCACATGCAACGCGGTCCGTCAACGTTCAGGGGCGTATGACCGAATTCGCCCGCAATGTGATCTCGACCACGAAGCAGTTCTCCATTTACTACAATACCGACACCAACGCCGTCCGAAACGCTGATATACACAAAGCTGTGAGCGTCCGATGTTTCGTCCCGTTCGAACCACAATTGTGCCAGCGCGCAGGCACGTCCGGAGTTCTCAATGTGCACAGGCAGCCCGGTGGCCGCCGCCAGCTGTGCCCGAATCTCGACGTCTCGCCAGCCCAACGTCGGCGCGTTCAAAATGTTTCCGGTGCGATAGTCCACCATCCCCGGAACGACAATGCCAACGCCCTCGCAGGTGCCAGTTAGATTCTGGCGTTCTAGTATTCGTCGAATGCGGCCGGCCAAATCCTTTACGAACTCAGGCACCGAAAAGACTGTGTCGCAAGTCTCAATCGCGAGTTGTCGTCCGGAAAGATCGCACAACATCAAGTAAGTTTTGCTAAACCTCACGTCAACCCCGATCACCAAACGATCACGTGTGCGAATGTGAAGAAAGGTTGGCTTGCGCCCGCGCGATGGTTCGCCGGTGGCGCCTTCACAAATAACGCCCTGGGCAATGAGATCCTGCACGAGCACGCCAGCCATGCCGCGACTCACGTTCATGCAGCGGGCCAGGTCCGCGCGCGAGATTGGCTGCCGCTCACGAATAAGGTTGAGTACAATCCGACGGTTGATCTCCCGCGAGGTGGTGCGCGTAGCGACACTGAAGTCTCGAGTGTTTATCTTACGCATCGGCAAACCGCGGTTGTTGTCAGTGCGGATCACATCTCCCATCGAATCTAACTACTTACTTCAACGTAAATGCCGAGATCGTCACTCAGGATGTCGGTCAGAATACGATGATTATCATGGGCCGGAACGCCGTTGATATCACCAGAGTTGACCATCACCGCGTACGCCTGGACCCCGAGTTGTGACCATCTTTGGTTGGCGCCTGTTAGCGGTGTTCCAAACAATGCGTGGCGTCGTGTTGTAGAAAATCAACGATTCGACATTAGGCTTAAGCAGACCAGAAAACCCAAGCGCCACGACCAGCCGACTACCGGCGTGGACTGACGGGTAGTCAGAAGCACTTTCAAAGTTGAGCTGCCGGCACCGCCTGGAATTAACAACTGAGGGTGGCTGCCCTCTCTGACGTAGGTGCTCGCCAGTATGTGAGCCAATCAGTAAGTTGAGGAGGCTTCAACCGAGATGCGCAGCCGAACCGAAGTCGGGCTTATGTAAACATGGAGCATCTTCCCATCCTCGTCCCACACTGTTCCTCCGCCCGCTGTAACTGCGTCGCCCTCGGACTTGAATGTCGGTAATCTTCTTCCGTTAATTGCCATACCAATCAATCCGGAAAGCCCATGAAAAACAAGCTCGTATGATCGTCTGCCCGGAGCATTCTTGTATGTTCCTATTTCTGGACTGATTGTCAGGCTCATGCTCGCCTGCCGAAACTTGAGTAGCGTTAGCGTGAACTCTCTTCCCAGCCGGTATTGTTCCGTAATGCCGTCGTCATCGTACAAGCGAAATTCTGCGTCCGCGCCGCTGTAGACATGGATTACAAGCTTGTCCTTTTCGATCGCTGAAGTCGTTAAAGCAGGATGAGCCATCGTTACGATTGAACCTGCCTTAACGAACAGAGGCAGATTGCCTATCGAAGCGTTGTAATTAATGACTCGATCACCCGAGTACTTCGTATCATTCCAAAAATCGTACCAGGTCCCTTTAGGTAGCCAGACAGGTACAACTCCGCCATCAGACGCATTGGGAGCAACCAGAAGCTCTCGTCCCCACATGTACTGTAAGTCGCTTTTCCACGCCAGAGGGTTGGTTTCGTGATCGATAACCATGGCTCGCGCGATGGGTAAGCCGGTCTCACTGGCTTGACGCGCGTAAGTATATGTATACGGCATCAGCGCATACCTTAAACGACCATACTTCCGGGCGTCGTTCTGTGCATCGACAGAGCGATCAAGAGGCCACCGCGACCCTCCAGGTCCATGTGGCTTCCAGAAGGGAGTAAAACTGCCAAATGCCATTGACCACTGCCGATACATATTGTCATCCGGTCCGATCTTCTTGTCCCCGTCATAGAATCCACCCGCATCGTGCCCCCAAAAGGGGAAACCTGACAAACCGGCCAGCTGCATGCCTCGAATCTGTTTTTTCATTTCGTCGTAATTGGGTTTGATGTCGCCGCTCCAAAGAGTCGCGTATCGCTGAGCACCCGCTGTCATTCCTCTCACCCAGACAAATGGTCTTTTCGCGGGGCCGATGTCTCGATCCCATCCATCCTGAACCAACGCCTTCGCGATCAAAAAGAACCAATAGTTCCTCATCTCGGCCCAACGGCTGCCATTGCCGAGAGTCATGTCCACCGGGGCCGGACCGTACTGGTCAAACTCGTCTATCCACAAAGCGTCTCCCGGGTAACCCAAGCCTGGGTCAAGGGACTTTCGCCAGAAGATTTTCCAGAACCAGTCACGCACTTCCCTTCTGGTGAGGTCAGGAGTGCTGGCAGCAAAGTCAATGCCCCGGGTGTTTGGAATATTGTAAGACGGCTGGTATCCATCGCTACGCTGCGCTATGCAGCGATTAAAGTCGATCGTCACCATGAGTCCATGTGCCTTGATCCACCTTTCGAATTCGGCCGGATCAGGGAATCGAGTTTTGTCCCAGTCAAAGTAGGACTCGCATCGTTTGCCACCGCCTGCCCTCCACCGATTGTCGTTAACAAAATGATCCAAAGGAAATCCGGCCTGCCAATGTGCAACGGCTTTCCGTTTCCACCAATTCTCATCCGAAGGATCCTTCGTAGTCTCATCGTTTGATTTATCGGAAAGTGCCAAACCGAACATGGCAAGAGCAGGAAGCCGCGGCCTGCCCGTAAGCTTCGTATAGCGGTCAAGAATGCTAGCGATTTTCGGACCGAGGATGAAGAAGAAGTCTAACCGGCCGCCATAGCCGCTATCGTCCAGAGAGAATTCGTACTGCCCGTCTTTGCCAAAGTTGAAAGAATTCGCAAACGTGCTGTTGAGAAATAATCCGTAGCCTTTGCTGGAGACATAGAAAGGCACTATCAGCGGAGATTGCTGGTTGTGCGCGGTCGCGTAGTTCCGTTGGGTTACCTGCCCTTTCAGGTCGAGGCTATCTGACCTGCCGAAGTAATCATGCCCCAGGCCTGTAAAGTGTTCCGCGTCGTCAAAGCTAAGTCTCTCGATGATTCTGGATCCTTCCCATACCGCACCCTCGCTCTCCTTAAGCAGGGCCGTTGGTTGGCCCAGCTGATAGAAACTGATGCGCAGTGGACTCTTACTGAGTCTGAGGGTAATGCCACCGGTTGTAATCTGGAACGAAGACTCTTGCTGGACGATGCGTAAGGCGCCGGGCCAGTTGTGGGTTTCGACCATCTCGTAATGGTCGTCTGGAAAGAACGCCTCACCCCGTCGCACGACCTGCACTCTGATCACATAGTTACCATACGGAGTAAGACGCAGTTGCTGACCCATGGAAGTCGTGAAGACAATGCTACGTCCGTCTCGGTTATAGCTCGCGTAGTCGGTAAGATTTTCAGCCGCGAACGCAACAGAAGAAATAAGTATCATCTGAAGCGTAAACAAGAGACGAAGGACTCGTCTGCTGCCAGGTCTTGAACGGGTCATTTGTGCTGCTTCGAAAAAGCATTCTCGCCAGCCGTGCTTTATCCTTCGGCCCATGGCGGTCGAGCGTTAAAAAGAAATCCGCATCCCAAAGCGCACCAGGCGCGGCGAGCTGGCTGTGCTGTTAATCTGTCCAAACGTGGTACCGCCAAACGTAGTGTTCGGGTTGTTGAAGTTCGGATGGTTTAGCGCATTGAAGAGATCAACCCGAATCTCCGCCCTAACCCGTTCGGTGAAACTGAAGCGCTTAAAGATCGCACTATCCAGATTCAGAAAACCCGGGCCTGTAATACCAGAAGCATTTCGCGTCAAACTGCCGAACGGAGCGTATGCGACTCCGTTTGGCCCCGTTAGATTCGCGGCTGGCGCAGAGAAGACTGAGGTATCGAAATACAGTTGTCCCGGCCCGATGTTTCCGAAGACTTGGGGTACGGCGCTCTCGTTCGGTCGCTGCGTGTTGCCCGGCGCGTGCAGGTTGACGGCGCTCATCGTGATGTCGAGCGGCGTGCCGGTTTGGGCCACAAAGATCCCAGTCACCTGCCAGCCGTCCAGCGCCCACTTCGTCAAACCATGAGTCTTGCGAGCGAAGGGAATGGCCCAGACGACGCTCTCGGCGAGAGAGTGGGTCCGATTGAAGCCAGCCACACCGCGGTCTATCGAAATATTCGCGGGCGCGTCGATCGTCGCGGTGGCGGCCGCGTCATCGCCATAATTGATTGCTCGCGAAAGGGTGTAACTGGTGTTGATAAGAAGGCCATTGCTGAAGCGGCGATCGAGCTTGACCTGCAGTGAGTGGAAACTGGTATTGACGCCAATCTTGGTTGTAATCGCTGCGGTCCTCCCAAAATTCCCGAAGAATGGCCGGCCCGCATTATCATTACCCGGCAATCCCGCGCCCAGGGCGGTGGCGGCGTTCAGGTCTAGATTCTGGATAATGCCGCGGCCGACATTGCCCACATACGCCGCTTCACCCGTGAAGCCCCACCACAACTCGCGTTGGAAGGCCACATTCCAGGAGTGAACCTTCGCTTCCTTAAGATCAGGCGGAATGTAGAAGAGCGCCGCAGTCTTCAGTACCGGTAGGCTTGCATCGACGATTCCATTTGCAGGAATGCTGAAGACAATTGGCGCAGGCAAGCCTGCGGTCATCGACCCTGCGGCAACGAATGAGTTAGCCGCGCTGAAAACATTAGTTTGCTTCACGGGAAAGTTGAAAGCATAGGTGTTGTCCGGAAAAGGCACGATGCTTGTCCCAAACCCGGCGCGGATTACTGTCTTATCGTTGACCCGATAGGCAAAGCCGAGACGTGGCGCGAAGTTCTTCCACTTTTTCGTCACACCCGCCGCCTGATCAATACTGCCGTAGCCAGAGACACGCACAGTATTGTCAGCCGGGTTGTAGTTGGCGAGCCCCCCCTGGTTCACGATCCCCACCAATGGAGTATAGAACTCGTGGCGCAGCCCGATGTTTAAGGTGAGTTTCTTGGATACCTGCCACCTATCCTGGACAAAGGTGAAGAAAGCTTTGTGCCGCGTACCAGGCGTGTCAAGAACTTTGAGGTCACGCCGGACGGTGCCGGGCAAGTCCAAAAGGAATGCCGCGAAGGCATTGGCCGGACCGTTAATCGCCGCGCTATCGCTCGGTATCGCTGTTCGAGAACCTTGGAACGCGAATTCACCACGCACGCCGCCCTGGTCTTGGATCTGAAGGAGGAAGTCGCGGTTCTTGCGTATCTCCTCGCCTACTTTGAAAGTGTGGTTGCCGTGAGTCTTCGTGATGATTCCAGAGCCGATATAGGTAGTCTCTCCGCGATTCCAGGGTAGGCTCGCTGAAAAGCCAAGCACCGGAGCGGTGAAGCCGCTGATATTGATCATCGTGAGGCCACTCGAAAAGTCGTCCACGTTTATGTTCTTGATGCCGACGTCCGATGAGGTGTTCTGACCGGCCGCGAGTGTGCTCGCAACATTGTGATACCAACTCACGCCGAACCGCGCTTCCAGGACGAAGCTATTGCTGAAAGTGTGCGTGTAGTTGGCCGCTGTGCTGATCGTGTTCTGTGTGCCACTGCCATCAAAGCCCGTGCTGGAGTTCGGACCACCGTACACGCCCCAGGCGCCGGGATCAAAGACGTTTGGGCGCTGAAAACTAAACCGGTAGGAGATGTTGTTGTTCTTGTTGATTTGATGATTCACCTTAACGTCGAACGCCTGAGTCTTCTTTATGCGCACCTCGCTAAAAAGGTAATTGGGTTGAGCAAACGCGGCCCCAGCGATGTTGGGCGCGCCGAGGAAACTGAGCAGCTTTTGGGAAATGGGGCTGATGCGATTGGCGCAGATCACGTTCAGGACACCATTGCAACTAATTTGCTGCCGGCCCGTGCCATCCGGATTTCCGGTTGCGGGATCATAAATTTTAGTCGGAGCGTTCCGGAAGTCTCCACTAAACCACGCCGGATATGGAATTGTGAGCCGATTGACAATTCCCAACTCGTCCCTGGTGTACTGGTAGTCACCGAAGTAGAAAAGCTTATTCTTTTTAATTGGTCCGCCAATCGTGGCGCCGAATTGGCGATAGTGCGTCGGTGCCTTCGTCCCGCTAAAATAATCGGTGGCCTGCGTGTTGTCATTATTGCCGAAGCCAAAAACGCTGCCGTGAATATCATTCGCTCCCGATTTGAGCGTCACGTTTGAGACGGCCCCGCCGGCCCGGCCAAGTTCTGCGTCGAAGTTGCTTGTAGAAATGCTTACGGCCTGAATGGCATCGGCCGAAGGAATCAGCACCTGGAGGAGGCCGGTCCTCTGATTGTCATCCACACCCTCGATCTCGACACTACTGAAGATCCGCGATTGGCCGTTGACCCTTGAGGATAGACTGTCCTGAGAGTTAAAGAATTGCGAGTGAAAACGTTGCGGCTGGGTCGCGCCGGGCACAATGATTAATAAGCCCTGGAAGTTTCGGTTAAAGCCCAGGGGCAGCTCGGCGACCTGTCTGCCCTCAATGATTCTGCCTGTGTCCGCGCGGTCCGTCTGCAGTGCCGGCTCTTGCGTCGTTACTGTTACATTCTCTGAAACAGAACCCGGTTCGAGTTGTATGTCAGAGCGGGTTGTGGTGTTGACGGGCACTTCCACTGCCGGTCGAGCAACCCTCTTAAAACCAGCCATCTCAACCTCAACCCGGTAGGTGCCCTGCGGAAGATTAGCAAAGACGTAGTTTCCACTCTCATTCGTTTTGGCTGAACGCTTGATGTTGGTGTTGACGTCGATAACGGTTACGTTTGCCTCCGGCACCACGGCGTTCTCAATGTCGGTTACAGTGCCTAGCAAGGTGCCATTGACCGCCTGGCCATAGACTAAACAAGTCGCAGCGACATGGGCCAGAGCAGTTGCTAAGAAAAGTGTGAGTACCAATCTCGGGAGACGGTTTGCTAGGTCCTTTATCATTTGCTCTCCTTTGGTGATCTTTTGGGTTTGTGGTTTTCCAGACTCGCGAAGGCGAGTCCCTAACCCTGCGTGACCCTTTTTAGGGATTAAGACGCAACGAGATTCACAGTTCGCGGAGCGAACAGAGCGGACGTTAGCGTCCGATCACCGAGCCCCTCTTGACTAACAGTCTTGGATTTGCTCGGGTTCGGAGTGCGCTTCAGATTCCAACAGCCTCGATTTCTCCAAGCTGGTCCTAATGATTCCCGCTCGGATGCTAGCATAGGGGAAATTTCGCCTAAAAGTCTTTCCGAAGACTTGGAAAGTTGCGGGTGAGATATATGGCAACGTCTTGGCAGAGTTCTGGTATTTTCTTTCCGGCTCCCGCGCGCCACGTCTTTGTTAACGGCCCACCGGAGAGTTAAAGGTTTGGCTCGGATTGCGCGCCGCCCGCCCTAACAGAGGCCTGCACCGTTCTATCAGAATAACTCTCAAACCGTTATTGCTATTGAGCGCGAGGAAGACCGGTTCGGGCGAGTTCGATGTCAATCTGATGAGCGCTGCCATCATCCACTATTCGCACGGCCACACTGCCATCGCTGGTGTACCACCCATTCTTCTTTTCACTCGCAGCAGTAACAGCGAGAAGCTTCCCATCCAATCGTACCCGCCACGCAGCAGAAACTGATTTCACGACAAATACAAAATTTCGCGGTCCGGGGTTGTAAGAACCATCGGGTTCGCTCAGCTCGATCTTAATCACACCGTTAACTCGTAACGCTGCTATTCGCGTTCGACGATATACTCCATGTTTGTACGTTGGACTCACTCCGTCGTCTTCATAAAGCGCAGTCGCAGATTCGCCATTCTCATTGGGATAGATCATAAAACTCAGCGGGTCAGATGGCTTCTCGCCGACGTAATTCATCTCTGGTCCCATCGGAATGACTGCCCCGGCCCGAACAAACATTGGCACACTCTCAAGGGGAGCTTCTACGCGAATCATCGAGCCGCCCTGCATCCTCTTTCCCGTCCAGTAGTCTATCCAGACGCCATTCGGTAAGTAGACCATCCGGCTCGTCAGATCTCGCCGGAGAACCGGAGCGACAAGCAGGTCACTCCCTACCATGAACTCATCGTCCAGATTTAGTGTGTTGGGGTCTTGCTGATAGTTGAGCAGCAAGGGGCGGAACACCGGAACTCCGGTGCGGCTACCTTCCTCAAGCGAAGAGTAAAGAAACGGCAGAAGCCGATAACGGAGCTTAAGGTATTTGCGAATTATATCTTCATAGTACTTTCCAAATCGCCAAGGTTCGTGATCGTAACTGTCGAGTTGTTTGTGGTTCCGGCAGAAAGGCGTCAGGAATGCGATCTGATACCATCGGGTCAGCATCTCTCCGTCTGACCTTCCGATAAATCCACCGACATCGGCGCCGACAAATATCTCACCGGACAGACCCAGCGTTTGAAACATTGGAATGCTGAGCGCCATCGCTTCCCACGTGCTGGTATTGTCCCCGGTCCAAGTAGTTGAGTATCTTTGAATGCCCGCATAGGCGGCGCGCGTAATGACGAATGGTCTTTTGTTGGGTTCAAGGCGCTCGAGACCTTCATAAGTTGCCCGGGCCATGAGGAGCGCAAACACGTTGCGATTCTTGGCGTTCGTCGAATACTCCCCTTCGTCATAGCTTGTGACATCCGTCTGCAATTTGCCGCTCCGATCGTTAAAGTCGGCGGGTTCGTTCATATCGTTCCAAATACCCGCAACGCCATTCTCCGTATAAGCGCGGTGCAAGTCTCCCCACCATCGCCGCGATCGCTCCAATGTGAAATCGGTGAGTACGCTTGCACCGGGCCAAACTTTACCAATGTAAAGATCTCCGTTCTGGCGCTTCATGAAAAAATTCTCTTCAGCTCCCTGCTTGTAGACGTAGTAGATCTTATCTTGAGCCGAGAGCTCGGGAGTCTTCGAAGCATCGTTGGCCGCTAAGATCGGCGGCTGATATTTCACGCCGGGGTCGACTATGGTGACCACCCTCACCCCCTGCTGTTTCAATTTGTCGGTTAGGGCCTTGGGATTGGGAAAGCGGGCTGGGTCCCAGGTAAAGACGCGATAGCCATTCATGTAGTGAATATCGAGATGGAGCACATCAAGCGGCAGATCCTCTTCTCTATAGCGGCGCACGACCTCCTCGACAAGCATGTCCGGGTAATAACTGTAACGACTCTGTTGATTGCCGAGCGCCCATAACGGGGGCAGTGGCATGTGCCCGGTTAGGTCCGCGTATCGGCCTAATATTTTTTTGATCGACGGGCCCCAGAAAAAATAGTAGTTCATCTCGCCGCCATCAGCGGAAAACGAGGCGAACTCCTGCGACACGTGGCCAAAATCAAAATGCGTCCGGTAGCTGTTATCAAAGAAGATGCCATAAGCGGCACCGCCTTCGAGTCCTATATAGAAGGGGATGCTTTGATATATCGGATCGGTGCCCTCGGAATAACCCGGAGTATCAGAGTTCCACATCGTGAACTGTCCGCGCCTTTTGTCCAGCCGGGCCGCCTTCTCTCCCAAGCCATAAAAGTGCTCGTCGAATCCAAGCTTCTTCGCGGCGGCAACAGTAGATCCGTTAGGGTCGAAGGCCATCGGGCGTGCGTCCGCGTTGATCGTACGACCAGTCTTGGCGTCACGAAACTCGATGACTAATGGAGATCGATTTACTATGACTTGCAATTCGCTGGTGATTACGATGAACGAATCAAAGGTTTCGTTAAGCTGCCACATGGCGTGCTCCCAGTTGACTTTGGCGATGGCCCAGGAATGATCACGCTGCGGAAGTGGCTTTCCGTATGTTGCTCTTACCCTCACAAGATCAGGCGCGAGCACTGTTATTTGTACCTGAGAGTTATCGCGACAGTTGAAGACGATGTCCGATGAAGTAGTGCTGTGGTTTACAACAGCGCCGATGCTCTCCAAGCCCTCGAAATCTGTGGCGTAGATCTCGGCGCAGGGAACAACAGAACAAGCAAGCAAGAGAAGTAGCCTCTTCATTAAGATCTCCGTTGTCTGGTTTGCAGAGTAACGGACGATCGAGAGTTTGAGCGCCCGGGCGATGGATCCGGAAGAACCTACTCGACCCAGGCGCTCCGATTCATGAGCGACTAGATACTAGACATCTCACAGCTTCAGACTAGCCGCGCCATTGTGACGATCGCCGTTACTGGGCCGCTTTTCGTTCGTTTTCTCGCCATTGCTCGGGCCTATCTTTTTTGTGATAATGCGGTCCACTGGCTTCAGGCCTGCAACTCGACCCTTCGAGGATTTCCGCTGGCTAGAGAGTAGTTTAAGGATGGGCTGGACGTCTTTCCGAAGTCTTGGAAACCTCTTGGGAAATTGCTGGCAAAGTTTTAGCCTGGTTGTGGCGAGGTCTTTCCGTTCCTTATGAACCAGACAGCCAAATGCCTCTATGAGTTTGGGCCCTTCCTTTTGGACCCTGAGCAACACCTCCTGTTTCGCGATGGAGTTCATGTCCCGCTAAGTCCAAAGGCTTTCGACACTCTGCGCGTCCTCGTTGAGAACGGTGGGCGTGTGACTGAGAAGGACGAGCTGCTCAAGAGAGTGTGGCCGGATACTTTCGTGGAAGAAGTTAATCTCGCCAAAAACGTTTCCTTCTTGCGGAAGGCTCTGGGTGGAGAGCAATCAGATCAATATATCGAAACTATTCCAAAGCGAGGCTATCGATTCGTTCCCAGCGTCAAAGAGATCTCGGAAGAAGACGCGGCTTCAATGATGGTGGCCGCGGTCAATCAAGAGCCCCAAAGAATGACAGGTTTACCCCACGACGGAACCCATCCCGGTTCCCGTCTGCAAACAAGCCCAGGCGTCCCTCCAGGTTTGGCTGAATCTCGTTTCAGGAGCCTGAAATGGCCGGCAGTCTTCGTTGTTCTCGGACTTATCGTTGTGGTTGCGGCCTGGTTGATATTGGGTTCTGCCCTGAAAACGAGGTCCGTCGCTCCTCATTTAACAATCGTCCCTTTCACGAGCTTTCCGGGACGCGAGACCCATGCGGCATTCTCGCCGAATGGAGAACAGATCGCCTTCGTGTGGGACGGCGAAAAGGGCGACAACCAGGACATCTACGTTAAGCTGATCGGAGCCGAAAAGCCCCTGCGGCTGACCAATGATCCGGCGGCCGACACGCGTCCGACCTGGTCGCCTAACGGACGCTTCATCGCGTTCTTCCGGGAATCGCCTGACCGTAGCGGGTACTATCTGATCCCTGCTTTGGGCGGTCCTGAGCGGAAGGTGACCGATGTCTTCTATCATCAGAATCGCACCTTGGGAAGCAGCCAATATTACTCGCCCGATGGAAAGTTCTTAGCTGTGTCAGACAAGAATTCCCAGGAAGAGCCTTTCAGTCTTTTTTTGGTTTCGATCGAAACAGGCCAAAAGCGAAAGATAACTTCGCCTCCGGCAGGGACCGAAGGAGATTCGCTGCCGGGTTTCTCTCCAGACGGAAAGACTATCGCGTTTATTCGATCATCGAGCCAGACAACGGACGATCTCTATCTGGCGCCGCTCGCCGGTGGTGAACCTCGGCGACTTACTTTTGACAATACATCGATCACTGGATTGGCCTGGACTTCAGATGGGCGGGACATGGTGTTTGCGTCCAGACGCGAGAGCAGCATCCATAGCCTCTGGCGAATCTCCACGGCTGGGGGAACGCCGGAGCGCTTACCCACTATCGGACGAAATATCGTCAGCCCTGCCATCTCCAGACAGGGAGACCGCCTCGCATATACGCAGACCTTGGATGACGAAAACATCTGGCGACTAGAGATAGATTCGACAGGCCACGGCCTGACAGCAACGAGTTTGATTGCCTCGACGCTCACAGACGATGCGCCGGATTACTCACCGGATGGCCAGAAAATTGTCTTCGCGTCGAACCGCTCCGGAGGCTATGGAATCTGGGTCTGTGATCGTGACGGAACAAATCCACGGGAGTTGATTAACCGAGGTCCGTCTCTTACTGGCACTCCGCGTTGGTCGCCCGACGGGCACTGGATCGCTTTTGATTCCCGTTCGAATGACTCTGGGCAGGAAGGCAACGCTGACATCTATGTCATTAGGGCCGAAGGTGGGCAACCACGCCGCATTACTTCTGGAACTTTTGAAAATATCGTTCCTAGTTGGTCGCGAGATGGTAAATGGATTTACTTTGGTTCTATGCGTAGCGGTGCAATGCAAATTTGGAAGGTCGCGGCCGAAAGCGGCCAGCCAATACAGGTGACCCAACACGGAGGCTTTGAAGGTTTTGAATCAACCGACGGCAAGATTTTTTATTATTCCAAAGGCAGAGCGGTGCCCGGTATTTGGCAGGTTCCTCCCGGTGGCGGCGAAGAAACACTGCTGCTGGACAATCACAAAGCGGGTTATTGGAGATTCTGGGCGCTGACAGAGAAAGGAATTTACTTTGCAACAGCTAATGTGCTCTCACATCCAGTCATCGAATTCTTCAGCTTTGCAACGCATAATGTGACGTCGATTGCGGCGCTGGACAAACCAATCTCTCGGTCAGATTCGGGCCTCGCAATTTCACCGGATCGACGGTGGCTGCTTTTCTCTCAGATGGATCAGAGCGGTAGCGATATTATGTTAGGGGAAAACTTTCGCTGAACAATTACGTAATTGGCTTTTTAGGTCACCGCGACGGTAACCGCCTACGAATACTTGAAGCCTTAGCTGCGAAGCAGACGGAAAGAGTTGATGAGTGAAATAAGTGTAGGTTGGCCAACAGTGATCCTAAAATTGCTCTAGAAACCCTGGCAGTTAGTGTTACTTCAAATAGGCGGCGTCTTAAGTATTTCTGCTCGACGTGATTCGTCTGCGTACGAAATCTGAGGGTGCAAAAACGGAGCAGACCAATACTCACGTAGGCAATAAAAAGTAAGTGGGAACGGTTATCTGAGATTACAAGCTGTTACTTCCTCCCTCGGAATAGTTTCGTCAGCCGGTCGGACCTGGCAGATGGAGCACGGTCGATCCGAAAGCACTGTCTGTCCTGATTGAGAGATGACAGCCGGCCGTGAGCCGTACCCGATCAGGATCCGAGGCAGTTCCACGAGAATCGCATTCAGACAAAGCGCACGGCTCGACCGCGATCTGCATGTTCGCGCGGCTGAATCCTTGATCATTTCACACCGTCGGGATCGTACCACCATCGATGACGTACTCACTTCCCGTGATCGACGAAGCACGGTTTGATGCCAGGAACGCGACGAGTTCCGCTACCTCATCAGGTCGATTCGGCCGGCCGAGCGGAATACCACCGAGTGAGTCCATGATACGTTGCCTCGCTTCATCCCTGCCGATGCCCGTGCGTTCCGCGATCTCTTTGACCATCCCGACCGCAGCGTCGGTCTCGGTGTATCCAGGCGCTACCGAGTTGACACGAATACCCTTGGGACTAACTTCTTTGGAAAGACCTTTGCTGTAGTTGGTCAACGCTGCCTTTGCGGCTGCATAGGCCAGAGTTGCGTCGTAGAGTGGCAGCGTTCTTTGGATCGACGAGATGTGGATGATCACGCCGGAGCCTTGCTGCAACATCGACGGAAGGAGAGCGCGATCCAGCCGGACAGCGGCGAACAGGTTCATGTCGAACGCTTTCTGCCAGTCATCGTCTGACAAAGCCAGGGCGCCACCGCCGCGCGCCGCGGAACCGCCGACGTTATGAATCAAAATGTCGAGGCCGGCGAGACGGTCCATTACAGCACTGACCACGTCGTTGACACCGTTAGCGGTACTGATGTCCGCCTTAACGAAACCGTCGCGTGAAGTACCGGAGGGTAAGGATCGACCAATGGTCAGAACTTTGCCGCCTCCACTGCCCAGGCGATGGACAATGGCTGCGCCGATTCCACGAGTTCCACCGGTTACCAATATTCGCTTGCCGTCGAATTCATGTCGGCCGTCTAGATTTCTGAACGCCCGCTCTTCGCTCATCGGTCTTCCTCCGTCGATCTTTGAACCGTCGCTTAGGGGATGATTTCCAACGATTTGATCTTGTCGCCTTCCAATTCGAAAAAGTATCGAAGATTCACTGGGCTTCCGGGAAAGTTGCCGGTTAGATGGCTGGTTACCACCGTCTTACCTTGCTCTTGATCCAAGGCGAAGGGTTTGCTCGCGTACTGATATTTTTCCGCAGCGTCGGCCTTCCATTGTTTGATTGCGGCGCGACCTCGGTAGGTCTGCCCCTCATCCTTTACGACCGCATTTTCGGTGAAACAGTGAGATACCGCTTCGGCGTTGCCCTTGTCGGCGTTGAAATAGTTAGCGATCGGTACCGGCAGATTCAGAGACTTATTTGTGCGATATGGAATTTCAGCCGACTTCACGAAAGTAAGGG
>Ga0137410_10001631_pt1 | contig 15328 bp, 18 predicted proteins | sample CZODoug1_16funga_FD_108878 | JGI IMG/M metagenome (GOLD analysis project Ga0137410, IMG submission 108878) | Vadose zone soil fungal communities from Angelo Coast Range Reserve, California, USA - CZODoug1_16fungal (Illumina Assembly) | ecosystem: Environmental > Terrestrial > Soil > Vadose zone... | reverse complement strand
GGACACACCGAAGGCGACGAGCTTGCCCTCCTTCAGGTGTCCGATCACCGCGTCGAGCGGGGCCATGTAGAACGAAGTGCGCCCGGCGATGGTGTCCTGGATCGCCTCGGGCGAGCCCTTGTAGGGCACGTTCAGCATCTTGATACCCGCGGCCTGCGCGACGTATTCCGCCGCCATGTGCGTCGAGGTACCGACGCCCGCCGACGCGAAGGGGATGTGCCCGGGCTGCGCCTTCGCCGCGTCGATCAGGGACTTCAGCGTCGGATAGGCGCCGCCCTTCGCAGTGACCATCACGTAGGGCGTCATGCCGAGGACCGCGACGTCGACGATGTCCTTCAGCGGATCGTAGGGCAGGCTCTTGTAGATCGCCGGATTCGCCGCGTGCGAGGCCGACTGCACCATCAGCGTGTAGCCGTCCGCGTCGGCGTTGAGCATCGCCTGCGTGCCGATGATGCCGCCCGCGCCGGGGCGGTTCTCCACCAGCACCGGCTGCTTGAAGGCGTCGCTCATGTGCTTGGCGACGATGCGGCCGGCGATGTCGGCGCCCGAGCCCGGCGTGAGCGGGACGATGATGCGGATGGCCTTCGCCGGATACTCCTGCGCCGCCGCGAGGCCCGCGGCGAGGAGCGTGGCCGCGGCCAAGAGTCTCTTCAGCGCGCCTCTCACTGTTTTTCCGCGCCCTTAAAGGATTATCACGAGCAGGATCACAGCGAGCAGGATGATGATGACCAGCTCGGTGTTGGTGATCCGGCCGCCCGCAGGAAGCATGTCCAGCCTGCCCGCGACCATGCGAACCTCGGCGTCGCTCATCGCGGCGACGCGCGCCTTGGCTTCATCGGAGGACACGCCCATCTTCTGCAGCTGCTTCGCCACCTCGGGGCGCTCCATGAAGGCGCGCAGCTTCTCCCGATCGGCGTTCTGGTTGGCCGGCTCCACCGAGGCGGCCGCCTCGTCGGTGCCGACGATTTCGGCGTAGGCGGTTCCGCAGCCCACCGCGAGGCCGAGCAGGGAAGCGGTGAATACACGGGACACAGTCAGGCGCAAGCGATCGTTCATGGTTTTCTCCTTGAGTGTCGAGTCGTCCGGATTGTAATAGGGAATCGTGCCCCGCGTTCCTTCGCGCTAGTGCAATATTCCCGCTTCGCGCATATAACGCAGCACGCCCTGGTGGATCAGGTCCCGCCGCGGCGCGGCGGCGAGCGTGTTCTCCAGCGTCGATTCGCCGCCTTGCGCGTGGCGCGCGGCGATCACGCTCTTGCCCTGGTGCAGCGCCCGTGCCAGGCGGTACGCCACGTCCTCCGGCAGCGACGGCGTCGAGAGCACGAGCGAGTAAGAGCCGAGCGCGGTGATCGGCGAATCCTGGCCGGGATAGCTGCCCGCAGGCACGTTCATCGGCTTGATGAAGGCGTGCCTGGCGAGAACGCGCTGGATGTCTTCGGCGGTCGGCGCGATGAAGCGCGCGCCGCCCGGTGCCTTCGCCAGGGTCACGAACCCCGGCCAGCCGATGCCGCCGCCCCAGAGCGCGGCCGCGCGGCCGTCGAGCACCATCGCGGGACCGTCGCCCGCCTTCTCCAGATAGATCGGCGAGAAATCGCGGTTGATGTCCAGGCCGAGCCCGTCGAACACGTAGCGGGCGAGGACGACGAACCCCGAGCCCGATGCGCCCCAGGCGATCGGCTTGCCCTTCAAGTCGGCGATGGCGCGCGCCGGGCTGTCCGAGCGCACCACGAACACGCCGAAGTTGGAGTACATCGCGTTGATGATGCGCAGGTCGGCCTTCGGCCGGCCGATCCCCTGCAAGGCTTCGTAGGTCACTTCGCCGGTCGCCTGGCCGATATCGATCTTGCCGGCCTCGAGGAGCGGGATGTTCTCGGTGCTGCCCTTGGTGTTTCTCGGCTCGACCGAGAGAGTCGGGTCCATCTCGTTCAGGGTGCTCGAGTAGGCCGCGCCGTAGACCGGGAAGCCGCCACCGGGCGTCGCAGTGCCGAGAACAACCACGGTCCGCGCCGCGGCGCCGCTCATGGCAGCCGCAGCGGCAACGAAGAGCGCTGCGGCGAGCGAGCGCGGGCCGCGGTGTTCATGTCTGCCCTCTCCCATTGGACTTCGATTTCTAGCGTGGTCGGACGACTGTATCATGACACTCTTTGAGCAACGAGCATGGTTCGCGGAACCGTCCTGATCGCCACGCTGCTGATGTTCGTCCCGCCCGCCGAAGCGCGTGTGACGAAGATCGTCATCAGCACGACCGCCGATCCCGACCCGGTCCTCTCCGACGGGGCTCCCTTCCCGATCAAGCGCATCACAGGCCGCGCCTTTGGCGAACTGGACCCGAAGGATCCCCACAACGCCATCATCCAGGACATCCGCCTCGCTCCGAGAAACGCGAAAGGCAAGGTGGAGTACCAGGCGACGTTCCAGCTGATCCTGCCGTCGGACCCGGGGAAAATGAGCGGCCTGATGTGGCACGATGTCCCCAACCGCGGTGGACGGGTGACGATCGTCGCCGCCGAGCGCAACGCCGGCGACGCGGGGCTGTCGAGCGGCTGGCAGGGCGACAACTCGGGCGGGACCGCGCAGGACGCCCCCGACAGGGAAGTCGTGCTCGTGCCGGTCGCGAGGAAATCGGACGGCTCCGCGATCACCGGAAAGGTGCTGGGGCGCATCGTCAATCGCGGCGGACCGGACTCGCAGCCGATCCTGGTGCAGAGCAATCCGCTGCCCTACAGGCCGGCGACGCTCGACACCCGGCGGGCGACGCTCACGGCGCATGCGCACGAGGCCGTCGACGGCAAGGTGAGCGTGCACTCGGTCGTTCCGAGCAGCGAGTGGGCGTGGGCCCGATGCGACGCCGCGCATGCCTTTCCCGGCACGCCCGACCCGGCGCACGTCTGCCTGAAGAAAGGCTTCGACGCGAAGCTGCTGTACCAGGTCGTGTTCACCGCCAAGGATCCCCACGTGCTCGGCATCGGCTTCGCCGCGTTCCGCGACGTCGCGAGCTTCTTCAGAAACGCCGGGAAGGACGATGCGGGCACGCCGAACCCGCTCGCAGATCGCATCCAGTGGGTGATCGGCCGGGGCGTATCGCAATCGGGCAACTACCTGCGGCAATTCATCCACCTCGGCTTCAACCAGGACGAGGCCGGCCGCCAGGTGCACGACGGCGCCTGGCCGATCATCGCCGGCCGGCGCATCGCGCTCAACTTCCGTTGGGCGCAACCCGACGGCGTGCTCGAGCTCTACCAAGCAGGCAGCGAAGGTCCGCAGTGGTGGTTGCCGTGGGAGGACGGGGTGCGTGGCCTGCCCGCGCGGGGCATCCTCGATCGCTGCGCGAAGTCGCGCACCTGTCCGAAGATCATCGAGCACTTCGGCTCGGCCGAGGTGTGGTCGCTGAAGCTCACCCCCGAGTGGGTCGGCACCGACGCGAAGGAGGACATCCCGCTGCCCGAGAACGTGCGCCGCTATTACATTCCGAGCACCACGCACGGCGGCGGCGTGGGCGGATTCAATACCAGCCTCCCCGGATCCGGCCTGCCTCCCGTCGGACCCGCCTGTCCCGGCAATAACTTCGGGAACGCGATCTTCCCCGCCAATCCGGTTCCGCACACGCAGACGGTCAACGCGCTGCGGGCGCATTTCCGCAACTGGGTGATGCGCGGTACCCCGCCGCCCGATAGCGTCTGGCCGAGGCTAAAGTCCGGCGACCTCGTTGACCCCAACAGGGAAGCGATGGGCTTCCCGGACATACCGGCTATCACCGTGATCTCGCAGACTATCCCGGGCAATTTCATCATGCCGGTGTTCGACTACGACTGGGGCCCGGGCTTCAACTACAACGACACTTCGGGCGTGCCGACCAAGCAACCGCCGCCGATCAAGCGCGTGCTGCGAATGCTGGTGCCGCGCGTGGACGCGGACGGCAACGAGCTGGGCGGTGTGCCGGTGGTGCTGCGCGACGCCCCGCTGGGCACCTACCTGGGCTGGAACCTCACCGCGGGCGGAGAGCGCCCTTTCCACCAGGGCCAGATCTGCCACTACGCCGGAGGCATGATCCCCTTCGCCAAGACCCGGGCCGAACGCGAGGCGAGCGGCGACCCGCGCCTATCGCTCGAGGAGCGTTACCAGGATCACGCGGGCTACGTCGCGGCGGTGCGCGCCGCGGCGGCAAAGGCAGTCGCGGCGGGATTCCTGCTGCAGGAGGACGCGGACGCGCTGATCAGGCAGGCCGACGCGAGCGCGGTGCTCAAACCCTGACGCTTCGCGTCACTCCGCGCGCGCGCCCGACGAGCGGATCACGCCCGCCCACTTCTTCGCCTCGTCTCGCAGGAAAGTCCTCAGGTCTTCCGGCGAGCCGGCCACCGGCCGGGCGCCCTGGGCGATCAGGGCGCTGCGCATCTCGGGCCGGGCGAGCGTCTCGACCAGTGTGATATTCAGCTTGTCGACAACGGCGCGCGGCGTGGCCGCGGGCGCGACCACCGCGTGCCAGGAGGCACCCAGCACGCCCGGCAGGCCGATCTCCGGCGTCGTCGGCACATCGGGAAGGAGCGACGAGCGCTCGGTGGCCGTGATCACCAGCGCCTTGAGCCGCCCCGCCTTTACGTGCGGCAGGAAAGCCGGAATGGTGTTGAAGGCGATCTGCACCTTGCCCGACATCATCTCGGGGAGCGCCTGCGCCACGCCCTTGTAGGGCACGTGCACGATCTGCAGGCCGGCCTCGCTCTTGAAGAGCTCGCCGATGAGATGCAGTCCCGAGCCTACACCGGTCGAGCCGAAATTGAGCTCGCCGGGATGCGCGCGCGCGTAGGCGAGCAGCTCGGCCATGGAATTCACCGGCAGCACGGGACTCGCGAATAGGACGAAGGGGAGCGTGGCGACCAGCGACACCGGCGCGAAGTCCTTCGCCACGTCGTAGCCGAGCCTGGGGTACAGGCCCGGGCCGATCGCCAGCGGCCCGACGTTGCCCCACAGCAGCGTGTAGCCGTCGGGCTCGGATTTCGCGACCGTCTCCGTGCCTATCGTTCCGCCGGCACCGCCGCGGTTGTCGACGACGATCTGCTGGCCGAGCGCGGTCGACCAGGACTGGCCGACCAGCCGCGCGGTAGAGTCCACCGATTCCCCTGCGGGAAAAGGCACGACGAGGCGGATCGGCTTGACGGGATACTGCGCAAAGGCGCCCTGCGCGAGAACGAGGAGCAAGACGAAACCTGCGGCACGAGTCATTTTCCGGTCCTTGTAACAGAAGGTTCGCCATCGGAAATATAGACGATCCGGGTGCGGCACGCTGCGGGCGTGGTATTCTTTCTGCGAGGTCATACGTTAACCCTGCTGTCTTAGCAGAGGAGGAAAACCCCATGAACATCGCCAGCCCGCAATTCGCTTCGACCAGGGCTCTCGCCGCAGCCGCGCTCACCCTCATCCTTGCCCTTGCCGCGTGCGGCGGCGGCAAGACCGTGGTCGAGAGCGACCTCGGCATCAAGGGTGCCCCCGACTGGGTCAACAAAGGCACCGCCGTGCTCAACGACAAGGACGGAAGGCTGTTCCACGGGGTGGGGTCGTCCCCCTCCCTGGGAGACGAGGCGCTGCAGCGCTCGACCGCGGACGACCGCGCGCGCGCCGAAGTCGCGCGCATGCTCTCGACCTATCTCGACGTGGTCAGCAGCGACTACGCCGCGGCGTCGGGCACCGGCGCCAACGCCAGCGCCGACCAGTCCGTGTCGCGCCAGATCAAGGCGGTCACCAAGACGAATCTCGCGGGCTCGAAAATCATCGGACGCTGGAAGGACAGCAAGACCAACATGGTCTACTCGATCGCCGAGCTCGACCTGAAGCAGATCAAGACCACGCTGGACAGCGCCAACGGCATGAACGAGGACCTGCGGCGCTACATCGGCCGCAACGCCGATAACATTTTCGACAAGGTATCCGGGGAGAAAGCAAAATGAGCCACCGTCCATCTCTGCGCACCGGCCTTGCGCTGCTCGCGCTCGTCACGGCCTCCGCCTGCTCGACCAAGGTCGAGCGCCTTGACGAATCCAAAGCGGTGGATCTGAGCGGGGGCTGGAACGACACCGACTCGCGCCTGGTGTCCCAGGAAATGATCCAGGACTCGCTGTCGCGGCCCTGGCTGCAGGAGTTCCGCGGCCGTCCGGGGCAGGCGCGGCCGGCGGTGATCGTCGGCGAAGTGCGCAACCTGAGCCACGAGCACATCAACACCAACACCTTCACCCTCGATCTCGAGCGCTCGCTGATCAACTCCGGCAAAGTGGATTTCGTCGCCACCAAGGACGAGCGCAAGGGAATCCGCGACGAGCGCAAGGACCAGGACCTGAACGCGCGCGACGACACGCGCAACGCCATGGGCCGCGAGCTGGGAGCGGACTTCATGCTGACGGGGACGATCAATACCATCGTCGACCCCAACGGAAACGAGCAGCTCCTGTTCTACCAGGTCAACATGACCCTCATCAGCCTCAAGGACAACCGCAAGGTCTGGGTCGGGCAGAAGGACATCAGGAAGCTGGTGACGCGCAGCAAGATGCGGTTCTAGGACGCGGGCTCCGCGAGGGTCGTGTCTGCGGGCGGCGTTGCGGCGAGATTTCGGTTGCCGTGCGCGGCGGCGTGCTTGGCCGCGCTCGCCGCGTGCGCGACCTTCAGCGACACCATCCAGTCCACCGAGACCAGCCTCGCCCAGCAGCGGCCCAGGGTCGCGCTGACCGAATACGAGAAGACCAAGCCGACCCCTCCCGACCGGGTCCTCTACCTGATGAACAAGGGGATGCTGCTGCGCATGTGCGGGGACTACGACGAAAGCACGCGCACGCTTGAGGAAACCAAGCGCCTGAGCGAGCAACTGAGGGCGCTCTCTCTGCGCGAGCAGGCGCTCTCGATCACCATCAACGACGCCACCAAGAGCTTCGTCGGCGAGGACTTCGAGCGGGTGATGGTCAACAACTATCTCGCGCTCAACTACCTGGAGCGCGGCCAGCTCGACGCCGCGCGCGTCGAGGCGCTGCAGGTGGACGTCCTGCTGCGCGAGAAGCAGCAGCGAAGCGCGAAGGACAATCCGTACGCGGAGGACGCCTTCGCCCGCTACCTCACCGGCATCGTGTACGAGGACGAGGGCGAGGCGAGCGACGCGATGATCGCCTACCGCAAGGCCTACGAGGCCTACCAGAAGCAACTCAAGGTGTTCGCCGTGGCCACACCCGAAACGCTCAAGCACGACCTGATACGCCTCGCCGACCGCATGGGCCTCGCCGAGGAGGCCAAGCGCTACCGCGAGGACTTCAAGATCGCCCAGACGCTGAGCGATGCCGACCTGCGCGAGCGCGGCGAGATCATCTTCACGGTGCATGCCGGGCTCGCCCCGCTCAAGCGGGAGCGGGCGATCACCGCGCCCAATCCGGCGACCGGGCGCATACTCAGGGTCGCGGTGCCGCAGTACCGCTCGCGGGCGCAGCCGTTCGCCTACGCGAGCCTGAGTGTGGATTCCGGATCGGCGAAGACCTCGCGGGTCGAGAACATCGACGCCATCGCGGTGAAGACGCTCGATTCCGAGATGGCGGCGATCACCGCGCGGGCGATCGCCCGCGCGGTGGCCAAGGACACGATCGCCGGCGCGGCCGGCTCCGGCGACAGCACCTCGAGCGCGCTGCTCGGGCTGGCGGTCAACCTTGCTGGCGTCTTCACAGAGCGCGCCGACACCCGCAGCTGGTTCACTCTGCCCGGCGAGATCCATCTCGCGCGGCTGCCGCTCCCGCCGGGAGAATACAGGCTCAAGATCGAGCTCCACGGGCGCGACGAGCGCGTGCTCGATTCGAGCGAGATCAAGGTCACGCTACTCAAGGGAGAAAAGAAATACCTGTCGCGGCACTGGATTCCAACCAATCTCGAGGTAAAACCATGAAGCCATGGCTATGGATCGTTGTGGGCATTTCATTGTTCGGCTGCGCGAGTGCGCCTTCCACGCCGGACTGGGTGAACGGCAAGAGCGCCAAGTATCCCGACAACCAGTATCTCGTCGGACGCGGCCAGGCGGACGCGCAGGAGGAAGCGCGCAACCGCGCCCGCGCCGATCTGGCGAAAATCCTGGAAGTCGGCGTGTCGGCGAAATCGAGCGATGTCACCAGCTTCAGCTCGGGCGCCGAGGGCGCCAAGACCGAATCGCAGGTTTCGCGCAGCATCGTGACGCGCACCGATCAGATCGTGCGCGGCATCCAGATTCCCGAGACCTGGCAGGATCCGCAGACCAAGTCGATCTACGCGCTCGCGGTCCTGCCGCGCTCGCAGGCGGCGATGGGGCTGCGCGCGGACATCGAGCGGCTCGACGCGGCGACGCAGGGCTATGTCCAGGGTGCGCGCAACGCGCCCGACCTGCTGGCGCAGGTCGCCTCGGCGAGCCGCGCCCTCGACTCACAGCGCGAACGCGACGCCGTGCAGCGCACTCTGCAGGTGATCGACGTCACCGGGCTCGGCGTGGAGCCCCGGCAGAACAGCGGCCAGCTCGCCGCGGACCTCAACGAGCTGCTGAAGCGCGTGCGCATGAAGCCCCAGGCTCCGGGCTCGCAGGAGCTGGAACGCATGCTCTCGGCGGCGCTGTCCGCTGCGGGCTTCGTGCCGGAGGCGGGAGCCACGGCGCCCTACGTGCTCTTCGGCTCGTTGCAGCTCGACGACCTCGGTGTCATCGACGGCTGGTACTGGACGCGCGGAACGCTGGAGGTGCAGCTCACGGACACGGCGAGCGGCAAGGTGCGTGGCAACAAACGCTGGGAGATCAAGACCTCCAGTCCGCAGAAGGCCACGGCGCAGCGCCGCACGCTCGATGAGGCGGACGCGACGCTAAAGCGCGAGCTGCGTCCGACGATCCTGGGGTTCGCGGTCGGAAACTAGCCGAGGCTCACCGCGATCCAGTCGGCGATGAAGGAGATGCCGAGCGGCCGGTCGTCGACCTGGCAGTGCTCGGCGCCGCCCTCCTCGGGCGTGAAGATCTTGAGCATCTTTCTCGGGGTCTTCAAGGCGGCGTAGAGATCGTGCGCCGCCTGCACCGGCACGACGCGGTCGTTCGCGCCGTGGGTGATGAGCACCGGGCAGGTGATTTTCCCGGCGACGCCGGCGAGGGAGAACAGCTTGGCGCGCTCCAGCGCCGCGTCCGAGTCGTCGAGCCCCAGGATCCACTGGAACTGGAAATTCGACTGCGCGCTTTTTTTCGGGTCGGCTGCGAGCTGCTCCTTGATCTTCCTCTGCCAGGCGTGCAGGTCCCAGTGCAGCGCGCCCAGGCATACGCAGGCGGTGTAGCGGTGCTCGAACGCCGCGATCCTCGGCGCGTAATAGCCGCCGAAGCTGTAGCCCATGATGACGACTCTCTTCGGGTCGACGTCGGAGCGCTTCGCGACGAACTCGTAGGCGGCGGTGCCCGGCACCTCGTAGTCGTGGCGCGCGTAGACCTTGCGCAGGCGCAGGGTCTCGCCCTGGCCCGGCCCGTCGATCGCGAGCGTGTTGAACCCGCGTTTCGCGAACTCCAGGCCGGCGAACAGCACGCTCATCTCCTTGCAGTTGTCCATGCCGTCGAAGAGGACGACCGTCGGTGCGGGCGCTTTCGCCGCCGATTTCATGAAGTACGCCGGGAGCGTCTTCCCTTCGTAAGGCACTTCGCAGAACTCGATTTCGGGATGGCGGCGCTTCAGGCCCTCCTGGTAACAACGCAGCGCCTTCTTGTAGATCCCTAGTTTTCTTTCTCCGAGCGGAACGAAGCGCTCGCCGGCATAGTAATAGTTGGCCGCGCGCAGATAGTGATTCCCCGCGCCCGCGTTGCGGCCTTCGTTTGCAGCCGCATCGGCGAGCTTCTCGTTTCTCTCCGCCTCCGCGCACCACTCCTGCCACCACGCCTCCGGGTCCTGCGGCCCGCGCGCGCGAAGCCGCTCGCAGACGCGCTCGATCTCCTCGAGCGCCACCGCGCCGTAAGGCGCCATGCCCTTGCACACCAGGGTCGCGTTCGACCACTGGAAATTGTCCGGAAAGGAATCGGTCCAGGTCGAAGGCATGTCCGCGCCTATTGCGGCATCCGCAGCGCGCGGATGCGGAAGTGCAGCGCGAGGCCGTCCTTCACCGCGATCGCTCCGCCCAGCAGCGAATACGGCGTGATGCCGAAATCGCTCTGGTTGAACGCCAGTTTCCCCGACACGCCGACGCTCTTCCCGTCGGCCTCGATCTCGGCCGGAACCTGGAAGGTGCGGCCATGGCCGTGCAGCGTGATCGCGACCGCGAGCGTCGCCTTCTTCTCCTTAGCATCCGCCCCGGAAACCGCGATGAGCGCGAAAGGAAACCGCTCGGCCTCGAGCACGTGGTTCAGCATGTTGGAGCGCGTACCTTCGATGTCGGACTCGGTGGGCTGGGTGTCGAAGCCCGCCTCCTGGCGCAGGTCGGGCTCGTCGACGACCAGACGCGCGAGGGCGACATACAGGTCGGCGCGGCCCTCGTCCGGCGCGACGTAGCCCGTCACCTCATGGCTCGCGATCACGTGGTCGTGGCCCAGGCGCGCGAGCGATCCGCCGCGGCGCACCTCGATCACGATCAGGGACTCGGCGGGAGCGACGCGATACACGGGCCTGCCCTGCTTCAGCGCCTGCTGGTAGTAGCCTTCCGGAAACTCGGGCGGCGGAGCGGGAGGTGCCTCGACGCGCAGGAGCTGCGCGCAGCCGGCGAAGAACAGGACAAGGGCGGCGACCGCCGCAACGTGGCTGCGGTGCATCTTCAGACCTTGCGCAGCTTCACCTTGAATTTCACTTTCACATCGGCGCCGATGGTATCGGTGGCCTTCCACTCACCCAGGCCAATGCCGAAGGCGCCGCGCTGCAGCGTGAACTCGCCTTCCATGGTTGCGCCGTCTCCCGAAACCACCCAGGTGAACGGCACCTCGAGCGTCTGCTTCACGCCCTTCAGGGACAGGGTGCCGCGCGCGAGGTAGCGGCCGCCGTCGCGGCGCAGGTCGGTCGAGTGGAACTCGGCCAGCGGAAAGCCGGCGTAGTCGAACCAATCCTTGTTGCGGATCTCCTTGTTCACGTCCGGGATGCTCATGTCGGCGCTCGTCACCTTGATGGTGACGTCGAGGCTCGCGCCGGCGGGCTTGTCCGGGTCGAAGCGCAGTCGCGTGTCGAACTCCTTGAACACGCCCGGCGCCGGGGTCTTCTCGAAAGTCGCGGTGAACTCGAGCCTGCTCCCCGCAGAATCCATTTTCCAGTCGGCGGCGAGCGCGGGAAATGCGAGCAGCAGGCTGCACAGCGCCGAGACGATTCTCTTCATGAGGTACTCCAGGGAAGCATGCGCGTGAGCACGCTGTCGCGCTTCACGTAGTGATGCCGCAGCGCCGCGCCGATGTGCGCGACCAGGACGAGCGCGAGCAGCGTCACCAGCCATGCGTGGATCGTCGCGAACAGGTCCGAGACGGCCTTGTCGGGCGCGGCGATCGCCGGCAGCGGGATCGTCCAGAAGATCCGGAACGGCACGTTGCTCGCCGAGGCGATGACCCAGCCGGTGAGGGGCAGCGCGATCATCAGGGCGTAGAGCAGGAAGTGCGAGAGGTGCGCGCCGGTACGCTCCCACAGCGGCATCTCCCAGGGAAGCTCGGGCGCGCGATGCGAAAGGCGCCACAGCAGGCGCAGCGCGAGCAGCGCCAGGATCAGCATGCCGGTCGACTTGTGCCAGACGAAGAGATTCAGTTTCGTCGGCGAGAGGTGCCAGCCCACCGCGACCAGGCCGAGCGCGATCTGCGCGAAGATGAGCGCCGCCATCGCCCAGTGAAACAGCTTGGCCGTCGCGCCCCAGGACTCGATGTCGTTGCGAAGCACGCTATTTCTCCGCCACCGCCTCGACCTGGATACGCAGCGTCACCTCGGGCTTGAAGCCCCACTGCGGCGCATAATCCAGGCCGAATTTGCTGCGATCGAACGTGCCGAAGGCATCCGCCCCGCACCACTCGCGCTTGAGGAATGGGTGCGGAATGCACTTGAACATGTTGATCTTCAGCGCGACCGGCTGCGTCACGCCGTGCAGCGTCAGCTCGCCTTTCACCTCGGTCGGGGCCCCGGCGACGAAGCGCTCGAGCTTCCCCTTGTACGTGATCGTCGGATACTTCTTCGCATCGAGCTGGTCCGGGGCCAGCAGGTATTCGGTCACCTTGGGATGGCCGAAATCCATGCTCGCCGCATCGATCACGACCTCCACCGTTCCGGTGCCGGCGCTCTTGTCCAGGGTGACCTTGCCGGTGGTGCGGTTGAACTTGCCGCGCCATATCGACAGGCCCATGTGGTCGGCCTCGAAACTGGGATAAGTATGCTCGGGATCGATGTCGTAGCTGACCGGAGCGGCGTATGCCGCGACGCACGCGACAAGGCCGAGAGCGACACACAGAACGGTTCTCACGTCAGGTCCTTTCTTATTCTTGCGCCGATTGCAGCAGTATCGCCGCGAGCTCCTCGGGCACCAGGATCATGGAGTCGTGCCCGGTCTTCAGCTCGTGGAAACGCCACTTCGGGTCGCCGCGGTATTTTGCCGCGAACTGGTCGAACGTGCCGGTCGCCGGCGACGAGCAGTAGACGAACGTCTTGGGCAGCGCGGCCGCCGACGAGTTCACCAGACGTATGGGTTGCGTGAAGCAGCGATAGGGATGCCGCATCTCGCGCTGTCGGGCAAAGGCGACGTGGTCGGGCTTCACCACGCCCCACAGCGACGGCGGCGGCGGATCGACGAAGCCGCGCTCCTCGCCCTGCCTGCGAAATCCTGCCGCGCGCTCGGGGAGCACGTAGTCCATCGCGCACTTGCCGTTCTCCGGCACGAAGGCATCGAGATAGACGAGGCGTCGGATGCGCTCGCGCGCACGGTCGGCGACGCCGGTCACCACCATGCCGCCGTAGCTGTGGCCGACGAGCACCACGTCGCGCAGGTCTTCCGTCTCCAGCGCCGCGACCACGTCCTGGATCTGCGCGTCGAGGTCGATGTCGGGCCGCGCGAGGTGCGCACGCTCGCCCAGGCCGGTGAGCGTGGGCGTGTACACCTCGTGACCGGCGCGCCGCAGGAGGGGCGCGACGAATCGCCACTTCCAACCGCCGGCCCAGGCACCGTGGACCAGAACGAAGGTGGTCATGATCTCCACTGCGGGAGTTTTCCCACCCAGTCGACCAGGGCCGCGACCACCGCCGCCGGCTGCTCGGGAACGAGCGCGTGCCCGGCATCCGGAACCACCACCACGCTGACGCGTCCGCCGAGCTCCTCGCGCAGGTCGTTCGCCGTCTCGCGCGGCCTGAAGGCGTCTTGCTCGGCCTGCAGGTCGAGCAGGGGCGCATCGCCCGCACCCCACCATGCCTCCTGCGGTGTCGCAAGCCCCGCGGCGCGCTGGCTCGCGTTCACTTCGGGATAAAAACCCTCGAGCCAATCGCGTGCGTCGTGTCCCGGCGCGAAGAACGCGAGCTGCAGGTACTTCAGCCGCTCCGCACCGGCAAGAGAGGGGTCGGCGCACTTCGTCACCGCCTCGGCGAGCGCTGCGGGATATTTCTTCGCGGCCGCGGCTAGAATCGCCACGCCGCGGACGAGCTTCGGATGATCGGCCGCAGTCATGCGCGCCACCCAGTTGCCGAAGGCGTGCCCGACGACGACCGCCGGACCGCCCGCATGTTCGATTTGTTCGTGCGCGATCACCTCCGCGACGTCGCGCGCGAGGTCGTGCAGCGTGAGCCCCTTCATCGGCCCCGTGCTCCTGCCGATGCCGCGCGGCTGCGGGCGCAGCACCCGGTAGCCGGCCTTGGCGATGCCTCGCGCGACCTCGTCGTAGTCCCCGGCGCCGCGCCCGCGCGAAGGCAGGATGACGACGAGTGGCCCCTTGCCTTCGGCGATCGTTTCGATATGCGCGTCGCGCGTGGCGACGAGGGCGGCCATCGGCGCATGATACGCGCGGGGTTCCTCCCGCGGCGGCGGCCAAAAAAAGAGGGCGCCGGGGAGCCCATCCCGCTCACCCGGCGCCCGACGCACCTGCGATAAATCGTCCTTAGGCCGCCTTCGGCTCGCCGCTCGGGAATCCGATGCCGCCGGGCTGGATGAGGCACTGCAGGGAGAGCATCCCGCCCCAGGCGAGGAATGCGACTATTGCCACGTCGATCGTCAAAGCCAAGGTAGTCATGATTCCGGTCCCCCAGTGAATTGCACTCGTCCTGCTCAGTAGTACATTTCCGGCATCGGCTCGATTTCCCTGGCCTGGTTGACGATCTGTGCCGGGAGATAGTCGCCGGCAGCGCTGTAGGTCGCGGCGGACACTTCGATGCCCGCTTGGGCCGGCATCAACAGCACTGCGATGGCGCAGATCGCGATCGCAACAAGGGCCAGCGCGGTCAAGCTGAAGGATCCGGACTCGCGGTTTTCACGGTTGCTCATTTTGGGTCCCCTCTCTGTTCTGGGGCCGGCGGAAATCGCCTGCCCGATGGAGACCACTTTAGGATTCCGCAGCGCCGCGCTCGCCGTCGGACGGCACTGGGGGTTTGTGCCGCACGTCACTTTCCGACCCGCCGCGCGACCTACGTCACGTCGGTTTTGTGCCAAACGAACATACGGGAGGCCCCGCCAGAGGCCGTGCTGCGGGGGAAGAGCCGGGTCTTACCAGTGCGCCGGAAGGCGCTTGTGGACCTTGATCTGCTTGGCGTCGACGGAGATGTAGCCGCCCGCGGTGAGGTCCTTGACGATGCGGTTCACCATCTCGCGCGAGCCGCCGATCCGCTCCGCGATGTCCGATTGCGTCAGGCGCTCGGGAACGACGCGGGCGCCGTCCAACTCGATCGCGCTCTCGTCGACGAATTTGGCGAAACGCCCGTAGACGTCCTTCAGGGCGAGATCGCGGACCTGCTTGACGAGGCTGCGCGTCTTGGCGATCAGGAGGTGGATGAGGTGGCGCGCGAACAGCGGGTTGCGCTCGAGCAGGCGCTCGATCTCGCTCATCGGGATCACGAAGCAGCGGCAGGGCTCCAGCGCCATCACCGAGGCGGAGCGTGGGCCCCCGTCGAGCACCAGCTCGCCGAAGTAGCTGCCCTCGCGCATGGTGCTGAGCACCACTTCCTTGCCTTCCTCGTCGCTCACGAACACTTTGACCCGCCCCGCGAGCAGGACGTAGAGCGAGTCGGTCTCGTCGCCTTCGTTGATGATCACCGCGTTCTTGGTGAACGAGCGCGCGCCTCCGTGGGGCGCGAGCTCGCGCAGCGCGTCCTCGCCCATCGCGGCGAGGGGGCCGATTCCCATCGACACGGCGTGCGACAGAGACATGTCTTTTCTCCCCGGATGACCAGCGAATGCGGAT
>Ga0137410_10001629_pt1 | contig 15337 bp, 9 predicted proteins | sample CZODoug1_16funga_FD_108878 | JGI IMG/M metagenome (GOLD analysis project Ga0137410, IMG submission 108878) | Vadose zone soil fungal communities from Angelo Coast Range Reserve, California, USA - CZODoug1_16fungal (Illumina Assembly) | ecosystem: Environmental > Terrestrial > Soil > Vadose zone... | reverse complement strand
GATCCCCGCACGAAATTCAAGTGGACGGCATTGGTGGATCGCATTCCGTGACCAGCAAGGTCGCGATGATCAGCAAATCCAGGCATCCCGGCGCGGACGTGGATTACCTGTTCGCCCAGGTGCAGATCAACGAGAGCTTCGTCGACACCAAGCCCAATTGCGGCAACATGCTGGTTGCGGTTGGGCCGTTTGCAATCGACGCTGGGCTGGTGCCGGCGAAGAACGGCGAGACGATCGTACGCATCTTCAATGTCAACACGCAGACGCTGGTGGACGCGATCGTGCAAACGCCGGGCGGCAAGGTGACTTACGAAGGCAAGGCTGCCATCGACGGCGTGCCTGGCACGGCCGCACCCGTCGGCATCAACTTCAAGGGCGGCATCGGCTCGGTTACCCAAAAAATGCTGCCCACCGGCAAGCCGTCGGACATCATCGACGGCGTCGAGGTAAGCTGCGTGGACATCGCAATGCCGATCGTCCTGATGCGGGCGGAGGCGTTCGGCAAGACCGGCCACGAAACCGCGGTCGAGCTCGACGCGGACAGGGAGACGGTGCAGCGCATGGAAACGATACGGCGCAAGGCCGGCACCCTGATGGGCATGGGCGATGTGTCGAAGCGCGTAGTGCCGAAAATGGCCTTGCTGTCTGCGCCGCGCAAGGGCGGCACGATCGCTTCGCGATTTTTCGTACCGGAAACCTGCCACAAGTCGCATCCGGTGACCGGAACCGTGTGTATTGCCTCGGCCTGCGCCATACCCGGAACGGTGGCGTCGCAGATCGCTCCCCTTTCACCGGCGCCGCAGGGCATGGTCCGGATCGAGCATCCTTCGGGCATGATCATCATCGATCTCGACGTCGATTTCACCGGTGGCAAGCAGGCGTTGCGCCGTGCCGCGCTGATTCGCACCGCGCGCCGCATTTTCGAAGGGCAGGTCTGCGTGCCCGAACACGTGTGGGCGGGCAAGCGCGCTTCGCAGCCGACCGCCGCCACCGCGTAGCCACACGCCTCGACCGCGCCCCCGCATGAACGTTGCCGTCATCGGCGGTGGGTACGCCGGCATGGCAGCGGCCGTCACGCTTGCCGAGCGGCGGGTGCCGGTCACGGTATTCGAAGCAGCCAAAACGCTCGGCGGCCGTGCACGCCGCGTCGAGCAACGCGATCTTGCTCTCGATAACGGCCTGCATATCCTGATCGGCGCCTATCGGGAGACTCTGCGCCTGATGCGCCAGGTGGGCGCCGACCCCGAGCGGCTGTTGCAGCGCCTTCCGCTGACCTTGCGCATTCATGGGCGTTTCACTCTGAAAGCGCCCCGCCTGCCGGCGCCGCTGCATTTGCTGGCCGGCCTCGCCCTCGCCAGCGGTGCGCCGCTGGGTGAACGCCTGGCCGCCGTCCGTTTCATGCAGCGTATGCGGCAGCAGGGCTACGCTCTATTACGGGATATCTCCGTTGCAACCCTCCTTCGGGACCAGGCGCAGGGCGCCATCATGACGCGGATGTTGTGGCAACCTCTGTGTGTCTCCGCGCTCAATACGCCGCTCGAAACGGCTTCGGCACAGGTATTTCTCAACGTGCTGCGCGACAGCCTCGACGCCGATCGCTCGGCGAGCGACCTGCTGCTGCCGCGCGCTGATCTGTCGCGGCTCTTTCCCGAACCGGCGGCCGATTACATCAAGGCAAACGGCGGCGCGGTGCTCACTGGCCAGCGCGTCACGGAAATCGATGAATCCGGGGATGGTTATACGGTACGCTGCGCGGAAACCGAGCACGCCTTCAGCCACATCGTGTGCGCCCTGGCTCCGTACCACGCTGGTGCGTTTCTCATCGGGATCTCGGCCCTGGCCGAGGTCGCCGAGACTGTCGAGCAGCTTGCCTACCAGCCGATTTATTCCGTGTACCTCTGCTACCCGCGCGAGGTCCGCCTGCCCGCCCCGATGCTGGGATTCGATAACCCGCTGCTGCAGTGGGCATTCGATCGCGGCGTCCTTGCGGGCCAGCATGGGGTCATCGGTGCGGTAATCAGCGCGGAAGGCCCCCACCAGGCGTTGTCGCAGGAAGAACTCGGGCGCCTCGTCCACCAGGAGTTGCAGCAGCAACTTGGCCTGCTGCCCGATCCCTCATGGGTCCGGGTGATCGCGGAGAAGCGTGCCACGTTCGCCTGCACGCCTGGGCTTCGGCGCCCCGAATCGCGCACCCCGCTCCGGAATTTCTTCCTCGCGGGCGATTACGTGGCAAGCGACTATCCCGGCACGATTGAATCCGCAGTGCGCAGCGGGATCGACGCTGCCAACATGATCATCGATTCAAAAGCGTGAATAGTAAAAAGACCAGGCCATCGGATGTTTTCCTGCTTCTGTCCATTCACCATTCACTGTTCACAATTCACGCCTCTCTGGCAATATTGGGCCAGACGCCCTTTATAATGTCGAAAAGGAACCGCCGAGAAGAAAATGGCTGAACGCGAATCGATGCAGTACGACGTCGTGATCGTCGGCGCCGGCCCCGCCGGGCTTGCCGCCGCGATCCGCCTGAAACAGCTCGCCGCGCAGCACCAGCAGGAGATCGGTGTCTGCGTGCTCGAAAAAGGATCGGAGGTCGGTGCGCACATCCTGTCCGGCGCGGTAATGGACCCGCGGGCCCTGAACGAGCTCCTGCCGGACTGGCAGAAGCTCAATGCCCCGCTCAATACGCCGGTCGCCGAGGACCGCTTCCTGTTTCTCACTGAGGCCGCCTCCTACCGGGTGCCGGACGTCATGCTGCCGGCGTGCTTCCGCAATCACGGCAACTATGTCGTGAGCCTGGGCAATGTCTGCCGCTGGCTTGCCAAGCAAGCTGAAGGGCTGGGTGTCGAGATTTTTGCTGGTTTCGCCGCCGCCGAGGTGCTCTACAACGAGAGCGGCGCGGTGCGCGGCGTCGCCACCGGCGACATGGGCATCGGCCGCGACGGCAAGCCGACCGCGAGCCACCAGCCGGGCATGGAGCTGCATGCTCGCTACACGCTGTTTGCCGAAGGCTGCCGTGGTCATCTCGGCAAGCAGCTGCAGGACCGCTACAACCTGCGCGCCGGTGCCGACCCGCAGGTCTACGGCATCGGATTGAAGGAACTTTGGGAAATCACTCCCGAGCGGCACCAGCAAGGACTCGTAGTCCATACCGCGGGCTGGCCGCTTGCGGCGGACACTTACGGTGGCTCGTTCTTCTATCATCTCGAAAACCGCCAGGTCTCGATCGGTTTCGTGGTCGGCTTGGGCTACAGCAACCCCTATCTCAGCCCCTATGAGGAATTCCAGCGCTACAAAACGCATCCCGCAATCCGGCCTTTTCTCGAGGGCGGCAAGCGCATCGCCTACGGCGCGCGGGCAATCACGGCCGGCGGACTGCAATCGCTGCCCAAGCTCGTGTTCCCGGGCGGCGGGCTGATTGGCGACGACGCGGGCTTTCTCAATGTGTCGCGCATCAAGGGCAGCCACGCGGCGATGAAATCAGGAATGCTCGCGGCGGAGACCGCTTTCACCGCCCTGCGGGCGGGGCGTTCGCACGACGAACTCGGTGCCTATCCCGAAGCCTTCCGCGCGAGCTGGCTGCACGACGAGCTGCACCGTGCGCGCAATTTCAAGCCGTGGATGAGCAGGGGACTCGTGGTCGGCACGCTGATGGTGGGCGTGGACCAGGTCGTATTCGGTGGACGGGCGCCATGGACTCTCCACCACGCTCACGCGGACCATGAAACGCTCAGGGTCAAAACCGAGGCGGAGCCGATTGAGTATCCCAAGCCCGACGGTGTGGTGAGCTTCGACCGCCTGTCGTCGGTGTTCATTTCCAACACCAACCACGCCGAGGACCAGCCGATCCACCTGACGCTCAAGGATGCGGCGGTCCCGGTAAAAGTCAATCTCGAGCTCTACGACGCGCCGGAGCAGCGCTACTGCCCCGCAGGGGTCTACGAGATCGTGCGCGACGCCGACGGCAGGAACCCGCGGCTGCAGATCAATGCCCAGAATTGCGTGCACTGCAAGACCTGCGACATCAAGGACCCGACCCAGAATATCGTCTGGGTCTCACCTGAAGGCGGCGGTGGGCCGAATTACCCCAACATGTAAGCGCCGGCGCACCCCGGGAATAACAACAAACGGTCTTGGGTTACTTCGTCACCGCGTCACCGCATCACCCGCTTCTAGAGCGCTTCAAAAACTCCTGCCGCGCCCATACCGGTGCCGATGCACATGGTGACCATGCCGTACTTCTTCTGGTGCCGGCGCAGGCCGTGCAGCAGCGTCGCTACCCGGACCGCGCCGGTCGCGCCGAGCGGGTGCCCGAGCGCAATCGCGCCGCCGAGCGGGTTGACGCGGGTGCGGTCGAGACCCAGGTCCTTGATCACGGCGAGCGATTGCGCGGCGAATGCCTCGTTCAGCTCGATCCAGTCGATGTCGTCCAGCTTCAGCCCCACCTGCTTGAGCGCCTTCGGGATCGCCTTGACCGGCCCGATGCCCATGATGTCCGGCGGCACGCCCGCCACCGAGTAGCCCATGAAGCGGCCCAGCGGGCGCAGGTTATAGCGCGCCATCGCGGCCTCGCTCATCAGCACCACTGCCGCCGAACCATCCGACATCTGCGAGCTGTTGCCAGCGGTGACGCTTCCCTTCAACGAAAACGCGGGCCTGAGTTTCGCCAGCGCTTCGGGCGAGGTCTCGCGCCGCGGGCCCTCATCGTTCGCCGCGTCGCGGGCATTGACCCGCACCTCGCGCGTCGCGAGATCAGGCAGGTGCTCGTGGATGGGGTAAGGCGAGATCTCGTCCCGGAATTCGCCGGTATCGGTTGCCCGCACCGCGCGCCGGTGGCTCTCCGCGGCAAACAGGTCCTGCTCTTCGCGGCTCACCTTCCACTGCGCAGCGACCTTCTCGGCGGTGATGCCCATGCCGTAGGCGATGGCGACGTTCTCGTTCTTCTCGAAGACTTCGGGGCTGAAAGACGGCTTGTTGCCGCCCATCGGCACCATGCTCATGCTTTCGGTGCCGGCGGCGACCATCACGTCCGCCTCGCCCAGCCGGATGCGGTCCGCGGCGAGCGCGACCGCCTGCGTTCCCGAGGAGCAGAAACGGTTGATCGTCATGCCTGACACGGTGTTGGGAAAGCCGGCGAGCAGCAGCCCGATGCGCGCCACGTTCATCCCCTGTTCTGCTTCCGGCATGGCGCAGCCGACGATCACGTCTTCGATGGCCGCGGGATCGAGGCCCGGGCATTTGGCGAGCGCGCTCTTCAACGTGTGCGCAAGCATGTCGTCGGGGCGCGTGTTCCTGAACATGCCGCGCGGCGCCTTGCCCACGGGAGTCCGAACCGCCGCCACTATGTATGCGTCCTGGATCTGCTTACTCATATGGCACCTCCATCCATGGGATGAGGGCGGAGGGATGAAGGATGAGGAGAAAACCCGAACAATCTGTTTCCCTCATCCCTCATAAATCATCCCTCATCCCTAGTTTCTAAGCGGTTTGCCCGTCTTCAACGTGTGTTCGATCCTTGCCTGGGTCTTTTCGGTGGCGATCAGTTCCATGAAATGCTTGCGCTCGAGGTCGAGGAACCACTGCTCGTCCACCAGGCTGCCGCCCTCGATCTCACCCCCGCACATCACGATCGCGACCCGGTGCCCGATCAGGTAATCATGCTCGGAAATATGCCCCCCGGCCAACAGGTTTTCCATGAAGACGCGGATCGTGGCGATCTGGCTGCGCCCCGCTGCCGGAATTGCGACCTGCCGCAGCGGCGGGCGGTAGGCCGAGGCCAGCGCACGCAGCTCCGCCTTCGCAATTTCGAGCAGTTCGAAGCGATTCATCACGACGCGGTCGGTCGGCCGCAAATAGCCGAGCTCGCGGGAATGCTCCGCGCTGCGCCCGACTTCCGCCATTGCGACCGCCTTGAAGTACTTCTGGATGAACGGTGATAGATCCGCGCCCCTGGCCTCCGCCGCCGCGCGCATCGCGAACTCCTTGCAGCCACCGCCCGCCGGCAGCAGCCCGACGCCGGCCTCCACCAGGCCGATGTAGCTCTCCAGCGTCGCCACCGCCCGGTCACAATGCATGACGAACTCGCAGCCGCCGCCGAGCGCAAGGCCGTCCACCGCTGCGACGGTCGGCACCATCGAGAATTTAAGGGCCTGCGTCGTGTCCTGGAACTGCTCGACCAACTTCTCCACCTCGGCGAGCTTGCCAGCCATCAGCTGGTCGGCAACGCCCATCTGCCGCGCCGCCTTCAGCGCTAGCGATTCGGCCTCGCGCGTGACCTGCCGGAACAGCCGGCCGAGCGCCGACGGTTTTGACGGCCTCGAGCCGCCGGACGGCGTCTTCTTCAGGTTGGCGCCAACCGAAAACGGCGGCTCCGTCTGCCAGACGACAAGGCCCATGTAGTTATGCTCGGCCTCCTCCAGAGCCTGCTGCACACCATCGAGCACGTCGTCGCCGATCGCATGCATTCGACTCTTGAAGCTCACGATCGCGATGTCGTCGCCCGTGTGCCAGCAGCGCACGCCTTCGGTCTCGAAGATGGTCGTGCCGTACTTGACCGGCTCGCCTAGCACGCGGTCGGGGAACGGCTGGCGACGATAAACCGGGAGTGACGAGCGCGGCTTGTAGGCCTTCACAACCGGGGAGTACGAGCCTTCGTCGCCATGCACCCCCTTGCGCGACGTCTCCATCGCCCACGCCGGTAGCGGAGCGGTAGTCATGCCCTTGCCGTCAGTGATCTCCGCGGAAATCCACTTGGCCAGCGTGTGCCAGCCTGCGGCCTGCCAGATCTCGAACGGCCCCTGGGTCCAGCCGAAGCCCCAACGGATCGCGAGATCGAGGTCGCGCGCGTTGTCGGCGATCCCGGCGAGCTGCGCGGCGCAGTAATGAAACGCATCACGGTGGATGCTCCACAGGAACTGCGCCTGCGGGTGGCTCGAGGCGTGCAACTGCTCGAAACGCGCCGCGACATCCTTGTTCTTGAGGATTTCGACAACGCCTTCGTCCGCCTTCCCGCCCGACGGCCGATAATTCTGCGTCTTCAGATCGAGCACGTGGATATCGGAACCGATCTTCTGGTACACCCCTTTACGCGTCTTCTGGCCGAGTGCGCCCTGCTCGATCAGCTTTTTCAGCCAGGCCGGCACTTCGTAATACTTGTGCCAGGGGTCGTCCGGCAGCGTTTCCTTCATGGTGTTGACGACATGCGCGAACGTGTCGAGGCCGACCACGTCCGCGGTGCGAAAGGTCGCGCTGCGCGGGCGCCCGATCAACGTGCCGGTGAGCGCATCCACGACATCGAAGCCGATGCCGAGCCGCTCAGCGTGATGAACCGTCGCCAGCATCGAAAACACGCCGACGCGATTGGCGATGAAATTGGGCGTGTCCTTCGCGCGGATCACCCCCTTGCCGAGGGTGGTGACAAGAAACTTCTCGAGGTCGTCGAGGATTGCGGGCTCGGTACTCGCTGCGGGGATCAGCTCGACCAGGTGCATGTAGCGCGGCGGGTTGAAGAAGTGCACGCCACAGAAGCGCCGGCGCTGTCCTTCCGGGAACGACTGCGCGAGCTTGTTGATCGAGAGCCCCGACGTGTTGCTAGCGAAGATCGCGTGCTCGGCGAGATGCGGGGCGACTTTGCGGTAAAGATCCGCCTTCCAGTCCATGCGCTCGGAAATCGCCTCGATCACAAGGTCGCAATCCTTGAGCTGCTCAAGGTGCTGAGCATAGTTGGCGGGCTGGATCATGCCGGCGCGCGCCGCCGACGCCAGCGGGCTCGGTTCGAGCTTTTTCAGGCCTTCGATCGCCTTCAGCACATTGCCGTTGGGGTCGCCCTCCTTGGGGGGAAGCTCGTAGAGGACGGCGGGGACGTTGGCGTTGACCAGGTGCGCGGCGATCTGAGCGCCCATCACGCCCGCGCCGAGCACTGCGGCCTTGCGCACGACGAAGGGAGTAGCGGCTGCCATGGACACCCCCGGTTAGAGTGGAAATTTTAGCACGCGGTCACGACGGAAAAATAAGAAGCCGGGCGATCTGCCGCCCGGCTTCTCGTGGAGCTATTTCCGGTCTAGAACGAGTGGGAATACTGAACGGAGAAGATATCAGCCTTGTCCTCAAAGCTGCCCGTCAAGCAACCCGCGGCACAGGTGGCAAAGCCGGGAACCGTATTGTTGACGCGCGCATCCTTGACGAACTCGTGCGCGTAGCCTACGTCAAGCACGCCCTCCTTCGAGACCCTTTGCCGCACCCCGAAGGCCAGCCACGTGCGTTTCTGATCGGGCAGGCGTGCGGTCCGCGTCGTATCGTTGGTCGGCGATTCATCGATCGCCAGGCCGAAGCGGATCTTGGTCTGGTCAGACCATTTGTAGTTCGCGCCCACGCTGTAGCGCCAGGTGTCCTTCCATTGGAAAGGGAGAGTCGTCAATGTTGCGCCTGCCGCAGGCCCCGAAGTTCGGACGACTACCAGTTGCTGCAACGAACTCCAGCCGGTCCAGGTGATGTCCCCCATCAACTCCCACTTCGGATCCAGCGCGTGGAATACGCTGAACGAAGCGCTGTCCGGCACCTTCAGATCCGCCCGGATGCTTCCATTGCCGGCCGGCAAGCCGGTGAAGGTCACGGTTCCCTCGAGGTTGTACTTGATCGCTGAGCGATAGGCCGCACCGATCCGCGTGCTGGGTGACGCCTGGACGATCAGCCCCAGGTTGAATCCATAGCCGATGTCATCGGCACTGAGCGTCGAAACACCGGCCCCGCCTGCGAAGTTCGAAAGCTCGGCTTCGATCTTCTGCATGCTCAACCCGCCGCCGACGGATACCGTGTCGCTCACTTGGTAGGCCACTGACGGATTGATGTTGATGGCCTTGATCTCGGACTTGAGAGCCGTCAGTTGTCCGCGCCAGCCGGCGTCAAATTCGGTCTTCAGGCCGAAGGGCGCATTGAGCGCCACGCCGAAACGCAACTGGGGGTTGATGTCCATTTTGAAGAAGCCGTTGGGAATGAGCGCCCAGCCTCCGCCGTCGCCACCATCTCCGGTCCCGGGCGCCGCATACACGCCGGTCGAGCCCTGGTTCTGGAACTTGAACGAAGTTTTTACCGCATGGAGCGCGCCTGCCACTTGACTGCCGCTGGGCAGTGCCATCATTGCGGCGGGGTTGTACCAGGTGACGCTCGCATCGTCCGCTGCAGCAGCGCCTCCCGCGAATGCATTGCCGGTGCCGCTTCCGCTTTGCGTGCCGATTCCAAAACCGCCACCGAAAGCACCTGTCGCCAGACCGCCCAGCGTCGCGCCAACGGCGACGGCGACAATTTTTTTCCTCAGTTGCGATGCCATGATATCTCCCCCTTTTTTGATAACCGGATCCCCGTAAGAGCGCCCTGTCATGCCGGAACCATATTACTCCCCACCGCTATTTCCACGATAAACCAATCCCCTAGCGCCAGTTCATTGTTGCGTCGATACAACACGGGGGTTACGGTCCGAATCGATCGCCACGTAGGTCAGCGTCGCTTCGGTGACCTTCACCACCTCCTCCCGCTCCGGCCTGCGCTGCGCGTAGACCTCGACGTTGACGGTGATCGACGTGCGCCCGACGCGCACCACGTCCGCATAGAGGCTGATGACGTCGCCTACCAGCACCGGCTGCTTGAACTGGAAAGAGTTGACCGCGACGGTCGCCACCCGTCCCTTCGCGAGCCGCATCGCGGGGATGCTGCCGGCAATATCCACCTGCGCCATGATCCAGCCGCCGAAAATGTCTCCGCTCTGGTTCGCGTCGGCTGGCATCGGCACCACGCGCAGCATCGGGTCCCTGCCCGCCGGCAGTGTCACGATCGGTCCTCTTGATTCACCCATAGCTGTCTTTCGAAACTGTAACGAGATACGGGTGACGAGATATGGGTGACGAGGTGCGGGTGACGTAAAACCCGACTATGCGTTTCGTCACCCTTAATCGTCACCCTTAATCGTCACCATTATCTCGTCACCGCGGGTCAGTGCCCCGCATACATCTTGTCGATCTCGGCGTTGAATTTTTCCATCACCTTGGCGCGCTTCAGCTTCATGGTCGGCGTGAGCAGGCCGTTCTCCACCGTCCATGGATCGAGCGTGGCGGCCACGCGGCGCACCTGAGCGTAGCCTGGAAACTCCTTCATCTGGGCGGCGATGCGCATGCGCAACACTTCCTCGACCCGCTTAGAGCCCGCTGCCGCCGGGAAAGCGTCGAGTCCCTCTTCCGCACACAGCTTCTTCCATTGGTCGGTATTGAGCACCGTCATCACTGACAGGTACGGCTTGCCTTCCCCGAGCAGCATCACCTGCTCGAACAGCGGGTCGCGCGCAATGGCGGCCTCGATGTCCACCGGCGGCAGCTTTTCGCCATTGGAGAGAACGATGATTTCCTTCAGCCGACCGGTGATGAAGACGTGGCCCTTCTCGTCAACGCGCGCGGTATCGCCGGAATTCAGCCAGCCGTCGGCACCGAGAATCGCCTTGGTCGCTTCCGGGTTGTTCCAGTAGCCGAGCATGACGTTGGGCCCCTTGATCATCAGTGCGTTTTTGTCGCCGATACGCAGTTGTACATCCGGCAGGGCCGTGCCGACACTCGCCGGCAGGTTGTCATCCGGGCGATTGGCGGCCGCGACCGGGCTGCATTCGGTCATGCCGAAGCCCTGGAGTACGGGAAGCCCGAGGCCGATGAACACGCGGGAGATCTCGGGCGACAGCGCCGCGCCACCTGATATCGCTGCACGCACGCGCCCGCCCAACCGCGCCATGATTTTCTTCGCTACCAGCGCGTTCAACACCGGCCACAGCAGGAACGAAGGCTTCCAGGATCCGCGGCCCTGTGCGTGCTCGAAGCGCGCGTGGCCCACCGCAACCGCCAGCGCAAACAGCTTTTTCTTGAGCGGCGAGCCCGCGTTGAGCGCGTCGCGGATACGGCCGTACACGCGCTCGTAGATGCGCGGCACGGAGATGAGTAGCGTCGGGCGCACGGTTTGCAGATCCTCCGCCAGCACCAGGACTGAGCGGGCGTACGCGGTGGCCGAGCCGGTCATGACCGTGAGGTAGTAACCGCAGGTGCGTTCGAACATGTGCGAGAGCGGCAGGAACGACAGGAACAGGTCGTCGTGACCGGCAGTCAGCACGGTGCAGCTCGCGGCGGCGTTCGTCAGGATATTGTTGTGCGACAGCATCACGCCCTTTGGCCGGCCAGTCGTGCCGGAGGTGTAGACGATGGTCGCCAGCGCATGCGGATCGCGTGGCACGTGGCGCGTCTCGCCGCCGCTCTCGGGCAGCCAATCTGCCAGCGATTTCAGCCGCGGCTCGCCCGCCCCGGTTACCGGATTCACCGCAATGATGCGCGTGAGACCGGCGAGCTGGTCCTTCACCTGGGAGAGCGCCTGCCATTGTTCGGTCCCCTCGATCAGCAGCACCTTGCAACTGGCGTCGGAGATGATGTAGGCGACATTGTCCGGCCGGTCCTGCGTATAGAGCGGCACCACCACCAGTCCCAGGCCGAGCGCGGCCTGGTCGTAGGTCACCCACTCCGGCGAGTTGCGCAGCATCACCGCCACGCGGTCGCCGGGCTTGAGGCCGTCGCGTTCGAGCGCGGCCTGCCAGCGCGCGACCTGGTGGTTGATCTGCGCCCAGGTGTAATCGCGCCAGTTGTTATGGCTCTCATTGTGGGCGCGGTAGGCGACGAGGTCGGGCGTGCTCTTCACGCGCTCACGGAACAGACCGTCGAGCGTCACTGCGGCCCCGACCGGAATCAGGTGGCTGGATTGCTGTGACATGATCTCCTCCTTTTTTTATATGCTACCGCTAGTAAGTAGTGGATCGTGGGTCGTGGATCGACTCCATGTTTTCCCAAGAACAGCGGTTAACGGGATCGACCCACAACCCACGCTTTCGTCAGTCGAGGAACAAATCAGTATACAAAGCCATTCCGGGATTGACGGCGTACTGGTCGAAATCAGTGATGCCTTCCTCCCGCAGCACCGTCTCGTCGATGTAAAAGTTGCCGGTGGCCTTGCGGCTGTCGCGGTTCAGTATCGCGTAAGCGGCATCGGCCATGATCGCGGGCTTGCGGCTCGCCTTGAGAATCGCCTCGGGAAAATTCATCTCGATGGCAGCGGTTGCGATCGTCGTGCGCGGCCACAGCGAATTCACTGCGACGCCCGCCGTCCGGAATTCCTCGGCCATCCCGAGCGTGCACAGGCTCATGCCGTATTTGGCCATGGTATAGGCGACATGCGACTTGAACCAGCGCGGGTGCATGTTGAGCGGCGGCGAGAGCGTAAGTATATGAGCATTCGCCGCTTTCTTCAGATGGGGCAGGCACGCCTGCGAACAGACGAACGTGCCGCGCAGGTTGACCCCCAGCATCAGGTCCAGGCGCTTGACCGGTGTTTCGAGCGTGCCGGTAAGCGAGATTGCGCTCGCATTGTTGACCAGGCAATCCAAGCCGCCGAATTTGTCTACCGTGCGCTTGACCGCGCCGGCAACGGCATCGGCATCACGCACATCGAGCTGCAAGGCGAGCGCCTTGCCGCCCGCCGCCTCGACTTCCTTCGCCACGGTATGAATGGTTCCCGGCAGCCTGGGATGCGGATCGGCGGACTTGCCGGTCACGACGACATTGGCGCCATCGCGCGCGCACTTAAGCGCGATTTCGCGGCCGATGCCTCGCGTCGCCCCCGTGATGAATATTGTCTTACCGCCCAGTCCCATCATTTGCCCTTGAATTCCGGTTTGCGTTTTTCAACAAAAGCAGTGACGCCTTCGGCAAAATCGCGCGTCACTGCGCAACGCGCGAACGCTTCCACCTCCGCTTCGAGCCGCGCCGCAAGCGTCTGATCATGGTCCTGGTAGACCAGTCGCTTGATTTCGCCGAACGCAATCGTCGCGCCCTGTGCCAGCTTGCGCGCGACGTCCGCTGTCTCGGCCGCCAGACGATCAGCGCCGACCACCCAGTTGACGAGTCCCAGCCGCAGCGCTGTCTGCGCATCGAATGGTTCCGACAGCAGCATCAGTTCCAGCGCTTTGCGGTACCCCACCAGGCGCGGTAGCGCCCAGGTCGCGCCGCCGTCGGGACTGGTGGCGATCCGGCTGTAAGCCAGTGTGAATTTCGTGCCCTCCGCCGCGATGGCAAGATCGGCCGCGGCAAGGAGGCTGACGCCGGCGCCGGCCACGGCGCCATGTACGCTGGCGAGGACCGGCTTAGGCGTGCGGCGCAGCGCAAGGATCGCGTGGTGCAGTTCGGTCGCGCCCTCCCTCACCAATGCCGGCATGTCATTCCGCAGATTGGCGTGGAACATCGCGACGTCTCCACCCGCGAGGAATGCCGGCCCCTCGCCTCGAATCACCACAACTCGCGCTGCCAGGTCCCGTTCCGCCTGCCCGGCTACCACACGCAAATCGCGCAGCATCGTCAAGTCGAGCGCATTCATCACCATCGGACGGTTCAGCGCGATGGTCGCCACGCCGTCGGCGACGGAGTAGAGGACGGTGTCACTCATTTATCGAGAAAGTGATGGGTGATAGGTGATAAGTGATAGGAGTTAAACGTCTACCGCTACGCGGGTGCCTTATCACTTATCACTCGTCACTTATCACGCCTTTCGGCTAAGTGGCCGGATTCGCCTGGTGCCCGCGTTTGTCGATCTCGGGGAAAGCCGTCCTGCCGCGCATCTCCTCGAACGTCACCGGCTCGGTGGTTTGATAGATCTCGGTTCGGCCCAGGTCCCGCGGGAAATCGTCCACCATGATGACCTGGCGGCGGAGGCGCTTCGCGAGTGCCATCGCTTCCTTCTCCGCCTGCGTGATCACGCCTTTCGCGTGGGCTTCGTCGACGATCTGGTCGGCGAAGCTGGCGGTGATCGTTCCCTGTTCGCGCGCCTTGCGGATCTTGGCGCCGATCGGCTCCGCGGCGATCACGGCGCGCAATCCCGCCTCCAGCGCGGCGACCGGCTCGTTCGGATCCTTCGGGATGAACACGCCGGCGGTCAGCCGCTCGCGCGCGGGCCCGGGCTGGAGCAGCACACCCACGACCTGGTGGCCGAGATGATCGCGCGGCGACTCGAACTCGCGGCCGTAGGGAAAAATGATCACGCGCAGCACCCAGGCGACGATGCGGTACGGGAAATTCGCGAACAGGCCATAGAAAGCTTCCTCGGTGCGGGCGAGCGCGTCTTCCATTGCCCAGTGCAGCAGCGGGAGATCCTCCTGTGGGCGGCCCGCGTCTTCGTAGCGCTTGAGCGCGGCCGAGGCGAGATAGAGATTGGAAAGAATGTCGCCAAGCCGGGCCGACAGGCGCTCGCGGCGCTTCAACGACCCGCCCAACAGGAACATGCAGACATCCGATATCCACGCAAATGCGGATGAGAGCCGGGTGAGCTGCTGGTAATAACGGTGAGTGTGGCGGTCGCCCGGCGCGCTTACGAAGCACGCGCGAGTCAGCCCCATCCAGAATGCCCGCGCCTTGTTCGACGTGACGAAAGCGAGGTGGCCGAAGATCGCCTCGTCAAAATTGTGCACTGCCTTGCCCGGGTCGGCCTCGCGCGTCGACAACATTTCCTTGAGCACCCAGGGATGGCCGCGGATCGCGCCCTGTCCGAAGATGATCAGCGAGCGCGTCAGGATGTTCGCGCCTTCCACCGTGATCGCGATGGGCGTCTGCTGGTAGGCACGGGCGAGGTAGTTGTTCGGCCCCATGCAGATGCCCTTGCCGCCGTGAATGTCCATCGCATCGTTGATCACCTGCCGGCCGCGCTCGGTGAGGTGGTATTTCACGATTGCCGACACCACCGACGGTTTCTGGCCCAGGTCGATGGCACCGGCGGTCATGACCCGTGCCGCTTCCATGATGTAGGCGTTGCCGCCAATGCGCGCGAGCGCTTCCTCCACCCCCTCCATCTTGCCGATCGCGACGCGGAACTGCTGGCGCACGCGACCGTAGGCGCCGTTGGTCAGCGCGCACAGCTTCGCAGTCGCCGCCGACAGCGCGGGCAGCGAGATCGAGCGCCCGGCGGCAAGGCAGTTCATCAGCATCTTCCAGCCTTCGCCGACGTAACTCTGGCCCCCGATCACGTAGTCGAGCGGAACGAAAACGTCCTTGCCCCAGTTCGGGCCATTCATGAACGCGGCGTTCAGCGGCAAGTGCCGCCGCCCGATGTGCACACCCGGCGTGCTGGTGGGAATCAGCCCGAGCGTGATGCCGATGTCTTCCTTGTCGCCGAGCAGATGGTCCGGGTCGTAGAGCCGGAAAGCGAGCCCGAGCAACGTCGAAATGGGGCCGAGCGTGATGTAACGTTTTTCCCAGGTGACGCGCATGCCGAGCACTTC
>Ga0137410_10001628_pt1 | contig 15345 bp, 14 predicted proteins | sample CZODoug1_16funga_FD_108878 | JGI IMG/M metagenome (GOLD analysis project Ga0137410, IMG submission 108878) | Vadose zone soil fungal communities from Angelo Coast Range Reserve, California, USA - CZODoug1_16fungal (Illumina Assembly) | ecosystem: Environmental > Terrestrial > Soil > Vadose zone... | reverse complement strand
CGGCGCTCGCCGGGCCCGAGGCGTTCGCCACGGCGATCTGTACGGTGCCCGGCCCGTTCGGGTTCGAGTCGTCGACGCTCCACCGCGTGACGCTCGTGGTACTGGAGTTGCTGGCCGTGGGGATGAGGTAGTCGAAGGACTCCCGCACCCACCCGACGCCGAGCGTTCCCCACCGCCCCAGCGCGCGCTTGATGTAATCGCTCGATGACTCCTGATCGCGTGGGTTTACAAGGATCGCTTGCGGCCCTACCGGGTCCGGATTGACGAACAGGATCGCCGGCCCGAGGATGACGGCTGTAATCTGCCCTGGGCTCACGAGAGACGAGGCCCCTGCCGTGCGCGCGGTGAACTCGACAATGCCGAGATAACTCGTCGACGAGTCGAGCCGCACGTCGCTTTGCTGCGTGCATTGGTAAATGTTGCCGTTGACGTCCTGTACCTGGATACCTGGCGCGTTCGACGAGTTGATCGTAAGGGGCTGACCGTTCGTGGCCATGGGCACGGACCACACGGCCCGCGTTGCCTGAAACCTTCCTTTAACGTACGTCGGCGGATCCGTTGCCGGACTTACCTCGATGTTGCTGTCGAGATCGAAGATCGACATCTTCGCATCAACCCACGAATCCCCGGCCTCCTCGAGCGTCTCGATCGATGCCGTACTGGCGAGGGCCACGCGGATGTCAGCCTCCGCCGCGAGCGCCCGCGCGTCGCCCTCCACGACGTCTCGATCCGGGGAGCCTGGCGCCTGCGAGGTGAGGAAGGTTCCCACCCCCGCAAGGATGTCGTCGCGGAAGCTCGCCTCGTCCTTGGGCGTGCGCGCCTCGACCCATGTCGGCGTCGTCATCGGACCACCACCGCTTTCATCGCTCTCATCAGGCCCCGATCTTTCTCAGCTCGGCCCGCGCCGTCGTGATGCCCATCTCGAGAGGAAGTGTGACGCTGCCCGTATCGTCCGTGAGATCGATCGAACCCGTAACGAGCAGCACCCCCGCGCCAGAGAGCGTGAGCGGAACGCTTGCCGCGCTCACGAAATTCTCCGCGCGCGCCTGTCGCTCGAGCTGCTGGCGAAGCCCCGCGAGGTCTTGCGGCGAGAACGTGTAGCCGCCGAGATCCTGCAACGGCAGCAGCGTTCCGAGCGTCGGATCGTGCCGACGAGAACCGAGGTAGGTACACCACCTGTAGAGCACGCGCTGGAGGATGGCGCGACGGCCCTGAACGAAGACGGCTCGCGTACGCCCGAAGCGCAACGGGTTCAGGCTCACGAGGCAGTCGCGCTCGCGCACGTCGGCGATCAGCGTCACCCGTCGCCTCCGTCGCACGTCGGCCAGCAAACGGGCGATGCGTCCTCCGGCGGGGGCAGACGCGCATCGCCGTCCTCCGCACCATCCGTAGCGCCGGAGTCGGCGGGCTCTTGCGCCCCCCCGGCGCCGCCCGACCCACCATCGAGAGGTTCGGCGACAAGAAGCCCTCCGGCGGAGCAGCCAACGAACAGCGAAAAAATGGCGAGATATCTACTCATTAGCCGGAGTCCCTTTCGCATAAGCATGACACGGGCCGAATATGAATCCAGTGATCACGGCCCCAGCGCCGGTGGAAGGCGCATCGCCGTTCGCTGGTGTCCATGTGTGCGTCACGACCCCTGTTGTCAGGTTGGCGATGCTGGCCAACGTGCCGCATCGCACTGTATCGAACTTGAGGGCGATGGACCTTGTCGCGCTCTCGTCCTGATCAATGCTCCTCGCGTACGCGCCTCGCGGATCGGCGCCTTCGAACTCGACACGGCATCGCGTTCCAACGGGCACCGATATCTTCGTCCCCGGCCAATCGACGCGAATTGGAATCCCGCGGAGCCCGTCTCCGATCCGCGCGTCGTCGACGGCGATGGAGAGCGTGCCATCCGCCGCCTGCGCCTGCACGGTCCCTGGGTAGCTCGCCCGGTAGACGTCGAGGTCGAGCTCGCGCCGCGGGTCACCGGGCAGCTCCTCGCGCACGTAGCAGAGCAGCCGACCCGGGCTCGCATGGTAGCTCACCTCCGCCGCGCGAACGCCATCGATCGTCCGCCCCGCATCGAGCGGCGCGCCTGCATCTGGCTCATAGATCGTCACGCCGTCTTCGGGCTCGCCAGAGGTACGGTACGCGCCCGCGCCGTCGAGCTGCTCCCACGTCTCGACGCCGATCCAGATCGTGCCGTCGCGGAGCACGCGCCAGCCGAGCCCCAGCGTGTCAGCGAGGATGTCCAGCGCCCTCCAGACGGGCATCGCCGCGCGCGTCCACCTCGTGAGCGGATAGGCGTCCAGCGCGGTCTCCACGCCGGCCGCTAGGCGCTCCCCGGGGGCATCGGCGATGATCGCCGCAGCGACGACGCCGGCCGGAATCGTCGCTGTGCCGATCCCGTGGTGGCTGCCCTTCGCGGGGACGTCCAGGAGATGCCCCGCGCCGCCTACCACCGTCACGGATACGTCTTCTGTGTCCTTCACCCGGCGCGACACCCTCACCGTGCCAACGAAGAGATCCTGGGTGCCGTCAGGGCGCACGAAGACCAGCGTCGCCGGGGAGTCCTCCAGCGGGACCGCTGGCCAAGCGATCCTGATGTCGCGAACGATCCATGGCCCATGCGAAGGGACTCGAAGAAGTGTGACCTCGTGGACGTCGAGATCGCCGAGGGAGCAGCGTAGAAGGATCGAACTCACGGTGTTACCTTTGGAGGGGTTTTTGCGAAGCCTGGCAGCGTGCGCTTAGTGAACTTCGCCACCTGCGGTCCCTGCGTCGGGCTCCACGGACCCGCCGCATCTGGCGTGGCCGTTACCGCGGGCTCAGGCACGGGTTTGACCCACGAGAACAGCTTAAGCGTGGCCGTTACAGACATGGTGCCCGGTGTCTCTTTAGTGGTCACTAGTTCTACGGTCACGTCATCTACGTTGTGGATACGCTGACGACGCTGGATCCAGCCCATGGCTTTGCCAGCGTTGGCGTTGCGAGTAGATATGTCGGCGAGCATCGAGTTAGCATAGCTGTCGATCGGGCCGGGGCCACCGTTCTCGTCGAAGTCTACCTTCCACGTCAGCGTCACGTCGATCTCGGCATTCTTGTAGCCGAGAAAGGTGTGCCTCCCGTTGTTCTTGCCGTCCGCCTTGACGTCCTTTACCTCGGCAGCACTCTTGTACTCGATCGACGCGTTGCCGCCGCCGTGTGGACCCGGCCACCACCACTGCTTCCCGCCAGGGTCAGGCGTGCTGATCTGAAAATCGAAGAGGACGGTCGCCATCACCGGAGCCCTTCGTTGCGATCCTTGACGACGCTACGCACCTTCGCGAGGAAGTCTTGCATGGGCGCTCGCGCCCCACGCTCGGCTGCGTCCTCGGTGTCTCGCGTCGAGCCGGCGGCGAGGTGGTTGACGACGCTGTACACTACGCTGACGATCGTGTCGCCGCCGCCACCTGATGTGCCGGAGACGCCAGAACCAACGGGCGCTCCACCTCGGCCGGCGCCGAGCATGCGGGACGCCGCCCGTCCCGCCGCTGCCGCCGGGAGTCCCGCGTGCTGGTCGATGCCGCGCTCGAGCCCCTGATCGTAGTACATGCCCGTCTTCCCGGCCTCGACGCTCGGGGAGTGCGCGCCGATGGCCTCGTTGCCGGCGTCGACGCCGCCCTTCGCCGCGCGCGCCGCTGCGGTCCGGACGCCTCCTGCGTTGTTGTCGATCCCTTTGGCCATCCCGTCGGCGATGGCCTTGCCGGTGTTGGCAGCGTCTGCTGCCGCGTTTTCGGCGTCCGCCTCGGCCTTCGGCTTCCACGTCTCTTCGTACCAGAGGAAAGGAATAACCGTGCGCTTCTCGTGAACGAGTTCCTGAACTCCTTGGTTATCGACGGCTCCGCGCTCCACAGATTTATCGGTTTTGCCGAAGCCGAGCGCCTTGCCGATCTTGCCCGTCGACTCCGCGGCTCCTTTGACGATCGACGCGAGTTCCTTAGCGGCAAACGCGGCGTCTTGGAAAACATGCTTGATGTCTTCTTTCGAGACGCCCTTGATTAACCCGATGACCTCGTTGCCTGCGTCGCTTATCGAGCGTTTGAGTTCGGCGCCGTCCTTGCCGCTGAGTGTCGCAACGAGAACTTCGCCAAATTTCTCGAGCGGGCCCGTGTCGAACCCGCTGAACAGGCCTCGGAGGCCGACCTTCGCCCTGTTGATGCCAGCCTCCAGCCCCTTTCCGGCGATCCCACCCATCTTGGCTTCCACGCTCTCCCCGGCCGCGCGCGCAAAATCGAGTGCGGCCACCTTGCCAACCTTAAGTCGCGCCTCGAAGCCCTGGAGCGTTTCGCCCTTCTGCCCGAGCCTTCCAAAGATGTCGGCGAGATCGACGCCAGCCCCTGTCATCGCCTTTAGATCGCGAGCCGTTGTGCTTCCGCGATGCGAGAGTCGGTCAAGCGTCGATAGAAACGCTTCTGCCTTTCCGAGACCCTTGACCTCCCCCAGATCGGCAGCGGCGCGTAGCAGCAACTCGGTGTCGTTACGCTTGAATCCGGCGAGTATGAGGCCGCGCATTCGCATGCCGACATCCACACCCGACATGCCTGTTTCGCCTGCTATCTTCGCTCTTACCTGTAGGGCTACTTCTCCTTGACCATGTGTTAATTGGTCAAAGATTGCTTTCTGCTTCGCCCGTTCGGCGCTCATTTGGATGCCGAATTCCAGGCCTTGCTTCATGAAACCGGCTCCAGCGATTGCTAGCCTCTCGGCCGCCCCGAGGACGATGCCACCGCCCGCTGACAGCGCCGCCCCGCCGGCGGTAAGCGCGCCCCCCGCGTCGAGCGCTACCCCCGCCCCTGACTTCAGATCGCCGAGGTCTGGACCCTTGTTGCCACCGCCGATCGCGCTTGATACGCCCTCGGCTGCAACGCGCCTTTTCTCCTCGCGCAGCTTCGCGAGCTTGGCCGTGAGCTCGTCGACCTGATGCGCTGCCGCCGAAAAGCCGGCGCCGAACTGGGCATCGGCCGCCGCATCTTTGAAGCGCTCGTACTCCTTGGCCGCCGCCGCGAGCTGGGTCTTGAGCTCCGCCACGCCCGCGGCGTCCTCGCGCGCCTTGTCGCCTCGCTCGGCCATCGACCTACCGCTCCTCTCCGAAGCTCGGAGACGCCCCCGTGATGGCTTGGATCAGGTACGCGGCGAGCGGAGCCGCGGCGTCGCCGAAGCTCGGACGGAGACCGTCGGCGATGCTCCCCGGATCGGCCATGACGGCGCGCAGCTCCCGTTCAAAACGTGCGCGAGCGGAGCCGCACCCCCTCGCCGCCCATCTTGCGCCAGCAGTTCCACAGCCACCAGTAGAGCGCTGGCTTGACCTCGAGCAGCCCCGCGCCGTCAGCGAGAAGCGGCTCTTTCGTCCATCGGACCGACGCGAGCACGGCGTCTTGCGTCGACGCGATGATCCCCGTCTTCGCGACCCTGGCGTCGAGATCCCTGCTGACGGCCGCGCGCCAAAGCTGAGCGACCGGCGAGATCATCACCAACGAAAGCCCATGCTCGGCGATCTCGACGCTCCACAGACGCTGCCCCTTGGCCTGCGAAACGAGCTCCGCGACGCGGTGGGGCTCGAGCCCATCGGGCAGCATCGCCTGAGTCTGCGTCTGCGCAGCGGCGAGCTGTCGAGCGACGACCGCGTAGTCCCCCGGGGAGACCGCGAGCTGCTGCTCGAGCGCCAGAGCGTCTTTCGCCTTGGCTTGCGCGGCGGCGACGTGGTGAGGCTCGATCGGACGGATGCGCACAGCGTCCTCGGCGACGCCTCCCGCGGCGGCCTCCATGTCGTTAGCCATCTTCCCAGGCAACGCCGGCCACTCGTTCATGAGCTTGCCGAGCGTCATCGCATCGGGGTAGAGCCTTCTCGACGTGAGGAGGTTGGCCACTGCCGTTCCGCGGTCCCTGGCCTCCTCGTCCGCGAACGCCGCGTAGCTCGCCCGGTCATGGCAGGCGAAGATCGCCCGCACGTCCGCTGGCTCGTCGAGGATTATCTCGTGGACTCGTCCGACCGAAAACCGCTTTGCGGCGTCGTCCTTGATGGCTGCGATCTCTGCTTCTGTAAGGTCTTGCATCGTGGTCACGAGGTCGCGGTAAACTGGGCGTATATGCTCTTGTACGGGAGGAAATTCGCGCTGTACTGCGCGTCTGTGGGCATGAGCTCGAGCTTCGTTGGCGCCCACCCCTTGGACCCGTCGAGCGCGATGCCGCCGCCGTTCTTCCATGTCGTGGGCTCGAAGAGCCAAGCCCTCGGCCCACCGAGGTCGAGCTTGACGAACGTGAGCGACACGGAGATTTTGCACCCGATGCCGCCCATTCTGCCAAGGCATCGCGCGATCTCCTCGCCATCGCCGCACTCGAATTCCAGCTTCGGCTTGGCCGTCTTGATCACGACATCGACGGGCAAGTTGCTGCCGCCCATCATAAAATCAGCGTCGCCGCCGGGATCGAAATCGGCCTTCTGCGCCGTGTAAATCCGGAACTGCGGGCCGGGGATGATCTGGTCGTTGACCACGATGATCTTCGTGAAGATTAGCTCGTGGTCAGGGAGAGAAAAGGCTGCCATGGTGCTCCTTACGCCGCCTGCTTCGTGATGGCCTGGCCGGTGGCCGTGACGGTGATCGTCACCTCGACGTCGATGCCGAGCGGGAAGAACTTCACCACTACCGGGGTGATGCCGTTGTCGAACCAGCGCCCCGCTGGCGGATCCAGTATCTGCACGTCGAATTGCGTGACGTTGGCCGGCGCGTTGCGCGGCGTCAGTGTCGGCGCGAGCAGCCCTATCACCGCCTTGCGCCGGATGTCCTTCACCTTGTCCGCCATCTGCCCCGTTACCGGGTCCGCGGCGTTCGTCTGGCCGGGCCAGAACTCCACGAACGGGAACACGAGGCGGATGATCTCCAGTGCGATGCGCACCGATGGGCCGGCATGCCGGAAAAGAGAGCCGCTTCCTGCTCGTGTCTGCCCGACGGAGAACTTGACCGCGCCGAGGCCGGTGGACGTGGACTGAAGCATGTAGTGCCCCGTGCCCTCACCCATCTTGGTTGTGGCCGTGTTTTCGTCGCGCGCAAGAGTGTGCCCGTCCGGGCCCTCGAGCGACGCCTCCGGGATGACATCCTCGCTCGGATCCCCTGCTAGCTTGGAGGCGAGCATGGTCTTGACGACGTACGAGAGAACGGCAGTGCGCCTGAAGTCACCGAGCACAAGGGAGGTCGAGCCGGGGAGGTAAACGTCTTCGCCCGCGGTCGCGTCGAGGTTCGCTGCTTGGTTGTTGAAGGCGGCGATCACTGCGGCGTCGTTGATGACGATGTTGGCGTCGTTGGTGTTGGCGACCGAGCTCGCCGCGTGGAAGGGCCAGCCCGTGACCGCGCTGCACGGCGTGGGCCGCTTGCTGTCGGCGTACCACGCCGCCGTGAGCGTGTTGAGCGCCGCCACCGTGGCGGCCATTGTGGGCGCGTCGGGGGCCGGCTGCGCGACCGCGAGGAGCCCGAAGGGCGCGGTCTTGTACTGCGCCCTAGCGAGGTTCGCCGCCGTCACGAGCGCCCCGATCGTCGCACGAGGGCCCGTTGCGACCGCCGTGTAGACGTCGCCCTTCACGTAGGCCGTGCTCGTCGGGAAGGTGAACGAGAGCCCCGTTTTCGGCAACGTGAGGACCGCCGCGGCCCCGGTCGCGGTGAGGTTCGCCGCCGCGCTGGTAAAGCCCAGCGTCCCGTCCCCCGTGCTCGTCGCCGCGTCGATCGTCTGCGCCACGCCAGAGCCGGCCGCGGTCGAATAGGTCTCGAGGTAGAGGGGGCCCGCCGCGCTTTGCGCCTGCCTCGCCCGCACCGCCAAAGGTGACGCCGCCGCGAGCGTGTTGTACTCGTCAACGATGCTCTTCGCGGTTGGGTAGGTGTCGGTGTAGCCGATGGCGACCGTGGCCGCGGTGCCTTGGGCCGCTGGGTACACAAGAGTGAGCCCCGCTGCCTTGTATCTATTAACTGTTGACGCCGTTGTTGCCGTCTGCGCGATGTTGAGCGTTTCTCCAGCCGTAGTGCCGTCCGGCGCAATGCCAGTGATCACCACATTTGCTGGGGCGTCCGAGGGTGTCACGCCGGCCGTCGTGAACACCAATCGGCTGCCGTTTGCCGCGTCCAATAGGGCTATCGCGGCTGGGACCAGATCGGCCGTGGTAAGGGTGACGGGCGCCGCGACCGTCGCTGTGGCTGCGTGCAGCCCATCCGCCGCCGATGCTGCGAAGGGGCCGCTCGGAAAGGTCAACGTCTTCGCCGCCGGGCCCGTGTAGACCAGCGTCAGGCCGCTCAGGTCCATGCCGAAGCGGATGTCGACGACCCCGCGAAGCACAGCAGGCGCCTCCGCCGGGATCTGGCGCGTCTCGACGGTGGTAGTGGAGCCGTCGTAAGCGATGTCGACCGCGGCCCCTCCCCCGCCCGTCCCGCCGGTGCTGACGAGCATGTAGATCGAGTGATCGTCGAAACATCCCGATGCGCCTGTCGCCAACGCGCACGTGATGGTAGGGCCTGAGCCTGTATTCACCGCGTGCGTCACACTCGGCGCCGGGCTCCACGTCGGCACGCACGCCGACGCTCGCACGCGACCCTGGCCGCCGCGGAGGCACGCCGCCACCGCGTCCACGCCGATCCCGTTGCCGAGGGAGGCCGATGGGTCATCGCCAGGATCGAAGGTAAAGATGCCCGTGTTGGTCAATGAGCAACAGATCAGGAGCATGGGCACGAGCGCGGGGCTCCCCGGTGTCGCGGCGTCGGAGGCGGTGATCTTGTTGGCCATGGATCTCTCTCAGGGGTTCGTGATGCTCTCGTCAGGTGAAGTCCCGTCGACGCTGTTGGTGACCGTAAGGGGCACGGTCTGGATCGTGCCAACGAGATATCTCTCCGCCATGATCGGCTGATACAGTGTCACTGGCAGAACGACTGCCCACCCACCGGCCACGAGGTTGCCGCCCGTTGGCTTGTCGCTCTCGCCGATCTGATACCCTGGCTGATAGCGTTTGCTCGGACCGGTCCCGGTCGATGAAATGTTGCCCTCGAGCGACGAAAACCCGAGCATGCCGCACGCGCTCGTAAGCGTCGCGGGGTCAAGAATGAGCGTGGCGCCGGAAGGGAATGGGTCCGTCAATACCGTAGCCGAGTAGATCCCGAGGTACTCTTCTCCTGCGACACCGATATCGATCCTGAAATGCGCGTTGTATCTCAGAGCGCCCGACATGCCTGCCGCCGGCACGGCGTTGCTGGCCATGTTGAGCGCGTCCACGATCGCCCGCGGGCTCGCGACCGGAGAGCTCGGCAAGGACAGGGCGCGCGCGAGTCCGTCGGCGAGCACGTTCAGCGTCGTGCCGATTAGTCCGGAGAAGGGATAGCTGAACGTGGTGAGATCGACGGCTCCGGTGAGCGTCGCTGGCGCAGCGTCGTCGCTCGGCGGGCTGCCCCCTTCGGGGCCGATGAGGTTCTCGAGCGTGGCCGCGAGCTGGGCGTGGAGCTCCAGCATCCGCGCGAAGCTCGATCCGTGGATCGTTACCTCGTAGTCGATCACCTGATCGGCGGCGGTGATCCCGCCTGGAAACTGGAAACGCGCAGGAGCCGCGCGGAGCGCGACGGGGATCCACTCGATTCGGTCGCCCACGCCGGCCGCCGCGGCGGCTTTCGGCCCGAGGTCGTGCCGCACGACCGCCCCGGGCGCGGACATCGCCTGCGAGAGCTTCGCGAAGAGCACCTCGTGCGGGTGGCGCGGCGCGCTCGTGCTCACAGGGCAACGAGCCCCGCGCCGGCACAGCCACCGCATCCACCGACGCCCCCGAAGTCCTCGTAGGCCCTGTACGCGCCCCCAGCGCCCCGCCCACCGTTCTCGGGTATGGTCGGCGTCTGGTCATCGGGCCGAACGTTGATTGGCCGTCCAGCGACCCACCGCGCCAGGATGGCCTGATGCTCGGAGGCCTGCCGTACGAGTTCGTCGAGCGATCTCTGGTAGCTCGCGTCGGCGAGCCCAAAAACGGCCGCTGCGCGGATAGCCGTTTTCTGCGCGCACACCTCGACCAGGATCTCATCGTACAGGCCGGTGATCGGGTTCGGCGGAATCGGCGGGGCGTGCGCGGTCAGCGCGTCATCCATGATCGCGGTCTGTCCGATCGCGATCTCGTTGACGGCGCGCGCCCGGTCCACGACCAGCGAGAAGACGCCGCTCCCGCTGTCCGCGAAGCTCGTGATCGCCGACCCGTTGACGGGGCGAACGCGGAACAGGTTCGAGCTCCCAGACACGGGCTCGGCCTCGTACACGATCGATGCGCTGAGACCCGCCGGCAGGGCCGCCGATGGGTAGCCGTAAACCGGCGAGCCCTCCACGAAGAGCTCGATCTGGTAGCCATCGAACAGACCGTGCCCCCGCAGCGTGAGCACGCCAGTAGCCGGGTCGACCGCCTCGATCTGGCGCGGACGCGCGACGAAAGCCTCCGCGGGAAGGCCCTTGTCATATATCTGCGCGAGCGTCGCGTAAGTGGTTCGAGGCATCTGTTGTGCTCAGATCAAGGAGCAGTCTTCTTCTCGAAATACATCTTGACAGGGTGAGGGAGACCCGCGCCGACGCCCGCATCGAGGTCGCTCAGGAGCCGCACTCGGCGCTCGCTGATGCTCGTCGGGTCGCCGTCTCCGAAAAGGAACATGCGAGGCGTGAAGTCCTTCGATGGGCCCGCGAACTCGCACCATGTTTGCGTGTCGCCAGGGGCCGCCGATATCGACAGCCACATGTCCGACGGCCCGCCGTTGCGCCCGTCGGTCATGTGCGACGTGGCCGCGTTGGTCGTGCCGTTCCAGTAGTAAGGGTGCTTGTTCAGCAACGATGTAGTCCAATACCGAACAGGACCGATCCCGCTCGCGCCGATGAACTTCGCCGCTCCCATTTTTTCGAGCATGTCGGCCGCGTAAGCATTGGTCTCCGAGGCCGCCACAGCGGTCCCGGAGAGGGTACGCGCCGCGAGTTGAAGATTCTGGACGGCGTTTTTGTAAAAAATGTCCTGCATCCACGTGGGGCCGACGATGTCGGTCACCTCGTTCTCGATCGTCATGTTCGGCATGCACGGGTGAGGAACGTTGTACATGTCGATCAGGCTCTGCGAAAAGTAGGAGTCAAACCCGCCGACCCCCTCGTAGAAGTTGGCGAACGTGTCGCTGGTCGTATTGAATGGATGCGAGTAGTGCGGGCTCGTGTCCAGTCCGTTTGAGAAGAGCGGTAAGCCGTTGGCGGCTCCGGGCTGCGCGTAGGTCAGGCGGGTCGCCGTCACCCCGAGCGTGGCGCTCGTGAACCCTGTGTAGGTCAGTGTGGCGGCGAGATAGGCCTTGTGCGCCCTCGCGGCTTCAACGATCCCGCTCATGATGCCGCCTGCCCCCATGAACTCCTGCACTGTGCTTGCGCCGGTGCCATCCGGGGGACCGAAGGAGCCGACGCCGCCGCCCCAGAGGAGAGGCCAGTAGAAATTGAGCATCTTGGGGGAGACGCGGACGATCGGGGTAAACACGTCGAGCGAGCCGCCGTCTCGGTTCCGGTCGAAGTCGACGAAGAATAGAGACGACGGGAGACGGATCGGGGCTTTGATGATGCCCTGGCCGATCGTCACCTTCGATCCGACGTTGGCCCATGCGACTGACTTTTTCGGCGCCTTGCTCAGCGCGTCGATGCTCTCTGCGCTGATCGTCGTGATGATCTCCTGGACCTGATCGGAGACGACGTTGGCCCACTCGAAAGACTTCGGGATCGGGAGCGCGTTGCTCATCACTGCACCTTCATGTTCACGCGGATGATGCTTTGCGGCACGACCGCACCGGAATTTGAGTGGATGGACGCGTACCCGAGCACGTCGGTCTCGAGCAGGTCGAGCAGGGCCGAGGTCGCGGTCAACGTGAACTGCGTTGGCACGCGCTTGGCGAGCGCCTGCGTCGCCGTGGTGAACGTGCCGACCACGGCGCTAACGGTGTTGGTGAGCGTGTCGATCTTGTAGATCGTGATCACGCGCTTGTCTGTTGCCCCCGAGGCTGCCAGGTCCGCGCTGGGGATGATCTCGATCGAGCCGATGCGCCCATGCGTCTTCTTCCTCGGGATCAGCAGTGGATCGGTCGCCGTGCCCAGATCCGTCGAAGCGCTGGCGTCCACTGCGTAAGCGACGGTGCCTCCGCTCTCGTTGTCGGCGATGTGCGCACCTCGCGCGACCAGCCACCCGATGACGCCCCCGAAAAGCATCGGCAAACCCTGAAAGAGGCCGATGAACACGCCGTGCATCGAGCGGTTGTTGCCCGATCTGTTCGAGAGCTTCCCGGGCGTGTTCTCGTCCGCCACGAAGTACGGCGCCCCGATGTCGGCGTTCGTGAATCCGTCGCCCGCCGCGGTGCTCGCCGGGGTCCCTCGGCTCTGTCCCTGCCAGAGCAGCACGCACGAGTTTCCGGCGGTCGGGTCGCTAGATGTCTTGTATCCAGGATAGCCGTGACCGCCGCCTTTCTGGTTAGGCGTCGCGCCGTCGTTCAGCGCGGCGTATCCAGTTGCTGGGCTGATGGTGACGAGCTGGCCGAAGCCGACTTGTGAGCTCGCAGGCTGCGGAAGCTGCAATCCTGTCTGGAGTGCCGCCTCACCGCCGACGGGCTCCCACGCTGCGTTCTTGGCTGCTGTTGCGGTCATATCAGACTCCAGACTGCGGGAAGGCGCGTGCGTGCGCCTCAGCGAGCTGCTCCATGGACATGTTGTTGCCGCTGCGGTTGTACGCCGCGATCACGGTCGGATTGATCTTCGCGGCGTCGATCGCCGCCTGCGACGGCTTGCCGCTCTTCGCCGCTCCGGCGGCCTCCTCGGCCCGTTTCTCATCAGGCTTGAAAGGGTCGCGCTCCGGCGCTCGCCCCGCGGTGAGGCCCGTCACGAGGCCGCGAAGCGTGGGGAGCGCCAGGCCGGTGCCCTCCTCGTACTCGGCCGCGAGGTGCATGCCGGTGCGCGCGTGCGTTGTTGGGTCGAAGTCGTCGACGAAGATCCGGCCGCGCTCCCTGCCGGGTACGTTCGCCGCTGCGAGCTTGACGCACAGATCCCACCGCTCCCGCCTGTCGGCCGCGGCGCGCTCCGTCTTGAGATCTCGCTCCATCTTCGCGGTACGCGAGGCGTCTTCGTGGAGAGCCTTGAGACCGCCGACGATCTGAAGCGGGGCGCTCGCGCCGGTGAGCTTGGCCGCGAAATCGACGACGCGCACGAGGCCGATGATCACCGCTCTCACAGCGACGTCGCTCGAGCCCTGCCGCATGCCCACGATTTCGGCGATCGATGCCGTCGACTTGGCCGCGAGACGCGCGTCTTCGCTGTCGGGGCCCTTCTCTTCGTCCGTCGGCTTCTCGCTCTTCACAGCGTCGCTGCCCGGCATTGGGTCGCCGCACCGGGCGCAGAACCTGGCGCCCTCTGTCCCGATCGTGCCGCACTTGCCGCACTTGTCCGGAGCCATGTCCGCGGAGGCTTTCGTCGCCCCTCCCTGCTCCTGCGTCGCCTTCAACGTCATCTCGTCTTCTCCGGCGCCGGCCGCTTTGGCGAGCGCATACCGCATCACGTCCTCGAGGCTCGCGATACCATCCACGAGCCCCGCCTTGACCGCCGCAAGCCCCGTCAGCGCGTTCGCGTGGAGCCCAACGATGTCGTCTCGACTCAACCCACGCGCAGCGCCCACGGCCGCCGCGAAAGCCTCCCCGGCCTCGTTGACGAAGGCGCTCATGCGGGCGCGTCCCTCATCCGAGAGAGGAAGCTCCGCCACGCCCGCGATCTTGCCTTCGTCGGGCCATGCCGCGAATGTCCACTCTTTGCCCGCTGCCGCGAGCTCGCCCGCGATCGACTCGTGCGCTGCCCGCGCTCCGATGGACCCGACGATCATCGCGCGCGGGCCATAAAGCTCGTCGCACACGCACGCCGCGATCCAGAAAAGCGCCGAGCCGATCATCTCGTCGGCTACCCCGTATATCTTGCGCGCATACTGCTCCTTGGCTTCGAGGATGCGACGTACGCATTCCTGGACGCCCGAGACCGCGCCGCCGGGGCCATCCATCACGAGAACGACGTCTCCTTCGGCGAGCGCGGCACACAGCCGCTCCGTCACCGCGTCGTAGCCGTCGAGGTAACCTTCACATGGACCAGGAGCTCCGGCGCGTTGAAGCAATGGCCCGCGGATGTCCACGCGCACAAGCGCCACGTCCTCGACCACGCCTGGCGCTTCAACGACTGCGCCGTCGTGCCCCACGATGTCCGCCCGCGCGATCGGGCGGTTTAGCTCCCGCCCGGGATAGGAGGCGTAAAGGGCGTACTGGCGCCCGAGTCCGGCGGCAGCCAGGCAGACCACCTGGCCGGCGGCGTGGGTCGCGACGAGCTGGGCGTCCAGTCTGTAGGAGGAGGGCGGTGAGCGCTTCTGCGGCAACATGGCGCCGTTACCGCTGATGCCCCCCTCGCTAGAGGGTGGAGCGCCCGTCAGGTCGCCTCGGGTTCGGCAGCTCTACGGGTGACAGATCCGTGAACAAAAGTCAAGATCGTTCACGGTTCGCGTCGCTGTCAGCTCGTCAGAAGCTTCTTTTTGTAGGCGATCCGCACCCCGAACAGGCACAGATCGTCGGTCCCCAGGGTGCCGTCCGTGGGCTTCAGGGACAGCGTGTAGGACGCCGGCGAGGCCACGAGATTCGCTGCCGAGATCGACAGTGTGACGACTTGGACCGTTTTCGCGGTGGCTGTGCCCGTCATGGCTGACGTCGTGCCGGTGAACGTGGCGCCCCCGTCGTGGGCCGTGCCGACGACCTGCGCGTACCCGGCGAGATCGAAGGTTACCACGTCGCCTGACGTCGCCCCTGTCTTGCTCGCATAGAGCGAGGCGGTCATGGCCGCCGTGATGTCGCAGTCTGGCGGGATCGCGTAGCTTGCGAGGATCCCGTTCAGGGTGCTGTTATTGTTCCAGCGAACGCACGCGCCCTTCGAATCGACCAGCGCTGATCCCGGGACGGCGCTCGAGCCGTTCGAGAAGATCGCAAGGGGCGCGCCCGTGAGGAGATAGAACGACGCAGGCGCGGGAAGCCAGATCAGCCCCTGCGTGCTCTGCGCGTTCTGGTAGAGATCCGCCGTTGCCGCGGCGCCTGATGCCGGGGGCACGGAGCCGTTGCCGAGGACGATGTACGTCGCCGTCGTGCTGGTCAGGCTGACGAAGGTCCCGGTAAGGATTTCGCCCCCTGAGCAGTGCCTGGTGAGCGTCGAGCCGTCCTCGTTCTTGAGAACGACCGTCCCAGATCCCTGCACCTGGCAGTAGAAGGCATTGGAGGGGAACGTGTAGGAGCCGCCGTT
>Ga0137410_10001627_pt1 | contig 15350 bp, 15 predicted proteins | sample CZODoug1_16funga_FD_108878 | JGI IMG/M metagenome (GOLD analysis project Ga0137410, IMG submission 108878) | Vadose zone soil fungal communities from Angelo Coast Range Reserve, California, USA - CZODoug1_16fungal (Illumina Assembly) | ecosystem: Environmental > Terrestrial > Soil > Vadose zone... | reverse complement strand
CGACCAGCAACCCACAATCGTCGTTGACCGATGGGTTCATCGGTCCGCGCATCACCCGGAAGTTCTTGCCCGAGAGCCAACTGGCGGCCGTGTCGAACAGGGCGTTCGCCACCGCCTGCTCGTTGACGCTCTCGAAAAAGCCGTAGAACCCCACGCGGTCCCCGTGCTCACGCGTGTGGGCGTCGTTTTTGATAGCCGCGATCCGGCCGACCGTGCGGCCGTCCCGCTCGGCGGTGAAGTACTGCGCCTCGGCATGCTCGAAGAAGGGATTCTTGCCCGGCGTGAGGAGGGTCCGGACGTCCATCCGCAGCTGCGGCACCCAGAGCGGGTCGCCGCGGTGCAGGTTGTACGGAAAGCCGATGAACCGCTCCAGACCGCGCCCGTTCGTGACGGGCGCGATCTGCGGAGCGCTCAGATGACCCCCAGCTCTTTTCCCAGCCTGCCGAAGGTCTCCAGGGCGTAGTCGATCTGATCGGCCGTGTGCGTCGCCATCACGCTGGTCCGCAGCCGGCACTGCGACGGCGGCAGCGCCGGCGGCACGACTGGGTTGGTGAACACGCCGGCGTCGAACAGCTTGCGCCAGAAGAGCAGCGTCTTCTCGAATTCCCCGATGAGGAACGGGACGATAGGTGTCTCGGTCGTCCCGATGTCGAACCCCATCGAGCGCAGGCCCTGCTGGAGCCGGCGAGCGTTGACCCAGAGACACTCCCGGCGCTCCGGCTCGCGTTGCATCACGTGCAGTGCGGCGAGCACGCCGGCGGTGTTGGAGGGCGGCAGGGCGGCCGTGAAGACGAGGGGCCGTGCATTGTAGCGGAGGAACTCGATCACGCCATCGGGACCCGCCACGAACCCGCCGATCGACGCGAGCGACTTCGAGAAGGTACCCACGATCAGGTCTACGTCATCGCTCATACCGAAGTGCGCGGCCGTGCCGTCGCCCCGGGGGCCCAGCACCCCGACTGCGTGCGCGTCGTCGATGGCGAGGGCGGCGCCGTGCTTCTGCGCGATCTTGAGCAGGTTCGGCACGTCGGCGATGTCTCCCTCCATCGAGTACACGCCGTCGACGATGATCATCACGCCGGTGCCCGACGGTACCTGCTGCAGCTTGCGCTCGAGGTTGCCGAGGTCGCCGTGATTGAAGCGCACCGTCTCGCCGTAGGACATCTTGGCGCCGTCCACGATCGAGGCGTGATCCAGCTTGTCCAGAAAGACGAAGTCCCCCCGGCCCACCAGTCCCGACACGACGCCGAGGTTCGCCTGGTAGCCGGTCGAAAACACGATGCAGGATTCCTTGCCGAAGAACTGCGCCAGCTCGGCTTCCAGTTGCTGGTGCAGATCCAGAGTGCCGTTCAACAGGCGGCTTCCCGTGCAGCCTGAGCCGTACCGATCCAGCGCCGCTTTGGCGGCGCCGAGGACCTCCGGATGATGCGTGAGCCCCAGGTAATTGTTGGAGCCCATCATGATCCGCTCTTTGCCCTCGATCACGACCACCGTGTCTTCGGACCGGGAGATCGGCTTGTACCAGGCGTGGAGCCCAGACGCCTGGACCTCCCGCGCCTTGGGAAGGAAATTCCGGCACTTTTCGAACAACGCGATATGCTGCAGGGTCTCGGTGTTCACGGGCCCCCGGGGCGAGGAATGGGAAAACTCAGCCCCAAGCGTAATGGTGAGGGGCTAAAACCGCAAGGCCACGAGAGATGCGACGCGTCAGCGCGCCCCGTCGACCGCACGTAAGTTGATAGCCGCTCGTCATTCTGATCGGAGGCTATAATGCGTCGCCTGGCTGCTGCCCTCGTCCTCCTCGCCGTCACCGGCCCGCCAGCTCTCGGGCAGGCGCCATACCGCGTGAGCTGGGGAGACGCGGTGTCGGTCGTCGCTGCCGGAGTTGCCGTCCTCATCCCGGAAGCGACGAAGCTGCCGAAGGCCGCGCCGTCCTGTGGGGCTACTGCCCCGTGCGATCCTGCGTCCCTCCCCGGGATCGACCGCGTGGCGCTCCACACCTTCTCCGGATCCGCGGGCACTGCGAGTACCGCGCTGCTCGCGGGATTGGTCGGGTTCGCGGGGGTCGCGTCGTTGGACGGCGCGACCCCGGCTCAGCGCCGCGGGCACGTTGCGGTATTCGCCAACTCGCTCGCCTGGACGTTCGCTGCAACCGAATGGATGAAGGTCATCGTGCGCCGCAAGCGACCGGTGCTCTATACCGCGGGCGCGACGGCGGCGGCAGGCGATCCCAACAGCCAGCGCTCGTTCCCGTCCGGGCATGCCTCGGTCGCGTTCGCCACGGCGACGACCTATCTCGTGATGGCCCAGCGTGAGCGGTTGCCACATCGGGGCCGCAACGCCGCCCTCCTCTATGTGGGAGCGATCGGTGTGTCCGCCCTGCGCGTGTCCGCCGGGAAGCATTTCCCCACAGACGTCCTGGGTGGGGCTGCGCTCGGTGCCGGCATCGGCTGGCTGGTGGCAAAGGTGCATCCGACGCAGCCGTGAGCGGGCCGGCCCAGCTCCCGCGGGTGATGCGGTTGCGCGACGTGGTGCTGTTCAACATCAGCGCCATCGTCGGGCTGCGCTGGCTCACCACCGCCGCGAGTCAGTTCGGGGTTGCCAGCCTGGGACTGTGGCTGCTCGCCATGGTGGCCTTCTTCCTGCCGTCGGCGATCGCCGTGCGCGAGCTCGCCGACATCGATCCGGGGGCGGGCGGGATCTATCGATGGGTGCGGCGCGCCTTCGGGCCATTGCACGGCTTCGTGGCAGGCTGGGGGTACTGGGTCAATAACCTGTTTTACTTCCCGTCGCTCCTCGTCACGACGGCGGCCATCACGGCGTACGCCGCCGGCCCGCGCTTTGTGCACCTGGGCGAGGACAACGCGTTCATCGCGCTGGTGTCGCTCGCGGGACTGTGGCTCGCGGTGGGCATGAACGTCGTGGGCCTGCGCGTGGGAAAGCGGCTGCAGAATCTGGGCGGCCACGGTACCTGGCTGCCGGGGCTCATTTTCGTGGTGCTCGCCATTTGGTCGCTCACGACGCACGGCAGCGCGACGCCATTCACTGCACGCGGCCTCCTGCCCGCGTCCCTCGATCTGCAGTCGATCAACCTGTTCGCCACGATGACCTTCGCCTTCGCCGGGCTGGAGCTGGCGCCCACGCTGGGCGACGAGATCCACGACCCCGCGCGGACCCTGCGCCGCGGCATCGCCGTCTCGGGGCTCGCGATTGTGGCGATGTACGTTCTCGGGACGGCCGCCGTGCTCGTCGCGCTGCCGCACGACACCGTGAGCATCACGAACGGTGTGCCGCAAGCGACCGCCGCCCTGGTCGAGCGGCTCGGTGCGGGCTGGCTCGCGCCGGTGGCGGCGATCGTCGCCATCCTCCTGGTGCTGGGAAACCTGGGGGGCGTCGGCGCGTGGCTCGCGGGCTCCGCCCGCTTGCCGTACGTCGCCGGCGTGGATGGTGCGCTACCGGCGGCGTTCGGGCGGATTCATCCGCGGTGGCACACGCCGTACGTCGGGTTGCTCGTGCAGGGTGCGATTGCGACGGTGTTCGTGATCGCGAGTCTCGTCGGTACGACGGTGAAGAACGCGTACCTGGTGCTCACGCAGACGACGCTGGTCTTGTTCTTCATCCCCTATCTGTATCTGTTTCTGGCGTACTTGCGGCTGCGTCGCGAGCGCACCTTCGCCACCGCCCTCGCCGGGCTGGTCGGGACCGCCGCCGTCCTCTTCTCGATCGTGCTCGGCTTCGTCCCACCGGCCGATGAAGCGCGGCCGTGGCTCTACGAAGCGAAAGTTGCCGGCGGCGTGATCGGTTTCATGCTGTTTGGTGTACTACTCGCGGGTCGGCGTGTGAGGCATGACACAGCTCCCCCGGCGTCTGCGGCCTAGGCTAAGTTGCCGTACCGTCGTTCCGCTCACGATCCGAGGGTTCCTGTGACGCCCCGTTCGTTGGTCTTGGTGGCCGTCGTCTCCGTGCTGACCGTACCCGCGGTGATTGGTGCCCAGCAGGCACCTCCCCCTCGCGTGCGCCGCGAGATTCCTGGATTCGACTTCCGTAAGGACGGCGTGTGGCGGCGCCAGGCGCGCGCGGTGCGCGCCCTCCGGGCGCGGCTCCTCGCGCGCCGGAACGTCGGGGCTTTGAACGCCCCCATGGCGGCCGCCGGCGCGGCCGTGTCAGGCGTGCTCCGGGTCCCGGCGGTCCTCTTCAAGTTCAAGAACACGCCCGCAGGTGAGCTGCGCAACACAACTCAGTACGACCAGGTGCTGTTCGCGCCCTCGCCCACCGGTGCCTCCGCGGGACGTCCGTACACGTACCGCACCTTCTATGAGCAGATGTCGAACGGCCTCCTGAGCGTGCAGGGTCAAACGTACGGATACGCCGCGCTCGACTCGAACGAAGTGACCTATACCGGTGTCGCGGGCACCTGCACCGGCAACCCGTACGGCAACACGAACTGCAACGGGCTGTTCAGCCCGCAGGCCGTGGCGCGGATGCAAGGCGGGCTGCGGGAAGCGCTGCGCAAGCTCGACAACCAGGTCGACTGGACGCAGTACGACTCCGACGGCGACGGCTACGTCGACCTCGTGGCCTTCATTCATCCGTCGCTCGACGGCGCCTGCGGCGGCGCAGCCAACAACCACCTCTGGTCGCACCGGTTTGTGCTCACGGGCATCCCGTACAGCACGCATTCGGTGAATGCGCAGGGTGTCTCCATCAAGGTGTCCGACTACATCCTCGAGAGCGGAGTGGGCGGACTGGACGGATGCGACACCACCCAGATTATGCCCGTGGGAACGGTGGCGCACGAGACGGGCCACGGGTTCGGGCTGCCCGACCTGTACGACACCGACATCAAGAGCGAGGGCGTCGGGGAGTGGAGCCTGATGGGCAGCGGCAACTATACGTCCCCGTTCAGCCCCACGCGCATGGATGCGTGGTCGCTGAGTCAGCTGGGGTGGGTGACCGTGGTTCCGCTCGGGAGCAACGGCACGTTCACCTTCGGCGCGGCCCCGACGTCCGACACCGCGTTCTACCTGCCGGTCGGCGGCGCGAACCCACGCGGCGAGTACTTCCTACTGGAAAATCGGCAGCAGGTGCAGGCCGACAGCGCGGTGGTGCACTATCACTGCCAGGTGTGGTTCAACACCGGCTCGCCGCCTCCCTGCGGCGGTGGGTTGCTGATCTATCACGTAGACTCGGCGCAACTGGCCGATGGCGTGAACACTCCGGGTCCGAACGACGACTTCAACCACGTGAACGTGGGACCGATTCACGGCCTCGCAATCGTGCAGGCGGATGGCCGTGGCAACCTCGATGCCGACCCGGGCACCGCCTGCAACGGGTCGGGAGCCGGGTGCTCCGATCGTGGCGATGCGGGCGATCTCTATCCCGGACCCACCGGCAACGTGGCGTTCACTGCGACCAGCGTCCCCGCCGCCGTTCGCAACGTGGATTCGTTGGCCGCGGGGGTGGTGCTCGATCAGATCACCCAGCTCGTGCCGAACGGGGCGATGCAATTCCGGCTGAGCTACCCCGTCTGGGTGGTGCGCGCGACGGATTCGGCCGCCGTGATCCAGTTCGACGGCGTCACGTATCACCAGTTCCGGGATATTCTCACCCAGGCGTCAGTGCACAGCGTGAGTGTGGCCGATACGCAGTTCACGGCGGGCGGTCGCACGCGTCAGGTCTTCGTCTCCTGGTCGGGCGGGCAGCCGCGCAGCTTCAGCTACACGGCGGGCGCCACGCCGGAAACCCTGACCGTGACTCTGGCGCGGTCGCAGCAAGTCCATTACACCGCCACGAGCGGCGGCACGATCTCGGCCTCGGTGCCGAGCGACACGTTCGTGACCGATGGCACGCCGGTGACCCTGACGGCCACCGACACCAGCGCCGTGCGCGCGTTCCAGGGCTGGGCGGGCGATACCGTCACGAAGAACCTGAGTATCACGCTCCCCATGGGTCGGCCGTACTCGGTGCGCGCGGTGTTCCTCGAGACCTTCAGCACCGCCCAGGTGGTGGGCCAATTGCTCGACGGCTCGAGCACGCTCACGGTCGCACAGCTGGGAGACCTCGACCAGTTGGGGAACAACAACAGCGCATTCGATCTGGGTGATTTTCTCGCCTGGGTGCAGGCGACGGGGGCGCCGCTCACAGCCGAGCAACGGGCGCTCCTGCGCGCGGCCAAGCGGAAAGGAGCAACTCGATGACCCGGCGCGGGGGATGGCTATTGGTTGCGCTGGCACTCGCGGGGGGGGCAGGGAGCTGCAGCAGCGACGGCGGCACCGGCCCGGTGGCGGGCGTGCTCACCGTTGCGCTCGCGACTCCTAACCCCGGCGGGGACGGCGCGATTCTGTTCCGCTTGTCGGGGCCGCAGGTGCTTACCAGCGTCACGGCCGGGCCTGGACTCCGAGTGTTCTCTCAGGCGCTATCCCTGTCGACCCGCGTTGCCGTCACCGGCACGCTGACGAACGGCGCGGTCGTCATGATCGGCGTCGCGGACACGCGAAAGGCGGCCCAGTACACCGCAACCGTTCAGGCCGTGGCGGCGCAGGACTTCCAGCTGCGCCCGCTCACCGGGTACTCCCTCACGGTTTCGCCGTAGGCTCACACTCGCCGGGCCGTGGGACGAACGCCGGCGTGCCGTCGGGGAGCCGGAGGGCGAGCACCGCTTCGCGTCCCGCGTGCACCGCCCACGTCGCGAAGTCCCGGGCCGCGGGATGTGGCTCCGGACGGCGCACGAGGTACAACGTGTAGGGGTTGGTGAGCGCGGTGTCAGCGGCGAACAGGATACGAGACGCCAGTCCGCCGAGCTTCGCGTACGTGGGGAGGTCGGCGAGGGCGTAGGCCCGGCGCTCGTCGGCGAGGTGGAGCGTCGCCGCCTGGTCCGCACCCGACTCGAGGTACCAGCGCGGCGCCGGCGTCACCCCCGCGGCGTGCCACAGAGCGAGCTCCTTCACGTGTGTGCCGGACGAATCGCCGCGGGAGACAAACGGCCCGCCCGCGCCCGCGATGCGGCGGAACGCCTCCGCCGCGGTGGCGGCGGTCGCGACGTGTGCCGGGTCGCCCGCCGGTCCCACGACGGCGAACCGGCTGGCGGCGAGTGGACAGCGCAGCAGGGCGTGCCCGGGCCCGACGAGCAGCCGCTGCTCGAGGGCCGGGGCGTGGGTGATCACGACGTCCAAGTCGCCGTTGGCGGCGGCGCGGAGGATCTGGCCCGAAGGAGCGACCACGGTCGTGAACGGAGGGGGGCCGGTCCAGAGCGACTCGAGCACGGCGAGCGCTCCCGACTGCTGCACGGTGTAGGTGGTACCGAGCCGCAAGGGAGCAGGACCGGCGCGGCATGCGGTCACGAGGAGAAGCGCAGCGACGTGTCTCATGGAGGGAATCTCGCTGCTGATCGACAGGAAAGGCAAAAAGCTAGACGCACAGACGCACCGCGGAGAACAGGTGGAGGGAACAGGTAGACCTGTCTCCTCGACCCTGTTGACCGCTGTGCGTCTGTGCGTCTAGTCGTTGCCCGTTCTGTCCTCTCCACCCTACCCGCTATCTTACTGTCTCATCATGGGGCGGTAGCTCAGTTGGGAGAGCACCTGGTTTGCAACCAGGGGGTCGTGGGTTCGAATCCCATCCGCTCCATTCAATTTCCGACTCCATGTCCCCCGCCGACTGGCTGCCGTTTCTCACGGAGCTCGCCGATCGCGCTGACGAGCTCGCGCTGCGCTGGTTTCGCGCCGCCGGACTCCGTGTCGTGGAGAAGCCGGATCTGAGTCCCGTCACCGAAGCGGACCAAGCGATTGAAGCGATGGCACGGGCGCTGGTGCGGGAGCGTCACCCGGGGCTGGGCGTCCTCGGCGAAGAGGAAGGCGAAGCGGCGGGCACCGCCGCGGCGCGGCTCATCATCGATCCGATCGATGGCACGCGTAACTTCGTGCGCGGCATTCCGGTGTTTGCGACCCTGCTGGCGATCGAGACCGGCGCGGAGGTGGTGGCAGGCGTGGTGAGCGCGCCGGCCGTGGGGGCCCGGTGGCACGCGGCGCGAGGCAGCGGCGCGTTTCGCGACGGGCGGCGCATCAAGGTATCGCGGATCGAGTCGCTCGAGCGCGCCCTCTTGTTCCATGGCAACCTCGGGCCCGGCGAGGCGGGGCCGCCGCCCGGGATCGCCGGGCTCATCGCTCGGGTCGAGCGGACGCGTGGTTTCGGAGACTTCTATCAGCACATGCTGGTGGCGGAAGGGGCGGGGGAGATTGCGCTCGATCCCGTGATGCACCCCTGGGACATCGCGGCCCTGCAGGTGATCGTAGAGGAGGCGGGGGGCCGGGCCACCTGTCTCCGTGGCGAGCGCTCCATTTACGCGACCAGCCTGGTGACCTCCAACGGGGCGATGCATCAGGCCATATTGGATACGCTCATCGGTTCCTCAAAGGATCCTCAATGACTGGTTGGAACAGACGAGGCGTCGTCGCGCTGGCGCTCGCCGGCACGGCAGTCGCCGGGCTTGCGATCGCCACTCCGGCCCCCCAGCCCGAGATCGTCGTGTACAAGACCTCGACCTGCGGCTGCTGCAAGAAATGGGTCGAGTATCTCGCCGCAGCCGGCTTCCGGGTCACGGTCCACGACACCGTGGACATCGCCGGTGTGGCGGCGCACTACGGCGTGCCCCGGCGGCTCTCCACCTGCCACACGGCGCTGGTGCAGGGCTACGTCGTGGAAGGGCACGTGCCCGTGGATGTCATCGAGCGCCTGCTCAAGGAGGGTCCGGAGATCGCGGGAGTGGCCGTTCCGGGCATGCCGCCAGGATCCCCGGGCATGGAGTCCGAGACGCCTGTCCATTACCAGATCGTAACGTTCGACAAGAGCGGCGGGACCGCCGTCTACGGCAGCCGATGATCGCCGATCCTGCCGACCTCGACCCTCTGGACGACGAGGACTTTCCGCTCGGCGACGGCACCACCGAGACCGAAGTGGTCGTCGTCTGTCCCCATTGTGGTGAGACGAACGAGCTCGGCCTCGACCCGGGCGGCGGCCCACTCCAAGAATACGTGGAAGACTGCCAGGTCTGCTGCCGGCCCTGGCGGGTGACGGTCCGCTACGCGCAGGACGGCAGTGCCGAGGTGTTCACCGAGCCGCTCGACAGCTGAATCTATTTTCTCGCTGCCTCATACCGCTTCGCGACCTCCGGCCAGTTGACCAGGTTCCACCAGGCGGCCACGTAGTCCGCCCGACGGTTCTGATACTTGAGATAGTAGGCGTGCTCCCACACGTCGAGCCCGAGCAGGGGAATCTTCCCTTCCATGAGCGGGCTGTCTTGGTTCGCGGTGCTGAACACCTCGAGCTTGCCGCCCGCGACGGCGAGCCAGGCCCAGCCGCTGCCGAACCGGGTCGTGCCGGCGGTGGAGAGTTGCTCGTTGAACGGTGCGAAGCCGCCGAACCTTTGCTTGATGGCGTCGGCCAGCGGGCCGCTCGGCTCGCCGCCCCCGCCTGTGCCGCCGGGCGCCAGGATCGTCCAGAACAGCGAGTGATTGTGGTGGCCGCCACCGTTGTTGCGGACGGCGGTGCGGATGTCCTCTGGAACACTATTGATGCCGCGGAGCAGCGCTTCGAGACTCTGGTCGTACAGATCGGGATGCTTGTCCAGCGCGGCGTTCAGGTTGGCTACATAGGCCTGATGGTGCTTGCCGTGGTGGATCTGCATCGTCTGGGCGTCGATGTACGGCTCGAGCGCGGCGTGGTCATAGGGCAGAGGAGGCAGGGTGTGCTTTTGGGTCATCGTCGGTCCCCGGTCGCGTGCGCTGTGCTGAAAACAACTCGCGATCGTCGACGAAGGTTCCCGCTTGCTTCCGTTCGAAGCGCCGATATCTTCCCGAACCGGCAGCTCACGACTCCGTCGCGGTCCCCTCACCTGCGAGGCGCACGATGGCGCTGTTCTCCGACGCGGGAATCCAGTTTCTGTTCCGCTGGATTCACCTTCTCTCCGGCATCACGTGGATCGGTCTGCTCTATTATTTCAACTTCGTGCAAGGGCCGTTCATGGCCGAGGCGGACGCGGCGACCAAGAGCGGCGCGACGCAGAAACTCGTGCCGCGCGCGCTGTGGTGGTTCCGCTGGAGCGCGGCCGTGACGTTCCTATCCGGAGTCGTCATCTTGGGCCTGCGGCGTGCCAGCTGGAGTGATCCGTGGGGCCTCACGATTCTTACCGGCGCCGCGTTTGGTACGATGATGCTCGTGAACGTGTGGCGCGTGATCTGGCCGAATCAAAAGGTCGTCATCGCCAATGCGGTGGCGGTCGCGGGCGGTGGCCAGGCGAATCCCGCGACGGCGGGGGCGGCGCGGCGCGCGTTTCTCGCGTCCCGCACCAACGTCGTGTTCTCGTTCCCGATGCTGTTTTTCATGGGCGCGGCCTCGCATTTCACGCTCCCCGCCGGCGCGAACCGCGGCCTCTGGGCCGTAGTACTGCTCGTGATTATCGCGCTGCTGGAGATCAACGCGTTGGTAGGGACGACGGGGCCGACGAAGAAGCCGATCGAGACGGTCCGCGGCGTGATCATCACGGGAGTGGTGACGGCCGCCGTCGTCTACTACATCGCGCTGGCCGTACTGCAGGGGGCCTGACGTTGACGGCTGCGGCCTCGACGACCCTGCCCGTCGGGGCCGTGGCGCCCGACTTCGCGCTGCCGTCCACCGCGGGGACCGACGTCACGCTGTCCTCGTTCCGCGGGCGGAAGCACGTGCTGCTCGCGTTCTTCCCGCTCGCGTTCACGAGCACGTGTACCGCGGAGAACTGCGCCTTCAGTGAAGACCACGACGCGTTCGAGCGAGCCGGTACGATCGTGCTTCCGATCAGCGTGGACTCGGTGCCGACACTCAAGGAGTACAAGGCGAAGCACGCGATGCGGCAGGATCTGCTCAGCGACTTCACGCGCGACGTGAGCCGCGCCTACGGGGTCCTGCTCGAGGATCGGTTCTTCTCGAAGCGCGCGTATTTCCTGATCGACCAGCAGGGCATCCTGCGCTGGCGCCACATCGAGCCGGAGCTCGGGGCCCGGCGTGACGACGTCGAGCTGCTGCGGCAGATCGCGGCGCTCTGAGCGGAGTCACCCCATGAGACACACGGTGCTCATCGGCGTGGTGGTCGCCGGGGCGTGCGGGCCGACGGCGTTCGTTCCGCCGCCGCCCTCGCCGCAGCGCGTCTACGGCATGAGTGAGGTGGACGAGCGGCCCGAGATCGTGCTGACGCCTCCGCTGCACTATCCCGCCGGAGGCAGCGACGGCGTGGTCATGGTCCGGGTGGTGATCGACAGCGCCGGGAACCCCGAGCCGGCGACGGCGCTCGTCGTGCAGGGGTCCGACTCGGTGCTCGTCGCGGCCGCCCGGACGCTGGTGCTGAAGACGCTGTTCCGGCCGGCCCGCGTGCGAGGGCGGGTCGTGCAGGCGCTGATCGAGGTGCCAGTGGAATTCTCCGCCGCCTCGCAGCCGGCCATCACGCTCCACATCGCCGGCGATGTGTACGGCGAAGCCGAGGTGCAGGAGCGACCTCACCTGACCTCGGGTCCGCCGCTGACCTACCCCGCGCCCCTGCTGCTCTCCCGGCTCAGCGGGCGGGTCATCCTCGAGGCCGTGATCGACACGACCGGCCGGGTCGAAGACGGGACGGTACGCGTGATCGAGAGCAGCGACGCGCGGTTCAATCAGGCGGCGAAGGACTACCTCCGGGCGGCGCGCTTTAGCCCGGGGCGGATCGCGGGCCGCGCGGTGCGCGTGCGATTCGAGATGCCGGTCGAGTTCAAGCTGCCGACTCGGAACTAGAGTTCCGTGGCGTCGGTCACCCTCCGCCGCCTCGCCAAGCGGTACGATCCTGAGGGTCGGCCGGCGCTCGAGGAGCTGTCGCTCGAGGTGCGCGACGGCGAGTTCTTCGTGCTGCTCGGACCGTCGGGCAGCGGGAAGACGACCGCGCTCCGCTGCATCGCCGGGCTCGAGGAGCCCGGCGGCGGGGAAATCTTGATCGGCGAGCGCGACGTCACCCGTCTCGAGCCCGCGGCGCGCGACGTCGCGATGGTGTTCCAGACGCAGGCCCTGTACCCCCACCTCACCGTGCGGCGCAACATCGCCTTCGGGCTCGAGGTGCGGCGCGTCCCGGCTGCCGAGATCGCCCGCCGTGTGCAGCAGGCCGCGGAGCGGCTGGGGCTCGGCAACCTGCTCGAGCGCCGGCCGGGAGAGCTCTCCGGTGGCGAGCGGCAGCGTGTGGCGCTCGGTCGCGCCCTGGTGCGCGAGCCGCAAGTCTTCCTCTTCGACGAGCCGCTCTCGAGCCTCGAGCCCGCGCTGCGTGCCGCGCTGCGCGGCGAGCTGATCGAGCTCCACCGCGCCCTCGGCGCAACCGTCGTGTATGTGACCCACGATCAGACCGAGGCCATGGCCATGGGCCAGCGGATCGCGGTCCTCGAGCGGGGGCGCCTCCGCCAGGTCGGGACACCGGCCGAGTTGTACGGGCGGCCGGCCGACGTCTTCGTCGCCCGCTTCATTGGGAGCCCGGGGATGAACATCCTCGCCGGTCGGGGAAGGGGAACGGGGGACGAGGGCGGGATGGTGGACTGCGGCACGTGGTCTGTTCCCGTGCCCCTCGAGCGCTACGAAGGCGAGATCTACCTCGGCGTGCGGCCCGAGCATGTGAGCCTCGTCTCCCCCGATCAGGGCACCGGAGCCGGCGAGGTGCGCGGCGTCGAGCCGCTCGGCCCGGACACGCTCGTCCGACTGGACGCAGGCGGCCAACCGCTCGTTGCGCGCGTGCACGGCATCCCGGACCTCCGTCCCGGCGACCGGGTCGGTGTGAAGCTCGACCGCCGACAGCTGCACCTGTTCGACGCGGCGGGAGCGCGGCTACCGTGAGCCGCGTACTCGCTTGCCGTCTCCCGTGCCGGCTCGTGTGCTGGCTCGCGTGCTGGGGATGCGGCGCCGCGCCCAGCCCGGGCGTCGAGCTCCTCCACCGGGCCGACGACGGCGCGGCGCAGCTCGAGGACCAGCTGCTCACACCGTATCGCGCCCGGCACCCGGGGCTGCAGGTCGTGCAGCATAACGCGGCGCTCTTTCAGTCAGAGTACCGGCGGCTCTTGCTCACGGCGACGGCGGGCGATGCCCTCCCCGATGCGTTCCAGCTCGACGACGTCGACGTTCCCGCGCTCGCGGACCGGGGAGGAGCCCTCGATCTCACGCCCTACCTCTCCCGCGTCGGCGTCGACCTCGCCCGCTACAACCCCGAGGTCCTCGCGATTTTCCGACGCGGAGCGGCGCTGTACGGCCTCCCACGCGGCTATACGCCGCTGATGGTGGTGTACAATCGGGACCTGTTGGACCGCGCGGCGATCGCATATCCGACCGACGACTGGACTTGGGACGAATTCCTGCGGGCGGCACAATTGCTCACGCGCGACCGCGATGGCGACGGGCGGGTCGACCAATGGGGGGCCGGCTTCGACCGGCGGCCCTCGTTCTGGCTCCCTTGGATATGGGCGGGGGGCGGCGACGTGTTGTGTCCGGGGGGCCGTCGCGCGTCCGGGTGCCTCGATGCGCCCGCCACCGTGGCGGCAATCCGCTGGTACGGGGACTGGGTAACGCGCTGGGGCATCGCGCCGCGCCCGCATGACCCGGGCAGCTCGGGCGTGGAGATCGCCCGGCTGTTCGGGGCCGGGCGCGTTGCGTTCATTGTCGTGGGGCACGACGCGGTCCGCGGTCTCCGAGCCGCGGTCGCGGCGGGCCGGCTGCGGGTGGGATTCGCGCCCATCCCGCATCGCGCCGGGGTGGCGCCCGCCACCGTGCTCTACGCTACGGGATATGCCGTTCCGGCCCGGGCGCTGCGGCGTAAGGCCGGGGTCGAGCTCGCGGCCGATCTGACCGACTCGCTGCCCGATGCGGCCCGCGGCGCAGCGGGCATCGAGCTGCCGGCCGTGACCGCGGCCGCCCAGGACGTGGCGGTGGCCGACACGCTCGGTTGGGAGGCGGCGTTCCTGCGCGCCGCCGCGCACGGCCGGCCGGGGTGGGGAGCGCGCGTCGCCCAGTGGCGTGAGGTGGAGGCCGAGCTCGCCGACTTGATGGATCGCGTCACCGTGGGCGGCGCCAATCCCGCGCGGGCGGCGCGCGCCACCGCACGCGAGCTCGACCGGCTGCTGGGGGCCACACGATGACCGCGCTCGCGCGCTGGCGCGCTGGCGCGTTCGTCGCGATGACGGCGGGCGCCCTCCTGCCGCTCATCCTGGCCCAGTGGGCGCGGGGCCGCTACGAGCGCGCTCTCGCGGCGCGTGAGGCGACGGCCGCGGCCGCGTACCTCACGATCGTGACACCCCCTCCGCCGGCCGGGCGCGGCGCCGGGTACGATCTGCCGCAGCTCCTGATCCGGGCTCGGGCGCTCGAGGAGCTGCCGGGGTTCTCCGGACGGTTCGAGATCTACCACGCCACCGCGCCGCTGGTGCACGCGACCGCCCCGCCCTTGCCCGCGGCAACGCTGCAGCGATTACGTCGCGAAGTGGCCGTCCGCTGGACCGGCGACGCGGCGCTCGCCCCGCTGCTCGATCGCGACGGCTGGGACGTCGTGGGTGCGGTCGCCGCCCGGCCCGCCACGCGAACGTGGCCGATCTCGCTGTGGTCGCTCGGCGCGCTGCTGCTGCTCCTGGTCGCGGGGGGGCAAACCGTTGGGGCGATCGGCAAGCCGCGGCATGCGTGGCGCCAGAACTTCAGGCCGTACGCCGTGGTGGCTGTGCTGTTCGGCGTCGCGGTGTTCGCCGAGGTGCGCGGTGCCGCGGGCGACGCCACCGATCGCTGGTTGTACGACACGCGGCTCCTGATGCAGGAAGCCGCGGCGCGGATTCCGGAGATTCGCAGTGCGCCCGCGGGCCTCACGACCCTCGCCCGCGGAGCCGAGATCGTCCCGGGGGACTCGGGGCCCGCGGCGGCGTGGCGCCGCGCCGCCGACGGCGTTCCGACAGCGGCCGTGGCCGTGCGCCTCGCGCCGGGGCGCTGGGTCGAGCTGCGCGCGCGCCCCGGGGAAGCCGGCACGGCGGGCTGGCTAGCGGTCGTGCTCGGTCTCGCGGCACTCGGGCCCCTGGGCGCGCTGATCGCCGCCTGGAGCACCGCGAGTGCTCCCCGGCCGCGACGCGAAACGGTGGCCGCCTGGGGATTCCTGGCGCCTTCGGCGCTCCATCTGGCCGCGTTCTCTTTCGTCCCGCTGCTGTTGGTGCTGTACGTCTCGGTGCACCGCGACGTACAGCACCAACAGCAGCGGGACGAAAGAGAACGCGGCCAGATGGAGCGCCGAAGGCGCCAGGAATCCCCAGGCGGCCACCGTTTCGCGTCGCGGCCGGGGAGCACTCGCGGTG
>Ga0137410_10001626_pt1 | contig 15353 bp, 18 predicted proteins | sample CZODoug1_16funga_FD_108878 | JGI IMG/M metagenome (GOLD analysis project Ga0137410, IMG submission 108878) | Vadose zone soil fungal communities from Angelo Coast Range Reserve, California, USA - CZODoug1_16fungal (Illumina Assembly) | ecosystem: Environmental > Terrestrial > Soil > Vadose zone... | reverse complement strand
TGAGCACGCAGCGCGTCAATCGGGCCGCTCTGCCTCAGTTGCGCAAGCAGAAGCAGGGATTGGTGGTCTGGGTATCGAGCAGCAGCTCGGCCGGTGGCACTCCTCCCTACCTTGCACCGTATTTTGCAGCGAAGGCCGGGATGGATGCTCTGGCGGTGGTGTCCGCTCGTGAACTCACACGCTGGGGTATCGAGACCTCCATCGTCGTTCCCGGTGCATTCACAGGAGGAACAAATCATTTCAATCACTCCGGCAGGCCTGCCGATACTCAGCGTGTCGCTGAGTATGACAACGGACCGTACAAAAACTTCGCGGATGATGTGATGAAGGGCTTTGCCTCGATTGTTCCGCCGGACGCCGATGTCGCTGCGGTTGGGGAAGCGATCGTGAAGATTGTGGATGCTCCTTTCGGCAAACGGCCTTTCCGCGTGCACGTCGATCCCGCACAGGATGGAGCCGAGGTCGTAAACATGGTGTGTGACCGGGTTCGTGCGGAGTTGTTGCGCCGAATCGGTCTCACGGACGTTCTCACGCCTCGCAAGCTTGTATAAGGTCGCGAGGGTGGACGCAGCGAATGCCAACCAATCCTTGCCAGCCTGCTCGTTGTCTGGCGCAGATTTGTCCGGTCCGGTTCGCCTGCCGTACGCGCTAACCAAATAGGTATAACTTATATTACTGATGAGTTATCATAAATCGAGCCCAATTAGTAGCAAGACTCTGGGACCTGCATAAACATTGGGTGTTTTTGCTATGGCGGAGAGGGGGGGATTCGAACCCCCGGTAGAGGTTTTAGCCCCTACAACGGTTTAGCAAACCGCCGCCTTCAGCCTCTCGGCCACCTCTCCGGCGTTTGTGCAGAAAACAATTGTAGCGCATCAGGGGATTTCGCGACAGCCCAAGGTCGCGCGATGTTCGTTCGCGAACCAATTAGGCACCAAGGCGACGTTAGGTAGCAGAGAGCGTTTCTGACTGTCGGGAATGTGTTCTTCTTTTGCGCGCGCATGCAAACTGCCACCATCATGAGCTGCGTCACGTCGAATTGTGGCGGACATCACTAGTCCAAAAAGATCAAGTGGGTGAAGCTGAAGGCGTTATGGGACGCTTACAGCTACGAACAGCCGCACTTCCGCAACATCTTGTACCTGACCGATTTTTCGCCTTGCTCCGACGCTGCGCTAACTTGGGCCCTAAGTGTGGCTAAGTCCAACGGAGCAAAGGTATACGCGCTCCACCTAAAGATTCGCCACTACAACGGTGAAAGGCGCTAAACGGCGATGGCCCCCTTGGCCGAGGTTTTCGGGGTCGTGTTGGCTGACCTAAGTGGGTGTTGGTGCGTCAAGTAGGGGTGTCGGTTGTCGCGGCAGCCGTTTGCGTTGTGTGTTCGCTGAAATGATTCCTTTTGACGCTGTTTCTTCTTACAATGGGGTTCGAGGTATTGCGGGCGGGACAGCGGGATACGGGATAATCCGCGTGGCTAGGCCCACCGGGAGCCGAGGCGGGCGAAACATTTCGACTCTCTAAGCCGTATCTAAAGGCAGAGTGACTAGGTTGAGATAAAGGGCGTCCCAGGCAGGGCGTCCGGTCCTCAAGCGCGGTTCGCAGGCGAACCAGCCGTATCCGTATAAGCCAGTAAACGAAGCCAGTAAGCGAAGCGATTAAGCGAGGAAGGTCAGAATGAAGACGTGGCAGAAGGTATGTATCGGCGGAGGCGTCGCGGTGGCGATCGCCGGAATCGTCGGCTATAGCATTACCGCGGCGAACAAGGGAGTCGTCACCGTCCAAACGGCGAAAGTCGCCAAACAGGACACATTGGTGTCGATTGTGACGGCGTCGGGCGAAGTTAAGCCGACTACCTACACAAACATAAGCGCGCAGGGATACGGCAGAATCACCCAGATATTTGTCAAAGAAGGCGACCACGTGAAGAAGGGTGACAAGTTGCTCCTGCAGGAAAATGTGCAGGCGAACGCGGATGTGGATGCGCAATCTGCTGCGCTCAATTCGGCGGAATCAGGAATTCAAGCGGCGGAAGCTAGCTACAAGGCCGCTCAGTCCGATTTGCTTCAGCAAAAAGCGAATCTCGAAAAGGCAAAGCTGGATTACGGGCGCGGCGAAGGGCTTTTCAAGGACGGATTGATCCCCAGGCAGGACTTCGATCAACGCAAAACGGCTTACGATGGGGCTGGTGCGGCCGTGGATTCGTCGACCGCGAAGGTCTTGCAGTTGAAAGCGCAAATGAGCCAGTCTCAAGCGATGCTCAGTCAGAACAAGGCTGTTCTTACGCGTACAAAAGACGTTCTCAACAAGACGACTTACACCTCACCCATCAATGGCATCGTGAGCTATCTGCCGGAGCGCGTGGGCGACTATGTCGTAATGGGAATGCAGAACGCGACTGGCAGCTTCATCATGACGCTCTCGGATATGTCGGTAGTGACGGCGGAAGTAAAAGTGGATGAAACGGACATCGTAAATGTGCGTATGGGTCAGGACGCGGACATAACGATTGACGCAGTGCCCGGCAAGACGTTCCACGGCAAAGTGACCGAAATCGGCTCGCAAGCCGTGCTGCGCAGCTCTGGACTCGCGACGACACAGACGACCACCAGCACACAGGAAGCGAAGGATTTCAAAGTTGTCGTAACGCTTGACAGCCCGCCGGAGAATTTGCGGCCCGGACTTTCCACCACCGCCAAGATCAGGACCGCAGAGAAAAAGGGAGTTGTCGCGATTCCGATTCAGGCACTCGCAGTGCGGTCACGCAAAGATTTGGATGAAGCCGCCAAAGGCTCGAATAATAAGGCTAGCGGTTCGAGTGTGTCGCTTGCGGCCCCAGCTCCGGCCGCTCCCAGCGACCCGAAGAAGGACGAAGTGCAGGGCGTTTTCGTCATAAACGGAAAAAAAGCGGAATTTCGCCAGGTTGATACCGGGATTTCCGGCGTCACGGATATTGAAGTTACGAAGGGATTGCAGCCTGGCGACGAAATTGTCGTGGGCAGTTACAAAGCCTTGCGCACGCTAAAACCGAACGCGCAGATTAAAGTTGATAACTCAGCACCGAAGAAAACCGACGATCAGCAGAGCTAGGAGCGAGCATGCCCGTGGAGACCACGTCACCAGAGTCTTACAGCCAGGAACTTGTCGATTCCGGCATAGTCATCAAGACAGAAGGCCTGGCTAAGGTTTATGAGATGGGCGCCGAGCAGGTTCATGCGTTGAGCGGCGTTGATCTTGAGATCCGCAAGGGTGAGTACGTTGCCATTATGGGCCCTTCGGGTTCCGGCAAGTCGACGCTCATGAACTTAATCGGTTGCCTGGATTCGCCGAGTTCTGGAAAATATTGGCTAGCAGGCCGGCTCGTCAGCGAACTTGATGACGACGAACTGGCTTACATCCGCAACAAAGAGATTGGATTCGTCTTTCAGACGTTCAATCTTCTGCCGCGCGCCACAGCCCTGCACAACGTCGAACTGCCGTTGATTTATAACGGAACGCCGGCGGAAGAACGCATTGAGAAGGCCAAGAAGGCGCTCGATCGCGTCGACCTGACGAGCCGCATGAGTCACAAGCCGAACGAACTTTCCGGCGGCCAACGCCAGCGCGTTGCGATCGCCCGAGCGCTAGTTAATTCTCCGTCGATTGTTCTTGCAGACGAGCCCACGGGAAACCTTGACTCGAAAACCGGCGAAGAAATCATGGCGCTGTTCAAGAATCTGCATAGCCAGGGAAATACGATTATTCTCGTCACCCATGAGCACGACATAGCGCAAAACGCGCACCGCATTATTTTTATCCGCGACGGAAAGATCGCGTCGGACGAAGCCGTCAAGAAGTAGCCCAGCAGGTTGTGCGTGATCCAGCGGTCAGGAATGCCCTTCTACCGCTCCGTGAATCTCGTTATCCGCAAGTCTTCCGGCCGAGCGCAAGTACGTGTGGGAGATGCGGTCGTGCCACGTCAATTCATCTTCATCCCACATCGACCACAAGAACCCCAGAAAGAAGGTTCCAGCGGATAGCATGTAGCCCGCTGCGCGCAACAATAAATTCCTCGGTGCGGGTTCTTCACCCGAAAAATCGACTACTTCCAGACGGCGCAACATCATTCCAGGCGTGGTTCCGCCGAACACCGTGAACAGAAAGAAGTATTGCAGATAGACGATCGCGAAGGCGATGGTGTAAACGGCTGCGCTCATTTTGCTGAATGTAAATTGGCCGCCAAGCGATCCGAAGAGCGTCAGGAAGCCGCCGTATGCAAACAACAGGCAGGCGCAGTCGATCAATGCGGCGATTCGCCGTTCATCCATGGACGCAACTGGATAGAGGCCCGACGATGCAGGTTCTTCCGCAGCATCGCTCGACCTTTCCCCAGTTGTGGTTTCACCAGTGGCTTCATCGGGAGGCAGAGAGACGTCTATGAACATCTGCCCATCTTGTTTTTGCTTAAAAGCGGCGGATCGTCCGATTGCAATCGTGAACGCAAAATCGGATGCCGCAGCGTCGTCGTACGCCTCGGCCACAGCCACCCGGCGAGGCGGTTCAGCCGATCGATGTTCCGCCTCGAATGTAAACTGCGACTGACCCTCGTTGGGCAAGGATCGTCTGCGCTTGGCCCGATAGGAAGCGAGCCGCTCCGACAGTTCGCTACGCCAAGCAGTTTCCCCATCCGCATTCGATCGGATGGAGTTGCCACCAGTTACGGGCAGCGTCGATTCACAAAAGCTGCAGATTCGTACGTTTGAGGGCAGTACGGCGCCACAATGCAAGCAGGTTCTAGTCACCGGTGTTTTTGCGCTGCGGACGCATGCACTCCGGCGAGGAGTGATCCAAGAATAGGATAGCACCGGCCCAGGAAAGTACAGCAAGAATCAGTTAGTTGTGTATCGAAATAAGCAGGAGGGTGACGAAAAGCCGAGCTTAATTGCTCATCTGCTGGGCGAAGAGGTTCCGGCTGAACGCGATTCTACGGCCTAGCACCACGGCCACAAAGTGAGTGCACTGTCCCCGCTCAGAGGAAGTCCAGCGCTCCACGGAAGGCACAACCCGCGCCGCGGTAGACCGAAAAACCCCCAGCATACGGAAGTAGGCGCGAATCAAACTGATTTCGCCGCGTTCCTCGGGGCGCTCCGGGCAAAGTTGCAGCAGCTGCACGACTCGCGCAAATTCTTCTTCTGTTGCCGGACGCGACATTCCGGTCACTTCCTGAACTTCCTGGGAAATCGGCTCCCGAACAGAGGAAGCGATCAGCGAGCGGCAATAGGAAATAAAAAATTGCAGCAGGAAGATAATCGAGCACGCAAGGATAAAAACGGCCATCATCGGAGCACCGCCACGCGCGCAGGAACGAGGCGCGCTTCTTCCGGAATCCGCCAGAACGCATACACCCAAGCCGCCGGCAAGAAGCAGCCGACCAGTGGCGGCAGGATCTGAAGGAGCGTGCTCAACCCCGGATACAAATTCCGCAGGGCGTAATTCGCGGCGAGCAAGCTAAAATAAACTCCAAGAGACAGAACCAGCTGGATCAGCCGCGTGCGCGTTTCGCGCAACTTCAGAACGGCTGCCCACAACAGGTACGTCAATACCAAGCCGACGAAATAGAGATTTTGCTGCAATTCCACGACGAAATGAGTAACCAGCTTCGACTCGGCCTGGTGTACCACGCCGTACGAAAACAAGGCTGTGCCGCCGAGGAGCAAAACCGCGCCCAGCTTTACGTATTGCTCGGCGTTCATTTCGCTGAAAACTCTTGAATAAAGGCTGGTCAATGCGAAGTAAAGGAGGATCGTGAGGAGGGTGTCGGAATAGTAGTAAAAATAGACGTACTCGTTGGAAACGAGTCCAGAGTGCTGGAGGATGTTGTATCGTCCAATGCTGACCAACAACGATGCGGCCATGTAGACATTGAGGAAAATGTACGGGCGGATGGCTCGCTTCTTGACCGCGCACACTATCACGCCTGCCTCTAGAAGAGTGCAAAGCGTCCAAATCAGATATCCAAATAGACCAGGCACGATTTTTTAGCCTCGTAGCCCTGGCCTCAGTCCCCACTAACGTCCAGCTTTACAGCAACTTCGGGGACTTGGTTCTTACTTCCAGGGCGTTGGCGGAACCGGTGCTCCACCATTCTTCCACGGCGTTGGCGGAACCGGCGCGCCACCGTTCTTCCACGGCGTCGGTGGTACAGGTGCTCCACCGTTTGCCATGATCACTGCGCCGTTATCGTGCGCCGTGACCACCGTCTTCAGGCTCATGGCTCCTACCAAGATCAACATGGCGAGGAGAATAACCGTGAGTTTGCGTGACATTGTTGAGTGCCTCCGAGGGATGCGTAGTACAACCCGGGAGGTACTCTATCAACAAATACAACAATGTCAAGCGGCCCGAAGGGCAAGCCTGTGCCAGACTCGGTACAGGGTACTTGGCTCGGGGCTTTCGCCCCAGATTGGCCTTTCGGCCAGTCACCCAGTACCGCTACCTGGACAGCTTAGGTGCCGCATCGTTGTATGAGCAACAGTACGGTGGTACCAAATCATTTAGTACCGGTGGCAGCCTTCCACCGGATTCTTCGGCACTCTAATTCACCACCAACCGCGAAATTCCCCGGACGGCTTGACGCGAGTAGCCCGGTATCCGTAGCATTGAGGGTTCGTCCACGCCGGCGTAGCTCAGTGGCAGAGCGAGGGTCTCATAATCCCTAGGCCGTGGGTTCGATTCCCCCCGCCGGCACCACTCTTTCCACATCATTCGACCGGCCAGACAGTCTGGCTTGCGGTACCCAGTGGGCCGTGCAAGACTACGCGCCGCATCGATGACCACGCTTGCTCAAGATAGTGAGCCCACCCATACAAACCGTTTCAATCGTGCTGCCGTTTTTGTAAATACGCAATCCGGGCGTCGTAGATCTAGAGCGCTTCTACCGCAGATCGGGCTTGCGTTTCGCACCAGCGGAATCGATTGTGAAATTCTTCAGACAGCCAGTGCAGCCGACCTGATGAATCAAGCGCGACACCAAGTCCGTGCCGGCGCCGAATTGTTATTTGCCGCTGGTGGCGATGGAACTCTACAGGGGTTAGTGAATTCAGCGTTTGGCCAAAATGTTGTGCTCGGAATTATCCCGGCCGGCGGCGGAAACGATTTTGCGCGTGCGCTTGGCCTGCCGCGCGACCCGCTAGCCGCGCTCAAAATGGCGCTTTCTGGCGAGTCACGCGCCGTCGATTTGGTGAAGGTGCGTACGGGTGACGGTCGAGAATGCTTCTATCTTGGGGGCGGTGGTGTCGGCCTGGATGCAGCGGCCGCCGCTTACGCCGGTGGGCCTTACCGGAATTTTCCGGGGCGCATGCGCTACGTTGCTGCAGCCCTACGCGCGTATTTCTCGTATCAACCGCGGCGCGTGCGCGTTACATTTGAATCCGACGATACGGATCAGGTCTGGCAATCTGCCGTCCTGGCGAGCACTCTGAACACGCCAACTTTCGGAGCAGGCATCCGCCTCGCTCCCGGCGCTCAAATCGACGATGGAGTTCTTGAGTTTATTTTTCTGGAAGAACTTCGTTTCGGCCAGCTCTTGCGAGCCTTGCCGAGACTTGCTTTGCAAGGGAGCATCAATTTGCCCGGTCTCCACACCCGCAGTGCCCGGAAGTTGCGTATCGAGGTTGATCCGCCAGCGGCGTTTCAAGGTGACGGTGAGTTGCTGGGAAGCAGTCCAGTCGAGATCGAAATCGTTCCTCGGGCGATGCGATTTCTTGCGCCGAGGGCAGCCGCCCGCTAGTCTTTTTTCTTATCCAGCTTCAGCGTCAAGACGATTTCTTTCCGATTGTCGAAGCTCGAAACCTGGCGATTAGGCGATTTAGCGCCGTCTTTTTCCGCGTGGACTTCGTAGTCGGCATTCGGATCGAGCCCGCTGAACCGAAAGCTTCCTTCATTGTCCGAGATATAGCTTTTGACTTGATTTGTCCGCAAATTTTTTAGGAAAACCACGCCGCCGGGGACCGCGGATTCACTCTTGTCGACAACCACACCGCGGACGGTCCGCAATTGCGATTCCTTCTTCGAGTCCTGCGCATATGCCGTTAAGCATAAAGCCAGCATTGCCAACATCAGCGCAATTCCAGCACGGCGTTTCATGACGGTTTGCTCCCCTCGCGTTCCATGTGAAACACCAACTCTTCTACTCTCTCACTTCCGGTCGTATCCACGGTCTTTTTTTGTTCTCTGCTCCCCTTGCCGCTTACCGACACTTCGTACTGTGTGCCTTGCACAACCCGAATCGCAAACTCACCGCGAGAATTTGCAACATCTCTCCAGCGATACGATCTCTGTCCCGCTTTTCGAATCTGAATCTGTGCTCCCGCGAAGCTCAATCCTTCTTGCGTAAACACAGTTCCCTTGATCAGGAAATCATGCTGATGCCTGGCCCCTTGCTTTTTCTTGCTCGTTGAATCGGGTTGTGCGGACTGTGTTGACGGAACAGGCTGTGCTGGCTGGCTATCCTGCGGGAAAATCACGACGGGAAAAAAAAGCAAGTTCACTAATGCAGTCAACATCCTATGGCCGCGCATAGAGGGCTCCACGGAATTAGATGACTTGCGAGGCAGACACGCTGCCTCGGGTGCTCCGTGGCTTTGGACTACTCCTCGTCGTCGTCTTCCTCGTCATCTTCGTCATCGTCATCATCATCTTCTTCTTTCTTTTCGGCAAGGTCATCCTCGCCCTCTTCGTCTTCTTCCTCTTCGTCGTCTTCCGAGATGACGTTCACGTGCACCGGGTGCGTTTGCGTCACTTCCATCTCCGCTTCACACTCCGGGCAACTCAGGATTTCTCCCTCTTCCACTTCGTCTTCATCCACATCGAGTTCAGCAGCACAATCAGGGCAGCGGATCACGGCCACTTCCTCCGTAGTGAGATTCCCCGGGTTGGGCGCCCTGCTCCGAGCCGCCCGCACCATTCAGCGTATTATATACCGTGCAGGGGCAAGTCGAATCCAGCTCCGATCTTACTTTTGCCTGCCAGTTGCCAGGAGTTCATGTTCCTTTAACGATGCCTTCCCCTCGCGAATATCCGGAGCGCCCTATTGTCGGAGTCGGCGGCGTTCTCATTGAAAATGGAAAGGCCTTGCTCATTCGCCGCGGTTCGGAGCCGCTGCTCGGGCAATGGTCCATTCCGGGTGGCACGCTTGAATTGGGCGAAACGCTGCTGGAAGGCGTTGCCCGCGAAATGCTGGAAGAAACCGGCATAACCGTCCGCGTACTTGACCTGATAGAGGTATTCGAGAGAATCAACCCGTATTCGTCGCCCGATTCGCGAGACGCAAACGTCCGTCCACGCTTTCATTTCGTAATCGTCGACTATCTGTGCGAAAAAATCAGCGGAGCCGCAACTGCTGGTGGTGACGCCACCGACGTCGCTTATGTTTCCGAAGCGGATCTGCCGCAGTTTCAGCTCACCGAGGCCGCGACGCGGGTTCTGCGCAGCGCGTTTGCAATGCACCGCGCCCGCCGCAAAATAGTTGGCTCCGAAATCTAAAGCGACTTCGCAATCTCAATACTGCCGTTGCTGTTTGAGAGTCCGAGCGCGCACGCACCGCTTCCGATAGTTCCCTCGAGTGCGTCCGACCCCATTGTTCCCGTCGCGGTGATGGGCAGCTCAGACGAAATTCGTCCGAACGAAGTATGGGCTGATACTTTGTACCCAGAAGTGGCCGGAATGCGCACGATCACGTGCGAGAAAGAAGTCTTTAGCACGATGTCTTTGCATGCGCCCGAGGAAGCGGCCGTCACTTCAATCGCGCCGTTCTGATTGTCCACGCGAATCTTGCCGCCTACACCGTTTAGGTTGACTCCGCCGAATGATGTATCCACTCCGGCATCTCCGCTGATTGCGCTCGCTGTCACCGCGCCATTCGTGTCCTGCGCCGTCAAATTCCCTTTGATATTTCTTACTTCCACCGACCCGAAGCTCGTCTTCGCAAAGAGATCACCTTCGACGCCGTTCGCTTCGATGTTTCCGTTTCCGGTAATCAGAGTCGCGGCCTTGTACAGATTCGCTGCTTCCACTTTTCCAAATGAGCTTTTGATGTTCGTTATGCCATGAATTTCTCTCGCCTGCACTTGTCCGTTATTGTCCTGAACTTGCAGCGATCCACCGATTCGTTCCGCGATCACTTCGCCAAAGCTCGTTGCCAGTTCCGCGTTGCCGGTGACGTCCGAGGCCTCTATTTTAGCGTTCGTGTCGTGGACCGTCAGGCTTCCGGCAATCGCGTGCGCCGTCACCGTTCCGAAGGAGTTTGTCACAACTGCGTTTCCCGTTACGCTTGAAATCTCGATGTTTCCATTGCCACCCGAAATCGTCATATTTCCGTTCAACTGGGTGCCGGTGATATTTCCAAACCGATTTCTTACGTCGACCGTGCCTTTCACGTTGCTCAGCGTAATGTTGCCGTTGTTGTTGACGATCGCGCTGCTGCCGTTTGCGTTGCTCAACTCAATCCCACCAAACGCGTTGGTGATTTTTGTCTGGCCGGCATCCTTTACATCAACGGTCCCATGGCCATTCTCGACCCGCGTCCAGCCATGTACGCCGTTCGTCTCGACGTTACCAAAGTCATTTCGCAGCCACAGTGGCGCGTCCACCGGTAATGTGACGTCGTAGTCGACCGAGTAAGAAGTCCTTTTCCATTGAATCCGTAAAACGTACTTCGCGTGATCGTCCGGATAGACTGTCTTTACATGAACGCCGTCGCTCGTTTGCTGGACGTCAATTTGAGTCTCGTCGAGAAACTTCTGTGCGTCTTCCTTTGATTTTCCCTGCACACGAATCGTGGCGACGATTTTCACATCGCGCCCGTTGCCGGCAATCACGTGAACGTTTCCGAAACGATTATCCAGGCTCAGCCCCTGATTCGCGGCCAGCGGCAAGGTCTTCTCAAACGTTTTCTGAACTTGGTCCTCCGGGTTGTTCGCCGCCTGCGCGGTAGACCCGGCCAAAAGGATCGTCGCGGCAATCGCAATCGCACCGGCGAAGCTTACATTCCGTATCTGTTTTGCTCTCTCCGTCGTCATCTTTTCGTCTCCAGAATCTCTTGCAACGTGTCCCGCTTTTCCTGATACATCGCCAGCAACTGTCGCCGCAGGTGTGCGTTCGCAGGATTCTGTCCCGCCTCCGCCCGCAGTTCGTCGATTGCGTTGTCCAACACCAGAAGTTTTTCCCGGTAGCTCGCCATTAGCGGTGTGCCGGTAGGCTCTAGCTGTGGCTTCGCTTGCGCCTCGAGTTTGTCGATCGCTTTCTGATAGGCCGCTTCTGCGTGTTCTACCTCGCTTACCGCGCTCTTATTTAGGAATCCTTGCGAATAGAGCTCGGGGCCAGTTCGAAAAATTCTCCACGCAACGCCCGTCACAACAACGAGCAGCAGCAATGCCACCGCCGTCTGCCACTGCAGGCCAGCCAGTCCAATTGAATTCAGCCAAGCGCGCAGCCGCGAAGGCTTCTCAGACATCTGCTCCGTGAGCCCGCGTTTGATTCTCGTCCACAGACGGGGTGTCTCCCATTCCTGCCGCAGTTCTCCCGCTGCCGTGGACATGCTCTTCCATACGCGTAGCTCTTCGCCGCACTCCGCACAAGTCGCCGCGTGCCCTTCCAGCGCCGCCCACTCCGCCGCGCCGCCATCCATAAAGATTCGTTCCCGGTCCGGGCAATTCACGTTCATATCGTTCACCGTGCCTCCGCCGCTTGACTCCGCGGGGGCTCCAACATCGTTCGCAAATTCTTTTTCGCCTGAAACAGCGTGTTCTTCGACGCCGTTTCCGTAATCTCCAGCATTCCCGCGATTTCCGAGTGCCGGAAACCTTCTACCTCATAAAGCAAGAAAACGTGTCGCTGATGGTCCGTCAATTTCTCCATTGCGCGTTGCAATGCCAATTTCAGCGAAGGATGTGCACCCGGAGCGCGCCGTTCCGGCAATGGCGATTGCTCCGTCCCTTCGCTCGTGACTTCCTTCTTCCTCATGCGGCTGCGCCGCGCGTCATAGCAGGTGTTTATTAGAATTCGAAACGTCCACGTCACAAAGCTTGATTGCGCGCGAAAAGTCCCAATGCTCCTCTGCACCTTAAGAAACGTCTCTTGTACCGCGTCTTCCGCGTCGGCGGTGCTTCCCAGTAGATTTCGCGCAATGCTCTTCATTCGTTTGCCGTGTAGCGAATAGAGACGCTCATACCCGTGCATCTCACCCGCCTGGCAAGCGGCCGCGAGTTCTAAATCGTCTGGACGCACTTCGCCCGAAGTCGGCGCCAATCCGCTCCCTGGATTTTCCCCAAGTCCCACCCGGCTTCCTCGCTCTTGCTCCTGGTTGGAGATTCTAGCCTCCCAAGGCAGTGCAAGTCCCATCGTCGCCATACCTCGCTCCTAAGGTATAGACGACGCGGAAGCCCGAAATGTCAGGGAGGGGGATTGCGCCACCGAACCCGGCAAGGCTTTGATTGTGTAGGTTTTATCGCAACGTTGCCGCAGAGGATGCGGCAGGCTGATTCAGTTCGAGGTATATCTTGCCGTGAAACGGGCTGTTTTCGTGATCAATCGTTATCACGGAGATTGGATCGTCGTCGGTAATTAGCAGTTTCAGGTCTTTCGCGTCGCGCGCCACGTCAAACACAAGAGACGTCATATAGCTCTCACCCGGCCGCAACGGTTGCGCCAGCGGCGTCGAGGCGCCCTGCAGCACGCTCGCTTTCGTTTCCGTCGGAAAGTACCGTCGGCCGCTCGAATCTTCGAGCGACACTAATCGCGGCACGGGAGTGAGCGATCCGTTGCCGCGGTGTTTAGAAATGCTGTTTTCATCGAACCAGGACTTCAGCCGCACCACGACGAACTCGCCGTTTGCTTGAATCTGGCTTGTTTCTGAGCCAAGCATCGCTGCCGTGTGCACCGACGCGACCGAGTAGGCGATGTGGCAATCCGGTTCGCAAAAATATTTCCGTCGGCCTTCCGGCAGTGTTTTGCTCGAGCTGAAGACTCCCGTCCCAAGCAGTATGACTCCGTAACCGCATACGCAGGCGATCGCCAGCAAGCCGCCTGTTCGCGTAGCCAGCTTGGCACGCAGGACCGCTCCAAATAGGACAGTGGCGAGGCCCGCGACAATCGTCAATGCGGTACCGAGAAACAGCAACAACATTAAATGTGCCAAACGTGGTGTTTCGGCCATGACTTTCTCCAATCTTCTGCATTTGACTGGGCCTTAACTCACTGCCTCTTTCGGCAGCCCACCGCGAGTTTTCTCACGCCGGTGAAATTCCTTGACTGCCGCTTGCAGATCCTTCGGAACAAATTCCGGCCATCTCTTTTGCAGGAACACGAACTCCGCAAACGCGCACTCCCACAACAGAAAGTCCGAAAGCCGCTGCTCGCCACCGGTTCGAATCAGCAGATCCACTTCCGTAGACCCGCCTCGCAACACTTCGGACAAAACATCGGAAAATGCTTCCGGAGAAAGCTGCGTCGCTTTGTAAAACCGGCAAGCCGCCTGATAGATCGCCTCGCGCGCCGAGTAATCGATCGCCAATCGCAGGTGTAGCCGTCTGCCATGTGCCGTCACGGCTTCCGCATCGACGATTGCCTGGCGCAGCGTTGCCGGGATCCGATCGCGCCGGCCGATCACGCTTAGCCGCACACCCTCCTCCTGGCAGTGCGTGGTTTCGGTGAGCAGGTACTCGTGCAGCAAGCGGAGAATTGCGTTGACTTCCTGCGCAGGCCGCTTCCAGTTGGCGGATGAAAGTGCGAACAACGTTAACGTATGAATGCCCAGTCGCGGCGCCGCCTCAATCGCGCTTCGCGCTGCCTCCGCTCCCGCACGATGCCCCGCCGAACGGGGCAACCCTCGTGACGTCGCCCATCGCCCGTTTCCATCCGTGATGATAGCTGCATGTAAAGTCTGAGTCGGCACGACCGGCGCCGACGCAAGAATATGCTGCAAGACAACCTGTTGAACGCTCATAACGACTACTTTCTCCGCCGCATAACTGCAAATAACTTTGTGTTACAAAGTACAAAGGCAAAAAAATTTACCCTTCTCGGGTCGCCCGAATCAGCGCCTCCATATGATTCAAGTACCGCTCCAACGTGCGCCGCCCCGTACCCGTCAGCCGGTATTCAGTTTTCGGCAACCGTCCGTCGAACGATTTCGTACAGACGATGTAATCTGCCTCCTCAAGCTTCCTCGCGTGGACGCTAAGATTCCCATCCGTCGTTTTAAGGAGGTTCTTCAGCTCGTTGAACGTCAGCGAACGATTCACCGCTAGTGCGCTTACAATCCCCAGGCGAATCCGCTCGTGAATCAGCCGGTCCAGATCTGGCGACACTGCTTCGCGCGCGCTTCCGCGCACCGCGGTCAGCGGCGCCGCTTTTTCTCGCTGCGATTGTTCCTGTTTTGCTGCCGAGCTTCTCGCCATAATTTCCCACTATCCGCCGAATCTGCGCGCGATCCATATTCCAAATCCGATTTGAACTCCGCCGAATCCACTCGCCATCAGCGCGTCACCCCATTGTGCGGGTGCGAACAGCGCCACTGCGCCCAGAATCATCAAACACAAACCCATCACCGGTACAACGCGAACGGAAAATGCGCCACCAGTGACAATCGCCGTACCGTACAAAAGCAACCAGGTTCCCGGCAGCGCCGCGTACAATCCGGCGTGCGCCAACGCATTGGTCAACAGTCCACCAGCTACAATCGCCGGCGCAAAACTTAACAAAAATTTTCTGCCCGGCCCTGAAAAAAGCTGTGCATTTGCACGATGCGCTTTCGTGGCAGCCGCCGGCGCCGCAATCGCCACGGCGATCCCAGCTTCCAGCAACCAAACCAGCAGCCACCTCGCCTGCGTCGCCTATTGGGAAGCGAAATACGCCGCTGCCAATGCGGTAATCCCCATCGCCACGCCGCCCCATCCTGGCACGGCCGTAAATTCTGCGGCGCTCGCCATCGTCTCGCGGATGTAGCGAAGATGGTCCGCAGCTCGCGCATCAATGGGGATAGGCTCCAAACGCGGCACACGGGATGGATTGCTCAACGCCATAACCTCAAGCTAGCAAATTGTCGTTTCATTGTCAAGTACTTTGTAATGCAAAGTTAGAACCCTTTTTCCATCTACTTCTGCCGGCGGTACCGCCCCAACATCGCGTTCCACCGAATCGTGAATACGTCCAGGAACATCTGCACGCTGTCTCGCAGCATATTGACCTTCGTCGCAGGCGAGTGCGCCCATCGCACCGGAATCTCCACGGATTTCAATCCGTGGTGCCGCGCGAGGTAGAGCAGCTCCGGGTCGAACCCAAACCGCTCGATTCGCTGTTGTTCGAAAATAATTTTGCAG
>Ga0137410_10001620_pt1 | contig 15362 bp, 14 predicted proteins | sample CZODoug1_16funga_FD_108878 | JGI IMG/M metagenome (GOLD analysis project Ga0137410, IMG submission 108878) | Vadose zone soil fungal communities from Angelo Coast Range Reserve, California, USA - CZODoug1_16fungal (Illumina Assembly) | ecosystem: Environmental > Terrestrial > Soil > Vadose zone... | reverse complement strand
GGAATCGGTGAAGCAGGTGCCAGACGCAGGGGTGGTGCGATTTCTGGCGAACGCGGACGACACCGCGGTGGCGTTGAGCGTTGTCACGTTAGCCGAATTGCGGTACGGGATCGAACGGCTCATGCCCGGTGCGAAGCGCGAGCAGCTGACGAGGTGGCTTGAAGATGAATTGCCGCGGCGGTTTGACAGAAGAATTCTTCGGATAGACGACGTCACCGCAGCAGAGTGGGGTAAGACGATGGCGCGGGCGGAACGAGTGGGGCGCCCGATGAGCGAGATGGACGCGTGGCTGGCCGCGTTAGCTTCGGTTTATCACCTGGTGCTCGTTACGCGCAATGTTGGAGATTTTTCGGGTTTTCCTGGCAAAATTCACAATCCTTGGAGTTGATTCACGGTTTTTCCATCTGGACCATGGTGGTCATGATTTTCGCGGGTTCTTGATGGAAACTTGGTTCAGCCGCCGCTGACGGCGGGGACTATGGAGATTTCGGAGTTGGGCGGGAGGGGAGTGGCGAGGCCGCCGGTGTAGCGGATGTTTTCGTCGCCGACGAAGAGGTTGATGTGTTCGCGGACCTGGCCTTGTTCGGTGATGACGCGATCACGAACGCCGGGGTAGAGCGCGTAAAGAGCAGATAGGGCATCGGCGAGAGTGGCGGGAGACTGTGCGATTTCGACGGTGCGACGGCCAGCGGTGAATTCGCGCAAGGCGCCTGGGATGTGAAACGTTACGGGCACGGTTAACGCCTCTTTGTGGGACGTGATTTTGCCGAGGAACGAGATTTCTTCGACTGGGACCGGCTACGGGAGCTGGGGGATTTGTCCGAAGGTGAATTGTTGGAGGTGGAGCGGCTGAGATTTGGCAATGCTTCGCCCGAAGAGCCGTCGACGTAAGCGGTGCGCACGCAGGTGATCGACGGCAAGCCGTCGAGAATTTTTCCCCAAGTGCGGCCTTCATCGCGGGAGCCGAAGAGTTGGCCGCTGCGCGTTCCAAAATAGATGCCGACTGGGTCGAAGGAATCCGCTACCAGGCAATCGCGCAGAACGGTTTCATAGGCGAGCTTTTGCGGCAAGCCGCGCATGAGAGGTTCCCACGAGCCGCCGCCGTTGCGAGTGCGATAGACGCGAAGGCGGCCGTCGCAAGAGCAGCGAAACTCGTCGGACTCGACGGGAATTACGTAGACGCAATCGGGATTTCTGGGATGAACGATCATGGCGAAGCCGAAGTCGGACGGCACGCCGTTGCCGATGTCTTTCCAGTTTTCGGCGTAATCGTCGGAGCGATAGAGGCCCCAGTGATTTTGCAAGAAGAGGCGTTCGGGATGGGACGGGTGCGTGGCGATTTTGTGAACGCACTGGCCAAATTCGGGATTCTTGTTGGGCATGAACAATGCGCGGATGCCGCGATTTTGCGCGGTCCAGGTCTGGCCGCCGTCGGTGGTGCGGTAGACACCGCCGGAAGAAATTGCGACGTACATGCGCTGGTTGTCGGCGGGGTCGAGGACAATCGTGTGCAAGGCGAGGCCGCCATTGCCCGGCATCCAGCGCGGACGATGCGGATGATCGAAAAGACTGCGCACTAAGGACCAGGTGTCTCCGGCGTCGCGAGATTCGAACAGAGCGGCAGGTTCGACGCCGCAATAGAGAACGTCGGGCTCTTCGGGGCGGCCGAGCGTAATCTGCCAGATATTTTTCAACGACATGCCAGTGTCAGGCGGAAAGCGGATGGGAGCTTCGGGCGGGTTGGTCCAGCTCTTTCCGAAATCGTCGCTGGAGCGGAGGATGGTGCCCCAAAAGTTTTGCGTGGAAGCCCAGATGCGGTGGCGGCCGGCGCGTCCGTCGTAAGCCAGGGCGTAAATGTTGTGACCGTGAAAATATGGGCCGCCGACTTCCCAGCGCGTGCGCTGGATGTTTGAACGGAGAATGAAGGCGCCCTTGGTGGTCCCGACAAGCAAAAGAAAATCGCCGCGCTTCACGAGAGCGTGCTTTACACCTCGGAATGCTGTGGTGCGGAGTGGGCCCTGCTCAGCTCCGGAATTTGGCGCAACGACGGCGCCCCATTGAACGGCTTCCAGAGCCGCTTGCACTTCGCTGGCACGCTGGTAGCGCTCGGCGGGTTCTTTGGACAAACAACGTTGGATGACGGCCCAGAGACTCGGCGGAACGGGAGGGCCGAGCGGCGGCGGTAGTTCGCGCATGATGCCGGAGCTGATTTCAAAGCCGGTGCGTCCACTGAATGGTAATTTCCCGGAGGCGGCTTCGTAAAGAACGATGCCGAGCGCCCAGAGGTCGCTGCGGCTATCGGCTGGTTCGCCGCGCAAAATTTCGGGAGCCATGTAGTGGAGAGTGCCGCTGATGGTGGAGACGTCCTGAGTGCTGGCGAAGGACTGCGTAGGGCCTTCGAGGATGGCGCCGCCGGCGCGTTTGGCGAGGCCGAAGTCGAGGACCTTTACTAAGCCGGATGAAGTGACGACAACGTTGGCGGATTTGAGGTCACGATGAATGATGCCTTTGTCGTGCGCGCGGCAGAGAGCAGCGGCGATTTGCGTGCCATAGCGCAGGACGGATTCCGGCGGGATGCCGATGTCTCCGCGGAGGGCGCGAAGAGTTTTGCCTTCGACCAGTTCCATGACGATGTAGAGTTCGCCGTCGGTTTCGGCGACTTCGTAGATGGTGCAGATGTTCGGGTGGGCGAGGGAAGAGGAGGCGCGGGCTTCGTGGAGGAGATTTTGGCTGGCGGCGGGGTCGAGGCCTGCGTCTTTCTTGACGACTTTGAGTGCGACATCGCGATGGAGGACTTCGTCGAACGCGCGATAGACGACGCCCATTCCGCCTTCGCCAATCTTTTCCGTAACGCGGTAATGGCCGACGACTTGACCGATCAAGGACGGGTTCCTCCGCGGAACATGCTAATGCGGGCGCAGAGATGCGTCAACGAAGCGAAATTCATGGTGGAGGTCAGTTTGAATTTTTGACGTATTGTGTCACGTCTCAAAAAATTCAAACTGACGCAGAACCGAGTTTATCGCGATGGTTCAGTTTGAATTTCATCTTATTGTGTCACGATCCATGAAATTCAAACTGAACCCCATCGACTCTTCGCGTAAGCGGCTATTTTTTTACGGGGGTAATGTCGGTGACCGGGATGTCCCAGTGGGCGAGGAGGATTTCGAAGCGGCGTTTTTCTTCTTGCTGATAAGCGGCTTGGTCGGGGAAGAGTTTTTTCATGGTTTCTTCTTCGGCGGGATTGGCGGTGGTGGCGACAGTGGAATTTTTGAAGGTGATGGTGACGCGATAGTCCCAGCGGGAGTCTTCGGTCATGTGATTGGCGGGCGTTTCGATCTTGACGGAGAGGAAGTCGCCGGCTTTGACGCGTTCTTGCAGGAAAGGGTAGTGGTTTTTGAGGAAAAGATTTAGAAATTCCTGCTGATGGCCCCACTGCGCTTTGTAGTAGTACTCCATGGCGTAAGGTTTGTTGGCGGCACCTTGGGGAGGAGCGCCTTGGGCGAAGAGCGCCGGCGCGACGAGGAGCAATAGGAGTGAGAGAAGAGATTTCATGGAAGGCCTCCGGGAATGGCGAGGATTGTATGTTGGGCAGTGGGAGGCCGCAAGGGCAAGTCAGTGATGGCGCCTCGAGGAGGCCGGCTTCAGAAAGCCGGCCCTACAACTGCGGGTACAAAGCCAACGCCGAGCCCTTGCAAGACAAGGGCTCGGCGTTGGCAGATGCCAAGTGACGTCTTAGGAGAAGGGCGGAGAAGTTAGCGGAACAGCGGCGTTTGATTGAGATTTGTGGTATGCGAAGGCGCCGCGCATGCCGTGGAGAAATCCGAGAAGTATGAAAATGCCCATGAAGAGACCACCCGCCGCAGGGCCGCTTTTCGAGATCATGTAGATGCGCTCGAAGAGGAAGAGAGCAAAGCCAGCGACACCGGCGAAACGTGAATAACGGGACAATCCAAAGGCGATGCCGGCGAAAAGGGCGGCGTCAAAGAGCGCGGAAGCGTCGATCGGGAGGTTTGCGATTTTCGTGCCGGCCAGAGCGAGAAGCGAGAAAAGGGTGGTGACGCTGGCGACGAAAATGGCGCACCACATGGCGACCCAGCAAGCTTTCTTTGCTTCTTCCACGTTGCTGACATCCGGCCAGAACCAAGATGAGTTATTCATGGAGGACACTCCTTCTGTTCAAAATGGCAAACGCGGACAGAGGAGGCTATAGAACGCGAGGACAGGTGTTCGCTGGTACTTCGCTGGATGATGGGGCACAAAGTTCGCGCATGACTTATTGCCCGATTGGATGAAGGTATACGCAATTTAGGCCGCGCATTGGAAGGGCGTTGGTGAGCGGCTCAGTATCAATTTTTGACTGTGAACCGTCGTTGTCCGCGCGTTTGCTATTTCCTTTCACAAGCTGATTTCGAGTTGCATTCGCGCGAGTGGCGAATAGACTAGACCCGCGCGAGGACGCGAGCGCGTGCCCGCATCTTTCAGCCGAGGTGAAACTGATGACAACGGACCGGCGTTCGTTCGTGAAGACGGCGTTAGGCGCGGCGGCGATTGCGCCGGCGGTGGCCGCGGCGCAGGCGCAAGGACGGCGGGACTGGAGCGAGCAGAATCCGGTGCGGTATCCGGATGCGGATATCGTGGTGTTGGATAAGCGATTTGCGAAATATAAATTGGGCGGGACATCGATTCATCGTTTGTACACGGGAATGCTGTGGGCGGAAGGTACTGCGTGGAACGGCGTTGGGAGATATCTAGTGTTCAGCGACATTCCGAACGACCGGCAGATGCGTTGGCTGGAAGAAGACGGTCACGTGAGCACGTTTCGGAATCCATCGAATAATTCGAATGGGAACACGTTTGATTTTCAAGGGAGGCAGCTGAGCTGCGAGCACGGAACGCGGCGCGTGGTGCGTTATGAGCACGATGGAAGCGTAACGGTGCTGACGGATAAATTTCAGGGGAAGCAATACAACGCACCGAACGACATTGTGGTGCATCCGGAGGGAGATATTTGGTTTACGGATCCGGGATACGGTTCGATTGGAAATTACGAAGGGAACAAAGGCGATTTGCTGTTGAAGGAAGCGGTGTACCGGATTGACGGGAAGACGGGCGCGGTGGAAAAAGTGGAAGACGAGATGCACAAGCCGAACGGGATTTGTTTTTCGCCGGATTATAAGAAGGTGTATGTGTGCGACACGGGGGCGTCGCATTATCCGGAGGCGCCGAAGATTGTGAAGGGATTTGATTTGGTGGATGGAAAGAAATTGAAGAACGGGAAGACGGCGATTTCGATGGAGCTGGCAGGGAAGGGCGCGGGATTTGCGGACGGGATTCGCGCGGACGTGGACGGGAATTTGTGGGTGGGAGCGGGGTGGGTGGGGCCCGGCTACGATGGCGTGCACATTTTTGCGCCGAGCGGGGAACGGATTGGAATGATTTTGCTGCCGGAGATTTGCGCGAATCTGTGTTTTGGTGGGAGGAAGAGGAATAGATTATTTATGGCAGCGAGCCAGTCACTGTACGCCGTGTATGTGGAAACGCAAGGGGCGCATATTACGTAAGTGCTGGGCGGAGAATTCCAAGCTGTTGGAAGATTTGAAAGAGCCTTCGGCGTTGGCGCGATCGAAGGCTTTTCCTTTTTCGGGAGAAAGTTTGTGCGAGAGCGTTCGTGTTAGAGTTTTACCGTTTGAGTGAAGGGCGCCCGCCGTTGGTTCGAATTCCAGGAGGAAGAAGTGGCGTATCGGGATTTGCGGGAGTTTGTGAAGGCTTTGGAGAAGGCTGGGGAGTTGAAGCGGATCAAGGCGGAAGTGGATCCGGTGCTGGAGATTTCGGAAGTGGTGCAGCGGATAGCACGCGACAAAAATCGCTCGGCAAACGGTGTTGGGCCGGCATTGTTGTTTGAAAAGCCAAAGGGATCGCGGTATCCGCTGCTGGTGAATACCTTTGGCAGCGTGAAGCGGATGGCGATGGCGTTTGAAGTGGAAGCATTGGACGAAGTGGCGGCGCGGATTCGCGGATTTCTGGACACAAAATCGCCGCAAGGGCTATTCGACAAAATCAAAATGCTGCCGAAGCTGGCGGAGCTGGGTTCGTTTTTCCCGAAGAGCGTGAAGGATGGCGATTGCAAGGAAGTGATTCACAAGGGCAGCGACGTAAACCTTTTCGATTTTCCGATATTGAAGACCTGGCCGCAGGACGGCGGACGATTCATTACGTTTCCGCTGGTGTTTACGAAAAATCCGGAGACGGGGAAGCGGAACGTTGGGATGTACCGCATGCAGGTGCATGACGAGCGGACGACGGGGATGCATTGGCAGACGCAGAAGCACGGAGCGGAACATTTTCGCCGCGCACGGGAGAAGAATCCGGAAGGGCGAATTCCGGTTAGCGTAGCAATTGGCGCGGACCCGGCGACGGCGCTCAGCGGGATGCTGCCGATTCCCCCGGACCTGGATGAAATGATGTTTGCGGGATTTTTGCGGCGTGAACCGGTGGAAATGGTGCCGTGCGAGACGAATGAGTTGGAGGTGCCGGCGAATGCTGAGATTGTGCTCGAAGGTTACGTGAATTTGAGTGAGATGCGAACGGAGGGGCCATTCGGTGATCACACTGGGTTTTATTCTCTCGAAGGCGAGTTTCCGGTTTTTCACGTGGAGTGCGTGACGCACAAAAAGGAGCCAATTTATTTGACGACGGTGGTGGGGCCGCCGCCGCAGGAAGATTTTTATATGGGGTACGCGGTGGAGCGCGTGTTTCTGCCGGTGATGAAAATGCAGTATCCGGAGATTGTAGACGTAGCAATGCCGGCGGAAGGAATTTTTCACAATTTAATGATTGTGGCGATCCGGAAATCGTATCCGGGGCATGCGCGGAAAGTCATGAACGCGATTTGGTCGCTGGGGCAGGCGATGTTCACGAAAGTGATCGTGGTGGTGGACCACGACGTGGATGTGCACAACTACAGCGAAGTGGTGTGGAAGGCCTTGTGCGCGCTAGATCCGGAGCGGGATGTGCAGTTTTCATTTGGGCCGACGGATACACTCGATCACGCATCGCGGCTGCAGGATTTTGGGTCGAAGATGGGGATTGATGCGACGCGAAAATGGGCGAGCGAGGGGTTTGCGCGTCCGTGGCCGGATGAGATTTTGATGGATGAAGAGACAAAGGCGCGGGTGGCGGGGATGTGGAAGGGATTGGGGTTGTAGGTTGATTTGGGCGACGGTGTTGAAGTTGAGGTCCTTCGCGCATCTTCGTGGATGCGCTCAGGATGACAGCTCTTTTGCTGTTAGGGGAGGCACATGATTAAAGTGAGCGTGTTTTACGCGAACGGCGAAGGGAAACACTTTGATATGGCCTACTACTGCGAAAAGCACATGGTGCTGGTGCAGCGATTGTGCGGCCCGGGGTTAAAGAAGATGGCGGTGGAACAGGGAATGAGTGGGATGGCTCCTGGGTCAGCGGCGCCATTTCTGGCGATGGGCCATCTCTATTTCGAGACGTTGGACGCGTTCCAGTCGTCCTTCGGACCGCATTTGAATGAGATTGTCAGTGACGTTCCGAATTACACGAACATCGAGCCGAGCATCCAGATTAGCGAAGTGAAAATGTAAGTGCGCGATGTGCTGGGAAATCGAAGAGAGATTCGAGCCGCCGCAGGCCAAAAGCGCCCGCCTCGGAAGGCGGCCGCTACAAATCATTTGATAGCGGGGAACCACTGGATGCCGTCGACGCCTTTGGTGAGCGTGATTTCGGTGTCGGGTTTGCCGTTGTGGGCGTTGTAGGTGAGAAGTTGACCGGTCGCCGGGCAGGTTAACAACGCTCGGTTGCCGTCTGAGGTGAGGGCGATTTCGCCGAGGGCTTTGCAGGAATCGGATTCGCCGGTTTGCTTCAAATGATCCAGATCAATTGAAAAGAGTTTGCCGGACGGGGAGTAGGCGGCCATGCCGTGACCGTCGGGCAACGGCGCGGACGAATAGACGGTCGCGGGGAGTGCAATCCAACCAGAAATTTTGTTGGTGGCGGTGTCAATTACGGCGATGCGCGGCTCGTCCTGATCATGTGTGAAGACGTGTTTGCCGTCGGCGGAAATCGAGATGCGCTGAACGATTTTGGCGACCGGAATGACTGTGACCAGTGCGCGCTTTTCCAAATCAAGGACGCTGACGCTGCCGTCGTGGACATTCGAAGTGTAGGCGCGTTTACCGTCGGGCGAGAGAACGAACATGTGCGATTCGATGGCGCCGGTGGGAATTTCGCCGACGATTTTCTTGGCGCTGACGTCGATCACGTAAATAGCTTGAGCCAGTTCCGCGCTGACATATAGAAGACCGTCGGGGCCAAATCGCGCGCAATGCGGGCGCACGGGTTTGCCCAACGGAATGGATCCCGCGAGCTTTCGCTCTTTCAAATCAATGATATCAATGCGATCGCCGTCGGTGCCGGGCTTGCCGACACCGGAATTGCCGTAAATCGGAACGTATCCAAAGTGATGTGCGGCGTCCACGACGACTTCGTGGCCGTTGACACCGACTTCGATGCGCGCGACCGGTTGTTTGCTGCTCAGATCAACGAGAACCGCGGTGTGCTCGTATTGGTTAGCGATGAAAGCGTAGCCGGGAGGCTCAAGCTGTGGAGTGCTGGCTGCGGATGCGAGCCCTAAAGCAAAGGCAGCACCTAATACTACTGGTACAAAAGTTTTGCGAAATGACGCCATAGTTCCCTCGACTGCGCGAAGAGCGCGCGGGAATTATACGCTGGCGGCGTCCGCGGGTGGATGCAATTGCGGAAGAGCAAGCCGTGCGACAAAGAGTGAAGCAGTGAGAGCAAAGGATAACTGGTCCTTGGGACAGGCCGAATGCGGGCTAAAACCACAACTAATTGTGTAAATTGCAGGGGAAGCTGTCTATTTGCAGAGGAGGATGCCGGCAAAACCCTGAAAATGCCGGAAACTGCCTATGCAAATAGGACAACTTCCGGCTAGAACCGCTTGACGCTGTGCATTCGCGGATGTCATAAACTCTGCACGGAAAACACTCCGCGTCGTCCGCATATACAAGACGGAGTGCGAAGTGGGTCAGCGAAGTTTTTGGCGTCTGTTCGGCGCCAGGGTGGCGTTCCTCGTGAGTGAATCGCGTGAAGTGATGAACGTGCGACAAGCGTCGCAGTATCTGGGAATATCCCCGGATACCCTGTACCGTTACATCACGGAAGGCGAAATACCCGCGTTCAAACTTGGAAATCGTTGGAAACTTCGGAAGACGATCCTGGACCGCTGGATGGAACGCAAAATGAGTCAGGTGCACGCGCGCCGGCGTTAATCCGCAGTAGGGCAAGGATTTGGTTTTAAAGGGGCTGCGATATGGGGTTACTTGGCGGTAAAAGAAGCAGGCAGCTGGTCGGGCTCGATATCGGTTCGAGTTCGATTAAAGCGGTCGAATTGAAATCGACGAAAGCCGGCTACGAACTGGTCAGCTTCGGCATGGAAACGCTGGCCCAGGATACGGTGGTGGACGGCGCGATCATGGATGCGCCGCAAGTCGCGAACGCGATCAGCCGAATCTTCGACAATGAACACATTAAAACGAAGAACGTCGCGACTTCGGTTTCCGGGCACTCGGTGATTGTGAAGCGGGTTCCTCTTCCGCTGATGTCCGAAGAAGAGTTGTACGACAGGATTCCTTCCGAAGCGAGCCAGCACATTCCGTTCGACATCGCGGACGTGAATTTGAGCTATCAATTGCTCGAGTCCATGGATGCGCAGATGGACGTGTTGCTGGTGGCGGTGAAGAAAGACAAGATTTTAAATCACACGAACGTGCTGGCGCAGGCAGGCAAAACGCCGGTGATCGTGGATATCGATGCGTTCGGTTTGCAGAATTGCTTCGAAATCAACTATGAGCCGGATGCGGGCCAGACGGTTGCGCTGCTGAATATCGGTGCGAGCGTGATGAACATCAACATCGTTCGCGGCGGCATCCCGTTGTTTACGCGCGACGTGAGCGTCGGCGGCAACCAGTACACGGACGCGCTGCAGAAAGAATTGGACCTGAGCTTCGAGGACGCGGAACGGCTGAAAAAGGGAGAGACCCTGCCGAGCGTGACCGACGAACAAAGACAGCAGATTTTGCGGAGCGTTTCAGATATATTGACGCTCGAAATTCAGAAAACCTTCGACTTCTTCCGTGCAACCGCGAGCGGCGAAAACATTCAACGCATCGTGGTGGCGGGCGGCACGGCTCGCGTTCCGGGCCTGGTCGACCTGCTTCGCGAAGAGTTTGCGATGCCGGTGGAAGAGTTGAATCCGTTTCGTAAGGTGCTTATCAATCCGGGCAAGCACAGTGAGGCCCAGATCCGCGACATGGCGCCGCGACTGGCAATTGCAGTGGGCTTGGCACTGAGGAGCTTCGACTAGCCATGATCCGCATAAACCTACTTGGACAAATACGCCCCAAAGCATCTCGCCGCCCGGTCGATACCGGAGCTGCTCTTCCGATCGTGTTCGTGGGCGCCGGACTAGTTCTCGGCGGCATAATGCTCGCATTCTTCTATTTCACCTCGCAGAAGCAGTTGAGCGCGGAAAACGACAAAATTAAGGCGTTGAAAGCGCAAAAAGCGGAACTGACCAGTATCAAGGCGCAAGTCGAGGAATTCGACCGGCAGAAAAAGTTGCTACAGACGCGCGTAGACACGATTGAAAAGCTGCAACGCGATCGCACGGGCGGCCAGGAATTGTTGGACATGGTTGCAAACACGGTTTCGCGGACAGAGAACCTTTGGCTCACGGACCTGACGCGCAAAGGATCGATCTTGAACATTCAGGGCGCCAGCGCTTCGATCAATTCAGTGGCGAACTTTATCACCGCGATGAAGCGTTCGGGCTACTTCCAAAAAGTTGAAATTGAAGAATCAAAGCAGGACGAACGAGCGACAAGCGGCATCCAGACGTTTACGTTCAAGCTGAATGCGGAAATCGCTCCGAACGGTCCGGGCGCTGGCCAAGCTAAGCCAGCGAGTACCCCGGCACAGCCCGCCGCTGCACCGGCGAAGAAAGGATAAGGGGGCAGCGCCATGGCAAATCCATTTCGCGACATGTCAGTGATCATGCAAGGCCTGGTGGCGGCCGCCATCGCCGTCATCGTGGTGCTAGTCGGACTTTTTCTACCGTTCTCGCCTGTTGCGCAAGAGCGCGACCAGGTGGATCAGGCGGTTAAAGAGCGGTCACAACTGAATCAGGAAGTACAACAGCTTTCGGTCTACAAGCAGCGTTATTCAGAGTTGAAACAGCAGATGGATGCGCTGAACAAGCAACTCGACACGCTGAAGACGATCGTGCCGGAAGAGAAAGAGACGGATGAATTTATCCGGTTGTTGCAGGGCGCAGCGAGCGCTTCGAACGTGGACTTGCGCAAGTTGAAAGCACTGACGGTTTCCTCGTCGTCCAGCAACGTGAACTATTACGAGATGCCGTTTGAAGTGCAGGCAGATGGCCCTTACTTCAACATTCTCGATTTCTTCGGACGGTTGAGCAGGCTTTCCCGAATCATTAACGTGGGCGACCTGCAGTTCAACGACCCGTCGACGACCAAGGGTACGAAGTACCCGATTCGGCCGGGAACAACGGTTTCAGGAGTTTTTACGGCAACAACTTACTTCACCAAGCCGGCAGACGCGGCGCCTTCGACGGCAGCTGCCAAGCCAGCTGGGAAAAACTAAGCGGGAATGAGCGACTTATGCGTCCAGCAATGACCATTATCGTTGGGTTCCTTCTCGCGACAATCGCACCTGGGTTGTCTGCGCAGACGAAACCCGCGGCCACGCCGCAGCAGAAACCGACGGCGACTCAGCAAAAGCCTCCTGCGCCGGCGACGAAGCCCGCAATGGCAGCTCCGGCTCAGCAGAAACCCGTGACGCAAACGGCGAAACCGGCGGCTACACCAGCAAAGCCCGGTGCGCAAGCCGCGGCACCCAAGACTCCAGCGGCAAAGCCTGCTGCTCCGAAGACTGCGGCGACCAAACCCGCCAAGAAACCGGTGACTCCAGTTCGCGCAGTTGCGGACAAGAAACCGGCAGCAGGAGCGGAACCGGCGAAACCGGCAGTACGGCGCGACCCGTTTGAATCTCTTGTGGCTCGTCAAGAAGCGGCTGCGAAGGGCGGAGCGAATTTGCCGCCAGGAAAAGCTGGATTGCAGGTTGGCACGTTGCGCGTTGACGGCATCGTGAAAGCAAATAGCGGAATGATCGCAGTCGTGACCAATCCCCAGGCGCGGACGTATTTCCTGCGCGAAGGGGACCGGTTGTATGACGGGGCGGTCGAAAAGATTTCTATGGATGGCGTTACGTTCCATGAAGAAGGTAAAGATGCGTTCGGTAAGCCTGTCGAGCGCAGCGTTAACAAACGAATTTACTCCATGGCAGGAGAACAGCAATGATTACGAACTGGCCGGCCCTTCGGAATGGCTGCCTGATCCTCGCAAGCATGGCATTGACATCGGTGCCCGCGCTTGCTCAAACGCAGGAGCCCGCCGTTCCCACGGCGACCGCTTCGGTCATCTCGAGCGTGGCGATCACGCAAGGGGCGCAGCGTAGCAGCGTACGCGTCGAAGGCGAAGGCCGCCTGGACGCGCATGCGGCGCGTATGGCGAATCCCGACCGCCTGGTGCTGGACTTTGCGGGAACGCGGCTCGCCGTCCAAAGGACGATGATCCCCGGTATTGCTGCTCCAGTGCGTGGCGTGCGGCTCGGGCAGTTCCGTCCGGACACGGTTCGCGTCGTGATCGATCTTTCGGAGACGACGCCGTACCAGATTTCTCGCGACGGCAACGCGCTTGTCGTGTTTTTTGAATCGCAGCCCGCGACGCCTGCGAACCTCGGCGCGGCGAAGGTTTCCACGGAGAACCGCACCGCTCCGGCGAGTTTCCAGTACAAAGCTGTCGCTCCCCGCGCGGCCTCCTCACATGTAAAGAACTTGCAAGTTTCTGCTCCTCGCTTCGCGCTGCCTAGCGAACTGACTCAGCCCTCAGTCGTCCTGGCATCGTATGGCGAAAGGCGGGAACCGGCTCGTCCGGATGGCACGGCTGCACAGCAAGCCGCACAGCAGGCGAATACCGCGGCTTCGACGGTGGCCGGCGCGGCTCCGGCAGCGTCATCGAAGTACACCGGGGAACCGATTTCGGTGAACCTGAAAGACGTAGACCTGCGCGACTTCTTCCGGCTGATTCATGAAATCAGCGGGTTGAACGTTGTCCTGGATCCAGCGGTGAAGGGTTCGTTGACAATCGTTCTGGACGAAGTGCCCTGGGATCAGGCGCTGGACATCGTTCTGCAGAACAACGGTTTGGACAAACAACTCAACGGCAATGTGCTACGCATCGCGACGCACGATACGATGAGAAAAGAAGCGGAATCAGTGCGGGATCTGGAGAAGGCGCAGTCTGAGGCCATTCCTCCCGTTACATTTACACGCGTCCTGAGCTACAGCAAGGCAAGCGCTTTGACCACAACACTGAAACAGTTCCTTTCCTCGCGCGGAACAATCCTCGCGGATGAGCGTTCGAACCAGCTGATCATTCGCGACATTCCGTCGGTTATCCCCGTGATTGACAACCTGCTGCACCAGCTTGATCGCAAGTCGCAGCAAGTTGAAATCGAAGCCCGTGTGGTGGCGGCTTCGCGGTCGTTCGCGCAGGACATCGGCACGCAACTGGGTTTTGCAGGTACTACGACACAGGGACGGAGCGCGATCGGCGGAGCCTCTTCGGTAGGAACGAGCGACATCACCACGGGATCGGCCCTTCCGCAGCCGCCAGTTGTCGGCACAACGGGCACTGGAAATGGATTACCGCTGGCCGTCAACCTCGGTGCTGGCGTTCCGACGAGCGGCCTCTTCTTGGGCCATCGTTCGCCGAACTTTGCCATCGACTTCTTCATTACCGCGGCGGAATCACGGGGCGTCGGCAAACTTCTTTCGAAGCCGCGCGTGGTGACACAGAACAACGAAAAGGCCATCGTGAAGCAAGGTACCAAGATTCCTATCCAGACCACGATCAACAACACGATTTCGATCACCTTTATCGATGCGGTGCTGAAGCTCGAAGTCACGCCGCAAATCACGGCCGATGGAACGGTCTTCATGGACGTACTGGTCGAAAACACGCAGATCGATCAAGGTATTCCCCGCGTGCAGGGGACGCCGGCATTGGATACGCAATCGGCCGAGACCAAAGTTACGGTCGAAGACGGTGGAACCGTGGTCATCGGCGGTATCATCATTTCGTCGCAGCGCGTGGACGTGAGCCAGGTGCCCATAGTGGGCAGCTTGCCGGTCATCGGACGCCTGTTTAAGCGGACCAACGTCAACACGCAATCGCAGGAACTGCTGTTCTTCCTGACGCCGCGCATCCTCCCGAGCTAATTTCGCGAGACGGGCGGCGACCAGACAAACGGTTCAGAATTCTCTACAATCGAGGAGGCGAAGGCCTCCTCGATTTTTTTTATGACGACAGCAAATGCCGTTCGGCAAGCCAAACTGAGGCAGTCGCTCGCGTCCCAGCGGCTGGACGCATTGGTAGTTACCCATCCACCCGATTGGTATTACCTGACGGGTTTTACGGGCGAAGCTGGCACACTGATCGTTCAGCCAAATAAAGTGACGCTTGTCACGGACGGCCGGTTTATGGTGCAGGGCAGGGACGAGACGGCAGGAGTCCAGATTCTGCAGCACAAGGCGGGACTCCATGCTGCGGTGGGGGAATTTTTGCGGAGCACGGGCATTCGGCGGGCTGGATTTGAGCCGGGTCAACTGACGGTTGCGCAGCACAGCGCGCTTCGCAAAGCGTCCGGACGCCGTTGCAAGCTCGAACGGGTCGAAGGCCTCGTGGCAGGGCTTCGGACGCGAAAAGACGCGCAAGAACTGGCGCAGGTGCGAAAGGCAGCCATTCTTGCGAGCGAGGTCGTGGAGCATGCCATCCGCTTACTGAAGCCGGGAGTGCGGGAACTTGAGGTTGCCGCTGAGATTGAATTTCAGATGCGCAAGAGAGGCGCATCCGGTCCAGCGTTCGAATCGATAGTGGCGTTCGGCGAACGGGCCGCGCTGCCGCATGCGAGGCCTACCGCCAAGCGATTGAGGAAAAATGAGTTGGTCGTCCTAGACCTGGGTGCTATACTCGGCCACTATTGCAGCGATATTACGCGGACGGTTTACGTAGGAACTGCTCCCAAACGGGTCAAGGAGTGGTATAAAGCCGTCCTAGAAGCGCAGTCAGCGGCGATTGCAACGGTTCGGTCAGGGGTTACCGCTGGGGACATAGACAGCGCCGCTCGCTCAACCTTGGCAAAGTACAAGCTGGACCGGTTCTTCGTGC
>Ga0137410_10001612_pt1 | contig 15384 bp, 11 predicted proteins | sample CZODoug1_16funga_FD_108878 | JGI IMG/M metagenome (GOLD analysis project Ga0137410, IMG submission 108878) | Vadose zone soil fungal communities from Angelo Coast Range Reserve, California, USA - CZODoug1_16fungal (Illumina Assembly) | ecosystem: Environmental > Terrestrial > Soil > Vadose zone... | reverse complement strand
CAACATGGGCGCCTGGAACCTTCCTATCAATCGCATCTCGATGCCCACGGTCTACACCGGCAGCCGCATGCCGGTTTACCAATGGATCGATGACCTGGAAATCTGGGACGGCTTCCCGCCGGCCAGCGCGATCGGCGCGACCGAAACGGAGTGATGCCATGTGCGGGATCGCTGGTTATCTGAGGTTGCGTCCGGAGAATTCCGCGCCGATTTCAGCCGACGTCGCCGGGGAAATGCTCGCGGTGATCCGCAGGCGGGGGCCGGACGGAGAAGACCAGTGGCGCTCCGCGGACGATCTTTGCTGGCTCGGCCACCGGCGCCTTGCCATCATCGATCTTCACACCGGTGACCAGCCGATGTGCAACGAGGACGGGACGGTCTGGACCGTTTTCAACGGCGAGATCTACAACTATCGTGCCCTGCGCGCCGAGCTCGAGGAGCAGGGTCATCGTTTCAAGACGCGCAGCGATACCGAGGTTCTGGTGCACGGCTACGAGCAGTGGGGTATCCGCGGGCTGGCGGAGCGTTTGCAGGGGATCTTCGCCTTCGCTGTATACGATGCGGTCGAGCGCACCTTGTCGCTTGCCCGTGATCCCATGGGAGTCAAGCCGCTCTACTGGTGGAGCGACGGCAACGCGCTGCTGTTTGCAAGCGAGATGAAGTCCTTGTTGCGCCATCCCGCATTGCGCGGACGCAAGGTGAACCGGGCGGGTGTTGCCCAGGTGCTCGTGACCCGCTACGTGTCGCGCCCGAACACGATGTTCGAAGGAGTGTCGCGCTTGCCGGAAGGCTGCTGCATGGCGGTCGACGTGAACGGCAGCGTTCCTGCGGTGCCGCAGCGTTACTGGGATGTGCGTTACCGGTCCGAGCAGTTCGATCTAAAAGAAGCGACCGAGCAGTTGGACGCGCTGCTCAAGCGCACCGTGGACATGCAGTTGATGTCGGACGTGCCGCTCGGAGTACAGCTTTCCGGAGGGGTCGACAGCAGCATCGTCGTAGCTCTGATGGAGACCCTGCGCCGGGAAAAAGGAGATCCGGCGCCGGTGAAGACCTTTTCCGTCGGCTTCGATGTCGCCGAGTTCAGCGAGCTCCCCTACGCGCGCAAGGTGGCGGAACGCTATGGGACGGAGCACCATGAAATCACGGTGGGCTTCAAGGATTTTGCTGAGGAATTACCCTACCTCGCCTGGATCTACGACGAACCGATGGGGCAGCCGCCGGCCATCCCGACCTATTTCATGTGCCGCGAGGCGAAGAGGCATGTCAGCGTGATGCTGTGCGGAGAGGGGGCCGACGAACTGTTTGGCGGCTATTCCAAATACATGCTGGATCAGTTTTCCGCAATGCTCGACTGGATTCCCGCCGGCGTTCGGCATGCTCTCTTGCGCGGCGTCGCCAGCCGCCTCCCGTTCAAGGGCCAACGCTTGCGCAGAATGGCGGAAATTCTCGCGATATCCGACCTCCCGCGCCGCTTTGCGTCCTGGTACGGCGGCTTCGACACAACGCTCCAACCCCGCGTGCTGTCCGACATGATGCGTAACGAAGTCGGTGACGGCGGCCTGGCCGAGGCATTTCACGCCATCGTAGACAAGTGCAACAGTCATCGCGCTCTCGATCGCTTCCTTTACTGCGACGTTCATACCCGACTGGTGGACGACATCCTGGTCAAGAGCGATCGGATGAGCATGGGTGCCAGCGTCGAGGCCCGCGTTCCCTTCCTCGACCACAAGCTGGTGGAATTTGCCGCGAGCCTGCCGCGAGACCTGAAGGTCAGTGGGTTGCGATCGAAGATCGTGCTCAAGCGGCTCGCCGAGCGATACATCCCCCGGGAGACCATCTACCGCCGCAAAGTAGGGTTCGTCGTTCCGCTGGCTCGGTGGTTCGCCGGGCCGTGGCGCGGCCTGATTGACGATGTGCTGCTTTCCGACCGCTGCCTGGACCGGGGCTACTACAACGCCGACGTCGTGCGCGGCATCGTGAGCGATCATGTCGAGGGCCGCGTCGACCGGGAGCAAGGGATCTGGCTGATGCTCGCCCTGGAAATATGGCATCGGCTGTTTGTCGACGACGATGGCAGCGAAGCGGCCGTCACCAGGGTCAGGGCAGACTTTGCCCGGTCACTGCATACACTGCCGGCGTTGGCGCAGGCGTGGAGACCTGCCGTGGCCTATCGCTGATGGCGGTCCATATGCACAAGCGCAAGGTCGTCCTGTTCGGCCCGTCCCTGGCTGCGCTCAGCGGGGTGTCGACCCACGTGCGCATGCTGTTTGCCTCCGATCTTGCGCGGGACTACGACCTGCTGCATTTCCAGGTTGGTAGCGAGGGACGCCGGGAGAACGCCCTGCAGAAAGTGATGCGATTCATCCTCAGCCCGCTCCATCTCGCGCTGTTCCTGCTGCGAACCGGCGCCCAGGTCGTTCACATGAACGCTTCGCTCGATCTGAAATCCTATTGGCGAGATCTCGTGTATTCGATCGTTGCCAGATTGCTCGGCCGGCACGTGGTGAACCAAATCCATGGCGGAGCGATGCCCCAGGATTTCTTCAGGGGCAATGCTTTTTTGACCTGGATACTGCGGCGCTTTCTCGTTTCGAGCGACGTGGTCACCGTGCTATCTAGCGCGGAACTGATGGCCTATCGGGCATTTGATGCACGAATCAAGGTCCATCTCGTCCCCAATGCCATCGACCCGGCAGGGCTTGCCGATGAAGTGCGTTCCTATAACACCAATAGTCCCCTGAAGTTGGTTTATGTCGGTCGCCTCGTGCGCGCCAAGGGGCTGTTCGAGATCGTCGAAGCTTTAATGGAACTGAAGCGCGCTGGACGGGAGTTCAAGCTTTCCATAGCTGGAGGAGGTCCGGATCAAGGCGAATTGATGGCCGCTTCGGAAAGAGCCGGCCTGGGGGATAGCGTGCAGTTTCTCGGCAGCGTGTTCGCTGCAGAAAAACGCCGGCTCTGGCTCGAATCGGATTTGTTTGTTTTTCCGTCGTACATGGAAGGGCTCCCGTATTCCCTGCTGGAAGCGATGGCTGCCGGCTGCGTTCCCATAACCACTCCTGTCGCCGCGATTCCCGACGTGATGCGGGACGGTGAACACGGCCTGTTCGTGCCAGTGAAGGACGCGGGAGCGCTGGCGATCGCTGTGGCCGCTCTCGACGACGACCGCGAATGCTTGATGCGAATGGCCAAGGCGGCCCGGCGACGGGTGCTGGAGCGGTATACGGTAGCGCGGCTCGCGGAGGATTTCCGCGAACTCTACGACGGCTGCCTCGGCTGAAGCGCGCATGAGCGTAACGCTCGCGTGGAAATGGAATCGCCTTAAAACCATGGCGCCCGCCGAAGTTTGCTGGCGGGTGCGGCAAGCTATCGCAGCCGGGTTTGAGCGCCGGGGGTTCGGTCTTGCGTACGACGTCGGTGTGGGTACGGGCGCTGGCTGCTCGGCGTGGGTTTCGCCTTTGCCTACGGACTTTGATGCCGCGCCGTACATCGCGGCGGCCGACCGTCTTCTCGCCGGACGGTGGGACGTACTTTCGTTGCGGAACTGCGCCCTCGGCTTCCCGCCGCGCTGGAATCGTGATCCCAAAACTGGTGTGGAGGCGCCGCTCGGTTTCGGCAAGGATATTGATTACCGGGATGAGCGCATCGTCGGCGATATCAAGTACCTCTGGGAGCTGAACCGCCACCTGGAACTGGTGACCTTGGCGCAGGCATGGCATCTCACGCGCGCGCCGCGCTTTGCCGAAGCTGCACGTCGCCTGCTCTTGTCCTGGCTGGAGCAATGTCCCTATCCCCGGGGCCCTCATTGGACAAGTTCGCTTGAATTGGCGGTGCGCCTCGTCAATTGGGCCTGTGCCTGGCATCTGCTGGGCGGCGAGGTGTCGTCGCTATTTGCGGGCGAGAAGGGTCAAGCGTTCCGGCAACGCTGGCTCGGTGCAATCTACCGGCACTGCCATTTCATTTCGCGAAACCTGTCGCGTCACTCTTCGGCTAACAATCATCTGTTCGGAGAGTTGACGGGGTTGTTCGTCGCGTCTGTGACCTGGCCGCTGTGGCCGGAGTGCGCGCCCTGGCGAGAGAGTGCGCGGGGTGAGCTCGAAGCCGAAGCCATGAAGCAAAACGCCGCCGATGGCGCCAATCGCGAGCAGGCGTTCTGGTACCAGCACGAGGTGGCGGACATGATGCTGTTCAGCCTGCTCCTCGGGCAGGCGAATGGAGTCGACTTTTCCAGTCAGTTTAGAAAACGCCTCGAACTGATGCTCGAATTCATCGCCGCCGTCATGGATACAGGCGGACATGTGCCCATGATCGGCGATGCCGACGACGCCGTGATGGTGCGCTTTTCGCGCGAGCCGAAGTTCTGTCCTTATAGGTCGCTCCTCGCCACCGGCGCTGTGCTGTTCGGCCGGGGAGACTTCAAGGTCAAAGCCGGGGGCTTCGACGACAAGAGTCGTTGGCTTCTGGGCGATGCAGCCTCGGAGCGTTTCCGCGCGTTGCCGGCAATCACTGCAGAGGCCGCTAAGCTTGCGTTCCCCGAGGGCGGCTACTACGTTCTTGGCCAGGAATTCGGCACGCCCCGCGAGGTGAGAGCTGTAGTGGATTCGGGACCCCTCGGTTATTTGTCCATAGCCGCGCACGGGCATGCGGATGCGCTTGCCTTCACATTGTCTGTCGCCGGGAACGAGGTCCTGGTCGACTCCGGCACGTACGCCTACCACGGCCAGAAGCGCTGGCGCGGCTATTTTCGCGGAACCTCGGCGCACAACACCTTGCGGGTGGACGGGGAGGAACAATCCGTGCCCGGCGGCAATTTCATGTGGCTCTCGCATGCTCGCGCTCGGCTCGAGCAATTCGAAACCGGGCCCGAGCGCGACGCATTCGAAGGCGCGCACGACGGCTACCTGCGGTTGGAAGACCCGGTGCTCCATCGCCGGCGTATCGAATTCGACAAGCGGAGCATGCGCATCGAGGTCCGAGACACGCTGGAATGCGCCGGAGATCATTTCGTGGAACTCCACTGGCATCTGGCGGAAAGCTGCGTGGCGCAGATTTCTGGTCACGCGGTGGAGATCGACTGTGCGAACGTGCGCCTGCGCGTCGAGTGTCCGCGTGAGTTGGGTGCACCCGAGGTGATTACTGGGCGCGACGATCCGCCGCTCGGCTGGATATCCCGGCGGTTGGACGAAAAAACACCATCCTTGGTAATCGTTTGCACGGGGCGCATTGCGGGCGGCACCAGCCTGCTCACGGTTATGAAGGTGGCGATCGGCGCAACTTGAAGCGCGTGCGTGGCAACGATAGAAAAAGCGACCGTCCTAGACCACGCAATGCTGTCTCAAGGGCGAAGTCGTCCTGCACAACGAAATCATTCGCCGATCCGAACGGACTATGCGCCCGCTGCCGGGGCCGCACAGACGGGGCAATAATCCTGATCGATGATTGCATGGCTCGCGCACTGCGGGTACACATCATCAACTGAGTAATCGGGGGGTCCGTGCAGCTCGGGTTTGAGACGATCGGCAACGCCACGCTCATCGCTTTCGAGGGGCGACCCGTGCTCGTCACCGACCCCTGGATCGCCGGCGCCCCCTATTTCGGCAGTTGGGGGCTGTCGCATGCGATTCCGCCCCAGCAGATGGCGGCGATCAAGAACTCGGAGTACGTTTGGTTCTCTCACGGCCACCCAGATCATCTGAATAGCGACTCTCTGGCGTTGCTCCGCGACCGGCGAATTCTGCTCCCGGCCCACGTGGGAGGACGGATCCGAAGGGACCTGGAAACCCGCGGGTACAAGCCGCGAGAACTGCCGATCGCCGAGTGGGTGTCGCTCTCGGACCGCATCCGCGTCATGTGCCTCCCCGACTACAACCAGGATGCCGTGCTGCTCGTCGAGATCGGAGACGCGCTCCTCATCAATGCCAACGATGCCTCGGCCGCGGGCTGGATGCCGCTCATTACCCGTCTGACGAGGAAGTACAAGCGCTCGTTCTTGCTCCGTCTCACGGGCTTCAATGATGCGGACATGATCAACTTCTTTGATGAAGCCGGAAGCCGCATCACTCCGTCCGCCCTGCAAAGAAAACGCTCCGGCGTGCCGCTCGGCCCGACCGTGGCCCGGCTTGCGGAATCCTATGGCGTAACGCACTTCATCCCTTTCAGCTCCATGCATCGCTACCGGCGCGAGGACAGCGCCTGGGCGAACGAATGCACGACTCCGGTCGAGGCGCACGCCATCGGGTTCGACTCGAAGCGATGCAGCATCCTGCCCGCTTTTATCCGATATGACTTGCTGGCGGACAGGATGGTGCCGATCAATCCGCAGCTCGAACCCGCGGTCGTCCTGCCCCCGCGGGACTTCGGCGACGCCTGGAGCGACGACCTCGAGGGGGAAGAATTGGAAATCGCCGCCCGCTACTTCCGGAGGATCGATCACCTGGCGACGTTTATGGATTACATCAACCTGCGGATCGGCGGGCGGGACCATGTCATCGCGCTCTCCCGGCGCAACTTCAGGCGCGGCATAACCTTCGAAGTACCCCGGCAGTCCCTGATGACAGCGCTCGAGTACGAGATCTTCGACGACCTTCTGATCGGGAACTTCATGAAGACGACCCTGCACGGCAAGTGGCCGGAGTCGCGCCTGTACCCGCACTTCGCTCCGTATGTGGCCAAGTACGCGGACAACGGGCGCGCCCGGACCCCGGAGGAATTGCGCGCGTACTTTGCCGAGTATCGGCGGCGTACGGGCGCCTTCGCTTTTCTGCGCCACCGCTTCGCCACCCGAGCCGCAGACGTGGTGCGCTCGACGCTTGAAAGTGATTCACCCGCCTATCGACTGGCTCGGCGCGCTTATTGGGCTCTCAGGTCCCAGGGTTGAGGGACTCCCTGTCCTTGGGCGGCAATTCACTATAGGCGACCGGCACCGGCGGTCGCTCGGGTTCTTCGCGGCGAAATCGCCCGCTGATCCGATCGGACTACATCCCACCTTGCGGTCGCAGCACGGGCGTCAACAAGCGCCTTTCATACTTGGATCGGACATGCACGGTCTAGGCGGCACAACGCAGCCCGCATCTTGCCCGCGCACGGTCTCGCGGATCGATTCGCGACGCAGATCAATGGGACATAGCCTACTCCTGCAACGGCTTCACATTACGATGACGGGAGGCAAATATGGCAACTGAGAAGATGGATCTTGCCTGGGCGGAGGCCGAACTGCCCGAAACCGAAAGCTGGGTCCGGAGGGTCATGGATGGTCTTGGAGGTCTTACACCCTTCGCGCCGTCCGCTCCCCTGGAGGTGTTGGAGATCGGATCGGCGCAGGGCCGGGCATTGATCGCCCTCTCGCGGGTGGGCCACCGGGCCTCCGGCGTGGAACCGTGGACTCCCGCCATCGAGGTGGCGCGGCAGCTAGCCAGAAAGCATAACGCGGCTCTGGACATCCGGGAGGGCCGTTGCGAAGCGCTTCCCTTTGAAGGCGGGCGTTTCGATGTGGTACTGGCGTTCAGTGTCATGGAGCACGTGACCGACCTGGATGTCTCCCTGCGGGAGATCGCCCGGGTTCTGAAGCCGGGCGGTCTTCTGTATTTCAACGCCGCCAGCGCCATGAGTCCGTTTCAATATGAGATCCGTTTCTTTCCGCTGTTCGGCTGGTATCCGGACCGCTGGAAGAAGGCGATCATGCGCTGGTGCGTCACCCACTGGCCGGCCGCGGTCGATCACACGCAGGCGCCGGCGCTATGGTGGTTTACGCCGGGCCGGGCGCGCCGGTGGCTGGGGGCCGCTGGCTTCGACCGAGTTTGGGACCGGTGGGAGTTGCGGGTGGCGGCAGGCACCGCTGGATGGAAGGGGGCGCTCATTCGTGCCGCCGTGGCCGTACCCGGCGCACGCTGCGTGGGGGACATGCTCGTGCCGGACTGTGAATACGTGGCGCGTAAGGGGTCCTGAGCGACATGAAAATCAACCCCGCGAATCGTGTCGTGAATCATAAGAGGCGTTCATGAAGCTTAGCGTCTGGGGTCTCGGATACGTCGGAACCGTTTCGGCGGGATGCCTGGCCCAGGAAGGTCATGAAGTCATCGGCGTCGATTCGGAGCCGACGAAGGTCGATCTCATCAACGCCGGCAAAAGCCCCATCATCGAAAAAGACATCGGCCAGATCATAGAACGGCAGGTGGCGGCGGGCCGACTGTCGGCAACGACGGACGCCGCAGTCGCGGTCCGGCAGACCGATCTGTTTCTGATCTGCGTGGGAACGCCCAGCCGCGGCAACGGCGACATCGAGCTGAAATACGTGCGCCGCGTATGCGAGCAGATCGGCACCGTCCTGCGCGACCATCAGGGCGCACCGGTCGTCGTGATCCGCAGCACCATGCTGCCCGGAACCATGCGCGACGTGGTGATCCCGACGCTCGAGGCGTGCTCGGGCCGGCGCGCTGGCGCCGAGTTCGGCGTCTGCATCAACCCCGAGTTCCTGCGCGAGGGGACGGCCGTGCACGATTTTTTCAATCCGCCCAAGACGGTCATCGGCGAGCTCAACCGGGCAAGCGGCGATCTGCTTGCAAATCTTTACGCACGGATCGCTGCGCCGCTCATCCGCACCGACATCGAGACCGCAGAGATGGTCAAGTACGCGGACAACGCCTGGCACGCGCTCAAGGTCGGTTTCGCCAACGAGATCGGCAACCTCTGCAAAGGCGTCGAGGTGGACAGCCACCGCGTAATGGATATTTTTTGCCAGGACACCAAGCTCAATCTCTCGCCGTATTACCTGAAACCCGGTTTCGCGTTTGGCGGCTCCTGCCTCCCAAAGGATCTGCGCGCGCTTCTGTACAAAGCGAAAACGCTCGATATCTCGCTTCCCATTCTTGCGGCGATCCTGCCGAGCAACGAACGGCAGATCGAGCGCGCGGTGCAGACCGTGATCGAGAAGGGCAGCAAGAAGGTCGGCATTCTCGGCTTCAGCTTCAAGGCGGGCACGGACGATTTGCGCGAGAGCCCGGTGGTGGAGCTGACCGAGCGCCTGCTGGGCAAGGGTTATGACCTGCGCATCTACGACGCAAATGTCAGGCTCGCGGCCATCCATGGGGCCAACCGCGACTACATCCTCAACCACATTCCTCACATATCGCGCCTGATGGTTTCCAGCATCGACGCGGTTCTCGATCATGCCGACACCATCGTGATAGGCAATGCTGCTCCGGAATTTCACGACGTTCCAAGGCGCCTGACGGATGAGCAGACCGTGATCGATTTTGTCCGCATCACCGACTCACGCAGCGTGTCCGGCGTCTACGAAGTTATCTGCTGGTAATGGGTGGAAAGACCGTGAACCCGAGCCCGCCGAGACGCGTATTGATCCTGGTCGAAAATCTCCCCAGTCCGTTCGACCGCCGGGTGTGGCAGGAAGCGACGACACTGCGCGACGCCGGCTACGTCGTGTCTATCATCTGCCCGACCGGGAAGGGATATGAGGGGAAATTCGAGGCGATCGACGGCATCCACATCTACCGCTACCCCCTGCCCGTCGAGGCATCGGGCGCGGCGGGGTACGTGGTGGAGTACGCAATCGCGCTCACCTGGACTTTCTCGCTCGCCTGGCGGGTGCTGCTCACGCGCGGGTTCGACGTCATACACGCCTGCAATCCGCCCGACCTGTTCTTCCTGATAGGAGCATTTTTCAAGCTGCTCGGAAAGAAATTCGTTTTCGATCACCACGATCTCAACCCCGAGCTCTACGAAGCGAAGTTCGGCCACCGCGATTTCTTCTACCGTCTGATGCTGAAGTTCGAGTACTGGACTTTCCGAGTAGCCGACGTGTCGATCGCCACCAACGAGTCCTACCGACGCATCGCGATCGGGCGCGGCCGCATGCCTCCCGAACGGGTGTTCGTCGTGCGCAGCGGGCCGAGCCTGGAGCGCCTGAAGATCCTGCCGCCCGACGCGCGGCTCAAACGCGGCCGCGAGTACCTCGTCGGCTACGTCGGCGTGATGGGAAAGCAGGAGGGCATCGATTATTTGCTGCGGGCCACGCGTCATATCGTGTTTGATCTCGGACGCAGCGACGTGCACTTCGGCCTGGTGGGCGGCGGCACTTCGCTCGAAGCGATGAAGGCGCTTGCGGTGGAGCTGGGTGTCGCCGACTACGTGACCTTTACGGGGCGCGTGCCGGACGGAGAGGTGCTGGCGATGCTCAACACCGCCGATGTCTGCGTGAATCCCGACATCGCCAACGAGATGAACGATAAGTCCACCATGAACAAGATCATGGAGTACATGGCGCTCGGCAAGCCCATCGTGCAGTTCGATCTCGCGGAAGGACGTCACTCGGCCCAACAGGCGTCCCTCTACGCGAGAAAAAATGACGCGATCGATCTGGCAGCGAAGATCGTCGAACTGTTGGACGACCCGGTTCGGCGTGCACAGATGGGCAAATACGGACGCAGGCGCGTGGAGAACGAGCTCGAATGGCGTCACGAAGTGCCCAAACTGCTCGCGGCCTATGACACGCTTTGGCACGTTGCCGAAATTTCGCGCACTGCGCGGGGAGTCGAGACATGAAGCTTCTGCCCCTGGACACACCCGAAATCATCGACCTTGCTGCGGGCTGGCTTGCGCAGAAAGAGAACTACCAGTGGCTGGATTTCGGGGGAGGAAAACAGATCATTACGCCCGCCGTTCTCAAGATCATGGCGCAGCGCGAAACCCATTTTATGAGGGTGTGGACGTCTGATCGGGACGACACGCCCATCGGAATTGTCGGCCTGAACAACGTCGATCGCGCCTCCAAAACCGCGACGTTTTGGGGGGTGGCCGGGGACAAATCCTTCCGCAACCGGGGATCCGGAACCCGCGCCGCGTCGAAGTTCCTGAGTCTCGTGTTCCGTGAGCTCGGACTTCACTCGATCAATACTTGGGTCGTGGAAAACAATCCCTCGCTCCGGATCGGGGAACGCCTCCATTACAACTACATCGGCAGGCAGCGGCAATGCCATTACATCGATGGCCGCCTGTACGACCGGCTGCTCTTCGACCTCCTCGCGAGCGAGCACAGGGAGCTGGAGGATGACCGTTGGCATCGGTTGGAAGGCCGCAGCATTCATCGCGACGCGGAAAGCCGCTCCACCGGTTCGTTGGATCTCCCTAAAGATGAGGTCCGGGAGGAACAGGCAGCGGGGTACTCGAAGGGGGCGATGTGAAAACCGCGATGTTCTGGATTGTGGCCCCGCGGACACACGCTCCCGAACATGGTGCCGGCTTGCTCGCTTCGTGAGAAGAATGCCTGGAGGTGTGCCGATATGGATGCCCGGACGAGAAGAAATACGCTCCGCATGCTTTCGAACGGCGTGTACGTGCTGACGTCGAGAAGTGGGGACCGCTACGGCGCGGCGACGGTCACGTGGGTGTCGCAGGTGTCTTTCCGGCCGCCATTGGTCATGGCGGCGGTGAAGCGGAATAGCAACGTGTTCAAGTGTCTGGAGGAAAGCCGGGCCGCCGTACTGCACATCGTGGGAGACCAGCAGCAGGACATCGCCCACAGATTCTTCTTTCCGACGCATGCGGAGCACGGGACGATCAACGGCGAACCGTTTGCGGAGGGCAGAACCGCCGCGCCGATATTGGCCAACTTGCCCGCGCACGTTGAATGCCAGGTTGAACGGATAGTCGATACCGAGGGCGATCATGCGGTGGTGATCCTGCGCGCAGTGGAGGCCGAATGCCGGGAACAAGTTCGGCCGTTGACGATGGCGGAGACACCGTGGGAATACGGCGGATGAGAAGGAGTTCGGGGACCGGCTGAGCCGGTTTCTAAATCGATTCCCAGCTGTTAGCCCGACAACCGATATGACGAAGAAAGAGCAAAGAAAATTCCGTCTGACGCTCGCGGTTTCCCTGACGGCCGTCCTCATCCTTTTTGCCGCCGTTATCTTCAGTGTGCAAATGGCATTGCACCCGGCGGCGGCGCAACTTCCGACGGCGCGCAATGGAATGGACCGCGTGGGCGATTTTGCCTTGCTCGATCACGAAGGCAAGCTTCATCAGCTTTACCGTAACGTTAATTCGCGTGCGCTTGTCCTGTTCGTTTATGGGTCGGACTGCAACATCGCACGCGACAGCATCCCGGCGTTGAAGCAGTTGCGGGATCAATTCGCCAATCCGGTTGACGGCTTCCTGACGCAGGTGCGGGAGCGGTCCGCCAATCGGGGCGAGGGCTTTCTGATGAAGGTGCGGGAGCGGCTCGCCAATCGGGGCGAGGGCTTTCTGACGGAGGCGCGGGAGCGGTTCGCCCACCGGAGCGTCAGCTTCCTGATGATCGACGCCAATCCACAGGACGACAGGAAGACACTGCAAAGAGACGCCATTCGATACGGGATCGATATGCCGATCCTCAAGGACCAGACCCAACTCGTGGCCGAAAGTCTGGACATCGATCGCACCGGCGAAGCGCTGCTGATCGACACCCGAACCTGGCGGGTCGTCTACCGTGGGCCGGTGGATGATCGACTCTCCTACGAGATGGCAAAACCCGAGGCCCAGCAACATTATCTGCGCGACGCCATTGCAGCCCTGCTCGACGATCGAGCGGTGGGTCCGACATCGCCGCCCGCCATAGGGTGCCGCGTCAGTATGCACAAGCAGCAAAAAGAGGTTTCTTATGCGAAGCAGGTGGCGCCCATACTGATGGAAAAATGCGTGGCTTGCCACCAGGCCGGGGGCATCGGTCCCTGGGCAATGGAGAGCTACAACATGGTCAAGGGATGGTCCGCCATGATGCGGGAGGTTCTCATGAATCGGCGCATGCCGCCCTGGCACGCCGATCCGGCCATCGGCAGTTTTTCCAACGATCGCTCCCTGAGCGCGGAGCAGATAGGCACGCTCGTACACTGGATCGATGCCGGCGCGCCGCGCGGCGAGGGGCCGGACCCCCTTTCGGAGCGTAAAGCGCAAACCGTTCCGGAGTGGCCGCTGGGAGAACCGGACCTGGTGATCGATGTTCCCGAGCAGCAGATCCCGGCGTCTGGCGTCATCGATTACCGTTATATCGATATCCCCTTGCCCTTCGATCGGGACGTGTGGGTGCGTGCGGTGGACCTCAGGCCGAGCAACCACGCAGTCATGCACCACGCCACGGCCTATCTTGGATTTAATCCGGAGTTGGAGGAATCGTTTTTCGCGATATATGCCGCGGGATTTCAAGTCGAGCCTTTCCCAAGAGGCAGCGGGCGATTGCTGCCGAAGGGGACGGCGCTCAAGTTCCAGTTGCATTACACCGCGGTGGGTTATGCGACGACCGACAGGCCCAGGCTCGCCATCTATCTGCACAAGCGCCCGCCGTCGCGCGAACTCGTCGTGGGCAGTGCCTGGACCAGGAGGATCCGCATACCTCCGTACGTCGAGGATCATCCCGTTGAGGTCAGGTTTGTGTTCGACCAGGACGCGCTGTTGTATTCGTTCATGCCGCACATGCATTATCGCGGCAGCCACGTGAGCTACGAGGCGCGCTACCCCGACGGCCGCGCCGAGATGCTGCTGTCGGTTCCCCGCTACCATTTCAACTGGCAAAGTCTCTACAGCCTGCGCACGCCCAAACCGGTCCCCGCCAAGACCGAGATCCTGATCAGGGGTGCTTTCGACAATTCCCGATCGAACCCCATGAATCCCGATCCTTCAAAGGAGGTACGTTACGGTCCGCAAAGCTCGGACGAAATGTTCATCGGCTATTTGCTGTATACGGTGCCTCGTCGAAGTGCCGCCAATTTGACCGCATCCGTAGGAGCCCGCGCCGGTGTGGAGTAGGCCGAACGGGGGGCCTTTTCGACACGCGAGCTTGACGGCCGCCAGACCTTTGCGCGCTGCTGCCCCCTTTACGGCCCGCGGCCCGAATCCATTCGGACCAAACGCGTTTCTTGAATCGGTCAGATGCTCTTACTAGACTGGCCCAATGCCAATGTCATAGATTTCGCGGGGGTGCCCGGGACATGGACCGATTCGTAGTATTGGACAGTTGGCGCGGCGTCGCTGCATGCCTGGTGGCCCTTTTCCATCTCGAAGCCTACAGCCACCTGGTCTACAGCCATCTGCATGGAGCGCCATTTCTGCGCAACTCCTGGCTTTTCGTCGATTTCTTTTTTGTGCTGAGCGGCTTTGTCATCGCCGCGAACTACCAGCAGCGATTGCTGGATGGTTTCGGAGTGGGACGGTTTGTTTTGCTGCGACTGGGGCGGCTCTATCCGCTTCATTTCGCCATGTTGGCGGTGGGTGTCGCCTTCAAGCTGGTGCTGATCTTGATTCCGGGAGCCTCGTCGATCACACAGGCAGCACCGGCACCATTCACCACCCCCAACGAAGCGCCGGGCACGATTCTCGCCAACCTGCTGCTTATCCAAAGTCTTCACGTGTACGATTTCTTTACGTGGAATGCGCAAAGTTGGAGCATCAGCACCGAGTTCTACACCTACATCATCTTCGCTGCATGCCTAGTCGCTCTTCGGAAGCATGCGTGGATCGCTCTGCTCGTCGCCATGATCGCGAGTCCGGTATTGCTCGCGACGCTGAGCGAACGCAACATGCAGACGGAGTACGACTGGGGTCTCATCCGGTGCATCTATGGATTTTCCGCCGGAGTGATATGTTGGAACGCCTATAGCCGATGGAGTGGCGAGCTCAAAAAGTGGCTGTCGGGAAGCGCCGCCGAATGGTGCGCGATCGGATTGATCTTCGCCTTTGTCAGCGTGTCGGGCACGACCCTCCTTTCTGTCGCAGCGCCCTTCGTATTCGGACTGGCGGTGATGGTCTTTGCGTTTGAGGGAGGAAGTGCCAGTGCGATCCTTAAGCTGAGACCGCTGGTTTTCCTGGGGACCATCTCATACTCGATCTACATGACGCACTTCTTCGTTGCGAGAAGATTGCTCGATACAGGTAGAGTGATTGAAAAGCTGTGGGACTTTGACCTTATCACGCCTCGCGAGATCGACGAGCAGCATGTTGACGTACTCGGAACCCAGCTATGGCATGGCGACGTCGCTTACCCGGTCTTCCTGGCGGTGGTTGTCGCCGTTTCATACTTCACTTACCGCTGGATCGAAATGCCTGGGCGGGAATGGGTCAAAAATCAGGTCCACGTGCGCCCCCGTGGGATGCGGCAGGTTGAAACGTAGTCTCTGTCGTCTTCAACTTTTGAACAGTCCCGCTCCGATCTTCCGTGTTCGGTCGACCCCAAGGAGAGGCAATGAAGCACCTTCTGCATCACGACGTCTCGCCGTTTGCCGCCTATTCGCACCGGTCGTTCCGCGAGCGAGGGCTAGCGCCATCGCCTGCCGCCGCCGGCAAGGCCGCGGCTTGCACGGCGCGCGCTGCCGCGTTTGCGCTTTTTCTCCTGGGCGCGGGTTT